>NMRC01026018.1_pt1 | contig 20547 bp, 28 predicted proteins | sample 1520911 | NCBI WGS metagenome assembly NMRC01 (sample SAMN07342169, study PRJNA393822) | plant metagenome | isolation source: fluid collected inside the plant's | place: USA: Vermont, Morristown, Molly Bog | reverse complement strand
TAACGGTGTGACGCCCATGAAATACAAGTTTTGCGGAACGTGCGGAGAGCCTGCGGTCAACGGCGTTTATCTCAGCGATGGCTCTATCGAATGGGGCTGTGCGATCCACCACGACACGACGCACCCCTTTAGCAGCGAAGGATTAGGCCAATGGTAAATGCAATCACCACCATCGAAGGGGGTAAGCGTCATGGGTGAGTGGCAGCCGATAGAGAGCGCATTGAGGGATGGGACATTCGTCATTCTGTACGTGCCGCATGGCGAACCAACAGTGTCGATTGGCTACTATGACGGCGGCCCGGAATGGTTGTTCGTGGAAGGCGATATTATGCCATCCGCCTGCCATCCTCTGCACTGGATGCCTCTCCCTGCCGCCCCCACCCACGGAGGCGCACATGACTGAGTTGCCAGAGGGTTTCGTGCGGCATGATGGTGGCCCGTGTCCTGTGCCGTTGGATAGCCATCCAGCGGTCATGTTTCCTAGCGGTCGTATCCACGATGACGGCCTGTATTCGGCAGCGACGTATGTTGGAGGTGGGGCTTTGGAACTGCCGGACTTATGGCAGTGGAAGGGGCACCCACAGAACAACATCATCGCCTACCGCCCCGTTAGCGTTGGGGGTGAGCATGCGTGAATCAACCCCCAAGGAACTGGCGCTAGGTGCATGGATGGCGGCGCATGGCCGGTATGATCCGAAAGTGTGTGCCGCATGCGCCCACGTACAGCAACTGCTTGCTCGTGGCGATTTTGCTTCCGTTAAGGCGCTAACCGAGATTTGGGCGGAGAAAACCCATGACTAACACTCACACACAAACAACAACCCCTGTTGATGTAGGCAGAACTCCGGTTGGCGATCATCAAACCCTCCTAGCATTGGCGGATAGGTGCGAGGCGAGCGATGGTCCAATAATTGAGGCCGACATTGGCAAGATGTTCCATGTGCCATGGTCGCCAAACCTGCACCGCCTTGAGTTTATCCGCCGCAAGCATTGCCAATTGCACGGCGAGTTTATCGGTATGGAATGCGGTTTCAGAAAGCGCCGTAATTCCGAGGTGCGCCCTTGGGGTAACATCAGCATCGCAGATCCAAACAACCCCGCCATCCTCCGCGCCCGTGCTCAGGGAGATGGGTGATGGCCATATCAGCCTTATCGTCCGAGGCCAAAGCATGGGCCGATCTGTGCGCCGAGTATCAGGCGCAATCTATTGCCCTGCGGTTTCGCAACCGGAACTTGCGCAATGCTCTGGTGACAATTGAAGCGGGCAGGATAGCCGAACCATTAGCGGTAGCAGTTGCGACCGTTGCGCTTAAACAAGACGAGGAGCCAACCCCATGACCAATGAAACCCCCGCCAGCGAGGCGGACGAAGGCCCTTGCACCGATTGCTGGGATACCGGCATCAACCAGAATGAGCGCCGTTGTGTGTGTCAGCCGCCCGCCCAGCCACCCTTGGCGGGTGACGAGGTGGAGCGGGTGGCGCTAGCGATTGCCAAGGTTGTTGAAGGCCAAAACTTCGACCCATTTAGCGACCCAGAGGCTTTCGACTTTGCGCAGGCAATGGCCCAAGCCGCCATCGCCGCCATGCGCCCCACAGAGGCCGATTATGTCAGCAAGGCGACCGCATGGGATGCGGCAACGTCAATCCCGCCAAAGACCAAGGTGCAACTGGCAGACCTAACCCGCGAACTGGCCAAGGCTAACCGCGAAGTCCTAGACTTGATTACCGGCATATGGGAATCTGAGTTTCGGGAGGAAGCCCCTGACTTTCACCCGTCCCCCGAATTGCAGGAAACGCTAGACCGCATCGGCGCACGCGTTGATCATTGGCAAGAGGAAAAGCGCCAAGAGAAGTTGGCGCTGGCGTGGTGCAGGGCGAACGGAAACCCTCATATCACGAACAGCCAATGATTGAGCAATGCGACCGGGACTTGTTCATCCGCATCAGCGCGCTAACCCCAGACGGCGAGACGGCGCGCAAGATCAACCTCGGCTTGGCGTTTACCTACGAGGTCGAGCAAATCGCCGCCCACCGCCTAGCTGAGAGAGCCCGCATCGTGGCCTTCCTCCGCACCCACCCCGGCGATCATGCTAGGGTTTTTGCGCGGGCAATTGAGGAGGGGGAGCATTGTCCGCAATAGCCTCGTTATGTATCTCAAGCAGCCGCCGACTGTTGACCGTGCATTTCGCCAAATCCGCGCTTAGGGTTTCATCCAGCTTGGCAAATCCACCGGGTCCGTTGCTGCCTTGGGCCACGTCCGCTTGACCTGTGGCGGGCACTGGCTGGCCGTCACTCGCACCGAACGCGGCGAACAGGCGGTGTTTGTAATCATCAAGCCTAGCAGCATCGCCCACACGAGCAGCCGCGACACGTTTGTCAGCGTCATCGTTCATTTCCTTCTCATGCTTGGCGGCTGCGTCATGCTCAGCCTGTGCGCGGGCTAGTTCTTCCTTGGATGCCGACTGCATGGCTGTGATCGTGTTTCCGCGCTGTATAGCGACCTTTTCCCACTTCGCCGCCTCGTGATGCTCAAACCAGACGCCGCCGCTAAGGGATACGCATAGGGCAATCAGCAGATGCACAGGCGTTGCAGTGATCCATTGCCAGCCAGCTTTCAGAGCGCCCTCGGCATCGAAAAACCAATGGCCGATCTTAAGGAATGATAGCAGCGCGAACATCACAAGTCCTTCCTGCACATGGTCCGCTCCGCCTCACGCCTGCGCGCAAGACCCGGCAGCTTTTGACCTTTGGCGAACACGTAAAGGCGGAAGGCATCGCAGCCTTGTGCCCATTGGTCGGCACGAAAAGCACGGGCCATTGAGGTGTTGCGAAATGCGCCCACGTTGTAAGCAAAATCAATCGATGCCGCGAAAGCATGGGGCTTGCTGGCCAGAGACGGGACCGCCGCTAGGACGATTGGCGCAAAGCTGTTTGTCTCGCGCGCTTTTAGAAATTCCTGGCATTCAGCCTTGGAATAATCGCGCAAGGGTACAGATGTTTCGCCATAGCACACTTCCCAAATCCCGACCGGATCGCGGTTAGGATGAGTAATGAGCCCCTCAAAGCTTGATGTCATGGGCATGGCAAGAGCGACCGCCGCCGCAATCGCTGCCGCTTGACCCTTAGTGACTGGCACTGGGCGGCTCCTTAATGACCACAAGCAACACCGACGCCACGAAACCGGCATAGGCAATCTCAGGCTTGAGCGGTGCAAACATCTGGGCTGCACTGACAACAGCCGCCAAAACAAGGCCAAGCTTTGTCGAAAGTTCAGCCGCGCGCGCTTTGATCCAGTTCATATTAACCTCCGGTCTGATTGAGGAATGCCCGCGTTTCCGCCATGACAGTTTCCATTTTGTCTATGTGCGGGCTTAGGCGGTGATCATCGATGCCCAGCGCCTTGAACACGGCGACCATAGGCTCTGCGATACTAAGCATTGCGGCACAAACGCGCTCGCAGCGTTGGTCTTGCGGGCTACGTGATCGGCGCCCGAACCATCGGCCAATGACGCCACCACCAAGCAACGTACCGGCGGCCGTGATAATCGAGGATGTAACTTGTGGGTCCATCTGTTCAACCATCTTGGTTTGCTTCTTCGGATGCCTTGGCCTTTTCCTGCGCCTTCATCAGATGGGCCATCGCCTCACGATGATGAAACGCCAGCAATTGAGCTTGCAGCTCTAAAATCTGGATTTTTAACTGAGCGTTTTCGAGTTCAAGGTTCATGGCGTTCTTCAAGCATAAGTAGGAATGTAGACGGTGGTGCCGGTGCTATCGACAATCGATAGGTACTTGCCTGTTGCTGACTTGCTGGCAGCAGTCGCAGCAACGCCAAGTTGCAGGTTGGTTGTTCCTCGCAATGTCAGGCCGTTGCACGCAATACCGCCTGCCGAAACAGACGAGCCATTTGCGGATGATGGCGCGAATGATGCCAATGAGCCGTCGATGCCGATACTGAACAGAATGCTATTGCTTGCTTGGTTCCAGCATCGCATAAATGTGCCCGTTGGCGATGTATCGGTATTTCGCCAAAGGTCCATAGTTGGATAGTTGTTTGCAAGTTGTGCTCCGGAAAACACCTGCCCACCCGCCGCACCGCTTGGGATATTATCGACTGTATAGCAGCGGTTAATCAGTCCGCTAGGCTGCAAAGACTGCGGGGCTGCGGTGTAATAGTGGCGTGCGGTGAAAGCTGTATTCTGCGCGGTGACATTGACGCCGAAATAGCAATTCGAAATGTCAATAGCAGTGAACCAATTGGCTGTAGTGCGCTGAAAAATTATGCCATACGTTGCATCACCTTGATAGGGTCCGCCTGCGCCGCCTCCGGTAAACAATAAACCGAACACATCAGCGCCAGTAACACCACCACTCGAATTAACGTCAACATTAACGTCAATCTCCATAGCCTTATAGATCGCGCCAAAAGGCGCTACATCTGCCTTATGAACGTTCTGAACAAGGTTTAGAATTTCCTGAATGTTGCCGGTTGTCGTGTTGCCGTTATTATCGGCCCCGAGGTAAAGGGCCAATTGGGAGTTGGCCCCTGTGGCCGGTGATAGTATTTCGATTGAACGGGCTACGGTAACGCCCCCGGATGGAGTTGCTTCCGTGTCTATGAAAAAGTCCCAAGGCCCCGCCGCCACCGCGTAAGGGTTGGTATACATCCGCCCAAAAGAGGTTAGGCCCGTTCCGCCTGCGCCTGTGAATGTGACGCCCATGTCGATATACCACCGGACAGACTTAGTATATGAATATGGATTGGCGGAAAGGTGATAGGCGCCTGAAATGTAGGGGACGCGGATTATCTGCCCCGGCTGAGCAGCGTTGAACGCCGCTAGGAAGGCCGGGTAGTCGTCGGTGACACCATCACCAACCGCGCCAAAGTCTTGCACGCTGATGGCTTCCCGCATTTTTGCCTGCGCTGTGCGAGTAACCGCGCCTGTGCCGGATTGGATAAATCCAACAGACGCCGAGCCATTGGATGCAGAAAGGGCATAAGGCACATTGTTCTGTGTGATATTATCCACAACCCAAATTGCGTCTGTTGGGGGGTCAGTGTCCGTCGAAGGCGCCAAAACAAATTTGTATGACAATGAAGGGTCAAGCCAGACCCCGCACGTTTGGCCCGCGCCGGTCTGGGGGTATCCCTGACTATTGATAATAATCGGGTTGGTGTTTTGTGTGGTCCCGGTGGCGTCCGTATAGGTCGCTTGTTTTGTGGTAATGCCCGCCGCATAAGTGAACAGCTTTCCGCCAGAAAGCGGAACGCCGTTAATTTGGAATTGCTGCGTAGCTACAGGAGCGAGAACAGGATTAACCATCAGCCTTCATTCCTTTTGCATAACCGGCTTTATGAAGGTCAGGCAGCGCCTTAATTACCTTGTCGCCTATATCTGTTCGGTGCATTTTGTTGGGGAACGAGACAGATTTAACCGTCTCGTAAACGGCTTCTTTGGCTTTTTCGACCGTCTCACCAAGTCCCGTTGCCACCAGCACATAGGGGCCGGTTGTCTGGTACATCGGGCCATCTATGACCTTTTTGCCGTCCATGACCGGGCCTTTGCCGATCATCATCATGGCGGGGTGGACATGCTCCCAAACGTCATCAAGGCCGCTGATTGGGTTGCCTTCGACTTCCTCGGGCTTGAACTTTTCGGAAGGATAGGGGGGCTGGGCACAGACAACGCCGACGCACGTTCTGCGGTCCACATTCAGCGTGTCATGCCCGTTTAAGAGGTCCAACATCCATTGCGCTGGGTCGCCCTTGTGAGAGGCCACCTGTAGGTAAAACGCGGGCCATCCAAGGCGCATGGTGAATTCAAACGGCCATGCCTTGCCCTTGCTGTCGATGCCGACATTAACCGCCGTATCGCCGCGATGGCCAAGTTTTTGGAAAACCTTTTCAAGCGGGGCTAGGCATTCCTCAGCAAGCTTTTCGCTCTTGACGTATTGGCAGACTGTGCCCTGTTCGCCGGTGTTCGGGCCAATGTCGTGATCCATCAGTTTCTTGTGTTCAAAGGCGATTTGCCACTTGTTCGGCAAAAATCCTTGCGGCCCCATCCACGCCGAAACGCCAAATTCCGCCACCATGTCGATTTTTTCTTGCAACATGCAGGGGCCTTTCAGCACCATGCCGCGCGCAATCTTTTGCTGGATCCACCCAACCATATCGGCGGGGTCTTTCGACACGTAGGAAAGGCTCTTGTCTGCCTCATCCCCCATGGTCTTGAACACATAGGATTGATCCGCTTTGCGCGCGTGGGCGGCGGCGGCTTGCAGGCTGTCGAACATCTTATAAGGTGGCAGTTCAATGCCTGCCTTCTTCATCGCGTCCATGCCTGCGGCGCGGTCGATCTCCATCAAGGCGCTGGCGCGTGTGGGCGAGAATATCTTATAGCCGAGTGCCCGGAAGCGGTCCAAATCAGCCAGAAACTTGCAGTTGCCGGTGGTGATAACCAGCCCGCCCTTAGCCCATGGCATAGAGGTGCGCCAATCGTTCACCATCTTGACGCCCTTGAAGCCCTCGCCATCGCGGGACTTGTGGGCGTCAACCCGCCACCAGCGAACAGAATGACCAGCCTCAACGCACCTAAGCGCAAAATCGAGCCCGAGGCCCTCAACATCAACGATTAGGACGTTCATGCCACAACCCCGTAAGCATCGAGCCCGAGGAACAGCGCCGCCATGTGTTCAACCATCATGGCTTGCCGGTGTTGGATACGATAAGGCGCATGGGGGTGGTCGCCCGGTTCGCCCGCGTCCTGAAAGGCAAAGTCAAAGGCATCCACCCGCGCCTCTGTCACACCGGCCTTTTCGCACAATTTGGATTCCACCATTTCATGCAGCGCGATTAGCCAAGCCTCATCGGCGGGTAGGTCATCAGGCACGCGGATCACAAGCACGCCGTCGCGGTCGAACCAATCGCCGTCTGTGGCGTATCTCATTTGATCGCGGGGGACTGTTTCGATGGCAATATTCATGGTATGGGGCTCACATGACGAACATGGAATTGGCTTTGCGGGGGTTTGTTGTGGCTGTCGGCCCATCACTGGCCCCCACCATTCGCGAGTTTGGCACCCGCATAAACACCGGCTGCGGGCGCTATATTGCCGCCCCTTTGCAACAGCTTCGCCAGCGCATTGCGCGCTTTACCCGGCGTTGAATTGGCTGCGGCATTTATCAATTTCATGCCGGGGCGGCTGTATGGTGCCGATCCGATCAACCCCATGGCTCCGCCCTTTAGGGGGTGCTTGAGCAATTCCAGCAATGCTACGCGGTCAGTGGTGCCCGAATTTGGCACAGTGCTAGGCAACACAGACTGTGCCTGTCGTGCCTCACGCTGCATCAAAGCCCCGCCGCGTGCGAAAGCGCCTTTACGCAAAGATTTATCCATAGTCTTTGCCGCGTTCAGCAAGTCGGATGGGGTAAACAACCCATCGCCGGTAGGGCGGCGTGCTGCGGCGTTCTGAACGCGCGTAAATGCCGCCCAAGATTGGTTCAATTTTTTCAATGCTGGCGCATAGACAGGGTTTGACCTTTCCAGCGCCCCTTTCATGGCGTTGGTAAGATCGCCAAGGCGCGCGGCCATTTCCCGTTCGCTAGTGACCGACGATCCGCGATATTTGCGCGCTATCCCGCCTATTTCGCTTTCCAATGCCTTAAACGTGCGGCCATCCATCACACCATTATCGCCGAATGCGGGGGCGATCCGGTTTCCGATGATGTTTTGCAATTGCGATTGAATGTCTGGCGGAAGCTCTTTGGCTTCTTTTAAAACGCCCATGACATCAGTCACAAACTTGCCGTCATTTTGAAATTTCAGCTTGGGCAATAGGCGATCATAAGCCCCGCTCAGAGCATTGCCGACCTTTTCAATGCCTTCATGGCCGACAATATTTCCCTCATATTTCACACCAAGGGGCTCAAGAACCCGGTTGTAAATGGAGATGTTCCATTCGTTTAGACCGCGTGCGCGAGCGTCTTTAATCATCGCCCCGACAACTGGCTGAGACATCAGCTTATCTTCTGCCGACTTTGCCGCGCCGCCCACCATTTGCCCAGGTGTTAGCGTGACGCCCTTGCTGATAAGGGCCTGTACGGCGGGCGAAAAGCGGGGGGCCAATTTCCCACCAGCAACGCGCCCCGCGCCCTGTACGAGCTTTCCAAGGCCGTGCCCCAGAGCGCCGCCAGCCAAGGACGCGCCAGCACCTTCCGCCGCGCCCTGCAAATGCTGCAATGCGTTGCCATGCGCGCTTGTACCGCCAGACACCGCACCATAGGCTAGGGCTGGCGCTGCAAAACGCGCGGCACGGGCTGCTAGGCTTGCCCCTTCAATCCCCGCGCCAACCTTGTTCAAGGGGGATGCTACAGCCCCCGCAAACTCTGCGGCCGCCGTCGCTGCGGGATGCGCCGAACTATCTGCGACATCTTGAGCATGGGCGTACCCCTGCGCCCTATGGAACTCGCCCGCCAGCGTAGGGGAGCGACCCCGCAAGCTATCAATCCCATACATCAAGGGGGCTGAAATTGCAGAGGCCACAACATTATCAGCGCCAGCGGTCAGACCATGCGAAAGCGAGGAACCTACCGCGCCCATCATGTTTTGCGACTTGGCCTGATACCGATCGGCAACCGTCTTTTTGGGCGTAGCAGAGGATTGCCCGCGCATTTGCTTAATCATGCCAGCCAGCACTTGCGCGCCGTGGGTATCCCCCTTGGCGTGTGCTGCTAGAAGCGCGTGGGTCAGTTGTTCTTCTGTGGGCTCAGACATATCAGAGGCCGTACTGCTTGAGGACCGACTTCTGATCGTCGGAAAGCGTCATTTGCGGGCTGGTTGATTGCTTGCCGGAAATGCGGCCCTTGATCTCCGCAAGCTGGCCTTGATAAGCCGAACGGCGGTTTTCCATGTCGATTTTCATCTGATCGATAGCCGCGCCCAAAGCTGCGGGGCTGTCAGCCGTGGTTAGGTTTTCCTCCGCCTCCTTGCGGGCGCTATCGGTCAGCGCGGAATTGCCATTAGCGCCGCCGCCAATGGCTTTGCCGTACTCGCTCGCAACGGTGCGTATCGCCACATCGAGCGCGCGAATGTTGGGATCATTGATCTGGCGCCGACCTGCTTGGTTCCATGTGCGAAACAGCCTAACCGTCTCTGGCCCGCCCGCGCGAATTGCCGCGACCATCGCAGCCTTGCCATTGGCCAGCGTGGTTTTTTCAAAGGCCGACATGGCGTCAACCTGATTTTGCAGCTTCAAGAGCGAATGAGCGTCAGCCTTAAAGCCAGCCCCACTGGCCATATAATCTTGCGGGGTTTTGCCCTCGCTCTTGGCAATTTCCGCCATACGGTTTTCGATTGCCGTCATGGCTTGCTTATTGCGTGCGAAACCCGGTGGAACGCGCCCACCTTCCGCCAAGCCTTGCCGAGCGGCAAAGTCGATTGCCTCGGGCGCCATACCGCCTACACCTTTGTCAGCGCCCCCCTTTGGCACGCCGTCAATAAGTTGGCGGATTGTGACCTGCCCGCGCCCATAATCACGATTGATTTGCGCCGTGATGGCGTTCAAACCTTGATCGCGCGAGCCGAATTGCTGGAAGCCTTGGCCGCTGGCGTTTTTCAGATTGCCAACGTTGTTACCCTTCGCGCCTTCCGTTTTGATGTAGGCATCGCGGAACGTTGAAAGCTGTTGCGGCGTCAGTGGGGTGTCAGGATCAACGCCGACATGGGCCGCGATGAAACCGATTTTCTTGTCAACAATACCGTCAGGATTGTCACCGCCGAAACTTGCACGGGGGGTTAATCCGCCCTGATGTGGCGTAACCATATTATCAGCCGGGTTTGAGAACATGCCCGTTTTGGGGTTGTAAACGGAGTCCCCGGATTTAACGAATTGAGGCTGGCTTTCGTCAAATTTCTCTTTTCGAGCGGCGAGAGCGTCAGCCCGGTCGCCGTGCGTTTCTTCCCAAGCCTGATGCTTTTCGCCGGAAGCTTCTTTACGGGCATCGAGCGCGAATTGCCGATCCTCGTTAGCCTGCTTTTGCGCGCCAGCCAGAGACGCCGAATAATCCTTGTCATGACCAGCGACGATACGCGCCTTGTCCGGGTCAAACGGCACAGACATAGCCGCCTTTTCCGCGTCCTCGGATATTTGCCCGCCATTTGCTGCCAAGCGGTCATTGCGTGCCTTGGTCGCCAGCGCCAGCGCATCCGCCTCGCTGCGATTGGCCTTTTTCGCAGCATCATAAGCCTTGATGCCGTCAGCCCAAGCCGAAGCGCCATAATCAAGCGCGCCAGCGGCCAATTCATTTGACGCAGCCTTGACCTTCAATTGTTCAAACTGCGAAGTGAATTTCGCTAGTTCCGTGTCGCGGTTGCTCTTTTGCAGCGCAAACCCGGTATTCGGATCAACCTTCATCACCGCCTGCAAGGCGTTAGGCGTCACCATGCCGTCAGGCGTTACAGCCCCCGGCGAGCCCAACACCTTACGCAACATATTTTGCTGGCCGATCTGCTGGCGCATTTGCTGCGCTTGCATTTCCGCCTGCTGATTAGCCGCAATGCGTCCGGGGTCATTGATATTGCCCGCCGCAAGGATAATGGAGGGGTCTAGTTCCGCCATATCAGAACAGCCCCGCCGCTGCGGGGTCCGCATATGTCGGAACTGCCGCGCCGCCGCTTAACGTGCTGGCGCTAGGCGTATATGCCCCCAGCCCAGACGATCCGCCAAACAGGCTAGAAACACCGCTCTGGAACGAATTGCTGTTTAGCAGGTTCGATAGGCTGTTCGCACTCGCCACCGCACTCGCCACCGTACCCGCCGCCGATGCATTGCCCGCCTGTATGGTGTTGCTGCCGATCTGGCTGGCGGTAGAACTTCCGAGCGATCCGAGCTTGGCCGCCGCATTCTGCCCAGAGCCAGCCAGCGTTTGCAGCATGTTGAACTGCTGTTGCTGTTGCGCCTGATATGCCGCTTGCTGCGTCGTATAGTCCTGTTGCGCAAGGCCCATGCCGTTCGCCTGTAAGGCCATCAGAGCATTGCCCGACACAAGCCCGCCATGCGCGGCGGCGCTGTTCTGAATGGATTGATTGCCCTGCTGCATCAGGTACGCCGTGGCGGGTGATTGCTGGAATTGCTGTTGGCTAAAAGGCTGTGACAATGCACCATTGGCGACCGCCCCATTTGACCCAGACGTTAGCCCAAGGCCCTGCATCAACGCTTGCAGGCTGTTATTCCCAGCTTGCATATAAGGCTGTTCATTGGCCTGCGTCTGGTTATACATCGAAAGTTCGGTTTGGCTGGCAGTATTTGCCGCCTGCACTTGCGCATTCGCTGCATCACCCGCTGCACTACTGCTAATCAGCGCCCCACCGATCCCAGCAACAGCGCCGCCTACTGCTAAAGCTACTGCTGACATATTATTTTACCCCCAGTGCTTGGCGGTAATCAATGGTGATCTCATCGCCGAGATTGCCGCCTTTGCACCCCTCAATTTTGCGCAGCGCCACACAGTCGATGCCGCCGCCATCGCGGGCAATCATCGCCGCGTTTGGCTCCTTTGCGTGGTTTATGAACCGGCCCGCTGGCGTCCGCCTGCCGTCAATTCTCGCCGGGGCGATGACCTCACCGGCCTCAAAGCAGCCGGTCGCAAACATGCCCTTGCCGTGAATGAGTGAGGTCCCAACCTGCACCTTGTAACCGCCATGCGGGAACGGCAATTGGTCCGCCTCATTCTCAACAATCGCCGCCACTTGAGCCGGGGTGAAGCCATGCTCTGCAATCGCCAGCGCATAATCGTCTTGATCGCCCAAGTGATCTACAGCGATAAGAAGTTGATTTTGAGCTTCAATAAAAGCCGCGCTTTTGTCGAAAAGCTGGGCTTCAAGGGTTCCCACGTCCGTTTCGTCGGTCGCGTAGATGTTCTGAAAAATCACATCCTCGTGAATGACTGCCAGTTTGCGGCCAGCCTTACCCATGAACGTCGCGGGGGCCGACACCTCGCGCCGCGTCCCGTCCATGCCAATCATGGTTAAGCGGCCCGCCAACATCACGCAAAGGTGAGTATGTCTATGGGCGTGTCCGACCACACTGGCGCCAGCGGGCAAGTGAACCTCGCGGATATACACACCCGGCCCAAAGTGATGTATCACAGGGCAATCAGCCTGCGGAAGACAGCAAAGCGCCGTTTCCAGTGCCTGCACATCGCTTTCGGTGAAGGTGCGAGTTAGGTCGTTCATGAGTAAATTACCCCACCGTCCTCAAGCACCGTGATAGATGTTGCAGCACTCGCCAGAGCCTCGAACTGATCACCCGCCGCCATCGTGGGCAGGTCAATGTCCAAATAGCTATTGGGAGCGATAGAATAGGCGTTCAGGAAGCAATTTGATGCCCCGCGCTGCCTGCGGATGGCACGATATAGGCGGTGACAGAGACAGCCGCCGCGCCAGTATTTGCAAACCGTACTCGCCCATTTTTAACAACGGAGGTCGTAGGCGAAGCGGGGCAAGTGTAGATCACCGCCGCCGAAGTGGTGAGGACGGTTGCTGAAAAAAGCTTGATGAAGGAAAATGCCATAACGCCTCGGGATTATCTGTTGCTTGCGATAATCCCGCATAAGGGCGCGGTTCCCGTACTCACCTATAGCATATAAAACTCAGAATGAAACCCAAGAAGTGCCATTATCGAAAACTGGCGTTTTGACAGTGCCTCCACCCGTCAACGCCCCAAGATATGTTGGAGCCGTCGCGTCCGATACTGCCGCAAGCCTGCCCATTTGCCCTGCGATAGGCAATGTGGACACGGTATATACGCGAAGCTGTACGCCGGGGCTCGCTGGCAGAGGCGTGCGGGTTGAATAAGCTGTCAACTCAGCCACCGCCAACCTGTCCTTAATTTGCTGGGTTTCGGTGTTCGATTGCCGAAATGTTAGAGGGCTAAGGTCTGGGGTTTGCTGAATGGGCGCTCTTGCCATGGCTGCAACAGCATCAGGACCCACAGGGGCGGGCGCTGGTGTACCTCGTGCTAGGAATGTGACCGCCTCGAGGTCAACATCCGTAACCTGACCGCCGCCCGCCTGTTTGTATAGCGAGTGCAGAAACACATAAAAGGCCCGCGTAGGCTTACCGTTGCGGTCAACAAATTCGGTACGAGAGTCCGGGACAGGAACGTCGCTCATTCGACAAACGCCCCCATAATCGCCACCTTGAACGCATCGGCGCTGGACAGTTCAAAGATACGGTCAAGCCCGCCATTGCGCTTGGTTGATCCTAGCCGGTTGAACTTCACTCGCTTTGCCGTCTGACCAGTTGCCCCAGCCGCTTGGATGACCTGACTTGCCCAATTGTGCCCACCATCGTCTGACCAACGCAGCATCAATTGCGGCGCGAAGCCTTCGACAACCTGCCCCCCGGTTTCCATGTCGATCAACAAGGCATTGAACCGTACAGGGCGCGGCGAGGTCTGGGCAAGTGCCCGCCATGACCTCAGCCACTTGCGTTGCGTGCCGTTGTCTGTCGCCGCGTCAAGATTGAGCGAATAAATGTTGCCGCTCTGATAGTCCCCAACCAGACAAAGCCCCGCGAAATAGGCGTAACAGTTGCCCCAATGCCGCCCCCATACGCCATTCGAGAATGAGGCGCGCTTATGCCAGATATTAGCGCGAACGGTGTAGCACCACGTTACCCCCGCCGTGGGGAATGTCAGCACATAGAACGCCTCGCCCTCTTGCTCATAGCAATAGGCAATGGCGTCCGAAATGGTCGAATACGTCGCTATCTCGTTTTCCATGGCTACTGTCGAAATGGTTTGCGCGGCATAGCCTTGCGCCATCACAACCCGGCCTTGGCCCGCCTCAGAGGAGGACAGCCAAAAGAGGTTTTCATTCTCCTTGCCGCCAATAGCCACACTGAATGTTGCCGCGATACCCTGTTGCAGGCACACCCCAGAAAGCCTTTGAAACGCAAAGGGGCTAGTCCCGCCATCTACCCATATTTCCGTATGGTTTTGCTTGAATACCCATATTTCTTGATGGGTCGAGATGATCGCACCAACATTATCCGCCGATCCGTCCGACGAGGTGAAAACGAGCGCCTGCCATGTCGATAGATCGCCCGCATTGGACTGAAACCATTTTTGCGTCCCTGCCGCATACGCCAGCCCAAAATCATCTTGGTATGTCGCTTGCACCGGGCCAGAGAACGGAAGGTTCAACGCTGAAAATACGCCCGAAGCGTACAAATACCCCGCTTGGCCATCAAAAAAGGCGACCTGCTTAAATGGTCCGCTGTCAATGATGCTCACCGGCCCGGTGCTTGTAGCAATGGTCCCGATCTTGGTTGCAGCAAGCCCTTGTGTGACGCTGTAAACGCTATTCCCGCTTACCGCGTACAATGTGCCAGATGCTACATGCATCGCCCTCACAGGCCCATTACCGGCTGTCAGTTGCAGCAATAGCCCCGGCGTCATGTATAGCGCACCTAGAGCCTTCCCGTCCTTTGTCTCATGCAGCGAGGCGTAAAGGTTATAGCACTGATTATCGGCGAGGTTCAGCGAGCGCGATTGCCCATGCCCACCCAAGATAGGGCTGGCAGGCATTAGTTTGGCTCGCTTGTGTAGATGTTAGGACGCCGCCCCTTCAAATCGAATGTCATGATCGGAACTTTGGTGTTTTTCACCTTGATCTCTGTCAGCGTCTTGCGCGCCGCCGCCATGATCCGCTGCTGGGTTGCTGGGTCAACCGCCGCACCGAAATAATCAAGCAGCCATTCCGCAAGATTGCATTTGAGCATCAGATTATAACCGGGCGGCATGATGATAGAGCTGTTCAGCGCCGACGCCTCAGCCAAGGGCAAGCGGCTGTCAAAATAGATCATGTATGCAGAGGACGGCGTGGGCCACAGGTTGATGATGCCATTAGGCATTTGCGGGTCATAGAACAGCACATCAGGGAAATTCGAGGTGACATTGCTTGAACCCGCAATGGTGCCCAGCGATATGCGGTTCCACTCGAATTGATCCACAACCCGCACAGGGTACACCGTGCCGTTGCCATCCACGATCCGCACAGCCCCCGGATTGGTCAATATCTCCAAGGGCCGCGCCGCCACGATCTGCCCAGATGGGCCGATGGGATAGCTGTTATCCCCCGGCACAAGCATGAAAGACTGCTCAGAGTTGGCATAGCAAGCAAGGTTCTGATTGCTCAGATAATCAACCATGTCGTTATAGGTGATAAACGCCTGATTGATGTCCGCCGCTGAAATGGTTTCCCCCGGAGCATAAACTCCAAGCCGTTGCAGCGCATCGCTTGCTATGTCGGTGAAAACAGTCATGCCGCTTGTCTAACCTTAGCTTTGGGCGGGCGTCCGCGCCTCGCTGCGGGCTTGGTAAGCTCGGCTTCCTCAGCCGCACTAGATACCAAAACATCACCGACCCACTTGGGGTATTCGGTGAATGCATATTCTTCCGGCGTCTCACCAGCGCCAATATAGCCTTGGCTGCGGTGGTATTCCTCATCAGCCTCATTGAACACGGTCACTTCGGGGAAAATTGCCGAATGCGCCGTTTGAGGTAATTCGCCCGGTGCCAGAGGTTTACCCGGCGATGGGCGCTGAACAACTGCGGGAATGTAGTTCGGGTGACGCATAAGAAATGGGTATGGCATATGAAAAACCTCCTATACACCACACCCTATAACTTGCGCGTCACCGTTTCAAGTTGGCCTTACAGCTTGATAAGGCCAAACGTCTTGAGCGTGGCCACCAAATCGCCAAACGTGTATTGGGTCGAACCAATACCGCCCGTGGTAGCCGTATTGATATAAATCGAGGTGGTAGAGCCCGCCGTTTGCATGGTGGTGTAGCCGGTAGGCGTCGGGGCTGCGACCGGCGTGACGCCGAAGAAGCCCAGCTTGGAAGCATTGCCCGAAGCATCAACGGCAGGATTGACCAGAACGCCCGTGGTCTGGCCATCGGCTAACTGCTTGGGGTTGGTGGTGACGTTGGTATTAGCGGTGCCTGCGCCGCCCTGTACGGTGACTGTACCCATGGTTCAAATCCTTTAGCAGACTGCCGCAACAGTCGGGTTGTGAAAAATCTTGTTTCGGCCTTCGATGGCGGCGCGACTGATCGATGCTGCAAATTCCTCGCAGTATTTCTTGGGCATTTGGGGCCCAAGTCCGACCAGTGCGCCGCCTGCGGTGGCGTCCTCGGCAAAAACTTGGAAAAGCTGTTGCTTGATAGCCTTCATGAAGTTGCCTCAGTTGGTTAGGCGAATGCCGGTTTCGGGGTAATATGTAGCCGTCCCAAACAGAATATCGATACGGCACGGGGCCACATCGTTATTAATGTCAGGCTGGCGCCAAATGCGCATGGACAGGCCCTTGTTCCGGCTTTCCGCCATGAAGTCCTGCCCCTGATAGGTTTCCAGCGGGGCAACCACGAGGCCGAAGGTGTCCTTCACGAAGCCAAGGCTCTGCCCAAGCACCGCGTTGGCCGCGCCGCGCACCGTGATCGCCGCGCCGTTGCCGGGCGAGCCCGAAACCGTCTGATATGCGCCCGAGGTGACGATAGCAGGGCTGATGGGGATCGTAGCCGCGCCAGAGCCGTTGGACGATACAGGGGCCGTAACCACGAAATTTTGCAGTGAGCCGGTCGAAAGGCGCGATTGCGGGTTGATCGCGTAAACACCTGCAATGGTGAAGGTGTCGCCCACGTTCAACAGGCCGGTAACGCTGTTGGTCCATGCCTGAGTGACCAGAGACGCGCCGGTCTGGCCTGCACCGTTGACAGTCGGCGTACCCGACCAGTTGCCCACAACCTTCGATGGCGCGTTCTGATCCTCGTAAATCTCAAACGACATGAGGTTGGTCAGAAAGCCCTTGAAAACTGGCGTGGTGACGGCGTTGTTAAACAAGCCCGTCAGCGAACCAACCATCGAAGCGTAAGCAGCCGGACCAAACACCAACACGCGACCAGTGGTGGGCGCGGCAAGCTCGCTCATACGCTGCATCGATGCGGTCAGGAACGACAAGTTGTTGGGGATCGTGCCGGGGGTGCCGACCTCGTTGTAAATCGCGGACCAGTTGCCCATGATTGCCACATCAACCGCGTTGCAAATAGCTTCAACGGCGGGCTTGGTGTAGCGTTCGCGGAACTCAGCGATAACCAGCGACAAGTCCTGTGAACTAAACTGGAAGTCCACATGAACCTGATTGTTGATCGTCACCGAAGTCGATGGCTCGTTGATGTCCTGCACGTTCAGCGCGGGGCCGGTCGAGGTCACGAACTTGTTCGGCTTACGGATCGTTACCGTGGTGCCGATCTTGTGGAATTCCTTTTCGAACTTGCGATTGACCTTATTGGCCATCACAAGGTTATTCGAGAGGATGAACAAGCTGTCGTTGGTGATCTCAGAGGGTACGAGGGTAGTCTGGGCCATGATGCGTCCTTAGAATATGTCATGGCCCAACACGGACTATGACCAGAGTGGTTTTCCTTCTGCCTTCAATTCCGCCTCTCGATGGGCGAAGTATTCGGCGGGTGTCATTTCCCGGACTGGCTTTGTTACCGCTCGCCCGCTGCCGCCGATGGGCTTGATGGGGGGAGGCGCTTTCGAGACAGCCGGGGCCGTAATCTTGTCCGCAAGTCGCGCGATCTCAGAGATTTGACGAACCGGCGAAAGGGTGGCGATACGCTCCAATTCTTCCGGGTTTTCGCCGAGGTAGTACGTCAGCCGCGCCGCGTTATCCTGTGCGATAATGGCATCCGCCATCGCTTCGGAGCAGGCTTGAGCAACCTCATTGGCTACATCGTCAAAGTCAGCGTGTTCGCGCTTGACCTCTGCAACTTGCTTGTTCCAAGCCGTTTGAACTTCGGAAACCCGCCGCGCCTCGGCTTGTTGCTGGCTGCTTTGGGTGACTTTGGCTTCAACGCGGCGTTCTGCCTGCGTTACTGCCCAATCCGCCATATCGGCGTCGTACTTGTCCAGAGCGGCCTCGTGTTCCTCGGGCGTGAAGAAGTCCGTTGCACGCGGGCGCTGTGGCTTGTCTTGGGATGCCGTGGAACGCTCAATTTCTCGGGCAAGCCGCTCACGTTCGGCCTTTGCTGCGTCAGCTTCCGCGCGGGCTTCAAGGACTGCCCTCTCCGCTGCTTGGGTGCGCTGGCGCAATCGCGCTACCGTCTTGTTGTATTCAGGCGGTAGCTGAGCCTCTTCCGAGGCATCACCCTGATGTGCAGGTTCAACAGCCAAAGGCTGCACCTCTGTTGCTACTACTGTTTCAGCCGAATTGTCAACCGTATTATTGCCAACAACGCCAGCGGTCGTAGAAATAGGTTCATCAGCCATTAGTCACCCCATTATTACCCGCGATTTGCGGTTGTGAATTACCAGCCTGTTGCTGTTGCATCGCCTGCAATGCCTGCGAATGTGTTTGGAAGGCGTCCATGAGGCTTGTCACCTCGCCAGCGAGGGCTTGCACCTTGTCGCCCACCTGCTTTGCCTGTACGGCGTCGGCCTTCTGGATGATCGCCAGAAGCTTGGCTTCAAAGTCCTTGTCGATCTTGTCCTGATCCTGTGCACGATCCAGCATCTTGTCATTGCGCTCTTTCATCAACGCCATGATCTGTTGCTGTGCCTGGACAAGCATCTGCTTTTGCGAGCCGATAATACCCTGAATTTCAGGCGGCACGCCGTCTAGGTTTGGATCGTCATGCAAGTGGATGGGAATTGCCTTGGCAAGCCTTGCCGCAAGTGCATCCATACCTTCACCGTCAAGGTTTTTGGCAATCAGGTCCATCGCCATAGGCCCGACCTGCGGAACAGCACGGACAAATTCCATGATGCTTTCCGCCGCCTCAATGCGCTTGGTGGCGGTATCCGGCCCAATGGTGACGGTTACGCCGTATCGCCCTGAGTTGGGGTTGATCGAGGTGATTTTCTGGCCCGCCTTGCTCGGCGAAGGATGAGGTATTTTTCGGACCGCTTGCGCCTGATGCGGGTCAATCGCGATAGTTTCATCTTTATCATCCTCGCGGATAATGGTCATAATGCGCTTGGTGTCGTAAATCTTGGGGATCAAATCGACCAAGATAACGCCCGTATGCTTGAGCGAGCGGCTTAGGTTATCGATGAAATGGAACGTGCCAATGTCGGTGGCGCGGCGTATCTCTCGCAACGCCTTGCCGCTCTCATCCGCCGAGCGCTCGTGCATGGTCCCATCAAAGCGAATGCCGGTGACTGCCTGCATGTCCTGCGATGCCATGTCGCGCGCCTGCGCAACACCAGACGGCACGCCTGCGAACTGTTGACGCTGTGGGGGCGGCAAAGGGGTGCCCTCAAGCGATACAGGCCGATACGGCAGATAAGCGACTGGCTTGTTATTCGCCTGCGCCCATTCGCCTTCATAGCCCTCTATCTGGCCATCAGCCACCACAAACGGGGCCTTGGGTGACATCGCCAGCAATTCGGTTTGCAGGCTCGCCCAATAATTATACATCTTCTGGGGGCCGATGGCGTCACCGATCACGCCGGTAATCGATACCTTGCCCTCAATGTCGATCTCGTTGCCGATGACCTTGACCAGCGGTATCCACTTACCCGGCCACTCCTTGCTGTCGAGAATGTCCTTGGCTGTGATTTTGTACCATTTAACAATTGGCGTCTCTACATCGCGCTCATTGTCAATTTTCAATTCACCGCTATCGATCTTGGCGCGGGTTTCCTCGGCCATCTCGCTTTCAGTGCCAACCCAGCCGTTAGATATGGCGTAAAGCGTATCCTTCTTGTGGGTAATCTCGAAATACTCAGCAATACGGATTTGCTTTTCGTCCATCCAATTCTTGTAATCGCCGCCGATATTCTGGCCCTCAAAATTGATATGGTCAGCGTCGGGGAATTGGTCCTCAAAATCGCTGCGATCCATCATCTCAGTGACGAACGCAAAGCGCATATCAGCGCCGTCCGGCTCAATGCTCTTCGGGTCCGCATAGATGGCGTAAGGATTGCGCACCCGCTTAATCTCAATCACCTGATTGAAATTGTCCGGGCCCTCGTAATCGGTGCAAACGCGCCACCAGCCGATACCGTTAGCGCAAGCGTTCCAGAATGCCGTGTCATAGGCAATATCAGCGTTGCAATCGCGCTCCACCTTGCGAATGACGCCCTTGAGCATCTTGGCAACCTGCTTGTCACCCCTATCGCCCTCGGGGCTGATGTTGATCGCTGGCCGGTTTTCACGCTGGCCATTGGCGACCTGATTAACAAACACCTTGAGCTTGTTAATGGTCATGTTTGGCCGACCATCGCGGCGCGTTATCTCATCATCGCCCCACTGTTTGCCGTTGGCCATGTTGAGGGCTTCAATGCCGTTCTTACGGTTATCACTCTCAACGGTCACGCATCGGTCAAACCGCTTACGCGCGCGAGCTAACAGTTTGGCATCGTCTTTGGTTGAACGCTTTTCCTTGGGGTGTTGCTCAGGCGGTTCGCGGTCGCCCATAGGAGCGCCCTTGTTCATACCCGGCTCTTGGCTGGGCATCTTGATACCGCCATCAG
>NMRC01023077.1_pt1 | contig 20719 bp, 26 predicted proteins | sample 1520911 | NCBI WGS metagenome assembly NMRC01 (sample SAMN07342169, study PRJNA393822) | plant metagenome | isolation source: fluid collected inside the plant's | place: USA: Vermont, Morristown, Molly Bog | reverse complement strand
CGAGTAAGAAGAACGCCGAGATCGCGGCGGCGCGCGATGCCTGGGTGCAGCTCAATCCCGGTGATGGTTCGACCGATACTGCCGCACCTCGCCCCGCAGTCTCCTAATGCCCGAACTCCCAGAAGTCGAGGTCGTGCGCGCCGGACTCGAGCCCGCGTTACTCGGCTCGATCATTACCTCGGTCGAGGTGTTCGAGCCACGCTCGCTCAAACGGCACGACGCATCCCTTGGTGGCTTCGAGCAGCTGGTCACCGGCGCAACACCCAAAGCCGTGGTTCGGCGCGGCAAGTTTCTGTGGATTCCGCTTGACGACGAGCATGCCATTGTGGCCCACCTGGGAATGAGCGGGCAGATGCTGCTGCGCGCGCCCGGCCACGCCGAAGATGGCCTGCTGCGGGTGCGGTTCACGATCGAACATTCTGAGCACGGTGAACTGTGGTGGCATTTTGTTGACCAGCGCATCTTCGGTTCGCTTGCTGTTGACCGCCTTCTTCCGCTCGCTGGGGGTTCGCAGGGTGCGTGGGGCGGCTTCGCTGGTGCGCATGCCTCCGATGGTGCCTGGCGCGGCGTATCCCGAGCCAGGTCGCGCACATTGCCAGGGATCCGCTCGACCCCGAGTTTGACGACGCGGCCTGGGTTGCCAAGATGCGCCGCAAGCACACCGGTGTCAAGCGCGCTCTGCTCGACCAGAACCTGATCAGCGGCATCGGCAATATTTACGCTGACGAAGCGTTGTGGGCTGCGCGGCTGCACTATGACCGGCCCGCGGCATCGCTCAGTCCGGCCAAGCTGCGCGAGCTGCTTGGTGCGGTGCGCGCCGTGCTGCAGAAAGCCCTCGCCGAGGGTGGGACGAGCTTCGATGCGCAATATGTCAACGTGAACGGCGCATCCGGGTACTTCTCGCACTCGCTGAACGCATACGGCCAGCAGGGGAAACCGTGCCCGCGCTGTGGCACTCCGATGCGTCGCGACAGCTTCATGAACCGCGGCAGCCACTTCTGCCCGCGCTGCCAGCGCCGACGATGAGCACTCAGCGGGGTCGGAGGTGGCCGCGCTCGATCAAGGCCAAACGGAGAAAAGTCTATGCAGATGCATGGAATATTCGCTCCCGCGTGCGGTTGTATCGAGCATGACAGAAACCAGTGAGAGCGAATTTGCGTACCATGATGGAGTGCGCGCGAATGAGGGGTCTGAGGAGAATGGCGTGATGCGTCGGCAGCTGGCAGTGGTCAGTGCCGGGCTGTCCACCCCATCCTCTACTCGCTTGCTTGCCAATCGTCTGGCTGCGGATGCGGTGGCCGAGTTGGCTGAGCGCGACATCGATGCGAGCATCCAAACCTTCGAACTGCGCGATGTCGCACACGATGTCACCGACCGCCTGCTCACCGGCCGCGTCACTCCAGCGCTGGAAGAACTCTTTGCAGCGCTGAATTCGGCCGATGGCCTGATTGCGGTCACTCCGATCTTCTCCACCAGCTACTCAGGGCTGTTCAAGTCATTCATTGACGTGCTCGACCCGAATGCGCTGAACGGCACCCCTGTGCTCCTCGGCGCGAACGCCGGAAGCGCCCGGCACTCGCTTGCCGTCGACTACGCCATGCGGCCACTGTTTACGTATCTGCACGCTTCACCGCTTCCCACCGGCGTCTTCGCCGCATCCGGGGACTGGGATGCGCAGGGTGAGGCCGTCGCCCCACTGGCTGATCGGATTCGCCGCGGTGCTCGCGAATTGGCTGAGGCGGTCGCTGCCCGGCCAGCCAGAGTGTTCCAGCCAGCCGATGTGAGGCGATAAGGCGCGTATCCGCTAGCGTTATCTCTCGATAGCCAGCAAGGAGCGCGCGTGTATCTGAAGAGCCTGACCCTCAAGGGGTTCAAGTCCTTCGCACAGCCGACGACCTTTGCCTTCGAGCCGGGGGTGACCGCGGTGGTCGGGCCGAACGGGTCTGGCAAGTCCAATGTGGTGGATGCGCTCGCCTGGGTCATGGGCGAGCAGGGTGCGAAAACCCTCCGCGGCGGCAAGATGGAAGATGTTATCTTTGCGGGCACCTCCACCCGCGGCCCACTCGGCCGCGCTGAGGTCTCGCTGACCATCGACAACACTGACGGGGCGCTGCCGATCGAGTACGCCGAAGTCACGATCAGCCGCACCCTATTTCGCAACGGGAGCAGTGAGTACGCCATCAACGGCGAGAACTGCCGTCTGCTCGATGTCCAAGAACTCCTCAGCGACTCCGGCCTCGGTCGGGAAATGCACGTCATTGTGGGCCAAGGTCGGCTCGATACGGTGCTCCAAGCCACACCGGAAGACCGTCGCGGCTTCATCGAAGAAGCTGCTGGCATCCTCAAACACCGACGCCGCAAAGAGAAGACCGTGCGCAAGCTTGAGGCGATGGAGACCAACCTCACCCGCCTCAACGACCTCGCCGGTGAGATTCGTCGCCAGCTCAAGCCGCTCGGCCGCCAGGCCGAAGTGGCCCGCGAAGCGCAGTCGATTGGCGCCCACGTGCGGGATGCGCGTGCCCGCATTCTTGCCGATGACGTCGTGAAGTTGCGCCGCACGCTCGACGATCACACCAGCTCGGAGCAGGAACGCCACACTGAGCGCATCGTGCTGAGCGAACAGCTCGAACAAACCACCCTGCGGATCAGCCGTATCGAGGCAGCTCAGGGCGGGGATGCCGTTGACACGGCTCGGCAGACCGCGCATGCCCTCGAATCGGTGCAGGAGCGCGTGCGTGGACTCTACACCCTGGGCAATCAGCGCATCTCACTGCTCGGCACCGAGCTTGATGGTGTGTCTGGAGGTGAGTCCGCAACGACGGTCAGTCGCAGCATGATCGAAGACGCCGTTGCCGAGGCTGCCGCCGCCGCCGAGCGGGTCGCCGCCGCCGAGGAGGCGCTGCAAGCCGCCCAGAGCACCGCCCGCACCCAGCGGGCCGCCCTCGACGCCGTTGATGCCGAGGTCGCCGCGCAAAGCGCCCTCGTGTCGCAGCACGACCTTGAAATTTCGCAACTCGTCGGTCGTGCCGACGCCGCCGCGAGCCGGGTTGCCGCTCTCGCCGGGGAGGCTGAGCGCCAAGCAATTGCGCTGGCCGCTGCCGAAGCTCGGGCGAGCGAAGCCGCAGACACGCTGACACAGTTGAGCGCGGCGTCTGGCGAAGCTGACGACACCAGCGAACTCAACGCGAGGTACGAGGCGGCACAGGCTGCGCTGAGCGCTGCGGAAGCCGAACGTGATCGCCAGCGCGATGCGCTGCACGAGTTCGAGCGCAGCCGCGATGCGCTCGCGGCGCAAACCCGCGCGTTGTCGCGTGCCATGGAGGCTGCGGACGCCACTTCGAGCATCCTTGAGCAGCGCATTGGCGGGGCGACTGATCGTGTGGCGGACGCCATCAGTGTGGCGGCCGGCTGTGAGGCCGCGATTACCGCCGCGCTCGGCTCACTTGCCGACGCGGTGCTGGTGAGTTCAGCTGACCGCGGCGTCGAGGTGCTCGCCCAAGCCCACCGGAGCGAGTTGGGGCGCGTCGATGTGGTCATCGCCGAGTACTCGCAGCCGAGCTTGGACTGGCCGTCGCTGGATGGTCTCATCGCGGCCGATCAGGTGGTGACGGCTCCGAGCGGGGTCCTCGCGTTGCTGCGCAGTGTGGCCATCGCCGATTCACTCGACGCCGCGCGCGCGGCTCTGCCGCAGCTGGTCCGACTCCCCGTTCCGATCACAGTCGTGACCCGAGATGGTGATGTGCTGAGCGCTTGGCGTTTGCAGGGCGGCTCGGGGCGCAGTCGTGGACGACTGGAATTGCGCGCCGAGCGCGATGCTGCCGAGGCCGAACTCGCCGCAGCCGAGACCGGGGCCGAGCAGGCCCGCACCGCACTCGAACAGGCACGTGCCGCGGTGGCGGATGCCAAACAACAGTCAACGGATGCGCTGGCCGCTCTGCGTTCCTTTGACAGCGAGCTCGCCTCGCGGGCCGAAACGCTCAACCGTGCAAGGGCGCACGCCGAAGCCGCGCTGGCCGAGGTCGATCGGGTGCGCGCTGCATCCGAGACCCTCCGTCATCGGCTCGGTGACGCTGAGGTCGAGGCTGAACGCACCGCATTGGAACGCGACACCGCGGCAGCGCGTCCGCGCCCGATCCTCGACTTGGGCAGTAGGGATCAGCTCGCCGCCGAGTGGGAGGCCGCCCGCGAGGCTGAGGTGGCAGCCAGGCTCGAACTTGAAACGGCCAGGGAACGCGCGCGGGCCGAGGAAGCTCGGGTGCGCAGTTTGCAGGAACGTCACGCGGCCGAAGAGCGCGCCGCAGAAGAGGCGGCCAGACGTGCCGTGCAACGCGCCAGGCAGCGTGAGCGTGCCGAAGCGGTGGTGGCGCAATTGCCGGAACTGCTCGCATCGATTGATCGCTCGCTGGCTCAGGCACGGCTTGAACTTGAGCGCGCCGAAGCTGAGCGTGCCAAACACAACGAAGAGTTGCTGACCCTGCGCCGCGAGGAAGCACGACTGCGCGCCCGACTGCAAGAGGTCACCGAGAACGTGCACGGCCTTGAACTGCAGATTTATGAGAAGAAGCTTCACCTGTCGAGCCTGTTGGAGCGGGCCGGGACCGAGCTTGGCTTGGTGGAGGAGGTGCTGATTGCCGAGTACGGGCCGGAGGTGGCGCTTGGTGATGGAGAACCATTCGATCGCGCCGTCCAGGAACGGCGACTGCGCGAATACGAGGCGAAGGTTGAGCAGCTTGGCCGGGTGAACCCGCTGGCGCTCGAAGAGTTTGCGGCACTTGAACAGCGCCACACCTTCCTGACCGAACAGCTGGCCGACCTCACGAAAACCCGCGCAGACTTGCTCACCATCATCGACGAGCTTGACCAGAAGATGCAGCACATCTTCGCCGAGGCCTTCGCCGACACCCAGGCGGCGTTCGCAGAGGTGTTCCCGGTGCTGTTCCCTGGAGGCACCGGCAGTATTTCGCTGACGGAGCCCGATGACATGTGAGTACCGGCATTGAGGTGTCGATCCGACCGGCAGGCAAGAAGATCGAGCGATTGTCGTTGTTGTCCGGTGGGGAGCGCTCGCTTGCGGCGGTCGCACTGCTGGTCGCCATTTTCAAAGCCCGCCCGAGCCCCTTTTATATTCTTGACGAGGTCGAGGCCGCCCTCGACGACGCGAATCTCGGCCGACTGCTGAGCGTGTTCGAAGAGCTTCGAGCATCCAGCCAGCTCATCGTGATCACGCACCAGAAGCGCACCATGGAAATCGCGGATGCCCTCTACGGGGTCTCGATGCGTCAGGATGGCGTCTCCGCGGTCGTGGGCCAGCGGGTCACCGCCGACGCAACTGCCTGAGCGACTGGCTGAGCACCGGCTCCTCATCGGCGGGTCACCACCGTGATGTCTCTGAGCCGCAGGGGCTCAGTTCGTTCGTGAGCCTCGGGGCGCCACCGCTCGCTAGGCTCGAAGTCGGTCCGACGCTGCTCGCGTTCAGGGCGTTCAGCGCGTTCGCGGCGTTCAGGCCGTTCAGATCGGAGTGAGAGTGTTCGAAGAGATCATTGAGTCCGGTGTCGTGCTCAAGCCCCTCGAGGTCTGGCATGCCGAAGAATTCGCAGAGCATACTGGCTCGCGCGCGCGAGCACATCCGACCATGGGTTGGGCCGGGCTTCGTCACCGAAACCGTTGAGGCCGCGCGGGCCACACTCCAGCGCTACGCGAGCGCGAGCGTCAACGACGGTGCACGCATTTACGGAATCTGGGATGCGGGAGTTTTGCTCGGCGGCGTCATGTTCGTCAGCTTCGATGCGGCGTGGGGCAACTGCGAGCTGGGCTGCTGGCTCGAACCGGCCGGCGTCGGTCGTGGCCTGATCACCCGCTCAATTGAGCTCCTGATGGCGTGGGCGTTCATCGAACGCAAGATGGAACGTATCGAGTGGCGTTGTCGCACCGACAACGAGCGAAGCGTTGCGATCGCCCAGCGACTGCTCCTGCGTTCGGAAGGCGTGCTGCGCAGCAATTGGGTCTTCGATGGCCAGCGCTATGACACAGCCGTATTCTCCATCCTTCGCCCGGAGTGGCTGGAACTGCGCGGCCGCGAGAACTAGCGGCCTGGCGCCAGCGCCCGAGCGCAATAAGCTGTTGGGCATGGCGGAACGTTCGTGGTCACTGGGTTCGGCCCTGCGTGGCATGTTCGGCGGAAGCCATGAGATCGACGACTCAACCTGGGATGAGCTCGAAGCAGCCCTCATTACCGCAGACTTCGGTCCGGATCTCACCGAGTCGCTGCTCATCGAACTCAAGGCCAACGTCGAACGGTACCGCACCACCGACGCTCGAGACGTGCAACGGATGCTGCGTGAAGAGCTCGAGGAGCGCCTCGCGAAGTTCGATCCAACGCTGAAGCTTTCCGAACGTCCGGCCGTCGTGCTGGTGGTCGGCGTGAACGGCGTCGGCAAGACCACTACCATCGGCAAGTTCGCCAAGTTTTTGCGCGGCTACGACCGCTCGGTCGTGGTGGGCGCGGCTGACACCTTCCGCGCGGCCGCGGTCGAACAACTCGCAACCTGGGCACAGCGAGCTGGGGTCGGCATCGTGCGGCCAGAGCGGGAAGGCCAGGACCCAGCATCCGTCGCGTTCCAAACCGTCCAGCAGGCCATCTCGACCGGCACCGAAATGGTCATTATCGACACGGCTGGCCGCTTGCAAACCAAGAGCGGACTGATGGATGAGCTCGGCAAGATTCGCCGCGTGATCGAAAAGCTGGTGCCCATCAGCGAGGTGCTCCTGGTGCTCGACGCCACGACCGGTCAGAACGGCCTGGCGCAGGCCGAGGCATTCATCGAGGCCGCAGGGGTGACCGGTTTGGTCCTCACCAAACTCGATGGCTCAGCCAAAGGCGGCTTTGTGCTGAACGTGCAGCAGAAGACCGGACTGCCCGTCAAACTCATCGGCCAAGGTGAAGGCATCGGCGATCTGACCGGCTTCACCCCGCACGTCTTCGCACAACAGTTAGTCGATTGATGGCCGAGCACGACTTTTTCGGGGTCATCGACGAAACCGGCGGCCAGCCGTGGCGAGAGATTGTTCTGGCGAACGATCAGCGGGTCGAGGTGAGTGTCTGGATGGAGCACGCCGCCGATCCCGACGACCTCGATCGCGCGGCTGCAATGGTGATGTCACTTGACGCGATCGACAATCATGCCAGGGAACAGTTCGTCGCCGAACTCAGCTCAAGCCACAGCCCAACGTCTCGCTTCGTGGCCGATGCGCTCTCGGGCATCGATGACGAGGAGTTGTACGCCGCCCTCAATCGCGATTCCGGCGACCGCGCCATCGACATCCTGCGCTCACTCACCCTCGACTCGGCCACGATTCGGCCGGATCAGGGCGGTGACGATGAAGAGTTCTGCCTGCTGCGCTATCACTTCGTGCCCGATGTCTTTGCCGAGGTGCTGGTCGCCATTCTGGATGCACGCGCCGAATCCGCAGATATTCGGATCGAATCCTGGTAGCCGCGCCCGGCCCCGCAGCTGGCAGCCAGCCCGAATACACTGTGGCTATGTCGTTCACAGACGCGCCAACGCTTCGTCATGACCGAGTGGTTCTGGAACAGCTCACGGCGGCTCACGCGCCCGATCTGGCTGAGGCATCCGCCTTCGAAGACTTGTGGCGCACCTGGTACACCTCCATCCCATCACCCGAAGGGATGCTCGCCGAGATCGAGCGTCGGCTGGATTTGCAAGCGGCCGGTTCGATGGCGCCGTTTGCGGTGATTGATCCCCGAACCGGGCGCGCGGTCGGCATGACCACCTTTATGAACATCGAGGTGGACGATCGCCGGGTTGAGATCGGCCACACCTGGCTGGGACGCCAGGCGCAGCGCACCGGCATCAACACCGCCGCCAAACTGCTGTTACTCACTCGCGCCTTTGAGGTACTTGACTGCATCGCGGTCGAGTTCCGCACACACTGGCACAACCGGCAGTCGCGCCAGGCCATTGCTGAGCTGGGAGCAAGCAAGATGGGGTGCTGCGCAACCACAGGATCAGCGCTGACGGCGTCCTGCGCGATACCGTCGTGTTTTCGATCATTGCCAACGAGTGGCCGACCGTCAGACTCAACTTGAGCGAGCGGCTGGTGCGGCACAGCTAGTGCCGTTGGGGCGGCCGTAGACTGGGAGGCGTTATGGCTACTTTTGGCACCCTTTCCGACCGGCTGGTCGAGACCTTCAAGAACCTGCGCACCAAGGGCAAACTCACTGCGGCGGATGTCGACGGAACTGTTCGTGAGATTCGTCGCGCGCTGCTCGACGCCGATGTGTCGCTCGAGGTGGTCAAGGCGTTCACCGCAAAGGTGCGTGAGCGCGCACTCGGCGATGAGGTCAACCAGGCGCTCAACCCCGCCCAGCAGGTCGTGCAGATCGTCAACGACGAGCTCATTGGGATTCTGGGCGGCCAGCAACGTCGTCTGCAATTCGCCAAGACACCGCCGACCATCATCATGCTTGCCGGGCTGCAAGGTGCTGGCAAGACCACTCTTGCCGGAAAGCTTGCACAGTGGCTCGCCAAAGATGGCCACACTCCGCTGCTCGTCGCCGCCGACTTGCAGCGACCCGACGCGGTCACCCAGTTGGAGGTCGTTGCCGAGAAGGCTGGTGTGGCGATCTTTGCCCCCGAACCGGGCAACGGTGTCGGCGACCCGGTCAAGGTCGCGCGCGACTCCGTTGAGCACGCCAAGCGCAAGCTCTACGACACCGTCATCATCGACACTGCCGGCCGTCTCGGTATCGACGAAGAGTTGATGCGCCAGGCCAGCAGTATTCGCAAGGCTGTCGACCCCGACGAGGTGCTGTTCGTCATCGACGCGATGATTGGTCAGGATGCGGTGGCGACCGCTCGCGCCTTCCAGGACGGTGTGGACTTCACCGGAGTGGTGCTCACCAAGCTCGATGGTGATTCCCGCGGCGGTGCCGCACTTTCGGTTGCCTCGCTGACCGGTCGGCCGATCATGTTCGCCTCAACCGGTGAAGGACTTGGCGATTTTGAGCCGTTCTACCCCGACCGGATGGCAAGCCGCATCCTCGACATGGGTGACATTCTCACCCTGATTGAGCAGGCTCAGAACGCCTTCGATGAAGGCGAAGCGGCCAAGATGGCCGAGAAGCTGGCCACCGACCAGTTCACCCTTGAAGACTTCCTGGCCCAGATGCAGCAGTTCAAGAACATGGGCTCCATCAAGAAGATGATGGGCATGTTGCCCGGCGCCGGGGCCATGAAACAGCAGCTCGAGAACTTCGACGAGGCTGAGGTCACCCGCACCGAGGCGATTATCTACTCGATGACCCCCGCCGAACGTCGCAACACCAAGCTGCTCAACGGCTCTCGCCGGCTTCGGATCGCCAAGGGCTCTGGGGTGACCGTCACCGAGGTCAATGCCCTGGTCAACCGCTTTGAGCAGGCCGCCAAGATGATGAAGGGTGTTGCCCGCGGCAAGATGCCGAACATCCCAGGGCATGGGGCCGATGCCAGCGGGGATGGGCGGCATGGGTGGCCCAGGTGGCTTTGGCGGCAACTCGAGGAAGGGCAAAAAGAAGAAGGGTGGCGGCCAGCTTCCGCGCTCTGGCAACCCGGCCAAGCGCGCCGCCGAGCAGGCAGCCCTTGCCTCAGGCGCTCCGGCCTCGACCCCAGCCGCGGCGAGTGGCGCCAGCTTCGGCCTCGGTGGTGCGGCGGCCAAGAAGCCCGAAGATCTCGATCCGTTCTCCCAGATGCTCGGCGGCAACTAGCCCCGAAGCCGCCGATTCGCGCAAACTGGGCGAAGTCTGGCAAACTAGTCGTTTGTGCGCGGCGTGCGCCCGACCCTCTATCAGGCCCACGCATCGCCCCCAAGAGCTTTGCCGAGTGTGCCCCCACGCTCACGGCACGTGTTCATCCGTTTATTAACTCATCTCACTGGAGAATTGTGGCTGTCAAAATCCGCCTGAAGCGCCTCGGAAAAATCCGTGCGCCCTACTACCGCATCGTTGTGGCCGACTCGCGCACCAAGCGCGACGGTCGCGTGATCGAAGAGATCGGGAAGTACCACCCGACCGAACACCCCTCCGTTTATCGAGGTCAAGTCTGACCGTGCGCAGTACTGGCTCGGTGTCGGCGCTCAGCCGACCGAGCAGGTGCGTGCGATCCTCAAGCTCACCGGCGACTGGGGAATCTTCAAGGGCGAAAAGGGTGCCAAGAGCACTGTTCAGCTCGCCGAGCCCAAGCCCGAGTTCTCGCTGGACAGCGCCAAGAAGAAGCCGGTGCTGCGTCCGAAGGTTGAGAAGAAGGTTGAGGCTCCGGTTGAGGAGACTCCGGTCGCCGAGGCTGAGACTGAGGCTGTCGCTGAAGCTGAGGTCGTTGCCGAAGCCGAAGCCCCAGAGGCAGCCGAGGCTGAAGGCGACAAGGCCTAAGCCATGCTCGCAGACGCGCTGACCCATCTGGTGAAGGGAATTGTCGATCACCCCGAGCAGGTGTCGGTCGTCGCGTCACAAACTCCGCGTGGCGAGGTCCTTGAGGTTCGTGTGAACCCTGAGGACCTCGGCCGCGTCATCGGCCGTTCGGGTCGAACCGCAAACTCGCTGCGCACCGTGGTCAACGCGCTGGCAGATGGTCGTAGAGTCCGTGTCGACGTTGTCGACACGGATGCCTGATGCCTGAGAAGGCGTCGAACGGCGCACTTCGCGTCGGTCGCCTGGTCAAAGCTCACGGCCTCAAGGGTGCGCTCAAGCTTGAGCTGTACACCGACGTGCCCGAGAAGCGGTTTGTGCCGGGGCGACGTTCTCCCTCCAGGTCCCCGAGCAGTCACCGTGGCACGGGAAGACCCTGGAGATGGTCGAACTCCGCTGGTATAACGAGCAACCCGTTGGATTCTTCGTCGGCGTCGATGACCGCACCGCCGCTGAGTCGCTCGCGCGCGCCATCCTGTGGATCGACCAGTCGGTCGTCGATGCCGAGCCCGAAGAAAACGCTTGGTACGACCACCAACTCGTTGGGCTCTCGGTCATCCGGGATGGAGTGACGATCGGAACGGTCTCCTCGGTCGAGCACCTCCCAGCCCAGGATTTACTCGTGGTCGCAACCGGTGAGCGCGATGTGCTCGTTCCGTTTGTGGCGGCAATCGTTCCCGAGGTCAACCCCGAGGCCGGCAGTATTACGGTTACCCCGCCACCCGGGCTCTTTGAAGAACTCGCGGCTGACGACGATGCCGAAGCGGCACCGACCGCATCCGACAGCGAATAAGTCAGGCGGATCCCGTGCGCATTGACATCGTCACGATCTTCCCTGAGTTCTTTCAGGCGCTTGACGTGTCGCTGATCGGAAAAGCCAAACAGTCCGGTGCGCTGGAGTTCGGGGTGCACGATCTGCGCGATTTCACTCATGACGCCCATCGCACCGTTGACGACACCCCGTATGGTGGCGGTGCCGGGATGGTCATGAAGCCCGAGCCGTGGGGCGAAGCGCTCGACCGCGTGCTCACGCCGCAGAGCCTCCTGCTGGTACCGAGCCCGGCTGGCCGGCTGTTCACCCAGCGCACCGCTCGTGAGCTCGCCGATGCGCCGCACCTCGTGTTCGCATGTGGACGGTACGAAGGAATCGATCAACGGGTCATTGACTACTACGCCGAACGCACAGACGTGCGGGTGCTGAGCCTTGGTGACTACGTACTGAACGGGGGAGAGGTCGCCAGTTTGGCGATGATCGAAGCGATTGGGCGGTTGGTGCCGGGCGTCGTTGGCAATCCGGCGAGCTTGACCGAAGAGTCGCACGAGAACGGGCTGCTCGAGTATCCCAGCTACACCAAACCGGCCAGTTGGCGCGGCCTTGGGGTTCCCGAGGTGTTGTTGAGTGGCAACCACCCTGCGATTGCCTCGTGGCGAGATGCGCAGCGACTCGAACGCACTCGTGCGCTCCGACCGGATTTGCTGCGTGCTTGGCCCGAGGACGGGCTCGACGAACCCATCGCCAAGGCATAGCGGTTACCGGAGCGAAACATGGCCGTGTCACGCCGGTAAAACGCCCGGCTTAGCCTGAGTGCGGGCACGAGCGGTGCCCAAACATCGTTGCACCAGATTCCAGCCGAGACGAGCACTGATGCCCCAGCAGACGTCGCCACCCGAAATGGCGATTGTCGCGCTCACACACGGGCAACCCTCAGCGGCCAATCGTGCGGCGGTCATCCAATTGGTGGATGCGGTCTCGGCTGGTCTTCCGGAGGTGGCCGCAACGATTCGTTTTGTTGACGCTCAGCGGCCCGACTCGGCACTCAATGAGTTGATTCGTTCGACTTCGGGGCCGCTCGTGATCGTTCCGTTCGTGCTCTCGGCCGGGTTTCATCTTCGCGCCAGACTCCTCACGCTGCTCGCGGATGTGGTCGAAACCGGTCGGGTCGTCATCGCTGAGCCGCTGGCGCCAGACGAGCGAATCGTGGATGCCCTCATTGCCCGGCTACGCGAGGTCGAGCTGCGTCCAGATGATGCGGTGGTGATTGCAGCGGCCGGGTCGAGCAACACTCGGGCAATCAAAGAGTGCGCTGAGACCGCTCGGTTGCTTGGTCAGCGCTTGGGAATTCCGGCCACCGTCGGATACGTTGCCGCCGCATCCCCGCGGCTGGGCGACGCCCTTGAGATGGTTCGTGCCGTGCATCCGGGTGCCCGCACGGTGTTGGGAAGCTATCTCTGGCACCTGGCAGCTTCTATGACTCGGTCAAACAGGCTGGAGCCGACGTGGTGAGCGCGCCACTGCTGCTGGCCGATCAGCCGCCAAACCACGGCTTGGTCGAGTTGGTTCAGGAACGCTACCTGCAGGCAGCTCAGCTGGTGAGCGACGTCGAGCGCACTGCCGAATCGCTCGGCGGCCGGGCTACCTCGCCGTGAGGATCTGTGGTCCGTCGGCCGTGATGGCAACGGTGTGCTCAGAGTGGGCGCCGCGCGAGCCGTCGGCACTGCGAAGCGTCCATCCGTCTGGGTCGGTGTAAATTTCGTCGGTGGTTTCCAGTAGCCAAGGTTCGATCGCGATGACCAGTCCAGCTTTCAGCGGCAGACCGCGGCCGGGTCGCCCAGCGTTGGCCACATGCGGTTCGCCGTGCATGGTCCGCCCGACACCGTGGCCACCAAAATCGGTGTTCACCAGAAAACCTTCGGATGCGGCGTAGCGGCCAATCGCCGCCGAGATATCTCCGACCCGATTGCCGACCTTCGCCGCCGCGATTCCTCGGCGGAGTGCCTCTTCGGTCACCGCAATCAAGCGCTGGTCTGCCGCTCGAGGGGTGCCGACAATCACTGAGACGGCTGAGTCACACACCCAACCGTTGAGCGAGCACGCGAAGTCGAGGCTCAGCAGGTCACCGTCTTGGAGGGCGTAGTCGTGCGGCAGGCCGTGCAGCACGGCGTCGTTGACCGAGGTGCAGAGCACCTTGCCGAACGGGCTCGCGCCAAACGACGGGTGGTAGTCGATGTAGCACGACTCGGCACCGGCGTCGCGGATCATACGGTGCGCGAGGGCATCGAGTTCGAGCAGATTCACGCCGACGTCGGCCGCAGCAGCGGTTGCCTTTAGTACCTCGGCAACGAGCCGGCCTGCCGGTCGCATCTGTTCAATTTCGGCGGGAGTACGCAGTTCAATCACGTCATGACCAATTCTGTTTCGGATGTTCATCCCATTCTCTCAGCCCAAACGACCCGCCACGTGCAGCGCCGAACCGTTCGCCGCCAGGCCCCGGATGTGTGTCACGTTGCCGTGCGGGCCGGTTCATGACAGAATGAGCACTTGTGCCGTCGCACGCCTCTGCCATCGGGGAGGTTGCGCGATCAGAGTATCGCCGGCATAGCATCCATCTTCTTTTCGATTATCCGTGTGTGACCGGTGGCAGGCACAGAGAGTGAATCATCATGCAAATCCTCGACGCAGTCGACGCCTCGAGCCTTCGGAGCGACATTCCTGATTTTCGCGCTGGTGACACCGTCAAGGTGCACGTGAACATCATCGAAGGAAACCGCTCCCGTATCCAGGTCTTCCAGGGTGTTGTCATCGCCCGCGCCGGTGACGGCGTTCGCGAGACCTTCACCGTTCGCAAGGTCAGCTTCCAGGTCGGCGTTGAGCGTATCTTCCCGGTACACTCCCCGGTCATCGACCACATCGAACTGGTCACTCGTGGCGATGTGCGCCGCGCCAAGCTGTACTACCTGCGCGAACTGCGCGGCAAGAAAGCCAAGATCAAAGAAAAGCGCGACAACTAGTCGTCTTTCCACTCGGGCCGTCAGCATCGCTGGCGGCCCGTTTGGCGCTCTGCTGTGCCATCGCCTCGCTTGGAGGGTGCGCACACTGCGGCGTCCTATACTGAGCCCGAGGCAAGGGAGAGAATGACTACAGGCACCGGGACTGATTCACATTCGGCCGAATTGCCGGATGCGCCGGAGCCCTCGGCTGAATCGGTCGAACCGAACACTTCGGGCCGGCACGCGGCTGCGAGCACTCGGACTCGTCGTGGCGGCGTCCTTGGCTTCCTGCGCGACGTAGCGGTCATCGTTGTCGCTGCGGTCGTACTTTCGTTTCTGATCAAGACCTTCCTGGTGCGTTCGTTCTACATTCCGTCGGCATCGATGGAAAACACGCTCCAGATCAACGATCGCATCATGGTGAACCAGTTGGTTCCGCGAGTGTTTGGGCTCAGTCGCGGCGATGTCGTGGTCTTTACCGATCCAGGAGGCTGGCTTGCGGGCGAATCCGCCCCGTCCTCCAATCTGCCGCCGCTGCAACAGTTTGTTGAGAATGCGCTCTCGGTCGTTGGCCTCACGGCACCCGACAGCAACAACCACCTCATCAAGCGCGTCATTGGTTTGCCTGGCGATCACGTCAGCTGCTGCAATACGCAGGGTCAGATCATGATCAACGGAGTTGGCGTGAATGAGCCGTATGTGCTGTTGCCGCCTGGAGAAGCGAAGGCCTCGGGAACGAGTTTTGACGTCACTGTGCCGGCAGGCGAGCTGTTCGTGATGGGGGACAATCGCTACAACTCGCGTGATTCGCGCTACCAGACCGCCACGCCGCTGCACGGTTTCGTGCCGATCAGCGATGTGGTTGGCCAGGCATTCGTACTGACCTGGCCGGTGAGTCGCTGGACCTGGCTCGGCAACTACTCGGACGAGTTCAAGGATGTGCCAAAGCCAACGGCCAATTCGGCGCCGTAGTGGTCGTTTCTGCGACGAGTGAGCTGGAACTCGCTCTCCATGCCGAGGGCTTCGAGTATGTCGTCGGCATCGACGAAGTCGGGCGTGGGGCAATCGCTGGCCCGGTGATGGTCGGGGTGACCGTTCGGCACCGAACGAGCCCTCCGCCGCCAGCCGGATTGCGCGACTCAAAGTTGCTCTCTGCGGCTCGGCGCGAGCTGCTTGCGCCACAGGCCGCATCCTGGGTATGGAGCTGGGCGCTCGGTGAGGCAAGCGCCGACGAGATTGACGAGTTCGGCATTGTGCCCTGTTTGCGGCTCGCAGCCGAACGCGCGCTCGCCGAGATCTGGGTGCAGCTTCCGGCGGAGCAGGCCGTGGTATTGCTCGACGGCACCCACAACTGGCTCGACGGTATCAGCCCGGCGCCAGCCGCCATCCGAGTGCGCGCCAAAGCCGATCGTGACTGTTGCATCGTCGCGGCCGCCTCCGTGATCGCCAAGGTCGAGCGTGACCGCCGGATGGTGCTCGCCGACGCGGCTGCACCCGTGTACGGCTGGCGCGGCAACAAGGGCTATGGGAGTGCCGCCCACTTCGCGGCAATCGCTGGGCACGGCCCGCATCCGCTGCACCGAAGCAGTTGGCTGCACGGCGCGGAGTCGAAGCAATAGAATACTCAGGATGGATGAGGACGAATTCGACGACTACGATCGCGAAGCCGAATTGGCGCTCTACCGCGAATATCGCGACGTGGTTGGTCAGTTCTCCTATGTGGTCGAGACCGAGCGACGGTTTTATCTGGCCAATGAGGTCACGCTTGAGCGACGCGACACCGCGACGGACTTCTATTTCGAGCTGTCCATGAAAGACGTCTGGGTGTGGGACGTGTACCGCGCTGACCGTTTCGTGAAGTCGGTTCGCGTGCTCACGTTCAAGGACGTCAACGTCGAAGAGCTCGCCTCCCGCGACTTCGAGCTTCCCAAAGAACTCGCCCTCGACGAGTAGTGTGCACGTCCTGAGATCAGCATGCACGTGGTCCAGATCAGTAACACGATCATCAGCAGGTTCCGCAGGGTCAGGATCAGTACAGGCCCCCAGGATGCGACCAGCAGCCCATCGTAGGCGTTCGGGTATCCCCATTGGGTGAGTGCGCAGATCACGAGCGTCAGCATCGCCGGAACCTTCCATCGGTGTCGATCAACGACGACCGCGTACACCACCGGGGCGATCAGCCAGGCGATGTACTGCGGTGAACCGACCTTGTTCACCACGATGAGGGCCCCAACCAGCGCCACAGCGAGCGTGGGGAACAAGGCCATGAACGAGTCCCCGCGGCGCAGTCGCCAGACGCCGATGAGCAGCAAGCCCGCAACCGTTGCCGCGAGCAGCGGCGTCATAATCGCAATCGCGGCAGAGATCCCCGGACCGGTGATTTCGTAGGCCTCAATGTAGCTGTTGTAGAAGATGCTGGAGTTTGGCGCGTCGAACACGGCCCGCCAAAGATAGACCGTTGCGACCGGCGATTCGATCTGAATGCCCCGCGAGGTTTGCCCACTGACGAACGACAGTGCCGCGGCGCTGTTGCCGAGGATCGCCACGGTTGCAACCGTTGCGACCGAGATGCCGCCCGCCACGGCAATGAGGATCCAGCGGCGTCTGAGCGAAACCAGCGCTGCGCCGAGCAATGCGATCGGCCACACTTTCATCCAGCTCGCGATTGCCAGCAGTGCCGAGCCGCTGCCGAGCCGTCCGCGTAGCAGGAGGCATCCGACGATCGTCAGCGGAACGGTGACCCCTTCGATCCGGAACAGTCCAACCGGCCCAAGGAGCAGGATCGTGCCGAGCCAGAACCAGGCGGCGATCCGTCGCCCGCGACTGCGCCCGTTGCCGAGGAGTATCGCGAATGCGGCGGCGTCCAGGGCAGTGACGAGCAGGCCCCATCCCGCTGTGTAGCCAAGCGGCCAAGCGAAGAGCCATGCGGCAAGCATCGGAATGATCGCCAACGGTGGGTACACCCAGTCGCTCGTGATGCCGACAAAGCCGTAATGGACCATGTCGTATGGGGCAACGCCTGAGATCGCATAGCCGCCATGAAGGAATGCGGCCGACCACGGCTCGTAGACGCGGTACACGTCTCCGGCAGGGTTCGTCGCTTGCAGCAGTCCGAGTGCCACAACCGCGGCATGCACGAGGAGGAAGGCCGTCCAGAGCTGCCAGCGGCTGCGGGCGAGGCCGTCGGATTTCAAGCGGCTCATTTGAGATCACCGCGTTGCAAGCGGGTGGGGAGGAATCCGTCCGAGCTCTTGTTGAGATGGTTGAACCATCCGGCCGGCTCAACGGTATAGATCCCGGTGCTCGTTCCGTAGATCTGGTACCCACCGTGTTCGGCCACGAGAAACAGGAGGTAGTTCTGTCCGGGTCTGAGGATGGGCGCCGGAGCATCCTGGTCGCCGCTCAAGCCCTGCTGGGTGACAACGATGGTGTCACCGCGTGCGATTTGCGCTGCACCTGTCGGTGTTGCGTCGCCCAAGCCGCGCGGGGTGAACACCTCATCAACGATGATCTGAGATCGGGTCGTGTTGGCCGCGCCCTGTTGGCTGGCGACCTCGCCGGTAATGATCGCAGAGCTCCCGGCAACCGCGCGCGGCAGTGCTTGCTCGACGTCATTGAGTGTCCGCCAGACCGGAGCCGAGCAGGACGAAAGCCCCAGCGCCAGGCCCAATGACATGACCGCAAGTAACGACCGTGCCCACGTTCCGCGCACAGCCGCGCCTAGGGGTGTGCGGAAGACGATCATGTCATCCCAGTGTAGATGCCTCCGATCTGGAGAACAGCCGAGACCTCCCAGAACGATTCGGGCAAGTCGCCGCACCGTGGATGCGGCGGAGGAGTTCTCCACAGCCCGGCGCGACGCGAAGTTCACCGCGAATCTTGCAGATTCGGTGCGGGAATCGCCGCCCGCAGCAGGATGTGCGCATGGCACACAACATCCTGACCGGCCAACGCGGCGAGTCGATTGCCGCCGAGTACCTCGAACGGCACGGCTTTGTGGTCGTTGAGCGCAACTGGCGGTGTCATGCCGGAGAGATCGATGTGGTTGCCCGTGAGGGAGATCAGCTGGTGATCGTTGAGGTCAAGACCCGCAGCGGGCCGGGCTTCGGCCATCCTTTCGAGGCCCTCACTCCCGCCAAGCTCGCCAGGCTTTACCGGCTCGGCGTGCTGTGGTGCGTCAGCCATGAGCATCAGGGTTCCTTCCGCGTGGACGCCGTCGCGGTGCTGTTGTCGTCGGGCCAGCCAGCCACGGTCGAGCATCTGCGGGGGGTGCAGTGATGCCGGTCGCGCGAACGCTCGGAGTCGCCTTGCAGGGCTTGACCGGCTCACTCGTTGAGGTGGAGGCCGATCTCACCTCGCAGGTGCCCAAGTTGGTGCTGATTGGCTTGCCGGATGCGGCGCTCAGCGAAGCGCGCGACCGGGTGCGTTCTGCGTCCCAGAACGCCGGATGCCCGCTGCCGGCCAGGCAACTCACCATCAACCTTTCGCCGGCCGCCCTCCCCAAACACGGGCCGGGCTTCGATCTGGCAATTGCGCTCGCAGCGGCAGCGGCAGGCAAGGTGATCGCAGCGGAGTGCATCGATGGTGTGGCGCATCTGGGGGAGCTGGCCCTTGACGGTCGGCTTCGGCCGATCCCCGGGGTGCTCCCGGCGGTCCGTGCCGCGGCCGAATGCGGGGTGGCCAGGGTCGTGGTGCCAGCTGGGAACGTTACTGAAGCGCGCCTGGTTCCCGGAATCGAGGTTGAGTCTGCCGTCTCACTTCGGCAATTGCTGATTCGCTACGGCGCTGAGATCGAGGCCGTCGAAGAAGAGCCGCTGCGTCCGCAGGCGCAGAGCGAGCCGGTGGAGAGCGAACACTCGATCTCTCCGATGTGATTGGCCACCAGGATGCCGTCGAAGCGCTCATCACTGCGGCAGCGGGCGGGCATCATCTGCTCATGCTTGGGCCGCCAGGTGCTGGCAAGACGATGCTGGCGAGACGTCTGGCGGGCATCCTGCCACAACTCGACATCGCCGAGGCGATCGAAGTCGCGTCGATTCAGTCTCTCGCTGGCGAGGCGATTGCGGAACGGCTTGACACCTCGGCCCCCTGGCAGGCGCCGCATCACACGGCAACGGCGGCGGCGATGGCAGGTGGCGGCAGCGGGGTGATTCGGCCGGGAGCGATTGCGCGCGCCCACTGCGGCGTCTTGTTCCTCGACGAAGCCCCGGAATTCACGCGATCGGTGTTGGATGTGCTTCGCCAACCGCTCGAATCCGGTGAGATCACCATTCATCGTGCGAACAGCGTCGCAACGTTCCCGGCTCGGTTCCAATTGGTGTTGGCCGCAAACCCCTGCCCGTGCGGGCAATGGGGGCTTGCCCAGGCGCAATGCGAATGCCCGCCGATGCTGAGGCGACGCTACCTCGCGAGAATCTCGGGGCCGCTGCGTGACCGCATCGACATTCAGCTCTGGGTGCCGCGGGTCACGTCCGGTCTGAACGGCGGTTCGGCCGAGCCGCGAGGCGCCGCCGAGCGTGTCACCTCCGCGGAGGCCAGAGCCCTCGTCACCGAAGCCCGCGGGCGCGCCGCGCATCGTCTCGCCGGCACCGCCTGGAACCGAAACGCGCAGGTGCCGGGGAGTTGGTTGCGAACACACGCGCCACGGCTCGGCGATGAGGCTCACGAACTGCTCGATACCGCACTGCGCCGAGGTGCACTCAGCATGCGTGGTGCCGACCGCGTGCTCCGCCTGGCATGGACGCTCACCGATCTCGCGTCACACTCGCGCCCCAGCATCGAAGAACTGCGCCGAGCGCTCTACCTCAGAAAAGGAATGACCGCATGAGCGAACTCCCGCCAGCCGCGAAGCAGGCATTCAAGCTCAGTACCGATGCGGTGCGCCGCGCCGTTGCACTGGTTCGCCCGCAAGATGATCTCGATGATGAGCAGACCCGCGAACTGTTCGCCCGCATTGCCGCGAGCGTGCTGACTGAGCCGGGCGATTCCGTGTGGGGCAGCTATGTCGCGCACTTCGGGGCTGCCGTGGTGCTGGATGCGCTGGTTTCGGCCACGAGCCCGAGTGAATTCGCCAGCGCACTCGGTTTTCCGGCTGACGCAACGCTCAGCGCCGCTTGGCAGCGCTGGGTCCCACGGCTTCGATCGGAGCTCGTCATCGGTGCAGCTGAGCACGCCGCGCAGGTATCGGCTCGGGTGTGCATCCCGGGTGACGAGGACTGGCCGGGCGGTCTCGACGACCTGGGTCCGTTTGCTCCGCACTGTCTGTACCAGCGCGGAGCAAGCGACACTGAGTGGCGCCGTGCGATCGCGATGGTGGGCGCACGAGCATCCACCGGCTACGGCGAGCATGTTGCTTCCGAGATTGCCGGCGAACTTGCCGCATCAGGGATCCTGATCGTGTCAGGGGCTGCCTACGGCATTGACGGCATCGCGCATCGTGCGGCGCTCGCGGAGGAGGCGCCAACGGTTGCCGTATTGGCCGGCGGCATTGAC
>NMRC01005443.1_pt1 | contig 20746 bp, 21 predicted proteins | sample 1520911 | NCBI WGS metagenome assembly NMRC01 (sample SAMN07342169, study PRJNA393822) | plant metagenome | isolation source: fluid collected inside the plant's | place: USA: Vermont, Morristown, Molly Bog | reverse complement strand
TGCTTGGCACGAAGCGACTCGGCGATCTCGGGCAGATGCCAGACCAGCCATGGGCTCCAGTCTTCGGGAGCTGAGCGCACGGCGGCGATGAACTCGACCGCATCCATCCAGCGCAGCTCGGCGACTTCGCTCGGCTCAGGCGTCGGCGTGCCGGAGCTTCGGGCGAGGTACACCGGGCAAATTTCGTTTTCGACGATGCCGGATGCGTCGACGGCACGGTATCGAAAGTCGGGGGAGACGAGCTCAACGTCGCTCAGTATCAGTCCCAGTTCGTCTCGGGCTCGCCGGCGCAGCGCATCCTCAATTGCCTCTCCGGGTGCCGGGTGCCCGCAAAAACTGTTCGTCCAGACGCCTGGCCAGGTGAGTTTGTCGAGCGAGCGACGGGTGACCAGCACCTGCCCGGCCTGATTGAGCACATGGCAGGAGAACGCCAGATGCAATGGGGTATCCTCCGTGTGCACGCTCGCTTTGTCGGCGCTGCCGATGGCTTCCCCTGACTCGCTGAGCAGCACGACTCGCTCTGGGCGCATCGTTGGCTGGGGCATCTGCGGCTTCCAAGTAGTCTTGAGAAATGGAGAGTGCTATGAGCACAGTGGTTGTGTGTAGCGTATCGGGCAAACCGGCCGTTGACCGATCGGCACGGCGTCAATGACCCGACAGCGCGAACTCTATGAGCAGCTTGCAAATGCGAATGCCCGAGAGGTGATTCGGCTCTATTCGACCTCGTTCGGCGTCGCCAGCTCGCTGTTAGCCCCGGATGTGCGACAAGACGTCGCCAATATCTACGGCCTCGTCCGTTTGGCCGACGAGGTGGTTGACGGTGTTGCCGCAGAGTACGGCCTCGACGTCCCAGCATCCGGCAGGCGCTCGACGCGCTCGAAGCTGAGACCAATCGGGCACTGGACACCGGCTACAGCACCAACCTCATTGTGCATGCCTTCGCAGCAACGGCCCGACGCAACGGATTCGGCACCGAGCTGGTCACTCCGTTCTTCGCCTCGATGCGAATGGACCTCGAGCGCAGCGAGCACACTCCTGAGTCGTTTCGCGAATACGTCTACGGCTCGGCTGAGGTGGTCGGCCTGATGTGCTTGTGTGCCTTCACGGTCGGCCAACAGCTCGGACCCGCAGATGAAGAACGTTTCGTGACTGGGGCGCGCGCGCTCGGTTCGGCATTCCAGAAAGTCAACTTTCTTCGTGATATCGCCGCCGACGTTGACGGGCTCGGTCGGCAGTACTTTCCGGGCGTCGATTTTGCCGCACTCAGTGACGAGACCGTGCGCGAGCTCGTCGCCGACATCGACCGAGAACTCGCGCTCGCGCGCGAGATGATTCGGCTGCTCCCCGCATCCAGTCGGAGGGCCGTTGCGCTTGCCGAGGCGCTGTTCGCAGCGCTCAACCGCCAAATCGCGGCCACGAGTTCCGCCGAGCTCGCCAAGCGCCGCCTTAGTGTGCCAACTCGCAGCAAAGCTTGGCTCTATCTTCGGGCCAGAATGGGGATGCTGACATGACGCAGACTGTTGCCGTGATCGGTGGCGGTATCGCCGGGCTGTCGGCCGCGGCATTGCTGGCCAGGGACGGCTACCAGGTGACCGTCTTCGAGCGTCAGGATGCCGTTGGTGGACGTGCCGGTACCTGGCAGGCCGATGGCTTCCGCTTCGACACCGGGCCGAGCTGGTACCTCATGCCGGAGGTGTTCGACCACTTCTACCGCTTGCTCGGTTCATCCAGCGCCGAGCAGCTCGTTCTTGAACGGCTCGATCCGGGCTATCGGGTGGTGTTCGAGCCGAAGGATGGCGAGCCAGCCGAGCAGTTCGACGTCCGCGAATCGCGCGAGGCCAATGTTGCGCTGTTCGAGCAGATCGAACCGGGTGCCGGTGCGGCACTTGAGGCCTATCTGGACTCGGCCAAGGATGTGTACGAGCTGGCGAAACGCCACTTTTTGTACACCAACTTCCAACGCCTCCGAGCATTCCTCAAATCAGATGTGCTGCGTCGTGCCGCGCGCTTCATCAGCTTGCTGCGCGAACCGCTCTCTGGGTTCGCCGCCCGAACGGTGCGCGACCCGAAGCTGCGCCAGGTGCTTGGCTACCCGGCGGTGTTTCTGGGCTCGAGCCCCGACCTCACTCCCGCGATGTACCACCTGATGAGCTATCTCGACCTTGAAGACGGGGTGCTCTACCCGCAGGGCGGCTTCGGGAGTGTAATCGAGAGCATTCGGGCGCTCGCGGTTTCTGAGGGAGTGACCATCATCACCGGGGCGGATGTGACCGAGATTGTGAGCACCGAAGCGGTCGACGGCTCCGACTGGCTGGCCAAGGCTGATGGCATCCGGTATCGGAAGGCCGATCTGACCCAGGCCTTCCGCGCCGATCTGGTCGTTTCGGCGGCCGATCTTCACTTCACCGAAACTCGCCTCCTGCCGACTCGCTTGCAGAGCTACCCCGAGCGGTATTGGGATCGCCGGGTTCCTGGCCCGAGCGCGGTGCTGCTGTATCTGGGGGTGCGCGGCGAGGTGCCTGAGCTGCTGCACCACACGCTCCTCTTCAGCGAGGATTGGCAGCAGAATTTTGGCGACATCTTCGGCGCGCATACTCGGGTGCCTGACCCGGCATCCATTTACGTGTGCAGGCCAAGTGCAACCGATCCTTCGGTTGCCCCAGCAGGCGACACCAATTTGTTCGTGCTGGTGCCCGTGCCAGCCGACCCGACTATTGGCCGTGGCGGTCTCGATGGTGCGGGGGATGCGCAGGTCGAGGCGGTTGCCGACCGGGTGATTGCCCAGATCGCCCAGTGGGCGGGCGTGCCCGACTTGGCCGAGCGGATTGTGTTGCGCCGCACGGTTGGCCCGGCGGACTTCGTTGATGAGCTGAACGCGTGGCGCGGCACGGCGCTCGGTCCGGCCCACACCCTGCGCCAGAGTGCGTTTTTTCGCGCACGCAATGTGAGCTCGAAGGTTGAGGGCTTGTACTACGTCGGCGGTTCAACGATTCCGGGGATTGGTCTTCCGATGTGCCTGATCTCGGCGGAGGTGTTGCTCAAGCGGCTGCGTGGTGACACGAGTTCTGGGCCATTGCCGACACCGCTGCGGTCCAGCCAACTCGCGCCCGAACTGCGGCCAAGTGATGGCACGGCCTGATGTCGCTGATCTACCTGGTCTCGCTGCTCGTTTCACTCTTCGGGCTCGCCGTGCTCGACCGGAGGTTTCGGCTCGCGTTCTGGCGCGCCCCTGCCCGCACCGCCGTGCTGCTCCTCGTTGGTGTGTTGGGTTTTTTGGCCTGGGATCTGGCCGGGATCGGTCTGGGAATTTTCTTTCGCGGCCCGAGCCGATCTCATGACTGGGCTCGTGATCGCTCCCGAACTGCCGGTTGAGGAAGTGCTCTTTCTCACCCTGCTCTGCTACGTGAGTTTGCTGGCGTATCTGGCCGCGAGCCGCTGGCGCGAACGGCGGAACGGATGAGCTACGTCATTCTGAACTTCGGGGTGCTCCTCGGCGTGCTGCTCTTGGCGCTGGCGCTGCATCTCTGGACGCGTCGAAGTGGACGCCAAACCGTTTCGGGTCCTGCCATGCTGCTCGGCCTCGTGAGCACGCTGCTCCTCACCGCGGTCTTTGACAATGTGATCATCGGGGTCGGCTTGGTTGCCTACGATCCGGACACCTTGATCAATCTGCGGATCGGTCTGGCGCCCATCGAAGACTTCGCGTACACAGTGGCCGCTTCCGTGTTGCTGCCGGTGCTCTGGCACGCGCTCTCACCGAAGGTGGTGCAGGAGTGACCACCGGTAGCGGCGCGGTGCCTGCCCGGCCGCGGGTCGTGCGGACGCTGCTGCTGAGTTCCCGACCACTCTCATGGGTGAATACTGCGTACCCGTTCGGAGCCGCGTATGTGGTGGCGACCGGCCGCCTCGATCTGAGCTTCTGGATTGGCACGGTGTTCTTTCTCGTGCCATACAACCTGGCCATGTACGGCATCAACGACGTGTTCGACTACGAGTCGGATATGCGCAATCCTCGAAAAGGCGGGGTAGAGGGGGCGGTGCTTGATCCGCGTCTGCACCGGGTGACGCTCTGGAGTGCGGTGCTGTTGTGCATCCCGTTTGTGCTCTATCTGGCGCTGGTCGGTACCGTCGCATCCAACCTGACACTCGCGGTGAGTCTGTTTGCGGTTGGTGCGTATTCGTGGCGTGGGCTGCGCTTCAAGGAGGTGCCGTTTCTTGATTCGCTCACCTCAAGCGTTCATTTTGTGAGCCCCGCCGTCTTCGCGCTCATGCTGGCAGGAACCGCTTGGACGGTACCACTCATTCTGGTGATGCTGGCGTATCTGCTTTGGGGGATTGCCTCTCACGCCTTCGGGGCTGTGCAAGACATCATCGCCGACCGAGCGGGCGGTCTGCAGTCGATTGCGACGGTGCTCGGTGCCGCTCGCACCGCGCGCTTCGCAATCGGCGGCTACACGCTCTCCATCGCCGCGCTGCTGCTTGCGGCGGCGCTCAGCGGACAGCACGCCGTGCTACTGGCCATTGCGGCGGTACTTGTCGTGCCGTACCTCGCAATGGTCTGGCCGTTCCGTTCGCTGCCCGACGCAGAATGTGAGCAGGCCAATCGGGGCTGGCGACGATTCTTAGCCATCAACTTCGTGGTCGGCTTCGGAGTGACCATGTTGCTCATCGTGTCGGTGCTCTAGCGGCTCGCCTCGGCGCTGCAATCTCGTGCGATTGAGCGCCGAGGATGCAGGCTACTCCGGCAGGTTCGCCTCGATGAGCGCAATGATGCTCGGGTCGTCTGGCTGCGTGGTCGGTGCAAAGCGGTGGATTGAACCGTCGCGGGTGATCACGAACTTCTCGAAGTTCCACTTGATTGGTCCGGCCTTGCCGTTGTCATACGGCGTCTTGACGAGTTCCTTGTAGAGCTCGGAGCGATTTTTGCCATTGACCTTGACTTTTTCGCTCATCGGGAACGTGACTCCCCAGGTGGCCGAACAGTACTCGGCAATGTCATCAGCGTTCTTGAGCTCTTGCAGAAACTGATTGGACGGGAAGCCGATAACGGTGAAGCCGCGCGGGCCGTACTTCTTCTGCAGCGCTTCGAGCGCTTCGTATTGCGGGGCCAAGCCGCAACGCGATGCAACGTTCACGACGAGCGTGACGGGCTTGGCGAGCGCGCCGAAGGTCGTGGACTCGCCCTTCAGGGTGGTGACTGGGATTTCTGCGAGTGAGGTCATACGCGAAGCATACGCCGACGAACTGGAGAGTTGGTGCAAGTATGCGAGCTGGCTCGGTTGAGCCAGATGGCCTATGACGCGGCGCGATCAGCTGCGCTCTTGGAAGCGTCTTGTACCGTCAGCACCGCGCCTGCCGCACCGGCGGCCCAGCCCACCCACGAGAGCAGCAGTTGCAGATTGCGGGGGCCGCGCAGTGTCGACGATAACAGGGCGAGCAGACCGAAGCCAGCTCCGATGATGGCACCGCTCAACAGATACTTGCGCATAGGGCAACGCTAGCCGACCGGAGGCGAAGCTGCATATTTCCCGTGAACTGACCGTTCGGTTAGAAACTGACCGAACGGTCTGTTACCGTTGCATCGTGACGACAATCGAACCCCGCCCCCGAGTGAGTTCATTTGCTGAACTGCTTGATGTTGCCTTGACTCTGTTTGCGCGTGATGGCTTTGCTGCGACCTCACTGCAACACATTGCCGACGCAGCCGGCTACTCCAAATCAAGCGTGCTGTACCACTTTTCAAGCAAAGAAGCCGTCCTCGACGCAGCGCTGACCCCGGCCATCGCGTCGCTCGAAGAGCTGGTCTCGAACTTTGAGCGACTTGCCCAACACGAGCGCAAGCTCGGCATCGACGACATCGAAGGGTTTGTTGACTACCTGCTGCAGTTCCGACGCGAGGCCGCGATTCTGCTCATCCAAGCGCCGAGCTTGAGCACACTGCCCATCATCGTTCGATCGAACCACGCGCTCTCTCGACTGATCGCAGCGCTTGTGAGTGCGAACTCGAGAATCGAGGGCCAACTTCGGATCGGTCTTGGACTGTCAGGTGCCGCTTTTATGATGGCCGCAGGACCGAGTTACACCTCAACCCCCCTCACCCAGCCGGACGACGAAGTTCGATCAGCCCTCATCAGCATCCTCGCTGACCTGTTTCGAATGGAGCCGTAACCATGGCGCAATTACTCTACCGACTCGGCCGCTTTTGCTTCGAGCGTCCCAAGCGGATCCTCGTTGCTTGGCTGATCGCCCTGGTTGCCGCAATGGGCCTCGGCGTTGGCCTTGGCGGCACCCTCCAGAACTCGTTCGTCATCCCGGGAACTGAGTCGCAACAGGCCATCGATCACCTGGCACAGGTATTCCCGCAGACCGCAGGAGCTTCGGCGCAGGTCGTTGTTCAGGCGCCGAGTGGCGCTGTCGTGACCGATCCGAGTTACAAGAACGCCATTGAAGATCTCAGCACCGCGCTTGGAAAGGTCGACGGGGTCGATCAAAGCATCAGTCCCTTTAGTGAGTATGCGGGCAAAGCCGTCAGCGACGATCAGCGCACCGCATTCATCCAAGTTCAGTTCAGCGGCGACGTTTCCAAGGTCAGCAAAGACACGCTGAACGCGGTCAAGGCGACCGCTCCAATCGCGACGGATGCTGGGCTGAAGATCGCCTTCGGCGGCGACGTCTTTCAGAATGTTGAGTTTGGTGTCAGCATCACCGAAGTGCTGGGCATCCTGGTCGCGGCAATCGTGCTGTTCATCACCTTCGGTTCCATGCTTGCCGCAGGGATGCCATTGCTGACGGCCGTGTTGGGGGTTGGTATCACGGTCGGTTCGGTGCTGATCGTCGCCTCAAGCGCAACGATCTCAAGCACCACACCGCTGCTCTCGGTCATGCTCGGGCTCGCCGTTGGCATCGACTATGCCCTGTTCATCCTGAGTCGTCATCGAAACCAACTCGCACAAGGGATCGACCCGGCAGAGTCTGCGGCGCGGGCGGTAGCGACGTCGGGCACCGCGGTCGTATTTGCCGGAGCGACAGTGATCATCGCCTTGCTGGGCCTGCTGGTGGTCGGGATCCCGTTCCTGTCAGCCATGGGCGTCGCCGCCGCCTTCGGCGTGCTGATGGCCATGCTTGCGGCGATCACCCTCCTTCCGGCGATCATGGGATTGGCGAAGCGGCGACTTGTTCCCAAGCCGAACTCGCGCGCGGCCAAGCGTGCCCTGCAACAGGACGAGGGTGGAAAGCCGACCATGGGTCGGCGCTGGGTCAACGGAGTGATCCGAGTTCCGTGGCTTGCGGCAATCGTCGTCGTCGTGGGCTTGGGTGCCCTGGCGATCCCGGCCGCATCGATGCAACTGAGCCTTCCAACGGCCGCAAGCGACCCGGTGGGTTCTGGCCGGCAACAGGCGTATGCGATGATCAACGACGGTTTTGGACCTGGCTACAACGGGCCGCTCATCGTGATGGTCGATGTCACCCAAACCACCAATGTCTTGAACGACCTTGATGCAATTGCGAATCAGCTCCGAGGTCTCGATGGCGTTGAGTATGTTTCGAGCCCGATTCCGAATCAGACGGTCGATACCGCGATTATTCAGGTGGTGCCGAAGACCGCACCGGACTCTGAGGCGACGACCCAATTGGTCAATCGCATTCGAGCACTCGAGCCGAGTTTGCTCGAGAAGTATGACACTCAGATTTCCGTCACCGGCTACACGGCCGTTGCCATCGACATATCCAGCCGCTTGTCCAATGCGCTGCTGCCGTTCGCTCTGATTGTGGTGAGCCTCTCGCTCGTGTTGTTGATGCTGGTGTTCCGCTCGATCTTCGTGCCGCTCAAAGCCGCAATTGGGTTCTTGCTCTCGGCTGGTTCCGCACTCGGAGTGTCGGTTGCGGTGATGCAGTGGGGCTGGTTCAGCGATCTGTTCCAGCTTGAGCACAGTGGACCGCTCCTGAGCTTCCTCCCGATTCTCTTGCTGGCCATCCTGTTTGGCCTTGCCATGGACTACGAGGTGTTCCTCACCTCTGGGATGCGCGAGGAGTACGTGCATAGTGGCCAGAACGCCAAGCCGCGCAAGGCGGTCGCACATGGCTTCCAGCACGCGGCCCGCGTCGTCACAGCCGCCGCGCTCATCATGTTCTTCGTGTTCTTCTCGTTCTTTCCGACCGGTGAAGGACCAATCAAGAGCATTGCCTTCGCCCTGGCGGTTGGTGTCTTGGTTGATGCCTTCCTGGTGAGGATGACGCTCGGGCCGGCACTCATGGCGATCGCAGGCAAGGCAGCCTGGTGGCTGCCGAAGTGGCTCGACCGACTCCTTCCGAACGTTGACATTGAGGGCGATAGCTTGCGTGCGACGCAGGAAGCTCGGCGCTGGGCCAAGAGTGAGCAGGCGCTGGCCTCGGCCAAGGAGTTGCGCATCCAGTATCGCGACGCAACTGGTCAGCTTCGCGAGCTCGGTCCATTGAGCTTCCGTGTGGAGCAAGATGAGATCGGCTTGGTGACCGGCAGCTCACTTGAGCGTCGATTGACCTTGTTGGCGCTTGGCGGCCGGTTCCAGCCGAGTGGCGGTGACGCGCAACTGCTCGAGTACGCCATTTCTGTCGAGTCACGCCACCTTGCCCATCACGCACGGGTGGTTGACCTTGAAGCCGAGATGGCGCGGGCCGATGCTGATGGCACAGACCCGTGGGTGGCCGCGCGCGCGGCCCTGCGTGCCGCGACCGACGAGCGACCACTCGCCCTCCTCGTTGCGGTACCCGATTCCGGTGATGAAGAACTCGAACGCATTGCCGGTCAAATCGAACTCTCCAGACCATCCGGGGTTCCGTTGATACTGAGCGGGCCGCCACGACTGAGCAATACGAGGTTCCGCCAAGCGGTCTCGTTGATCGAACTGAACGACTTGGAGGCAACACGATGAGCGCCGGAAACCTCCCTCGCTGGAAGCGTTGGACTGCACTTGCACTACTTGCCACGATTCCGCTGCTGCTCACCGGTTTGGTGACTGCGGTTGTTGGTGGCGCGACCACGCGAACCGACCAGATTCCAGCCCTGATCGTGAACAACGACGAGATGGTGACCACGACGGCTGCCGACGGAACGTCGAGCCCGATTGTTGCGGGTCGGCTTGTGGTGACGCAACTCACTGGCAAAGACAGTCCCGGGTTCTCCTGGTCACTGGCGAATGCCGCGACTGCGGAGTCCGATCTCAAGTCGGGCAAGGCCTACGCCGTCATCACGATTCCGTCGAACTTCTCGAAGTCGATCGCCTCGCTGAGCAGTTCCAGCCCCGAGCAGGCAAATGTGACGCTCACTACCGACCAGGCTCACAGCTATCTGGTGGGTTCGGTCGCTCAGGCGCTCGGCAACGCCATGACGGCCTCGCTTGGCCAGGACCTCACCCAGCAGTACCTTTCGGGTCTATTCACCCAGCTCTCAACGGTCGGCAGCTCGCTATCGACCGCGGCATCTGGGGCCACTCAGTTGGCAAGCGGCGCAGCCCAATTGCATGACGGCCTGGTGACGCTCTCCGGCGGAGCGTCAAGCGCCGCCTCCGGAGCGCACAGTGCGGCAAGCGGAGCGAGCTCGTACGCCAACGGAGTGGCGCAATACACGAACGGGGTCGACTCGCTCGCTTCTGGTTTGAATGCCCTGAATTCCGGAGCGGCTGGGCTCACGCAGCTCAGCAGCGGACTGGCCAGTTACATTGAGGGCGCAAACTACTGCCTCCAGCACCCGAGCGACACCACACGGTGTGGACCTCAGCAGATTGCTGTTCTCGTCGCCACCGGCTCGGCATTGAGTTCCGGGGTCAATGGGCTTCCCGCTCTGCAGGCGAACCTCGGAGAGCTCAACGCTGGCTTGCAGAAGGTTGCGGCGGGCTCAAGCTCGCTGCGCAGCGGCGGCACCGGACTTGCGTCCGGAATCTCGAATCTCGCGACAGGACTCGACCAACTCGCATCAGGTGCGCAGCAGTCTGCAACCGGCTCTGACGCGATCGCGAGTGGCACACAGGGGCTGGCGAGTGGGCTCAGTAAGGGTGCCGGACAACTCTCCGGCAGCTCAGACCCAACTGCCACCGCCAAGGTAGTGAGTAAGCCAATTGCGCTGGGCTCGGCAACGGTCAATCCCATCGGCTCGCTGAGCCATGTGGTTGCCTTGTTGATCCTGCCGGCCGCCCTGTGGCTCGGAGCCATCGGCATCTTTGTGGCTCGTCGACCGTTCCGCGGTGTCGAACTTCGGAGTACCGCTGGCAGCTTCCGGATCGTACTCAGTTCCGTTGCTCGAGCCATGGTGGTCTCGGCGGTGCAGGTGGTGCTTGCCCTCGGAGTCGCTGCGCTGGCAGGGGTCACCGGATGGCCGCTCGTCTTCGGCGGTCTGCTCGCCCTGGCCGCGGCGTTCGCGTTCGTCTCGCTGCATCTGTTGTTCCGCTTGTGGTGGCCGCGGGCGGCGAACATCATCTCAATGGTGCTCGTTGTGCTGCAACTGATGGCCCTGCCCGGCATATTGCCGAGTGAGATGCTCCCGCCGTGGATGCAAACGATCTCGACCTTCTTCCCGCTCAGCTGGGCCGCCAACGGGATGCAGGCCATCGTGGCCCAGACCGGCATGGAGGCCGCGTTGATCGCCGGTCTTGGCCTGCTGGCACTCGGAGTGGTCGCGCTACTGGTGACCACACTCAATCTCAGTTCCCGACGCATCCGCGGCGGTTGGGGATTTGTGATCGCTGAGGCGGCGTAGTCAGAATGCTCCGAGATGAACCGCATCGCTCGGCGGGCGAGCCCAAGTAGCTCGTCGAGCGATGCGGCTCGCGCGAGTTCGGCGTCATCGGGTGGTATCGAGCAGGTGTTCGGTCTGGCCGCACGAGCCCGCGACTGCGGTGTCCTCATTCGCACGAGCGTGTTGGCTCGCTCGGGAGCTTTCACCGAACATACATATTGTGTGTTTCGTAATAAGTCTGGCAGAATAGAGGAGGTCGCTGCGGCCGAGTTGGCTTCGGCGATGGCCCACCAAGGTGGGTTTCGGATAGGTCACTACGAACGAGGAGCGAGCACAATGTCCGCAGAAGATGACATCAAGAAAGCTGCCGAGAACGTTAAAGATGCAGCTTCCAATGTGGCGGAGAAGATCGGCGACACCTTTGAGAACGTCAAAGATGCTGTCGCTGACAAATTCTCTGATATGAAAGACGCCGTGTCCGGCGCAGCTGATGATGCCGCCGATAAGGCCAAGGATGCGGCTGACGAGGCCGCCAAGAAGGCAAAGGACGTGAGCAAAGACGCCAAGGACCAAACGAAGTAGCTCTCGCGTCGTTTCGCGCGAACGTCCCGCTCCCCAGAAGCACACAGCTTCTCGGTGGGTGGGACGTTTTACATTGCGCTGGCACTCTTCATCGGGCCGCAGTCATCCGGACGCAAGGTGGCACATGCAGCTTGGGCTCATCGATCACTGCTAGGCTTCAGTCGCGTCATTTTGACGCTGCGTCGTCGAGCTGCATCTTAGCCATCACCGGCTGCGACTCTTTTCGAGCGGCGAACCGATGCGCGAACCCGCGCCGTCGCCCAATTGCAAGCCGTGCTGTGCTTGCGTGTTCTGAAAGTACTATTCCTATGACTTCTTTTCGTGATCTTGGCGTTCCCGAGCGCCTGGCCGCAGTGCTCGCCGCTGACGGCAAAACCGAAGCGTTTCCGATTCAACGCGACACCCTTCCTGACTCGCTCGCTGGCCGAGATGTGCTCGGTCGAGGCCGCACTGGAAGCGGCAAGACCATCGCCTTTGCGCTGCCCTTGATCGCTCGCCTGGCTGCAGCACCCAGCAAGCGTGTGCCAGGGCATCCTCGCGCGCTCGTGCTCGCACCCACCCGCGAGCTTGCCAGTCAGATTCTGGCAACCATCAGCCCACTGGCCGAGGCCGTCGGCCTGAACGCAACCACGATCTTCGGCGGGGTGAGCCAGCGTCCTCAAGAGCAGGTACTGCGCCGCGGGGTCGACATTGTGGTGGCCTGCCCTGGTCGCCTCGAAGACCTGATGAAGCAGCAGCACATCTCGCTCGATCGTGTTGAAGTGACCGTGCTCGACGAGGCCGATCACATGGCCGACCTCGGCTTTTTGCCAGGAGTCACCCGCATTATGAAAGCCACCCCGGCCAAGGGGCAGCGGATGCTGTTCAGTGCAACTCTCGACCGCGGCGTCGACGGGCTCGTTCGCACCTTCCTGCACAACGAGGTCCGCCACGAAGTTGACGAGTCAAGCGTTCCTGCTGCCGCAATGACGCACCGCGTCTTCCTGGTCAGCGATGGCGAGAAGGCCGCGCTGGTGCGGACGCTCGCCGGCGGCACCGGACGGCGCATCCTGTTTACTCGCACCAAGCACCAAGCCAAGAAGCTCAGTAAGCAACTGACCAGCGCTGGGATTCCGGCGGTTGATCTGCACGGCAACCTGTCGCAGGGCGCGCGCGAGCGCAACCTCGCGGCCTTCGGCGCTGAGAGTGATGCCGGGGGAGTGCGCGTGCTGGTGGCCACCGATGTTGCCGCCCGTGGTGTGCATGTCGATGAGGTTGAACTCGTGGTTCACGTCGACCCGCCGCTCGAACACAAGGCCTACTTGCACCGCTCTGGGCGTACCGCGCGAGCCGGGGCAGAAGGTACCGTTGTGACCGTTGTGCTGGATGCACAGCGCCGTGACGTGGCCGATATGCTCCGCAAGGCAGCGATCACCGCGCCGATGGAGCAGGTGCGGGCCAACGATCAGGTGGTGACCGAGTTGGTCGGCGAGCGGGCCGCGCACGTCACTCCGGTGATCGCGGCGCCGATTCGGCAGTCTGGCAATCCGTCGTCCCGCAACTCAAGCCAAGCTTCGCGTCCGGCCGCGTCGCGCGATGGGAGTCGTTCACGCGCGGCAGGTCAGCAGCGTCGTTCGCGTGGCAGTGGCGGTCGCTCGCGCTAGACGCGCCACCGAGTAAGAACCGAGTAAGAAGAGTAAGAACTGCGTCCGGCACGATGTGCCGGACGCAGTTCTTACTCTGTGAGGCGTGCGGCTCGCAGCTTCTCGCTGGCCGCATCCGCGGCTACATCCGGCGCAGTTCTCCGGCCATCGGGCAGTCGAACGGGTCACGTGCGGCCAGGCCGACGCGATTCAAGTACCTGATCACAATGCCGTATGACTGCAACAGTGTGGTTTCGGTGTACGGCACGTTTTGCGCGACGCACTGCTCGCGAACGATCTGACGCGCCTTGGAAAGGAACGGACGGGCCATGCTCGGAAACAGGTGGTGTTCGATCTGATAGTTCAGGCCGCCCATCAGCCAGGTCGCCCACCAACCGCCGCCAACGTTGCGAGAGGTGCGGACCTGCTTGCTGAAGAAGTCGAGTTTTGCGTCCTTGGCGATGATGGGCATGCCCTTGTGGTTGGGCGCGAAGGATGCCCCCATGTAGACGCCGAAGATGGCGAGCTGCACTCCGAGGAAGGCGAAGGCCATCCCGAGCGGCAGGATCGCGAAGACCGGTATAAGTAACACGGCGAAGCGGGCAGAAATGATGCCAAGTTCGGTCCAGCGGGCTTTGACCGGTCCGGTGGACAGCAGATGCTTCAAGCCGAGGTAGTGCAGGTTGAGTCCTTCGAGGGTGAGCAGAGGAAAGAACAGCCAGCCCTGGCGTTGCGTGATCCAGCGACGCAGTCCGCGTGCCTGCTCAGCATCCTCTTCGATGAAGGAGACGGTATCAACCGCGATGTCGGGGTCTTTGCCGACTCGATTGGGGTTTGCGTGGTGTTTGGAGTGCTTCGCGTTCCACCAGGAGAAGCTCATGCCGATGCTGCCGGCGAGCACTCGGGCCAAGCGGTCGTTGGCTGGTCCGCTTGCCAGAATCTGGCGGTGTCCGGCTTCATGGGCCAAGAACGCTATTTGAGTGAAGACGATGGCGAGCCCCGCGGCGACAAAAAGCTGGAACCAGCTATCGCCGAGCAGAACGAAGCCCGCGATACATCCGGCAAGGCAGAGCAGGACGCTCAGGCCAACCAGACCGTAAAACCAACGCGCCCGCCGCATCAGCCCGCTCTCGCGCACGGTCTGCGCAAGTTGCGTGTACGACGCGGTGAGCTGCGGAGCGCTCGTCAGGCGAGCCCGCGGGATGCGGATGGGGGAGTCTGTCTCGAGTGTCCGACTCGCGGCGGGTGCCACGGTTCGGGAGAGAGCGTTGATGCGCGGTGCGATCGGTATGCCAGTCATGGTCTCGGCCTGTTCGATTGGCAACCACACTGTGGTTGGTTTGAAGCCAGCGGCAGCCGCCGATCGCTAGTGCAACACTATCGGCTGGTACATGCCATTCCTTGGTTTGGCGGGAGATCCTCAGCGTGTTCGGAGGCGCCGGGACATGCGAAACGGGGCACTGCACCAGGCAGTACCCCGTTCGATGATGCGCAGTTTAGAGCGGGCGGATGTTGGTCGCCTGAGGGCCCTTCTGGCCGCGCTCGGTCTCAAACTCCACCTTCTGGTTTTCTTCGAGATTGCGGTGTCCGTCGCCGGCGATCGCGCTGAAGTGCGCGAACAGGTCGGCCGAGCCGTCATCGGGTGCAATGAACCCGTAGCCCTTGTCGGAGTTGAACCATTTGACGGTGCCAGTGGCCATAACGTCATTCCTTCATTCTTCAGTGTTGAGGATCGCGGTGATGAGTATCACTCTGATCCGGTTTCCGCAGTGACGGCGTCACCGCGAAGCGAGGTTCCAAGGCCACAGGATTGTGTCGATGGATGTGCGCGGAGCCGCGCGAGGAGAAATGTTGCCGGTCCGGCAACGACGGAACTGACGTCAGAAGTCCAGGGGATGATGCAAAACATCATCACTACGCTGGTGCGTCAACTCTTTCACCATAGCGCATCGAGCGCGAAGCCGGGCTTCACCTTCTGAGCGCGCCCGTTGCGGCAGTCTCGGCGAACACCTGCGCCTCGAGGAGCGACCCGAGTTGCCGGATGACCGGTGCGGTCCTGCCGCGTCGAGTCACGAATGAGGTGCGCCGACTCCCGAGAGGCTGCACGGCCTGGCGGGTGGTGACGGCGTAATTGAGGTCGAGCGCGCTCGCGGTCATCAACGCGAGGCCAAGCCCGGTGCTCACAAAACCGTGAATCATGTTCAGATCGTCGGTGTGCACGAGTGGGCGCAACTCATATCCGGCCGCACGACAGGCGCGCCGCAGCACCCGATTCGACGCCTCATCGTCGTCATGGCTGACCACCCACGACACACTCTCAAGATCGGAGAAGTCCAATAGCTCGCGTTCGGCCAGCGGGCTCGAACTCGCGAGCATCACCACGAAGTCTTCTTCCAGCAGTGGGGTGGCGTTCAATTCGGCGCTATCGAGCGCTGGGTCGCTCGCTAGGTCGTAGACCAGTGCCGCGTGAATGTCACCGGCCTGGACCTGGGCGATGAGTTGAGCCGGCTCGCCCTCAACCACTTCGACTCGCACCCGGTGCAACTCGTGGAGGTCTCGAATTGCTGCGGGCAAGAGTCGCGAGCCGATGGATGGGAAGGTGCCGATTCGAAGTCGGCTGAGTCCAGCGTCGCGGAGGTCGGCCACCATCTGTTCGGTGCGCTGCAATTCGCTGACCAGCCGTTCGGCGTCGCTGGCAACGGCTTCGCCAATCGGAGTGAGTGCGCTGCCGCGCTTGCTGCGCTGAACGAGCGTCGCCTGAAGGACGGCTTCGAGTGCATCCAGGTGATGTGCGACGGTCGGTACGCTCACCCGCAGCTCGGCCGCGGCGGCCGTCAGTGATCCGGCGTCGCGGATTGCGAGCAGGGTGGTGAGTTGTCGAACGTCAATCATGTCTCATATAGAATCTCACACATACCCGAAGATTCACCCTATTCACCAAAGATAGTTTGGGGTTTATGGTGGTGCCATGTCGTCGAATGCGCTGCTGAACCTCCCCGAATTATCAACACATGAGACAGACGCCGCGATGAATCCGCTCCAGGCAACCGCCCCGTACGCCGACGCACTGCGTCGACTCGCCGACATGGATTGGCAGCAGCTGCAGGTCCCTGGACACCAGAACTCCGCGCAGGGGGCTGCGACCCTCGGTGAGCTGTTCGGCGAGCGCTTACTGCGTCTCGACCTGCCGATGATGTTCGCGCAGATCGACCAAGACAGCTGGCGCTTCATCAACCCCGACAAGCTCGGTCCGCTTGACATTGCGCAGCAGCTTGCCGCCGAAGCCTGGGGTGCGCGCCGCGCCTGGTTCTTGACCAACGGTGCCTCATCTGGAAACCACATTGGCACCATGGCCGCTCGCCTGCTTGGGCGCTCGATGATCGTGCAACGCAGCGTGCACTCGAGCGTGATCGACGGTATTGCCCACTCCGGCATTGACGCCCACTTCGTTCATGGCGCGGTCGATGTCGACCTTGGCTCCTCGCACGGGGTGACGGCGGCGCAGGTCGAACAGGCACTCATCGAGCATCCCGATGCTGCAAGCGTCTACATCGTGACGCCGAGCTACTTTGGCGCGGTCTCGGATGTCGCTGCGATTGCCGAGGTGGTGCACGCGCACGGCAAACCTCTGATCGTTGACGAGGCATGGGGCTCGCACTTTGGCTTCCACCCCGAACTGCCGGTCAACGCGGCTCGACTCGGCGCGGATCTCGTGATTTCGAGCACGCACAAGGCGGCCGGTTCGCTCACCCAGTCGGCCATGCTGCTCCTGGGCACTGGCCCGTTTGCCGAGGCCATCGAAGACACCGTCGCTCGCGTCTACCGTTCGTACCAGTCGACGAGCTGCAGTTCGCTGCTCATTGCTTCGCTCGACGAGGCCCGACGCAACCTCATGGTGAACGGCCGCGACTCCATCGCTCGCAACCTCCGCGCTGTTCAGGCGATTCGCGCTGGCGTGCAGCAGGGTGGCCGCTTCCGTGATGTGACCGATGAGATTCGGCTGAGCGAAGGCACCATCGACATTGACCCGTTCAAGGTGGTCATCGACACTCGGCCAGGAAAGATTTCAGGTGGCGAGGCCGCGTACCGCTTACTTCGCGATCACCAGATCGTGGTCGAGATGTCGACCCCGTCGGTGCTCGTCCTGCTCCTCGGTGCGACCACCGAAATCAACGTTGAGCGCGTACTGTCAGCATTGCACGCCCTGCCGGAGGTTCCGGAGAGCCTTGGTCGGGCGGTCACCCTTCCGGCCATTTCGGAGCGTCGGATGGGGGTGCAAGAGGCGTTCTTTAGCCCCGCCGAGCTGGTACCGGCCACCGAGGCCGTCGGCCGCATCTCTGCGGATGCACTTGCCGCGTACCCGCCAGGCATCCCGAATCTGCTTCCGGGCGAAGTGGTCACCGATGAGATCGTGTCCTTCTTGCAGGAAACAGCGCTCGACAACTCCGGCTACGTTCGCGGTGCCGCGGATCCTCGCGTGCACACGATGCGGGTCATCACGCAGTAGTGCAGCTTGCGGCGCACAGCGCCGGGAGCGCTACTTGGCGGAGTTCCGCCGAGATACGCCAGTCCAGATGAGCGTGATGATGATCGCGCCGATGAGTGAACCGATGATGCCGCTTGGCCGCAGTGCAAAGCCCTCATTGGCCCATAGGCTGCCGAGCAGACCGCCGAGGAATGAGCCTCCGATTCCGGCGACGAATGCCAAGGTCCAGTTCACGCCGCCCTTGGCTTTCCCCAGCAGCAGTTGACCGAGGGCGCCAATCAGCAGTCCCCACAGGATGATCGAAAGAATCAGCATGCTGTGAGCCTAGCGGTCTTTCGTGAGTGGACTAGTGGAATCCGGCCGGTCCGGCCCCGCCAGGGTCGGGCGCAACTTTGGGAACGAACAGTGAAACGGCAATTGCGATCACTGAGATCGTTGCGCCAACCAAGAACGCCTGGTGCACGCCCGCTCCAAGGTCGTGCGGGCTTGGGGTGGCGCCTGCGCCTGCGGAGTTGAGTACCGCGAGGGTGTAGATGACGATGAACAGTGCGGTTCCTGCGGCACCGGCGAGCTGTTGCACGGTGCCGATCACGGCTGAGCCCATCGGGTAGAGCTGCGGATGCACCGAGCCAAGTGAGAGAGTAAACAACGGAGTGAACAGCAGCGCAAGTGAGAGCGAGAGTGCGATGTGGCAGCAGAGCGTCACCCAGATCGGGGCATCGGCGCTCATCAGCAGTCCCATCGCCCACAGTGATGCGCTTGCGGCAATACTGCCGGGCACAATCAGCGCGCGCGGCCCAACTCGGTCATACAGTCGTCCGACGAACGGCCCGGCGATCCCCATCAGCAGCCCACCCGGCAGGAGAAGGAGTCCGGTTTCCAATGGGCCCATGCCAAGGACTTCCTGCACATAGATCGGAATCAAGATCATGGTGCCGAACAATGCGGCCATCCAGATCATCATGAGCACGATGGCCACGGAGAAGTCTCGAGAGCGGAACACCCGCAGATCGAGCAGTGCGGCGTCGCGCCCCTGCAGGCGCAACTGGCGCCAAATAAATCCGCCCAATGCAGCTGAGCCGAGCAGGAGCGGAATCCACGGCGCGATGATCGCGGTGCCCTGGGCCGCCTCAGCCAGCCCGGCAAGCCCGAAGACCAGACCGCCGAAGGCGAAGGCCGAGAGGACGACCGAGCTGAAGTCGATCGGCACGCGCTGTTGCTCGGTGACGTTTCGCAGCCATTTCGCGCCGAGCAGCAGCGAACCCAGCGCGATTGGAAGCACCAGCCAAAACAGCCAGCGCCAGTTGAAGGCGCTGAGTACCAGCCCGGCCAGCATTGGGCCGACGGCTGGCGCCACCGACATCACGATCGACATGTTGCCCATCATCCGCCCGCGCTGCGCGAGCGGAACCAGCGTAATCACGGTGGTCATGAGCAGCGGCATCATCACCCCGGTCCCTGCGGCTTGGACAATTCGGCCAATGACGAGCGGTATGAAGCCGGGTGCGAGCGCGGCCATTGCCGTGCCAAGTGAGAACATCGTGATCGCACCGAAGAACACCGTGCGAGTACTGAACCGTTCAAGTAGCCAGCCCGAGAGCGGAATGACGATGGCCATGGTGAGCATGAAGGCGGTGCTGAGCCACTGCCCACTGCTGGGCTCGATCCGCAGATCGTTCATAATCTGTGGCAGCGCGACGTTCAGCACGGTCTCGTTGAGCATGACCACGAAGGCACTCACCAGAATGAGGTAGATTGCGAGTGCGTCGCGCCGCGAGAGTTGATCTGGCTGGTTTGTGGCACTCATCAGATCATCCTATGCGGAGCCTGTGCGGTGCTGTGACCGGTCACCTGATCGAGGGTTGCAGCTCACGGACTGCGCCCGTGTGGGGCTTAGGAGCGCGTCAGCAGTGCCGCTCGCTCAGGGTGATGCTCAAACCACGCCCCGACGTATGAGCACATCGGCACGATCTTCCGAGTGTCGTTCGTCTCGATGTCATCGACGACCCACGCCACCAGATCACCGGCATAGCCCTTGCCGCGCTGATTGGGCGGAGTAAAGGCCCGCACCAGTGAGATTTCACTCTGGTTCGCGGCGTAGTCGAGCACCGCGACTAACTCCCCATCGACCCGCATGGTGTAGCGCGACTGAGCGTGCTCGTTTGCGTATTCGGTTGCCATCCTCACAGCGTACGCCGAGCGCGGTGTCGCTCGCACCGTGATCCGGTCCGATCCAGAGGCAATCAGCTCGAGAACCGGGCATACTACACAGGTGAGCGCACGAACGGGTGATGGTTGGGTCGAAGGGCCCGATGGTCGCCGGTACTGGGGTCGCTTTGGCGCGGCTGGGCTACTCGCCCTCGACCCTGAGCGCGGCATCCTGCTGCAACACCGCGCCTTGTTCAGCCACGAGGGCGGGAGCTGGGGCTTGCCAGGCGGCGCTCGCGACGCCGACGAAACCGCGCTGCAGGGCGCTTTGCGTGAGGCGAACGAGGAAGCCGGCGTGCCAGCGGATGCGCTCGAGCCGTGGTTTGAGTCGGTGCTCGATCTCGGATTCTGGAGTTACACCACCGTGGTCATGCGGGTGATCCGCTCATTTGAGGCGGTGATCTCCGATCACGAGTCACTCGAACTACGCTGGGTACCAGTAGATCGCGTTGCCGAGTATCCCTTGCATTCAGGATTCGCGGCTGCCTGGCCCGATCTGAAGCACCGACTGGAGTCGCAACTATGACCGAACCGCCGTTTGTCGGCCAGCCTGCCACGGCTGCCGCAGCGGACTCCGGCACGCCTGAGCACCCAAGTGCGCGAATCCTCACTATCCCGAATCTGCTCAGCTTGCTGCGGCTGGTGCTTGTTCCGGTCTTTCTCGCCTTCATCATTCGCGGCGAGTTCATCCAAGCCCTGATCGTGCTCATCATCGCCAGTCTCTCCGATGCCTTCGATGGCTACCTGGCTCGGCGGCTGAACCAGGTGTCGAACCTTGGCATTCTGCTCGATCCGATGGCGGATCGGCTCTATATCTTTGCGACGCTGATCGGCCTGGCCTTCCAGGGCTTCGTCCCGTGGTGGTTGCTCGGTGTCATCCTTGCCCGCGACGTGCTGATCGTGGTGCTGGGCGTCGTACTGTGGCGCGGCGGCGAGATGGGTCGTCGCGGCGAGGAGGGGCGTTTTCGGCGCGGTGCGATTCCGGTCACCCAGCTCGGAAAGACCGCGACCTTTCTGCTGTTTTCCGGCCTCCCGGTGATCATGCTCTCGGTCGCGTTCGATGTGCAGTTGCCATGGCTCGCCGCGCTCGGCTGGACGATCACAATTGTCGGAACGGTGCTCTACTGGGCGGCCGGT
>NMRC01025099.1_pt1 | contig 20966 bp, 21 predicted proteins | sample 1520911 | NCBI WGS metagenome assembly NMRC01 (sample SAMN07342169, study PRJNA393822) | plant metagenome | isolation source: fluid collected inside the plant's | place: USA: Vermont, Morristown, Molly Bog | reverse complement strand
GAATCATCCCACCGAAGGAGAACACTCAGATGGCTGAGATTTACTACGACCAAGACGCCGACCTGGCGCTCATTCAGGGCAAAAAGGTGGCCATCATCGGCTACGGCTCGCAGGGCCACGCGCACGCCCAGAATCTGCGTGATTCTGGCGTGAGCGTGAAGATCGGCCTGAAAGAGGGTTCGAAGTCGACCGCCAAGGCCCAAGAAGAGGGTTTTGAGGTGCTGAGCGTTGCTGACGCCGCTGACTGGGCAGATCTCATCATGATCCTGGCTCCCGACCAGCACCAGCGTTCGATCTATCGCGAACACATCGCCGACAAGCTCACCCCCGGCAAAGTGCTGGCATTCGCCCACGGCTTCAACATTCGCTTCGGGTACATTGCGCCGCCCGAGGGCGTTGACGTGATCCTGGTCGCCCCGAAGGCGCCGGGCCACACCGTGCGGCGTGAGTATGTGGCCGGTCGCGGCATCCCTGACATCATCGCCGTCGAGCAGGATGCGTCGGGCCAGGCCTGGGAGATCGCCAAGTCGTATTCGAAGGCGATTGGCGGCACCCGTGCCGGTGTGATCAAGACCACCTTCACCGAAGAGACCGAGACTGACCTGTTCGGTGAGCAGTCGGTGCTCTGTGGCGGTGTGTCGCAATTGGTGCAGTATGGTTTCGAGACCCTCACCGAGGCTGGCTACCAGCCCGAGATCGCTTACTTTGAGGTGTTGCACGAGCTCAAGCTCATCGTTGACCTCATGTGGGAGGGCGGCATTGCCAAGCAGCGCTGGAGTGTCTCTGACACCGCCGAATACGGCGACTACGTCTCCGGCCCGCGGGTGATCGACCCGAGTGTGAAGCAGCACATGCGTGAAGTGCTCGACGACATTCAGTCGGGTGCCTTCGCCAAGCGCTTCATTGACGACCAGGATGCCGGTGCGCCGGAGTTCTTCGCCCTGCGCGCCAAGGCTGAGCAGCACCCCATTGAAGTCACCGGCCGCGCACTGCGCTCACTGTTCGCCTGGAAGCAGGAGGACAGCGACTACGTCGACGGCTCCGCCGCCCGCTAAGCCCGCAGCACACAGAGAGTTGGGGCCGCCCGCCGGGCGGCCCCAACTCTCTGTGTGCTCGAGTTGCTGGCCAATGGCAACAGCGTCACGGTGTTTGCGGGCTTGCCGTCGCATCCGGTGAGCGATCTTTGAGCATGGACGTGTTCAGCTCGCCGCGCAGATAGGCCTCGGTGACCTCGGCGTATTCTTCGTCGCTGAGTTCGTCAACGCTGTGGGCGTCAACGCGATCCGAACGCACCCAGCGCACCAGCAGCAGGATGAGGATGGGCAGGTCGGCAAATTCGGCGATGAACCACAGCGAGTCGCCGGCGAGTTGCTGATCGCGCAACGCACTCGGCCACCAGGGAGCGGAGTTCGAGATGGTTGCCGCGCCATCGAGCACATGGTCGTTGAGCCTCAGCAGCAGGCCAGGGATCGCATCGATCAGCAACTCGGCAAAGGTGAGGAGAAACTCGATCGCTAAGAACACGGTGGTGTGCACGACGCTCATCGTCGCGATTGGCAGCACCAGGAGCAGACCGAGCAGCGGGATGCCGATGTCGACACCGTTCTCGGCGGCGATGCTCTCTCGAATCGTGGCCGAAAGCGGGGTGAGGAACACGAAAAACAGCAGCGCAACGAACACGGTGGCGAACATCGCGTTGCCGAATATCTTGACCGCGCGAGAGCCTTGCAGCGCCTCCAGCCGCGCTCGTCCGCTCGGTCCGATGCTTCGGGCGAGCAATTCAAGCGGGCGGCCGGCGGCGAGGCCGAGCGGCACAACGAAAATCAGCAGCGCGAAGCGGGTCACGAAGGCCCAACGCAACTCGCGTGAGTAGGTGCCGAGAAAGCCGAACTCAATGGCTGCATAGGAGCCAAGGCCGAGGACGAAGAACGCGATTGTGTGCCGAATCGGCCAGCTCCCGCCACGGCGACGCAGCGTGACGATTCCGATCAGGTAGAGCGTAGCTGCGACAATGCAGGCACCGAGCGGAACGGGCGCCAGGTGCCACGTGCTGAGGATGACAGAGTACGTAGGCGTGCGTCAATGATATGCAGCGAAGTCCATGGAAATGCTGAATCGAAACGCGGCGCGCGGCCGCCCCTTGCACCGCCCGGCCGGGAACCCTTGTGCGCTGTGCCCGTGCGTGCCGCCCGCGCGCTGCCGGGGTCATGTCCGGGTAGGGTATCGCTCGTGGCAGATGAAGACGAAGAGGCCCTGAGCTGGCTGGGTGAGGGTGATGACCCGGCGGCTTTGGCGCGCCCGAACGCCGCGAGAGCACGCTCGTCTCGCTCGCTCCGAGGCGAGGTTGGGGCAAGGAACGGCCTCACAATCGACAGCAGCGGCATCGACAGCAGCGGCATCGATGACGAAGGATTCGACGAAGCGGAGTTCGACTCCGACGACGATGTGCCTCGAGTGAGTTCGCTCGCCCTCGTGAGCGGTGGCGTGCTCGCCGGAATCTACTTTCTCTGCACGCTGGGCTGGCTGAACTTCGCGATCCGCTCGGCCAGTTCCGGTGGTGACCCACTCGCCGACGCGATGTTCAACATCGGGCTGTGGCTCGCGGTACTTGCCGCACCCCTGTGGTTCGGAGTCACGTTCTGGCTCGTGCAACGCCCGGCCCTTCGATTCGGCTTGCTCGCGCTCGGAGTGCTGGTACTCATTCCGATTCCGACGGTGTGGCCGCGATGAGCGCCGACGCAGGGCTGCCAACGCGAGAGCTGCAGCAACCAGACCCAGCGGCTCAGCCGCGCATCCGGCCACGGCTCGGCATCCAATTGGCACTCAATGCCCTCGTTGCCGTGCCATTCGCGCTGCTGTTTGCCTATGACGTTTGGGAGGCGTTCGGCAACCTGGTCGGCATCGTCAGTTACGCGAATTCGCTGCGAGTCGGCGTGGTTGGCTGGGGCTGGATCGTGCTGATCGGCTCCGCCGCGCTGCCGGCGCTGCTCTGGATGCTCGCGCTCGTGCTCGGTTGGCGCCGTCCGGTGCCGCAGAAACTCGTGCTGCAACTGCTTGCCCTTACGGTTTCGGCAGCCACCTACCTCAGCATCATCACCCTGTTCAACGACACCAACTTGCTGCAGCTGTCGTAGCGAGTCGACTGGCTGAGTCAGTTCTGTGGAGCTGATCTGCTCAAGTAGGCTTGACCCGGTTGTTGCCCGCATAACACCCCAGCATCTACACAGAGGATTCGCCGTGACAAAGCCGGTCGTTGTGATCGCCGAAGAACTTTCTCCTGCCACCGTCGAGGCGCTTGGCCCCGACTTCGAGATCCGCAACGTTGACGGAACTGATCGTCCGGCGCTGTTGGCCGCACTCGCCGATGCGAACGCGGTTCTGGTGCGATCGGCCACGCAGCTTGATGCTGAAGCCATCGCAGCAGCGCCACACTTGCAGGTCATCGCGCGCGCAGGCGTTGGGCTTGACAACGTCGACATCAAAGCTGCAACGGCTGCCGGCGTCATGGTCGTGAACGCGCCGACCTCCAACATCATCTCGGCCGCGGAGTTGACCATCGGCCACATCCTCAGCCTCGCCCGGCACATCCCTGCCGCGCACGCCGCACTGGCCAATGGGCAGTGGAAGCGCTCGGCCTACACCGGCATCGAACTCTACGAGAAGACCGTCGGCATTATCGGCCTCGGCCGCATTGGTGCGCTCATCACGGCCCGTTTGCAAGCGTTCGGCGTGAACGTGATTGCCTACGACCCCTACATCACGGCCGCGCGCGCACAACAGCTGGGTGTCACCTCGGTCTCACTTGACGAACTGCTCGAACGTAGCGACTTCATCAGCATCCACATGCCCAAAACCCCCGAGACGGTCGGCATGATCGGCACCGAGCAGTTCGCCAAGATGAAGCCAAGCGCCTACATCGTCAACGTCGCACGCGGCGGATTGATCGACGAGGATGCGCTGCTTGCGGCGCTGAGCACCCACACCATCGCCGGTGCCGGTATTGATGTCTTCGTGAACGAACCACCGACCGGTTCGCCACTGCTCGAGCTGCCCAACATTGTGGTCACCCCGCACCTGGGCGCATCAACAGACGAGGCCCAAGAAAAGGCCGGGATCTCAGTGGCGAAGTCGGTGCGGTTGGCCTTGGCTGGCGAACTGGTGCCGGATGCCGTGAACGTTGCCGGTGGCATCATCGACCCCTACGTGCGCCCCGGCATCCCGTTGACCGAGAAACTGGGACAGTTCTTCGCAGCCCTCGCCCAGAGCCCACTGGCGAGCATCGACATCGAAGTGCATGGCGAGTTGGCTGAGTACGACGTGAGCGTGCTGAAACTGGCCGCGCTCAAAGGCGTGTTCAGCAACACGGTGAGCGAAACCGTTTCCTACGTCAACGCGCCGCTGTTGGCCGAACAACAGGGCATCGCGGTTCGCCAGATTGTGGATGCGGATTCGCCCGAGTACCGCAATATTGTGGTGATTCGCGGAGCTCAGGCCGACGGCACGCAGATCTCGGTTGCCGGTACCCTCACCGGCACGAAGCAGGTGGAAAAGATCGTCTCCATCAACGGCTACGACGTCGAGATTCCGATTGCCGAACACCACGTCGTGATGCTCTACACCGACCGCCCGGGCATCGTTGCAGAGTACGGACGCGAATTCGGTGCGGCAAACATCAACATTGCTGGGATGCAGATCGCTCGCCACGCGGCCGGTGGTCAGGCGCTTTCGGTGCTGACCGTTGACTCGCCGCTGCCAGCCGAGGTCAGTGCTCGCGTCGCCAACGCCATCGACGCACAGCAGTTTGTTTCAGTGCACATCCGCGAACTCTAGTCGCGGGGTCGATACGCTGGAGGGTGCGATAGGCGCCGAACCGCAGCGAAGCCACAACCTCAAGGAGTGAGATGCCACGTCAGCTCAAACTGGCCGTGATCGGTGGCGATGGAATCGGCCCCGAGGTGGTCGCTGAAGGCCTCAAAGTGCTTGACGCCGTGCTGCCGCACACTGATTTGGCAATCGAACGGCGCGAGTTCTCGCTCGGTGCTGCCCGCTACCTGGCCACCGGTGACGTGCTCACCGACGACGACCTGGCCGCTATTGCCAGCCACGACGCCATTCTGCTCGGTGCGGTTGGCGGGGTTCCTGGCGACCCTCGGCTGGCCGGGGCGAACATCGAGCGCGGCTTGCTGCTCAAACTGCGTTTCGAGCTCGATCACTACGTCAACCTTCGGCCGACGACGCTCTACCCTGGGGTGGCAAGCCCGCTCGCTCAGCCTGGCGAGGTTGACTTCGTTGTTGTGCGCGAGGGAACCGAAGGACCATACGTTGGCAACGGCGGCGCGATTCGCGCTGGTACCGCTCACGAGGTCGCCAACGAGGTCTCGGTGAATACGGCCTACGGGGTTGAGCGGGTTGTGCGCTACGCCTTTGCGCTCGCCGCGCGCCGCGAACGCAAGACCCTCACCCTGGTGCACAAGACCAATGTCCTGGTGTTCGCCGGTTCGCTCTGGAAGCGGACCGTGGATGCGGTGGCGGCCGAATACCCGCAGGTGTCGGTTGATTACATCCATGTCGATGCGGCGACGATTTACCTGGTCACGAATCCGAGTAGATTTGATGTCATCGTCACCGACAACCTCTTCGGCGATATTCTCACCGACCTGGCCGGCGCCATCAGCGGCGGTATCGGGCTCTCGGCGTCGGGGAACATCAACCCCGACGGCACCTTCCCGAGCATGTTTGAGCCCGTGCATGGTTCGGCACCTGATATTGCCGGAACCGGCACGGCAGACCCAACGGCCGCGATCCTCTCGGTGGCGCTGATGCTTGACCATCTGGATGAGCCGCCGCGGCCGAGCGCATCCGCCTGGCCGTGCATAGCGACCTCGCTGAGCGGAGTGGGGCTCGTTCGACCGCCGAGCTCGGTGACGCAATCGCCGCTCGCGTTCAATAGAAAGAAGCAGTCAATGACCACGCAACTTCCGATGGCTGGTGGAAACTTCATCTGGCAGATCGTCCGTAACGACACGCCGGCGAGCGCAGAGGAGCGCGCGCGCATCCTGGCCGACCCCGGCTTCGGCAACTACTTCACCGATCACATGGTCGACATCTGTTGGTCGGAACACGGTGGCTGGCACCGACCGCGAGTGCAGGCATATGGGCCGATTTCACTCGACCCGGCCGCCGCAGTGTTGCATTACGGCCAAGAAATTTTCGAGGGCCTCAAGGCCTACCGGTTTCCAGATGGCTCGATCTGGTCGTTCCGGCCCGAGGCCAATGCGGCCCGCTTGGCGCGATCGGCACATCGCCTTGCCCTGCCAGAATTGCCAGCCGAGCATTTCATTGCCTCGCTCAAGCAGTTGATTGCTGTTGACGCAGATTGGGTGCCGAGTGAGCCCGACACCTGTCTGTACCTGCGGCCGTTCATGTTCGCAAAAGAGGCATTCCTTGGTGTTCGCCCGGCGAAGAAGGTTGCGTACTACCTGATTGGCAGCCCGGTTGGCTCCTATTTCGCCGGTGGCGTGAAGCCGGTGTCGATTTGGCTGAGCACCGACTATGCCCGTGCGGGCGAAGGTGGCACCGGCGCGGCCAAGACCGGCGGCAACTATGCGGCCAGTCTGCTCGCGCAAACCCAGGCCTACGAGCAGGGCTGCGACCAGGTGCTGTTCCTGCGCAACCATGAGTATGTTGAGGAGCTCGGTGGGATGAACGTGGTGCTGGTCACCGCCGACGGCACCTTGCTGACGCCCGAATCCGACTCGATTCTGGCCGGGATCACGCGAGACTCGATTCTGCAGCTCGCAGAGGATCGTGGGCACAGGTCGAGCGGCGCCCAATCAGTATTACGGAGTGGCGTGACGGGGTTGCGTCTGGCCAGATCATTGGCGCCTTTGCCTGCGGAACGGCGGCGGTGGTGACCCCGATTGGGCGCCTCAAGGCGGCCGACTTTGTGATCGAGCACACGCATCCGCACGCCGATGAGCTTGCGCTCTCGCTGCGCGAAGAGCTCACCGACATTCAGTACGGGCGCGTCGCTGATCGACACGGCTGGATGCTCCGCCTGGACGCCGAATGAAGCTCGCACGCTTCCGGGCGCAAGACCAGATTCACTTCGGCATTCTCGACGGCGATGAACTCGTCGTGCTGGCCGGTGACCCAATGTATGCCGGCTGGGATACGACCGGTGAGCGCGTGCCGTTGAGCGATGCGGTGCTGCTCGCACCGGCGATTCCGCGCTCCAAGGTGGTCTGCATCGGCAAGAACTACTTCGATCATGCCCAGGAGATGGGTGGCGAGGTGCCGAGCGAGCCGTTGTTGTTCCTGAAACCGAACACTTCGGTGATCGGGCCGGGCGACACCATTGTGCGACCGGTCATCAGTGAGCGGGTCGATTTTGAGGGGGAGTTGGCCATCGTGATCGGTGCGGTCGCCAAGAACGTTGCCGAACGCGACGCCGATCAGGTGATTTTCGGCTACACCTGCGCCAACGATGTCACGGCCCGTGACTTGCAGGCTCGAGATGGGCAGTGGGCCAGGGCGAAGGGGTTCGACACCTTCTGCCCGCTTGGGCCGGTGATTGAGACGGAGTTCGACCTGGCCGCATCGAGCATCCAGACTCGCTTGAACGGCGAGGTGACGCAGAGCGCAACGTTCGATTTGCTGATGTTCTCGGTGCCGCAGATTATTGCGGCGGCGTCGCAGGTGTTCACGCTGTTACCGGGCGATGTGATCCTGACCGGCACACCGGCCGGCATCGGCCCGATGCAGGCCGGCGACAGCGTTGAGGTTGAGATTGCCGGCATCGGTACGCTGCGCAACCCGGTCGCAGACGCGGTTCGCGTTTCCTGAGCCGCCGAACGTCAGCGGCCGGTTCTGCCCGGGCCGGATCGCTGGCCCGGAGGTCGAAGCGTGCAACGGAATGCACCCCTCGCACGCCCGCTGTCGGCCGGTCTGATCGGTAGACTCGAACACAATGTCTGATTCAACGCTTGCCCTCCCGTTCACGACCGCAACTGGCCCGGATGTTCGGGTGCGATTCTGCCCATCGCCCACCGGAACCCCGCACGTCGGCCTGGTGCGCACCGCACTGTTCAACTGGGCGTATGCCCGTCATACGGGCGGCACCTTCGTCTTCCGCATCGAAGACACGGATGCGGCCCGTGACTCTGAGGAGAGCTACGAACAGATCGTTGAGGCGCTCAATTGGCTTGGTCTCAACTGGGACGAGGGCATCAATGTTGGCGGCCCGCACGAGCCGTATCGACAGTCGCAGCGGATGGACGTGTATCGCGAGGTCGTCGAACGGCTCAAGGCGGCCGGTCACCTGTACGAGTCGTATTCGACCGCGGAAGAGATCGACGCTCGGAACGAGGCGAATGGTCGGCCCAAGCAGCTCGGCTACGACAACTTCGACCGCGGGCTCAGCGATGAGCAGCGCGCCGCCTTCCGTGCCGAGGGGCGCGAGCCAGCACTTCGATTGCGCGTGCCCGACACCGATCTGGGCTTTACCGATTTGGTGCGTGGCGAGATCACGTTCCCGGCCGGTTCGACCACGGATTTTGTGGTGGTTCGGCCAAACGGTGTGCCGCTGTACACCCTGGTGAACCCCGGTCGATGATGCCATCATGCAGATTACGCATGTGCTGCGCGGTGAAGATCTGCTCTCCTCAACGCCGCGCCAGATCGCGCTGTACCTGGCGCTGATCGACATCGGACTGACCGAGTTCATCCCGCGCTTCGGTCACTTGCCGTATGTGACGGGGGAGGGCAATAAGAAACTCTCCAAACGAGACCCTGAGTCGAACCTGTTCCTGCACCGCGAGCGCGGCTTTGTGCCGGAGGGCCTGCTCAACTACCTGGCACTGCTCGGCTGGGGCTTTTCTGCGGATCGTGACGTCTTCAGTCAGGCTGAGCTTGCGGCGGCTTTCGACGTTGCCGACGTGAACCCGAACCCTGCGCGCTTTGACCTGAAGAAGGCCGAATCGATCAACGGCGAACACGTTCGCATGCTCGATGCCGCAGACTTCCAGGCCCGGATGTGCCCTATCTGGCTGCGGCCGGTCTGGTGAGCACCCCGCCAACGCCTGGCGAGCAGGCGATTCTGGCTCAGGCCGCGCCACTCATTCAGGAGCGCACCAACCTGCTTGGCGAGGCGCCTGGCCTGCTCGGCTTCATGTTCACGCCCACGCGTGAGTTGTCTTTCGAACCGGATGCCGTTGCCGGCTTGCCCGCGAACGCCGCCGAGATCTTGGCGGCGGCCAGGGACGCACTTGAGCGCATCCCTGGCGAGCAGTGGGTGAGTGGCGAGATTGAGCAGGCGTTGCGTGCGGCGCTGATTGACGGCCTGGGCCTCAAGCCCCGCGACGCCTTCGGCCCGATCCGCACCGCGACGTCAGGCCGCCGCGTCTCACCTCCGCTGTTTGAATCGCTTGAGATCATCGGCCCGAGTGAGACCCTCGCCCGGCTCGACAAGCTCGCCGCAACGCTCGCCTGAGGGTGCGCCGCGCAGCGGCCCTGAAGCGCCTGCACTAGCGGGAGTGTCGTCTCCGACTGGCCGCTGACCGGTTTGGACGCCGGGTCGTTCGTCGGCTAGAGTTGCGTGTCGGCCCGCGAGTTTCTTGCGGGCTTCACCCGGCCCCTCCACGGGCCGTTGGGGTATGGTGTAATTGGCAACACGGCTGATTCTGGTTCAGTTGTTCTTGGTTCGAGTCCAGGTACCCCAGCACGAGGATTCGTACATCGTGACCGCTCGCAAGACCGTGCTTCTCACCGGCGCATCGGACGGGATTGGTGCATCTTCGGCGCGGCAGCTCGCGGCGAAGGGGCATCGGATGCTCATCACGGGTCGCTCGCGGGAGAAGATCGAGTCCGTCGCGCGTTCGACGGGGGCGAGAGCCTTCGTGGCGGACTTTGCCCGACTTGACGATGTGCGGCGCCTGGCCGCAGAAGTCCGCAAGGAACTGAACGGAGACGGTCTTGACGTGCTCGCGAACAATGCCGGCGGGGTGTTCGGCGATCCAACGAACACGGTCGACGGGAACGAGCTGACGTTTCAGGTCAACCATCTTGCGCCGTTCCTGCTCACGCAGCTGCTGATGAGTGAGCTCGCCGCCGCCCCGGGCGGTCAGAGCAGCGTTGTCAACACCTCGAGTATCGCCAATCGGCTCTTTGGCCACATTGACCTCGACGACCTCAACAACGCGAAGGCGTTCAGCGCCAACAAAGCCTATGGGGACGCGAAGCTGGCGAACATCCTTTTCACCCGTGGACTGCACGCTCGCTTCCATGACCAGGGCCTGTCGGCGGTGGCGTTCCATCCCGGCAATGTCGCGAGCAACTTCGCGTCAGACACCACGAGCAGTTTACGCTTCGTCTACCGCACCCCGCTCAGGAGGCTCGCACTGATCGGCGTTGACAAAGGTGGAGCGAACCTCAGCTGGTTCGTCGAGGGCACCCCTGGCGAGAGCTGGATATCCGGCGAGTATTACGACCAACAGAAGCGCACGACGGCGGTCAATCCTCAGGCCTTCGATGACCGCCTGGTTGACGGCCTCTGGGAGCGCAGCGCCGCCCTGGTCGGGATCGCCTGAGCCGGGCCAGCTGCGGGTCAGGCCTCGCGCCGCACGCCAAGCGCGCGCTCGCTGATGAAGGCTCGCAGGAGTGCCTCGTCGTCGGGGAGATTGGTGACGTGCTGCGGTGCGTCGAGCAGGGCGCGGGTGTCGGTGTCGATGGTGGGGGAGACGCCGAGCGCTTCTGCGATGGTTTCGGGGAACTTCTGCGGCTTTGCGGTTTCGAGCACGAGCATCGGCACTCCGGGTTCCAGGTGCTCAAGCGCGACCTTCACGCCGTCGGCGGTATGCGGGTCGAGAATCACTCCGCAACGCTCAGAGTAGCTGCGGATCGTTGCGAGCCGATTGGCGTGGGTGCTGGTTCCGCTGACGATGCCGAACTCAGATTCGAAGCGCTGCCGGTGTGCCGACAAATCGATCTCGCCGCGCGCATCCAATTCACGCCAGGCCGCAGCGGTCTGCTCCGCCGAGCGGCCCAGCAGTTCGAACACGAACCGCTCCAGGTTTGAGGCGCGCGAGACATCCATTGACGGGCTTGAGGTGGTGAGGGTATTGGCAGCAGATCGGGGTCGATAGTGGCCGCTTCGAAGAAGTCGTCCAGCACGTTGTTCTCGTTGGTGGCCAGCACGAGCTTGCGCACCGGAAGCCCCATCTGTCGGGCGTAGTATCCCGAAAGGATGTTGCCGAAGTTGCCCGAAGGCACCGAAAACGACACCTCGAAGCCACCCCGCTCGGCGGCAGGGAGTTCGTCGGTCACACGCAGCCATGCCCAGATGTAGTACACGATCTGGGCGGAGATCCGGCCGAAGTTGATCGAGTTGACGGCACCGAGATGGTGGGCTTGCTTGAACTCAACGTCTTCCGAGATGCGCTTGACCAGGTTCTGGCAATCGTCGAAGACACCGTCAACGACGATGTTGTGCACGTTGTCATCGACCAAGGAATACATCTGCGCCCGCTGGAAGGCGCTCATCCGGCCCTTGGGGGAGAGCATGAACACGGCCAAGCGCTCCCGCCCGCGCAGCGCATACTCGGCCGCTGAGCCGGTGTCGCCGGAGGTGGCGCCAAGGATGTTCAACACGCGGTTCGACTCGCCAAGCACATAGTCGAGCGCCTCACCGAGGAAGCGCATCGCCATATCTTTGAAGGCGAGCGTCGGCCCCTCAGAGAGTCCGACCAGCTGCATGCCATGGTCGAGTTCGCTCAGCGGCACAATCGCCTCAGCGGCGAAGGCGCTCGGCTGGTAGGCGAACTGGCAGATCCGGGCAAGCTCATCGCCGGGAATGTCGGTGGCGAACAGCCGCAGCACCTCGGTGGCAAGCTCGGCGTAGCCGAGCGGCCGCCAGCGTTCGAGCAATGCCGCATCGAGTCGCGGCAGTGCGGCGGGAACTGCCAGGCCACCATCAGCCGCAAGCCCTTCGATCAAGACATCGCGATAGCTTCCGATGGTGGCGCCGCGTGTTGAGATGTACTGCAAGCTATGTGCCCTCGTGCTTCGAGTGGATATGGACGGATGCACTCTTTACTCTAGGCGACTGGCTGCGGCGAGTTCGCGGTCAAGCAGCGCGCGTTTGATCCGGAGGCCCCAGGCGAATCCGCCGAGCGTGCCGTTGCTTCGCAACACACGATGGCACGGAACAAACAGCGCAACAGCGTTCCGCGCACAGATTGAGGCCGCGGCACGCACCGCCCGTGGCGAACCGAGCTCGGCCGCGAACTCGCTGTAGTTCAGCGGTGATCCTGGGCGAATGCCGCGTAGCGCCTTCCAGCCGTGTTGTTGCAAGGCAGTCCCGTGTTGTACGACGGCGACGGCGTTGATCGCTTCGACCTCGCCGGCGTAGTAGGCGGCCACCGCATCCGCCGCATCGCTCGTTCCTTCCATCAAGCGACCCGGCCGAAGAAAGGGGTGGATGCGCTGCCAGACCACCTGCTGCTCGTCGCTCCACCCAGAAGCCAACACCTCCCCGTGAGCGTTGCTGATGAGCGTGAAGGCTCCGTCTGGGGTGTCAACGGTTTGCACGGTTGCCGTTGGTGAATCGCTCATCGTTTCTCCTGCTCCTTCGTGCGGTGTGTGGGTTTCGAGTATTGCGGCGCGGCGGTGGCCCGCCACAGATGCGCCGTCAGGTAGCTCCGCCATGGTGCGACCCTGGCAGCCCATTGATCGAGTGCCCGCGCCTCGCACGGGATGCCGAGCTCGCGCGCGCCGTTGCGCGCGGCAACATCGCTTGAGAGCGCCACATCGGGATCGCCCAGCACTCGCATGCGCACGTAATCGGCGGTCCACGGCCCGATTCCCCGCCTGGCAATGAGCGTGGCGCGCTGTTCGGCTCCGTCGTCTGCCGAACTGAGCGTGAGTGATCCGTCGGCAATGGCCCCGGCAGTCTCGGTGATGGACCGGATGCGGTTGGCCGGGCCGCGAAGCACTTCATGCCCCCGCGTCGCAATCGCCTCCATCGTTGGGAAGAGCAACTGCGTCTGACCATCTGGCGCGCTGACCGTCTCACCGAGCGCCCGCACAAGCGCAGTGAGTGCGGTTCGCGCTGAGCTGATCGTGACCTGTTGCCCGAGCATTGCGCGGATCAGGAGTTCGTGCGGGTCGGCCGCTCCGAGCACCCGAATGCCCGGGATGCGCGTCACGAGCGGCGCAAGCTCAGGCTGCTGCGAAAGCGCGGCGTCAATGGCCTGCGGGTCGGCGTCGAGATCGAATAGCCGCCGAACCCGAGTGACCAGCGGGCCGAGATCTGACAGTTCGGTCACCCGTGCGCGCAGTCGGAGTGTTCCAACTGACCCTGGGTGTTCATCCTGGTCGACCCGAAGTTCGAACCAGGCGGGTCCGCCGGGTAGGCGAAGGGTGCGTGCGAAGCTGGTCGCGGTTGCGCGTTCCATGCCGGGAATCTCGCGAACGACCATCCAATGCAGCGCGCCGGCTGCGTCGAATGGCTCCCTGACCGGGAGGACCAGCTCGATGGCTCCAGGTGCGGGTTGCGTGCGGCGGCGGCTCCGCAATTCGACGGGCGTCATCCCGAACACTTCGCGGATCGTGTCGTTGCACTGTCGAACACTGCCGAAGCCGGCCGAGAATGCCACATCGGCGACTGGGAGATCGGTGTTGACGAGCAGTGTTCGAGCCGTGTGGGCGCGTTGCGATCGGGCGAGTGCCAGCGGCCCGGCGCCCAGCTCGGCGCTCAGCAGACGGTTGAGATGCCTGGGCGAGTACCCCAGTCGCGCTGCGAGGGAACTGACTCCTTCGCGTTCCACGACTCCGTCAGCAATGAGCCGCATGGCCCGCCCAACGGTGTCGCCACGCAGATTCCATTCCGGTGAGCCTGGGGCGGCCTCTGGAAGGCAGCGCTTGCAGGCTCGGTAGCCCGCTTCGTGGGCTGCCGCGCTGCTTGCGTAGAAGGTGACGTTTGCTTTCTTCGGTGTGCGTGCCGGGCAGGATGGACGACAGTAGATGCCCGTTGATCGCACAGCCGTGACGAATTGCCCGTCGAAGCGAGCGTCGCGTGCTTCGATCGCGCGGTACCGCTCATCGAAGCTCAGTGTTGCGAGTGCCATGCAGCCAGGATGCCACGGTCGCCAAGGAGTTGCTCGCGGAAATCGGACATGACAGTTTCGGGCTTCGATAGCTCGACGGCGCGGCCGAGATCATGAGCGAGTGCGCCAGCTATGACCTCGTTCGCCCAAGCGGTCACAAACTGGCCGTGAGCGGTGTCGTATTCGTAGTGGGATCGTTGCGACCCCCGGAAAGGAACAGGACATGACGACAACAGTGCTTGGAGCGGGGTATGCCGGAATCATGGCCGCCAATCGGCTGGCCGGTCGCGGCGAGGAGGTGGTGCTGGTGACTCCGCACCCGTGGTTCGTCGAGCGCATCCGGCTGCACAGCGTCGCAAGCGGAGCTCGGGCGGATGCGCGCCACGAGCTCAGGGCCATGCTGAACCCAGCCATTCAGCTCGTGAATGACACCGTGCGACGCATCGGTGAAGACGAGCTTGAGCTCGCACACGGCGGACGGGTTCGCTACGAGACCTTGCTGTATGCCGTTGGCTCGGGAGCGCATCCAGGCCGTGATTCGGCTTCCGGTGCAGGCCCAAATGCCGAGCCAGACTCCGATGCGGTTGCTGTGCATCGGGTCGCGGCCGAGCCGGATGCGCTGGCTCTGCGCGCGGCGCTGCTGGCTCGGCCCAGTGCTCCGGTCACCATTGTCGGCGCTGGGTTCACCGGCATTGAGCTGGCCGCCGCGCTCCGCGCCGCTGGACGTCAGGTGCGCGTGCTGAGTGCCTCCGAGCCCACGCGGCGCGCTGGGCGAGCGCAGCTCCGGCAGCTTCGAAAGAGCGGTGTCGAGGTCACTACCGGGCGTCGCTTCGACTTCGCCGAGGCCTCACCCGAGGACATCACTGTAGATGCGGCGGGCTTCGCCGTGCCGAGCCTGGCCGCAGACTCGGGCTTGCCGGTGGATGCGCGCGGCCGACTCATCGTTGACGACACGCTCACCGTTGCGGGACACCCGCGCATCCTCGGTGCGGGCGATGCCGTGTGGGTCAACAGCCCAGTTGCGGCGCACTTGCGCCCTGCCTGCGCCACCGCCCTGCCAATGGGCGCCTATGCGGCCGATGTCATCCGCGCTCGCCGTGAAGGGGGTTCGGTCGAGCCGCTCAGTATCGGCTACGCGCTGCAGTGCGTTGACCTCGGAGCCGGTCGCGGGCATGTGCAGTTTGTACACGCCGATGACAGCGAGCGGTCGTTGGCCGTCACGGGGCGAGCCGGCGGACTCCTCAAAGAGACGATTTCGCGCATGACCGTGCGCTGGCTCGAACAGGAACGCGATCGTGCGGGCAAGTACTCGTGGCCAGCCGGCCCTGCGACCCCCGCCCACTCGGCCCAGCCGGACCGGCCAGAACACTCGGGTCGCCTGGCAGAATGAGCGGTGTGGATCACGGCACCGTATTTGCAGAGCATCGGCCAGTGATGCTCGCAGCCGCTTACCACATCGTTGGTTCGCGCGACGATGCCGAAGATGTCGTGCAAGACGCATGGACAAGTTGGAGCAGGGTCGATCTCGACTCAGTACGCACTCCGCGCACCTTTCTCGCAGTGATGGTCTCTCGCTTGGCGCTCAACACCTTGCGCACTCAGCGTCGGCGTCGCGAAAACTATCTGGGTCCATGGATTCCTGAACCAGTCATTGAGAACGGCTCGCCCGAGTGGGCCGTCCTGCACCGCGACGGGCTTGGGCAGGCGCTCGACTTTGTTTTGGCGACGCTCAGCCCCGAGCAAGCGACGGCGTATGTGCTGCGCAAGGTGCTTGACGTCGACTATGACGGGATCGCCGAGGTGCTCGAGACAACTCCGGCGGCCGCGCGTCAGCTCGTATCTCGGGCGCAGCGCGCCGTGACCGCGGCCATCGGAGAGACCACGCTTGGGCAGAGTGCGCGCGATGCTCGCGCGCTCACCCGGCTGAGCGACGCGGTGCTGCGCGGCGATGTCGATGAGGTCGCGGCCCTGCTCGCTCCGAACGCGCTGCTCTACTCAGACGGTGGCGGCAAGGCCAACGCGGCGCTTCGCCCGGTGCGCGGCCCCGAGCAGATTGCCCGGTTCTTGCTTGGCATTGCCGCGAAGCCGGGGGCGGATCTCACGCCGGTCACTCTCAACGGCAGTGCGGGCATCCTGGTTCGCGAGCACGGAGTGCTGACCACCACCATGTCGCTGCGCGAAGGCCCGAGCGGCATCGTGGCGATCTACTTCGTGCGCAATCCCGACAAGCTCGCTTCGCTCGCCGAGTAGCCCCTGAGAGCCCCAACTCGCTGGAGGCACTGAGTGCACTCAGCTCCAGCGTTGCAGAGATCCTGTTGTTCAGACGCCGAGCCGGCGCTGCTCACGCGCCGGAACGGGCGACGATGACGGCGAGTTCGGTGCGGGTGCGGATGCCCCATTTGGCGCGGATGCTGGCCAAGGCAGATTTCACGGTCGTCTCGGCGACGAAGAACTGCCGCGCAAGCTCAGCATCCGAGGCACCGTTGGTCAGGGCGAGGGCAAACTGGCGCTCGCGCTCCGTGAGCATCGCCATTTGCGCCTCTGCGCTCCGCCGAGCATCGGAGCTGCCCGAGTTTCGCACCCACTCGCTCAGCTGCTTCGCCGCACGAGGCGAGAACGCCGCATCACCTGCGGCGACGTGCTTCACCGCATCAATGATGCGCTGTGGATCCTCATCTTTGAGGATGAAGCCCATCGCTCCGGCCGAGACCGCATCCAAGACTCTGCCGTCCTCATCAAAGGCGGTCATCATCAGGAACGTCGGCCCGGCACCCACCAAGGCGTTCACGACGCTGACACCATCCATGCGCGGCATTCGGACGTCGCACAACACCACATCCGGGCGGAGTCGAGCGCAGGCGTCGGCCACTTCGTCGCCATCGGAACACTGCCCAACGACGGCAAGACCGTCATCTGCGCTGAGAATCCCAGCCAGGCCGGTGGTTGCAAGCATGTCGTCATCAACAATGAGCACACGGATGGGACGGTCGATCACTCGCCGATTCTAGCCAGTTTCGCGCCCCCGGAACGCCCGTGTGCTCGGCAGCCGTGAAGTGTTTAGGTGGGAGCCCACGGCATCCACGCAATGATCGCGAATGTTCGTTCCGGCGTTGGACCTGCTTGGAAGGATCCGCCGACCATGGTGACTCGCTCGTTCATCCCGATCAGTCCGTGTCCGCCGGTCGAGTGAGGCGGTTGCTCGGGGCCGAGCCAGTTCGCCGTTGTCACCGAGACACCCGTTGTGGGTGCGGCCCGGATGTCAATGCGAAATGCCGAGCCGGGAGCGTGCTGTTTGGCGTTCGAGATCGATTCCTGCACGAGCCGGTAGCAGGCGTGTGCAACGTTCGGATCGCAGGAGCTTGGATCGGTGAGCAGCAGTTGTGCCCGCACATCAACACCTTCAGCCACGGCCGCATCAATGAGCTGGGTGATGTCGGCGAGCCCGGTGTTCGACGGAGCGGCGCGCTCGGGATCGCGCAGCACCCGAACTACCTGTCGAAGGTCATCGAGTGAGGCTTGGGCCGACTCTCGCACTGCCCGCGCCGCCTCGGTGGTCTGACCCTCTGCTGCAATCTCAAGTGCGCCAGCCTGCAGCGAGAGCGAACTGAGCCGCGCCGCAAGTGTGTCATGCAGCTCTCTGGCGAGTTCCTGACGGTCATGCTCACGTTGCACTTCTTGCCGCAGAACCGCCACATTGCGGGTGGCCGCCTCGGTGCCGAGGGCCGCAGCGTCGCGCTGAGCTTGCACGCGGCGCAGGATGCCGTACCCGGCGAAGGCGAACACGGCAATCGCAGCGACCACCGGCACCGACCAGAACAACGACAACCGAGCCGGAGTGCCAGCGGCCGGGTCTTGAAAGAAGCCCGACAGAAACGAGTCTTCGGCTGTGAGGTCCCAGATCAATGAGACCACCGCGGCGACATACGTGCCAGCCACGAGGAGCCAACGCTTCCATCCGGTGTGGGTTGCCGTCACTGTTGCGATCGCGATAAGCGCCGGCAGGAGCGTTGTGGGAAACAGGATCGTGGCAATGACCGCGATGGTGGAAACGGCGATTGGAAACTGTTGGCGCCAGATCAGGAGCACCGAGACCCCCACCATGACGAATGCGCCGATCGACGCGTAAGTCTGTAGCCACTCGGGGGCTGTTGAGCTGGAGCCCGCATGCTGTCCAGCCGATGCGAAGGCGGCCAGCACGCACAGGGTGGTGAGCACCACCGTCTTCGTCCGATTTCGGCGCGGCTGCGCTGCGGCACTTCCGCTGGGTGCGGCCGGCGATGCCGCGGGTGGAATGGTGCTCATGTTCATGATCGTAGGTGGCCCGCCGACATCTCATAGCCTCCTTCGGCCAAGGATCGACCATCCCTTCGGTCGGCCAGCTCTGACCGAACGCTGGTGGTGAGCAACCGCGGTTCTTGGTGGGCTAGACACGGCCAGCTCGGCCCTGAACACCAGCACGAAGGAGACGCGCACATGACTGAAATCACACCACCCGCTCCGGGCTCGGGCAATAGCCCCGTCGGCAGCCCTACGCCAGAGAAAGGCAGCAACGGGCTCGGCCTTGCCTCAATGATTGTTGGCATCGTTGCGGCCGCAATCGCATTCATTCCCATCGTTGGAATCTTCCTCGTCTGGGTTCCCGCACTCGTGGCGCTTGGCTTGGGAATTGCCGCCGTGGTCAAGAAGAACGCGGTCAAAGGCACGGCAATTGCCGGACTCGTGCTCTCCGTCGCCTCCGTGGTGATCGCAATCAGCTCCCTCGTCGCGGCGGCCGCCGTCGTTGGCGGTGTCGCGAAGGGTGTCGCTGACAGTGCAACAAACGCGGCAACCCCGACTCAAGAAAGCGCAACAAGCGCGGCAACCCCAGCTCAGGGCCGGCAGGTCGTGTACGAAGTCACTGGCGATGGAACCGCGACGGTGAGCTATTCCACCTGGTCGGGCGGTTCCGTTTCCTCGCAGAGCGCGAGTGGCGTCGCGCTTCCGTGGAGCACTACCGTGACCCAGGAGCCGTCGAATGACTTTGGCCTGAAATGGAACAGTCTCACGCTTTCGGCAATTGGCGGTGCCGACGAGAGCACGATCTCTTGCAAAGTCACGGTCGATGGCAAGGTGGTCTCCGAACATACCGCTTCGGGTTCCTTCGCATTGGCAACGTGCATGAAGATCGGCTTTTAGCTCCACCAGCTTGGTTGACCGGTGCGGCGGGCGGCAGGGATGCTGCCCGCCGCACCGCGTGCCGCCTAGACTGTTGGGGTGAGCGACGCGAACCACCCTCCGGTGCTCGACCCGATCGCAGATGAACGAGCGATCGCACCGGGTCGCCCGGAACGGCGACTGTGGTTCCTGCTCGGCCCCGCATTCGTTGCCGCCATCGCTTACGTTGATCCTGGGAATGTTGCTGCAAATCTGAGCGCTGGCGCGGACTACGGCTATTTGCTGGTGTGGGTGCTGGTCGTAGCAAACGCGATGGCGGTTCTCGTGCAATACCTCTCGGCCAAACTTGGTTTGGTCACCGGGCGGAGCCTGCCCGAGTTGCTCGGCGATCGCCTCCCGAGTTCGACCCGCCGGTGGTATTGGGTGCAGGCGGAGGTGGTTGCCGCAGCGACCGATCTCGCCGAGGTGATCGGTGGGGCAATCGCGCTGCACATCCTGTTCAACGTGCCCCTATTGCTTGGCGGCGTCATCGTTGGCGTGATTTCAACGGTTCTGCTCTCAGTGCAGTCCCGAGGCGGCCAGCGCCCGTTCGAGTTCGTGATTCTTGGCCTGCTCGCGGTCATCTCAGTCGGCTTCGTTGCTGGCCTGTTCGTGAGCCCAGTGTCGATCGCCGAGGTGATTGGCGGTATGGTGCCACGGTTTGAGGGCACCGAAACCGTGCTGTTGGCGGCCAGCATTCTCGGCGCGACCGTCATGCCGCACGCGATCTACCTCCACTCCGCGCTCGCCAAAGACCGCCACGGCGTGAGTACTGACCAGGCCAGACTCCGCCGACTGCTGCGCGCCACACGCTGGGACGTCGCTATCGCCCTCCTGATTGCCGGCATCGTCAACATCGCCATGCTGCTGCTCGCGGCGGCGAACTTGCGCGGGATTCCCGGCACCGGCACGATCGAGGGCGCGCACGCCGCTATTGTCACTGCACTCGGCCCGGCAGTTGGAGTCATCTTTGGCGTTGGTTTACTGGCCTCGGGGCTCGCGTCGACGTCGGTCGGATGCTACGCCGGCTCAACGATTCTGGCTGGCCTGCTGCGACTGCGCGTGCCCCTCTTGCTGCGCCGAGTGCTGACGCTCATTCCGGCACTGATCATTCTCGCCATTGGTTTCGATCCAACCCGCGCGCTCGTGCTCAGCCAGGTGGTCTTGAGTATGGGGATTCCCTTTGCCCTCATCCCGCTGGTCCGCTATACCGGAAACCGCAGGCTCATGGGTGCGTTCAGGAACGGTCGTCTCACTCACTGGACCGCATATCTGGTAACCACGCTGATCGTGGCACTGAACCTCCTGCTCATCTGGCTGACTGTCTCGGGCGGGAGCTGAACGGAGTCAACTTCGTTCCCGGCCGCTTGCTCGGTAACGTTGCACGGGTGAGTGTGTGGGTGAGCGATAGCGTGGCCGAAGAATCCGACCATATTCTGCGGCGAGTTGAACGCTCCGTCGGCCAGTTGACCCTCAACCGGCCGCGTGCCCTGAACGCCGTGAACATCGACATGGTCCGCGCGATCTCGGCCGCGCTCGATGTCTGGGGGAACGACTCCGACATCGACACGGTGGTGTTCGATGGCGCGGGGGAGCGCGGGTTTTGTGCTGGTGGGGATGTGCGTCAACTGCGTGAGCAGATCCTGGCCGGCAGTTCGAGCGCGGCCCTGC
>NMRC01024420.1_pt1 | contig 24277 bp, 25 predicted proteins | sample 1520911 | NCBI WGS metagenome assembly NMRC01 (sample SAMN07342169, study PRJNA393822) | plant metagenome | isolation source: fluid collected inside the plant's | place: USA: Vermont, Morristown, Molly Bog | reverse complement strand
TGACTGACATCCTGGGTGCCGAGGATGCCCTTGGCGACATGGACTTCAAGGTTGCCGGTACGCGCGACTTCATGACCGCGATTCAGCTCGACACCAAGCTCGACGGCATCCCAGCCTCGGTGCTTGCTGGCGCGCTGTCGCAGGCCAAAGAAGCCCGCGACACCATCCTTGACGTGCTGAACGAGGCGATTGACGCTCCGGATGAGATGGCCGAGACCGCGCCGCGCATCATTAGTGTCAAGATTCCGGTTGACAAGATTGGTGAGCTGATCGGGCCGAAGGGCAAGACCATCAACTCCATTCAAGACGAGACCGGCGCTGACATCTCGATTGAGGAAGACGGAACCGTCTACATCGGTGCCGCCGGTGGCGTTGCCGCCGAGGCAGCCCGTGCGATGGTGAACGCCATTGCGAACCCGACCAACCCTGAGATCGGCGAGCAGTACCTCGGCACGGTCGTGAAGATCGCGGCCTTCGGCGCGTTCGTCTCGCTGCTGCCGGGCAAGGACGGGTTGCTGCACATCTCAGAGGTGCGCAAGCTGGCCGGTGGCAAGCGTGTTGAGAACGTCGAAGACGTGCTCAACGTTGGGCAGAAAGTGCTCGTCTCGATCACCAAGATCGACGACCGCGGAAAGCTCTCGCTCTCCCCGGTGCTCGATGAGGACGAGGCGGTCGTTGAGGTCGCCGAGCTCGTCGCCGAGTAACCTTCGTTTCACCCAGATCGGGCCTGCCGCACACCGCGGCGGGCCCGATCTTTGTGTGTGGCAAGCATTTTCTGCGTCAGCAGCTGCGCCTGACCTCCGCCGCGGCAGCAGAGGCCGTAGGCTGGCACGGATGTCTGCTCCCGTACTTCTTGACCCGTCCATCCCCGAACTCTCAAGCTACGCAAGCGGATCGCTGCTGCGCAGAAGCGTCCTGCCGAGCGGACTGCGCGTGCTGAGCGAGCAGGTGCCAGGCGCGCAGAGCGTGAGCATCGGCTTCTGGATACCGGTTGGTTCGCGCGATGAGAGCGCGGCGAACGCGGCGCATCCCTCCACCTTTGGCTCAACGCACTTTCTTGAGCATTTGCTGTTCAAGGGCACACCGACTCGAAGCGCGCTCGATATCGCGATCGCCTTCGATGAGATTGGCGGCGAGCACAACGCGCTCACCGCCAAAGAGCACACCTGCTATCACGCCAAGGTACAGGCCGCCGATCTGCCGATTGCGCTGGATGTGCTCGCCGATATGGTCGCAGCCTCGGTGATCGAGCAGGGCGAGTTCGACACCGAGCGCAATGTGATTCTCGAAGAACTCGCAATGGCCGATGACGACCCGGGCGATGTCGCGAACGAACGCTTCTATGAAGCGGTGCTTGGTGAGCATCCGCTCGGCCGACCCATTGGTGGCAACCCGGCGACGATCAACGCCGTGACCCGCGACGCCGTGCTGGCGCACTACCGTGAGCACTACCGGCCGCAGAACGTGGTGCTGACCGTCGCCGGTGCGGTCGATCATGAGAGACTGCTCGTGCTGCTGGGCGATGCGCTGGCTCGCGCCGGCTGGAACCTCGATGCCGCCCACCCGCCAGCTGCACGCCGCCCGAGTGAGCTCGCCGCCACACAACTGCAGCCAGCGTCTGTGGTCACCCGTCCGCTCGAACAGGTCAATCTCTTCGTTGGTACGCGAGCGCTCGTCGCATCCGATCCGCGTCGCTTCGTGATGAGTGTGCTCAATGCGGTGCTCGGCACCGGAATGTCGTCACGGTTGTTCCAAGAGATCCGCGAGAAGCGAGGCCTGGCCTATTCGGTGAGTTCCTTCGCGTCTGGGTTCTCGGATGCCGGGGTGTTCGGCCTGTACGCCGGATGTGCGGCCCCGGCCGTACCGACCGTCGTGGCGCTCATGTTCGACGAACTCGCCCGTTTAGCCGACGGTGGGATCAGCGAAGACGAGCACCGCAGGGCGATCGGTCAGTTGCGCGGCGCCTCAGCGCTCGCGCTCGAAGACAGCGACACGCGCATGGCGCGGCTGGGTCGCAGTGAGATCGGCAGCGGCGAGTTCCTCGACTTCGATGCGGCCGTTGCGCGTCTTGGCGAGGTCACTCGCGAGCACGTGCAGCAGCTTGCGAGCGAGCTGGCCAGCCAGCCGTTCAGCGCGGCGGCGGTCGGGCCGATCGATCGGCTCGAGCATCCAAAACTCGTTGCGGTCTGAGTTGGCGCAGCTGAGCGTTCGCGGCAGTCTGAGCTGGCCGTCGATGGCAGATAGGCTCGTTTCATGAGAATTGCGGTCGTTGGAGCCACGGGCCGCTTGGGTGCTCTCGCGGTGCGACTCGTCAGCGAGTCCGACGATCTGCAATTGCACGCGAGCATCGGGCGCAGTGACTCACTCGACGAGATTGCCGGTGCCGATGTGGTGTTCGACGCCACCCGCTTCGAGGTCAGTCAGCAACTCGTCGCGACCGCCCAGCGCCACGGCATTCCGGCGGTGATCGGTACCTCGGGATGGTCAGCTGAGCGCATCGCAGCGCTCGGTAGGGTGAGTGCTCCGGTCGTCATCGTGCCCAACTTCTCGCTCGGCTCGGTGCTGGCAACTGCGCTCTCTGCCATGGCCGCGCCGTACTTCGAAACGGTCGAAATCGTCGAAACACATCCGCTCACCAAGCTTGATTCGCCATCGGGAACAGCCACCCGCACGGCCGAGGTGATTGCCGCGGCGCGCGAGGCCACGCTCAGCGGGGAGCAAGGCGCCTCGATCCCAGCCCAGCCGGCTCGCGGTCAGCTGGTCGCAGGCATCCCGGTGCACTCACTGCGTGAGCTCGGGGTGATTGCCGAGCAGCGGGTCGAGTTGGGTCGCAGCGGCGAACGCCTGCGCATCGAACACGTTACGACCTCGAACGAGTCATATGCCGATGGCATCCTGCTGGCAGTGCGGCGCGCACCGGGCCTGCACGGCGTGACGGTCGGCCTCGATGCGTTGCTCGATCTGCCGGGTCGCGCATGAGACGCACCGGACGGGCTGCGGCCATCTTCATGGCCGCGCTGCTTGCGCTCTATTTGGTGGCAGTCGGCGCGCTGGCTGTTGGTTTTCTGCTCAGCGGGAAGCCCATCGGCATTGCCATCGGGGTCGCGCTCGTGGTGCTGCCAGTTCTTGGCGCATGGGCGTTGGTGCGTGAACTCCAATTCGGCGCGCGCTGCGAACGCCTGGTGAACATCCTGGCCGCCGAGGATGCGCTGCTCAAGCTCCCCGAAGCACGTAGCGGCCCTGACGCTCGTCGGATCGCCGATGAGGCGTTCCCCGCGCTACAAGCGGCTGCCGTCGCCGAGCCGGAGAGCTGGCGCGCCTGGCTGCGGCTCTCACTCGGATACGACGCTGCCGGTGATCGCAGGCGAGCGCGCGCCGCTGCCCGCCGCGCGATCGAACTGTCATCGCGTGAGTCGAAGAACCCCGGCAGCACGCGCACTGCGGCAGAGGGCGAATAGGGGAGCGGGAGCTACGCAAACAGTGCGTCGATTGCCTGCTCGGCCCGCTGATGGGTGAAGGCAAAGCCGGCATCGACCAGTTTCCCAGGCACGAGCTGTTGCGATGAGAGCAGGAGTTCGTCGCCTGCGTCACCGAGCAGCAGCTTGAGGGCGAATGCCGGGACATGTGCGAAGTATGGGCGGTGCATCCGGCGAGCGAGCCCGCGACCGATCTCGCCCATGGTCGCCGGAGTCGGCCCGGCGAGGTTGACGGGACCGTCGAGTTCCGAGCGCAACACAAACTCAATCGCGGCAACCTCATCGTGTAGCGAAATCCACGGCCACCACTGCCGCCCGCCGCCGAGATTTCCGCCAAGCCCGGCCGTGGTCAGCGCGCGCAGCGGCACGATCGCACCACCGTCGCCGATCACCAGGCCAGTGCGCACGAGCGCCACCCTTGCAACATCGGATGCACGCAGCGCGGCATCCTCCCATGCCGCGACGACGTCCGCCAAAAAGCCTTCCCCGCGCGCTGAGGCTTCGGTCAACGGCTCATCGCCGCGACTGCCGTAGAATCCAACGGCCGAAGCGTTGATCAGTGCCGGGCCGGGGTTGGCGTGCAGGGCATCGACCAGGGTCGCGGTCGCGGCCATGCGCGAGTCAAGGATGTTCCGCTTGCGTTTCGCGGTCCACGGCATCTTGGCGATCGAGGCGCCGGCGAGGTTGATGACCGCATCCACGCCGTCGAGCACTGCGGGATCAAGTGGGCTGCCGGGCTGCCAGAAAATCTCGTTCGTGCGCTCAGACGCAAGTGGCGCCGAGCGCACCAGGCGGTGCAACTCGACGCCACTGCGCTGCAGTCGCTCGCAGAGCGCCGTGCCAATGAATCCACTCGACCCTGCGATGATGACGCGCATTATTCGAGATTTGCGTCGATGCTGATTTCGATGCCGGCCAGTGCTTGCGAGATCGGGCAGCCAGCCTTGGCGGCCTGAGCCAGCTCGGCAAACTGTGCCGCCTCGATCCCCGGCACCTTGGCGCTCACGGTGAGGTGGCTGCTTTTGACGCCGACCCCGGCTTCAAAGGTCACTGCGGCGGTGGCCTGAATGTGCTCAGCGGTGAAGCCAGCTTCGGCGAGCGTGTTGGCGAAAGCCATCGAGAAGCAGCCGGAGTGCGAGGCGGCCAGCAGTTCTTCTGGCGTGGTGAGCTCGCTTGAGCCGTTCGAACGGGCAGCCCAGGTGATCGGGAACGCGGCTGCGTCTGAAGTGTCGAGGCTGACCGTGCCGTGGCCGGTGAAGAGTTGACCTTCCCAGATGGTGGTTGATTCGCTCACAACAGGAAGTGGCATTGTTGACTCCTTCGGTTCAGACAACAGATCGGGGGTACGTGCTCATCGTACCTCGGCAACAATACGGGCGATAGCGCTGCTGGCCGCATAGAATCAGGCGCGTGAGCGATCTGATTTCCACCCCATACGAGGACCTGCTGCGAGACGTGCTGGAACACGGCGTGGCCAAGTCTGATCGCACCGGAACGGGCACTCGCTCGGTGTTTGGGCGGCAGATTCGCTTCGACCTCGCCGAGGGCTTTCCGCTCATCACCACCAAGCGGGTGCACCTCAAGTCGATCGTTGGCGAACTGCTGTGGTTCTTGCGCGGCGAGAGCAATGTGGCGTGGCTGCGTGAACACGGGGTGACGATTTGGGATGAATGGGCGGATGCGCAAGGTGAGCTTGGCCCGGTCTATGGCGTGCAGTGGCGCAGCTGGCCAGCGCCCGACGGCACACATATCGACCAGATTTCGCAGCTGATCGAGCAACTTCAGGTCAACCCTGATTCGCGGCGGCACATCGTCTCGGCTTGGAATGTGGCAGATATTCCCAATATGGCCTTGGCGCCGTGTCACGCCTTCTTCCAGTTCTACGTGGCCGACGGCAAGCTCAGCTGCCAGCTCTACCAGCGCAGCGCCGACATGTTCTTGGGCGTTCCGTTTAACATCGCCAGCTACGCGCTGTTGACCCACATGATCGCTCAGCAGACCGGGCTCGCCGTCGGCGACTTCGTTTGGACCGGCGGTGACTGCCACATTTACGACAACCACCTCGAACAGGTCGCTGAGCAGCTCAGCCGGGCCCCGTATCCCTCCCCGACCCTGACGTTGACCAAACGTGAGAGCATTTTCGACTATGACTTCGATGATGTGGTGGTCGAAAACTACCAGCATCATCCGGCGATCCGGGCTGCGGTCGCCGTCTGATGCTCGGCCTGATTTGGGCGCAAGCCAATGGCGGCGTGATTGGGCAGGACGGTGGAATGCCGTGGACGCTGCCCGAAGACATGCGTCACTTTGTTGAGCTGACGCGCGGGCATCCGGTGGTGATGGGCCGACGCACTTGGGAGTCGTTGCACGTACAGCCCCCTGCCGGGGCGGCTGAACGTGGTGGTCAGCCGTGGCGAACTTGTTCTGCCGGACGGGGCCGTCCTTGCCAGCTCGACCGAGGAGGCCTTGGCCATTGCCCGTGCTTGGCGTCCGGACGTTCAGCAGATCTGGGGCATCGGCGGTGCGAGTCTCTACCGTGAACTGATCGACCAGGCCGAGGTGATCGAACTCACCGAGATCGATCTCGACGTCGACGGTGACACCCATGCCCCCGAGATTGGCCCCGAGTTCATCCGCGAGACAGGTCCGTGGCTGACGTCGAGCACGAGCGGAACTCGCTACCGCTTCACGCGCTGCCGCCGGGCCTGAGCGAGTGAAGTAACACTGCCGATCTCCAGCGACCAGCCAGCGCGCGACGCGCTAGTCTGGGCGAGTGAGTGCAGAAAATCCCTTCGGTCAGGTCATGGTAGCCCTGGTCACCCCGTTCTCAGCCGACGGCGAAGTTGATTGGCCGGCCGTTGAGCGACTGATCGATTCCTGCATCGAACAAGGCGCTGACGGCATTGTCGTGACCGGCACGACCGGTGAAACCAGCACCCTCACCGACCCGGAGAAGATCAAACTGGTCGAGGTCGCCAAGTCGGTTGCGGCGGGCCGGGCCAAGATCATCACCGGTGGTGGCTCGAATGAGACCGCCCACGCCATTCAGCTCTACAAAGACTCCGAGGCGGCCGGTGCTGACGGCATCATGGTCGTCACGCCCTACTACAACAAGCCGACGCAGGCCGGTGTGCTCACCCACTTCCGGATGGTCGCTGACTCGACTGATCTGCCAGTCATTCTCTACGACATCCCCGGCCGCACGGGCATCCCGATTCGCTACGAGACGATTGTGCGATTGGCCAAGCACCCCAACATTGTGGCGATCAAGGATGCCAAGGGCGATTTTGCCGAGGTCAGTCGCGTGCTCAACCAGACCGATCTGCTCTATTTCTCTGGTGATGACGCGAACGCGCTGCCGCACCTGTCGATCGGAGCCAGCGGGCTGATCGGTGTGACCGCCAATATTGCTGCGGCGCCATATCGCACCATGGTGGATGCGGTGAACCGCGGCGACCTGGCCGCCGCCACTGCCGCGCATCGGGCCCTCGAGCCGCTGGTGCGCGCCGTGATGACCCACGTGCCCGGCACGGTCTCGACGAAGTACATCTTGCACGGCCTCGCTCGCATCTCCAGTCCGCGCGTGCGCTTGCCGCTGGTCGGCCCGGAGGAATGGGAGGCCGCGCAGATCGAAGACGAACTCGCACTGGTCACCAATCTGGACAGCGTCGACTTCTCGAACTTCAAGCCCGACCGCAATGCCGCCGCAGGTGGCGCGCTGCCGAAGGTGGCAGGCACCGCGCGGCAAGGGTAGCCGCAGAACGTCACGCTCACTCGCGCGGCTGAGCGAGCCGCATCCGACCATCGAAGGACATATGCCCGATCGCAACACCTCCCGTTCCCGCTCCAACTCCGCTGCGCAGGCTGCCACTGTGCCAGCGAACCAACTTGCGCCGGTCGCGCCAGTTCAACCAGATACGCTGCGGGTGATTCCGGTCGGCGGGCTGGGTGAAATCGGCCGGAACATGACCGTTTTCGAGCTCAACGGCAAGCTGCTCGTGGTGGATTGTGGCGTGCTGTTTCCTGAGGAGACCCACCCCGGCGTTGACCTCATCCTGCCGGATTTCGCCCCCATTCGTGAACGCCTGGATGACGTGGTCGGCCTGGTGCTCACCCACGGTCACGAAGACCACATTGGTGCGGTGCCGTACCTGCTTCGGCTCAAGAACGACATTCCGATCATTGGCTCGCAGCTGACCCTCGCACTCGTTGAGGCGAAGCTGGCCGAGCACCGGATCAAGTCATATTCGATGGTCGTGAAAGAAGGCCAGAGCGAGCAGCTTGGCCCGTTCAAGCTGGAGTTCATTGCGGTCAACCACTCGATCCCCGACGCGCTCGCCGTGGTCATCGAGACCGTTGCCGGTCGGGTGCTCGCCACCGGCGACTTCAAGATGGATCAATTGCCGCTCGACGGTCGGCTCACCGACCTCCGCGAGTTCGCTCGGCTTGGTGCCGAAGGGATCGATCTGTTCCTGGTTGACTCGACCAATGCCGATGTGCCCGGCTTCACTCCGCTTGAGCGTGAGATCGGCCCGGTGCTCGACCAGGTCATTTCGCGCGCCGCACAGCGGGTGATCGTCGCGAGCTTCTCGAGCCACGTGCACCGGGTGCAGCAGGTGCTGGATGCGGCCGCCGCCAATGGCCGCCGGGTCGCCCTGCTGGGTCGCTCGATGGTGCGCAATATGGGCATTGCTGCCCAACTGGGGTATTTGAAGGTGCCGGAGGGCATCCTGATCGACTTCAAAAAAGCCGGAGATGTGCCGCCAAACCGCATCGTGTACATGTCGACCGGTTCGCAGGGTGAACCGATGGCGGTGCTGGCGCGCATGGCCAATCGCGACCACCAGATTCAGGTTGACCCTGGAGACACCGTGATTTTGGCGTCGAGCCTGATTCCGGGGAATGAGAATGCGGTGTACCGCGTGATCGACGGACTGACCAAACTCGGCGCGAACGTTGTGCACAAGGGCAACGCCAAGGTCCATGTGTCCGGGCATGCGGCGGCGGGGGAGTTGCTGTACTGCTACAACATCCTGAAGCCGAAGAATGTGCTGCCGGTGCACGGCGAGTATCGCCACTTGGTGGCCAACGCCAAGCTGGCGCAGCAGACTGGCATCCCGGCCAGCCGCACCTTCATCGGTGAGGACGGTTCGGTATTCGACCTGAAAGACGGCAACGTCACGCTCGCCGGTCGGCTCGATCTGGGCTTCGTCTATGTTGATGGCTCATCGGTGGGTGAGATCACCGATTCTGATTTGAAAGACCGCCGCATTCTGGCCGAGGAGGGCTTCCTCTCGGTGATTGTGGTGGTGGATGCGCAGACCGGCCACGTCGTCAGCGGCCCCGAGATCCACGCCAGAGGAATGGCCGAGGACGATGCCGTGTTCGCGACGGTCAAGCCACTGATCGAGAAGGCCTTGCATCAGGCGGCGGCCGATGGTGTGCGGGATAGTTACGCCCTGCAGCAGGTGGTGCGCCGCACGATCGGGCGCTGGGTGAGTTCGTCCTTGCGTCGCCGGCCAATGATCGTTCCGCTCGTCATCGAGGCATAACCTGGCATCGGCGAAACAGCCGCGAAACATGTCAGGGCTAGGGTCGGGCCATGGTGGGCTTCACTCTGCGCTCTGCGGTCGCCGCAGATGGGCGGTTTCTTGCCGACATGGCGGTGGAGGCTGGCAACTGGCGGCCGAATAGTCACCGGCCGCGCACCCAACTGCTGGCTGACCCGATCTATCTGGGCTATGTGACCGGCTGGCAACGGCCAGCCGACCGCGGCATCATTGCCGTCGATGAAGACGGTGAGCCGGTCGGAGCCGCCTGGTATCGGCTGTTCAATCAAGACACCCCCGGTCAGGCCTACATTGCCACTGGGGTTCCTGAGCTCATTGTTGGGGTGAAGCCGCTCTGGCGGGCGCAAGGCGTGGGCCGTGCGCTCATCCAAGCGCTCTGCCGAGTGGCTGCCGCCGAGGGGCGCGCCCGCATCGCGCTCAGTGTCGACCGTGACAACTACGCGCTCGCGCTGTATCGCTCTGAAGGCTTCACCACGGTTCACTCAGCGGGGAGCCGAGACACCATGGTCAAGCACCTGCGCTGATGGCGTTGATTCCCAACACTCGCCAGGGCTTTCGCCGGAAACCGGCCGTTCGCGCCTAGCCTTGCGGCATGGCAACGAGTACCCCGTCAAAGCGGCGCGCATCCAGCAGCGGCAAAGGCGGCTCGACGCGGGCAAAAGCTCCCTCCAAAACCGCCGCGGCCACTCCTGCCCCGCACGGCCTGTTCGCTCGGGCATGGATGGGCCTCGCCCATCTCACCGGTGCAGCGGCTCGTGCCCTCGGCCCCGAAACCCTTGCCAAAGAGGATCGCCGCGACGGCCTGCCGTTCTTCCTCGTGCTGCTGGCCGTCGCCGGTGCGATCATCGAGTGGTTCGGCATCAATAACGCCACCGCACAGAGCATCAGCATCTGGACCGTCGGCGCTCTCGTCGGCCGACTCAGTTTTGTGTTGCCGGTCATCCTGCTGATCTTCGCCGTCTGGCTGTTCCGTCATCCTCTTCGGTGCATGACAACACTCGTGTCGGGATCGGCGTGATCGTGCTGATCGTGAGCATCAGCGGCTTCCTGCAACTCTTCGGCGGGCATCCACAGCCAAGCGACGGCGTGCAAGTCCTCGCCAAAGCTGGCGGCATCGTCGGTTGGATGATCGGCGCACCGCTCGTTGCGCTGCTCACCCCATGGGGCGCCGGCCTGGTACTCGGCCTCCTGGTGCTGCTGTCGGTGCTGATCATCACCAAGACGCCGCCGCACCGGATCGGGTCTCGGCTGCGAGAACTGTGGGCATGGTTGTTTGGTCAGCCAGCTCCCGAACCGAGCCAAGCACCGGTCGAAGCCGGCACTGCGCTGGGCGCAACGGCTCGGTCGAACTCGATCTTCCGGATGACCCAGCTCCGGCCAATCTGCCGTGGTGGCGCCGCAATGCCGCGCAGCGTGAAGATGACGCTGGAAGTGCAGCTGGCGCGGATGCACTCACCGAACTCCTCAACGGAGGATCGACCGGTGGCTTTGACAGCCCGCTCGAAGCACCCGGCTACACCACTGAGGTGTTGCAAGATCTCACCGCCGCTGAGGCGGCCATCCGCGGCTTCGACGGCCCCATCGGAGCAAGCGGGCTCGAGGGGGATGGTGGGCCAGAGGTCACCGCCGCGATCGCCAGTGAAGCCGAACTCGCCGCCGCCGTGCACACCGCTGGCGCACAGTTGCATCGCGAAGTTCCCGAGTCACCGTATGTGCTGCCGAGCGCATCCGCGCTCGCCGCTGGCGAGCCATCCAAGGGTCGAACCCAGGCCAACGACGACACGGTTGCCGCGATCACCGGCGTGCTCGAACAGTTTTCGGTGGATGCGCGGGTCACCGGATTCTCGCGTGGCCCGACCGTGACCCAGTACGAGATTGAACTCGGCCCTGGAGTCAAAGTCGAGCGCGTCACCGCCCTCTCACGCAACCTGTCATACGCGGTCGCTTCAAACGAGGTGCGGATCCTCTCGCCGATTCCAGGCAAGAGCGCCATCGGGATCGAGATTCCGAACTCCGACCGTGAGATCGTCACCCTCGGTGACGTTCTGCGGTCCAACGCGGCCATCCGCAGCACGCATCCGATGACCATCGGTGTTGGCAAAGATGTCGGCGGCGGGTACTGTGGTGGCGAACTTGGCGAAGATGCCGCACCTATTGGTGGCCGGCTCGACCGGTTCGGGCAAGTCGAGCTTCATCAACTCGATGATTACCAGCATTCTCATGCGGGCCAAGCCAAGCGAAGTTCGGCTGGTGCTCGTTGACCCCAAGCGCGTCGAGTTGGCGCCATATGCTGGCGTACCGCATCTGATCACCCCCATCATCACCAACCCCAAGAAGGCAGCCGAAGCGCTGCAGTGGGTGGTCAAAGAGATGGACATGCGCTACGACGACCTGGCGTCATTTGGCTTCCGACACATCGACGACTTCAACCGGGCCGTGACCGGGGGGGAGTTGCAGCTGCCGCCAGGTTCGGAACGGGTGCTGAAGCCGTACCCGTATCTATTGGTCGTGGTCGATGAGTTGGCCGACCTGATGATGGTCGCCCCGCGCGATGTGGAAGATTCCATTGTGCGCATCACTCAGTTGGCCCGCGCATCCGGTATTCACCTGGTGTTGGCCACCCAGCGACCGAGCGTGGATGTGGTGACCGGTCTCATCAAAGCCAACGTTCCGAGCCGGCTCGCCTTCGCTGTGACGAGTGTGACCGACTCGCGAGTGATCCTCGACCAGCCAGGAGCCGACAAATTGATCGGGCAGGGCGACGCGTTGTTCTTGCCCATGGGCGCATCGAAGGCGCTGCGTGTGCAGGGGGCCTGGGTGAGCGAGGCTGAGATTGAGAAGGTGGTCAAGCATGTCACGCGGCAGGCGCGGCCGGAGTATCGCGACGATGTCGCGCAGGTGGCTGAGCGCCGCGAGATCGATGCCGACATCGGCGATGACCTCGAGCTGCTGCTCGCTGCCGCCGAATTGGTGGTGTCGACTCAGTTCGGTTCGACGTCGATGCTGCAGCGCAAGCTGCGGGTCGGTTTCGCCAAGGCCGGGCGACTCATGGATCTGCTCGAATCGCGTGAGATCGTTGGCCCATCCGAGGGCTCGAAGGCCCGTGACGTGCTGGTTGCCGTCGAACAGCTCCCTGAGGTGCTCGCTGCGCTGCGCGGCGCTCCAACGGCGCCCCCCAAGCCGGCAGTGACCGCTGGGTCTCTGCTCGATCACGATCCGATCGCTGAGCAAACCGAGCATCTCGAGGTGGTTGATGGCGAATCCGACGACGATGCCTGGGGCCTCACCGACCGTGAGCCCTAAGCTGGCCAGGTGAGCGCTCAGACGGGGTCGAACCTGAATCTTCCCAACGCGATTACGGTGCTGCGGATTCTGCTCTCACCGCTCGTGTTCTGGCTGGTGCTGGTTTCCGGCACGGATGTTTGGCTGCGCTGGGCGGCAACACTCCTATTCGTGCTGGTGCTGGCGACCGACGGTATCGACGGCCATATTGCCCGCTCGCGCGGCTTGGTCACCGACCTCGGCAAGATTCTCGATCCCATCGCCGACAAGCTCGTGACCAGCGGGGTGCTGATCTGTCTGAGCGTGCTCGGCTGGTTGCCGCTGTGGGTGACCGGCCTGATCGTGCTGCGCGAGGTCGGTATCACCGTCTGGCGCTTGGTGGAGGTGCGCCGTGGCAACGTTGTTCCGGCGTCGTCAGGCGGCAAGCTCAAGACCATCATGCAGTCGATCGCGATCTCACTTGCCCTTGCCCCGTTGCCGCTGCTGTGGGGGAACTGGATGAACTGGGTCAACACCGTGTTCATGGCGGCTGCACTGCTGCTGACCGTGACCTCTGGTCTGGCGTATGTGCGTGACGCGATGCGGCTGCGGGCATGAGCTCGGATCACACAGCCACTGCCACAGCCACGGCTACGGCTCAGCCCGAGCCGACGCCCGGGCTCGCCCTTGCCCATCAGCTTCTCGAACTGGCTGGGGCCAGCGGCCTCAGTATCGCCACCGCCGAGTCGTTGACGGCTGGCCTACTGGCCGCGCGACTCGTCGATGTGCCGGGCGCCTCCCGGGTGTTTCGCGGCGGAATCGTGGCATATGACACCGCCCTCAAGCACAGCTTGCTCGGAGTGGATGCTGCGCTGCTGAGCGAGGCTGGCCCGGTCGATCCGCGGGTGGCCGTGCAGCTGGCCGAAGGGGTGCGCGCGGCGTGCGCCATTGACGGGCGACCGGCCGATGTTGGCATCGCCACCACCGGGGTCGCAGGCCCCGACCGCCAGAACGGCCACGCGGTCGGTGAGGTGTACGTTGCGGTGTCGAGTTCTGCCGGGGTGCGCGTTGAGCAGCACCAGTGCCATGGCGATCGCGCAGAGATTCGAACACAGACCGTGCTGCATGCGCTGCGCTTGGCGATCGCGACGCTCTCGGCGCCATAGCGGCCTGGCCGGACTACTGGGCGTAGTCAGCCGCTGCGTTCCATTGCCGCAGTGCCAGTTGAAATGCGCTTGCCACCGCAGTCTCGACGGTCGCGTTCAGGCCCGGTCGGCCGACGGCCCAGAAGGTGCGGTCGATGCGTGGTGTGATCGGGATCGTCGCGACCCCGTTCGAGATCATTGCGGTTGCCAATCCTGGGATGAGCGCCACGCCAAAGCCGGCCCGCACATAGCCGATCACGGTGGCGTAATTGTCGGTGCGCTTGGAGGCGAGCGGTTCGAAGCCGGCCTCCTTGGCCGCGTAGATCAATGCGCGGTCGGCGGCATCATCTCGAGTCTTGGCCAGAATCCAGCGCTCATTCGGAAGTTCGGCGATCCGCACCTCCGTGCGCCCAGCCAGCGGGGAGTCGGCGGGCACCGCCAGCAGCAGCCGGTCGAGGCCGATCATGGTTTTGCGTCCGTGTTCGTGCAGCAACGGTCCAGAGGTCACTATTGCCACGTCAAGGCTGCCTTTGAGCACATCGTCGTTGAGTCGCTCGTTTTCCGCCTCGATGACTGAGACCGTGAAGGTGTCCTCAAGGCTCAACAAGGTTTGTGGAAGCAACTGTGCGCCTACCGTCGGAATCACGCCAAGCCGAAGCCGACGAGCGTACGCGCCAATGAACTCGCGTGCATCCGACTCAAGTCGCTCGGCCTGATCCAGGATGCGCGAGCAGTGTTGCAGCGCCATCTCACCGAGCGCCGTCAGTTGTGCTCCACTTGCGCTGCGGCGCACCGCCAAACCGCCGAGTTCGCGTTCCAGGCTGGCGAGATGATGCGCGACGGTCGGCTGACTCCACTGCAGTGCGCGACCGGCTCCGGCGAGCGAGCCCTGTTGCGCAATTGCATCGAGCACCAAACACTGCCGGATGTCGATCATGTTTCCAACATACTGAGTATTGAGCTCAATAGGGAATATGCTATTGCTCACGCCGGAATAGGCGAGTCAAATAGAAGCTGACGACAACGACGTCTCAAGACAGTAAGGAAACCCATGCGTATTCGCTTCGCAGCTCCGGTCGCCATCGCGGCACTCACCGTTCTTGCCCTCTCAGGTTGTGTGGACAACAGTTCCCCAACGAGCGCCTCGTCTGCCCCTGCACTCTCGGTGCAGAAAGATGACTCGCTCGCGGCGATGCTTCCTGACGACATCAAATCGTCCGGCAAGCTGGGCGTCGCGTCGAACAACACCTACCCGCCGAACGAGTTCAAGGATGACAACGGCAACCCCGTTGGCTGGGACATCGAGTTGGCGAATGCGATCGCAGCAAAGCTCGGCTTGAAGGTCACCTGGTTCCTCAGCGACAGCTTTGACGCGATTCTTCCTCGTGTGACCGGCGGACAGTCCGACATCGGTGTCTCGTCGTTCACCGACACGGTGCAGCGTGAACAGCAGGTCGACTTCGTCAACTACTACAACGCCGGTGTACTGTGGGCCGCTCCGAGCGGCAAGACGGTTGACCCCAACAACGCCTGTGGCCTGAAGGTTGCGGTGCAGACCGGGTCGTACGAGGACACCGACGAGGTTGCGGCGAAGTCAACCGCCTGCACCAGCGCTGGCAAGGCTCCGATCCAGAAAATGCAGTTCGACTCACAGGACTCCGCGACCAACGCCGTGCTGCTCGGCCAGGCCGACGCGATGAGTGCTGACTCACCGGTCACCCTGTATGCAATCTCCCAGTCGAAGGGCAAGTTGGTTGAAGCCGGCTCCACCTTCGATATCGCCCCATACGGCATCGCGCTCGCCAAGGGCTCGGCACTGACCCCGGTGATCCAGAAGACCGTGCAGGCGCTCATCGATGACGGCACCTACAAGAAGATCCTCGACAAGTGGGGCGTGACTGACGGCGGCGTGACCACCGTGCAGGTCAACGCCGCGTCGCAGGCGGGCTAGTCGTGTCAGACTCACTGAATGGTTCGGGCGGCGAGCAGTCGCCCGAACCAATCAAAGCCATCAGGCTTCGCCACCCCTGGCGAATCGTCATCGCGGTCATCCTGGTCTTGGCACTGGTCGCGTTCGTGGTGGATGCGGCGAACCGACCAGCGTACGGTTGGGAATACGTCGGAAAGTACATCTTCGACCGCCGCATTAGCGCAGCTGCGCTGGTGACGTTGCAGTTGACCGTGTACTCGATGGTCCTTGGTGTCATCGTCGGGCTGATTCTCGCCGTCATGCGGTTGTCGCCCAACCCGGTCGTCAAGTCGGTTGCCTGGGGATATTTGTGGCTGTTCCGCGGAACGCCGTGTACGTGCAGTTGGTGTTCTGGGGTTTGCTCTCGCTGATCTACAAGAACATCTTCTTGGGTGTGCCGTGGACCAATATCGGAGTCAACCTCAACCTTGACTTCCTGCAGAGCACCTTCCTCGTCGCGGTCCTTGGCCTGGCGCTGAACGAAGCAGCCTATATGGCCGAGATCGTGCGTGCCGGTCTGCTCTCGGTCGATCATGGTCAAGAGGAGGCGGCTACGGCCCTCGGGATGTCATGGTGGCAGACCACCACGAGAATCGTTATTCCGCAGGCGATGCGGGTGATCATCCCGCCGACCGGCAACGAAGTGATCTCAATGCTGAAAACCACTTCGCTGGTTGCTGCGGTTCCGCTCACCATCGACCTCTATGGCGTGGCGCGAGACATCTCGGCGGTCACCTACACACCCATCCCGCTGCTGATCGTGGCGTCAATGTGGTACCTCGCATTCACCTCGATCCTGATGGTCGGTCAGTACTTCCTCGAAAAGCGCTTCGCACGTGGTGTGAGCACGCGGATGCCAGAGAAGCGGGTAACGGTTGAGACCGGTGCGGTCCCAGCAGTCGATGTTCCGGGAGGAGCGAAAAAATGACCGACAACGTTCCAATGGTGCTCGCTGAGCGTGTCTCAAAGAGCTTTGGTTCCAACGAGGTATTGAAGAGTATCTCGCTCTCGGTCAAGCCCGGTGAGGTGTTGTGCATTGTCGGGCCGAGCGGTTCAGGCAAGTCGACCTTCCTGCGCTGCATCAACCACCTTGAGGTGTTCGACGCAGGCCGACTCTCGGTTGATGGCGAGGTGGTTGGCTACCGCCAGCACGGCGAAAAGCTCTATGAGCTCAAACCGCGCGAAGCAGCCAGGCAACGCCAAGAGATCGGCATGGTGTTCCAGCGGTTCAACCTGTTTCCGCACATGACGGCGCTGCAGAATGTGGCTGAGGCTCCCATGCGGGTCAAAGGGGTGCCTCGCGGGCAGGCTCAGGCTCGGGCCTTGGCATTGCTCGAGCGAGTCGGCCTGGGAGACCGGGCCGATCACTACCCATCGCAACTCTCCGGCGGCCAGCAGCAGCGCGTCGCGATTGCGCGGGCGCTGGCGATGGACCCCAAGTTGATGTTGTTTGATGAGCCGACTTCGGCGCTCGACCCTGAGCTGGTCGGCGAGGTGCTCGACGTCATGAAGGAACTTGCCGCCACCGGGATGACCATGATCGTCGTCACCCACGAGATGGGCTTCGCTCGCGAAGTCGCCGACGAGTTGGTGTTCATGGACGGTGGCGTGGTGGTCGAGTCCGGCGATCCGCGCGAGGTGCTTGGCAACCCCAAGCATCAGCGCACCAAGGCGTTCTTGTCCAAAGTGCTCTAGGGCGCACTCGGCCAGCACAGCCTCGTGGTCACCGAACGGTGTGCGGATGGGCGAGAATGAAACATGCCCAGTGCCGCATCCCGCTCATATCGCGCTGCGATCCGAGCGCAGGGTGGCCGCAACTCCTTGCGGAAGCCGCGCCAGGCGCAGGCCTACGTTGATGCGGTTCGGGCCACGCCGGAGGTGGCGCAACCGCCGCGGGGGATTCTGCGGAGCGTGCGCCTTGAGCACCGCACACTTGAGTTCGACGGCGGTGCGAACTGGCCGATGTACGACCTCACGCCGAGTGGGCTTGCAACGGATGCTCCTGGACTGCTGTACCTGCACGGCGGTGCATACGTCAGCCAGATCAACCAAGAGGCGTGGTATTTTGCCGCCCGGGTCGCCGCGCAGAGCAAGATTCGGCTGACGGTTGCCATCTACCCGCTTGTGCCGTTCATCACCGCCGACAAGCTCGTGCCGCAGGCGGCACATGCGCTCCAACACGAGCAGCAGCGCGCACCAGGGGTGATTCTGATGGGAGACTCCGCTGGGGGAGGGCTTGCCCTTGCGGCGACGATCGCCGCACGCGCGGCGGGAGCGAAGCTGCCCGAGGCGCTCGTGTTGATCTCGCCGTGGACCGACATCACGCTCAGTCACCCCGACGTGACGGCTCGCGAACGGCGTGACATCATGCTGGCACCAGCCGGGTTGCGTCACTTCGGCTCGCTCTACCGCGGCGAGCTGGCGCCGATGATTGGCGGGTGAGTCCGCTCGGCGCCGAGTTGAGCGGACTGCCGCCGATGCAGGTGTTCGCCGCTGAAGACGATGTGCTGTACTCGGACGCGATCCGCTTGGATGAGCGGGTGCGAGCGGCCGGAGGGTCGAGCGAACTGCACATCGGGCAGCGGATGTTGCATGATTGGCCGTTGGCGAACATTCCGGAGGGGCACGAGGCTGTCGAGCGGATCGTGAGCTTCGTTGCTCGCGCCGCTGGCCGGAATGTGTCGCCTGTCCCACCGCAGAATTGGCGTCCAATAGAATCTCGGTGAATGCACAGCCTGCAGCGGGGGTGAACTCAGACGTCACACAGCTTTGGCCGGGATGCTGTTGAGTGCTTGGAAGGAGCAACCCGAATGACCAATAGCAACGAGACCTCATCCGAAGAAACCCCGAACGAGCCCATCGCTCCCTCGGGTGCTTCGGAACCCGAGGCTCCCGCCGCATCCGAGGCCACGAAACAGGACTCGCTTCCCACCGCGCCGATCCCCCCGGCGTCAGAGACGCCAGCGGAGCACGGTGCTCCGGAGGCGACCGTCTACACCTCGGCGGGCCGTCCCGAACCATACGCCCCTGCGACGGTCGGTGCCGCGAGCTCCACGGCACCCTACGGCTCTGCCCCGCGAGCACCCAGAGCACCGACGGCGTCGTGCCCCCAGCCTTCGGCGGGCCAGCGCAAAGCGGCTACCCCTACATCCAGGCACCGCCGCCGAAGGAGAAGAAGGACCGCAAAGTATCGTTGCCGATCGTTGCCGCCATCCTGGTCGCCGGATTGATCGGTGGCGGGGTGGGCGCTGGCGTGGTCGCTCTCACCGGCGGTGTCGGCTCGGTGGCGACGAACACCACCCAGCAAAAGGTGACGATCAACGACACCAGCTCGGTCACAGCGGTCAGCGCGGTGGCCGCCAAAGCGCTCCCGAGCGTGGTGACCATCAACGTGACCTCTGGTCAAAGCTCGGGGACTGGTTCGGGCGTGATTCTCAGCGCTGACGGCTATATCGTCACCAACACCCACGTAGTCACTCTTGATGGCGCGACCAACAGCCCGACGATCACGGTTGTGACCTCCGATGGGGCACAGTACAGCGCCAAACTGATCGGTACCGACCCGAACTCCGACCTTGCGGTCGTGAAGATTTCAGCCAGCGGGCTGACCCCGATTGAGTTTGGTGACTCAGACTCGCTCAACGTTGGGCAGACCACCGTCGCAATCGGTGCACCGATGCAGCTCTCGAACACCGTCACGCAGGGGATCGTCTCGGCGCTCTACCGCGGGATCGAGATTCAGTCATCGGCCGCACCGGAAAGCAACTCGAGCGGCGATGACAACGGCTCAAGCGGGAACAACCCATTCGAGTTCTGGAACAACAACGGTCAGCAGCAAGGTTCAACCTCCAGCTCTGCCGGCACCATCCAGCTCTCGGTGATCCAAACGGACGCTGCGATCAACCCGGGCAACTCGGGCGGCGCACTGCTCAACGCCAACGGCAAGCTCATCGGCATCAACGTGGCGATTCTGAGCAATAGCTCATCGAGTTCCGACTCAACGGCCGGTTCGATCGGCATCGGCTTCGCCATTCCGGCAAACCAGGTCAAGCGAGTCGCCAACGAGATCATCAGTTCTGGCACGGCCAGCCATGGCCTGCTTGGCGCATCGATCACGCAAACTGACAGCTCATCAACAACGGTTGGCGCCGTGGTGAAGTCGGTCGTCTCCGGCGGAGCCGCCGCCTCGGCCGGCGTCATGCCCGGAGATATCGTCACGCAGTTCAACGGCATCCAGGTCAGCGACCCAACCGACCTTCAGGCGCTCGTGAAAGCGCAGCCGGCCGGGGCATCGGCGACCATTACGGTGCAGCGAAACGGCAAGACGGAGACGTTCAAGCTCACGCTTGGCACCTACGGCAGCTAAGCGCTGCGCCGCTGGCCACGCGCTCGGCCGTTGCGAGGGGCCCCGACCGGATCGTCGGGGCCCCTCGCTCTGTCAACCCGGCTGAGTTCGCGCCGGAACCAACGCGAGCGCCGTGGAACACGCAGCGCGCGGGCTTGATAGCCTCAATGAGACCCGAGGAGTAGTGCCGTGCGATTCGACCGCAATAACCTACGCAAGGTGCTGCGCAGCCCGCTCTTGGCGGTCGGCGCGATCGCCTCGGTGTTCGTGCCGCGCGGGCCAGAGCGTTGGGTCTGCGCCTCAGGGATCGGCTATGGCGAAGGGGCTGTGGCGCTCGCTCATGCCGCACGCGCGGACGGCCTGAGAGTCACCTGGCTGTGTCGGACCGAGGCAGGGCTCGTTGCTGCTCGGAACGCGGGATTCCCGGCGAGCCTCAACTCAGGCATTGCAGGCTGGTGGACCACACTGCGGGCGGGGACGGTGGTGGTCACCCACGGTCTCGGGGACGCCAACCCATACGCACTGCGCGGTGCGCGGATCGTGCAACTCTGGCACGGTGTGCCGCTCAAACATTTGCATCGCGATGCGGGTGTGACGTACTCCTTGCCGCGGTTTCCCGGCTCGCGCTGGGCCGAGCGGATGCTGCGCGCCGGATCAGAACGTGCCTACACGCGAATCACCCACTTTGTGGCTGCCTCTGCGGAGTCGGGGCGACGGCTCACGAGCGCCTTCGGCCTGCGCCCGGATCAGTTGCTCGTCACCGGTGATCCGCGTGATGACGTGCTGTTGCAGGGCGAGCAGGATGCGAAGCGAGAGGACGCGCGGGCACACCTTGAGCACGTGCTCGGCGCAAGGCTGGAGGAGACCGTTGTGCTCTTCGCACCCACCTGGCGAGACGGCGAACCCGACCCGGTGGTCCCGACCCAGGCGGAATGGGGGATGCTCGAACGGCTCGCCGCCGAGCTGAAGCTGAGCATCATCATCCGGCCGCATCCACTGGCCGTCGGCGCCTATCGTGAGGGCATGGGGCAACGATCCGCCTTGCATATGCTCGAGGTCACCTTGCAGCCCGACATCACCCCGGTGCTTCCGGCGGTCGATGTGCTGATCACCGACTACTCGTCCATCGCCTACGATTTCTCGCTGCTGGGTCGCCCGATGCTCTACCTCGCTCCTGATCTCGAAGCCTATGCGGCGAGCCGCGGGTTTTACGAAGCGATCGAGGTGTTCTGCGGTGGCTTGCCTGCACGCAGCTGGAGCGGCGTTGCTGAGCAATTGCGCAGCCTCGCCGCTGTGCCATCGGAAACGCTCGATGCCTCCATCCGGCACGCGAAAGAAACCGCGCAGCGGGTGCACGATTTTCACGATGGACGCAATACCGAACGTGTGATGGCCCGCCTGATGGCGGGGGAGAAGCACCGGCGAGCGCCAGCTGGATCGTGACGCGAAGCTTAGCTGCGCTTGGACACCCGGGAGCGGTCAAGCTGCCCTCGTGAGCCGAACACGAGCCCGCGCAAGAACCCGGCACCCCACGAGTAGTGCATGGTGGCGAAGATGACGAGCAGCATGCCGCGCTCGGCAACGGTGATCCCGCGTTCGAGTGCCGCAGCGGCGACGAGGGCCAGGAGGTAGATCACTGGCGCGGCAGCGAATAGTGCGGCCGGCCAGCTGGGCAGGCCGTCGATCAAACCGCCGAGGATGCCCCAGATCAGCGCAACGGCTGACGCCAGCACGAGCAGCGGCGGCGCGAAGTAGCGTGGAGAGTTGCGCAGCGGATGCCGCCGCACGACCTCACCCCGCCACACCCCGGTGGCGAAGAACTGCCTGGCCACATCTCGCCAGCCACTGCGCGGCCAGTAGGTCACCTCGAGGGCTGGCTCGTACCAGACCAGCTCGCCTGCCTGGCGGATGCGCAGGTTGAGTTCCCAGTCCTCACCGCGTTTCAAGCTCTCATCGTAGAAGCCGACTCGGTCGAAGATCTCGCGCCGAAACACCCCAAGGTAGGCCGACTCGGCCGCCCGGCCTTCGCTGCCGCGGTGGTGATACTGCGCCCCGCCAAGGCCGAAGCGTGAGGTGTAGGCGCGGGCGACCATGCGTTGGAACGGCTTCTTGCCGCGTGCCATCATCACGCCGCCAACGTTGGCGGCCCCGGTTCGGTCGAGCGCGTCAACGGCGAGCCGAGCGTAGTTGGGTGGCAGCTCGCTGTGCGCATCCACGCGAACGATCACCGGGCCGCGGCTGGCCTGAATGGCAACGTTCAGTCCGGTGGGAATGTCCATGGCGGGGTTGGGGACCAGGCGGATGCGCGCATCCTGCTCGGCCAGTCTTGCCGCGAGCTCGTTGGTTCCGTCGGACGATGGGCCGAGCGCAAGAATGATTTCGACCGGGCCGGCAAAGTCTTGGGCCAGGATTCCCGCCAGTCCGGCTTCGAGGTAGTCAACTTCGTTCAGTACGGGCATGACGAAGCTGATTGCCGGATCACTGCCAGCCGGGATCGACGGCCGCGCCACACCACTCACCCGTCTAGTCTGTCAGCTTTGCGTTGAGTTGGGCCTCCGCTCGACGCCCAGATCGTGCCCGGACGCCGACGACCCAAAAAGTTGCATTCACTGCAAGAATTGCGAGTAGAGTTGTTGGGTGTTATTCCGTCTGCTCGTGCAATCGCTCAAGCCATACCGCCTCCTGCTGGGTGGAGTGGTGTTCTTTCAGCTCATTCAGACAATCGCCTCCCTCTACCTCCCAACGCTCAATGCTCAGATCATCGACAATGGCGTGGCCAAGGGCGACACCGGTGTCATTGTGAGCCTCGGGGGCTGGATGCTCCTGATCACTCTCGTGCAGATCTTGGCCACCGTGATTGCGGTATTTTTTGGTGCCCGAGCGGCGATGTCGATGGGTCGCGACCTTCGCTCGCAGGTGTTCAACCGGGTGGCCAGTTTTTCCGAGCAGGAAGTGTCAAAGTTTGGCGCCCCCTCGCTCATCACTCGCTCAACCAATGATGTGCAGCAAGTTCAGATGCTGGTGCTGATGACCACAACCATGATGGTTGCGGCACCATTGACGGCCATTGGTGGCGTGGTCCTGGCAATTCAGCAAGACGGTACCCTCGCCTGGCTGATCGCCGTTGCAGTGCCATTGCTGCTCGTCCTGGTCAGCTTGATTGTGACCCGAATGGTGCCGCAGTTTCGCCGGATGCAGCGCCGTATCGACCGCATCAACCAGGTGCTTCGTGAGCAGCTGACCGGCATTCGAGTTATTCGTGCGTTCGTGCGCGAACCCGCCGAGACCGCGCGTTTCGACGTTGCGAATCAGGAGGTGACCGAGACGGCGTTGAAGGCCGGGCGTTTGATGGCGCTGATGTTTCCGGTCGTCATGCTGGTGCTGAACGTTTCGAGTGTTGCGGTGCTCTGGTTCGGGGCGTTCCGCATCCAGGATGGCGGCATGCAGGTGGGAACGCTGACCGCCTTCCTGAGCTACCTGATGCAGATTCTGATGTCGGTCATGATGGCGACATTTATGTTCGTCATGATTCCGCGCGCTGCGGTGTGTGCTGACCGGATCAGTGAAGTCCTCGCCACCGAGTCCAGTGTGCGTGTTCCGGCCAATCCGATCACCGAAGTCGGGCTCCGCGGTCAGGTCGAGTTCGATCAGGTGTCGTTCCAATATCCCGGTGCTGAGCATCCGGTGCTCTCCAAGCTGAACTTCACGGTCGAGCCAGGCACCACGACCGCGATCATCGGGTCGACCGGCTCGGGCAAGAGCACGCTCATCGGACTGATGAGCAGACTCTTTGACCCAACGGATGGCGCAGTGCGCGTCGATGGCGTCGATCTGCGCCAGATTGACCCCGATTTGTTGTGGTCCGCGATCGGTCTGGTGCCGCAGAAACCGTATTTGTTCAGCGGTACCATCGCCTCCAACCTGCGCTACGGCAACCCCGATGCGAGCGATGACGAGCTCTGGACGGCGCTCGAAATTGCCCAGGCTGCCGACTTTGTGCGGTCAAAGCCGCTTGGTCTTGACGAGCCGATTGCTCAGGGCGGCACCAATGTCTCCGGTGGTCAACGGCAGCGCTTGGCCATCGCTCGGGCGTTGGTCAAGCAGCCAGATGTCTTCATCTTTGACGACTCGTTCTCTGCGCTCGACCTGCGCACCGACGCACTGCTGCGTCAGGCGCTGAAGCGGCAGCTCGGACACACCACCCGGGTTATCGTCGCCCAGCGAGTGGCGTCAATTATGGATGCCGACCAGATTCTGGTCATCGAAGACGGCGCCGTGGTTGGCACCGGAACCCACGAGGAGTTACTCGCCGAGAACGCGACGTATCAAGAGATTGTGGCTTCGCAGTTGGCTGTGGAGGAAGTCGCATGAGCACCCCAGCTGGACGTCAGGGAGGACCGCGTCGTGGGCCGATGGCCGGGATGGGTCCGGTTGAGAAGTCGCTGAATTTTGGTCCGAGCGCTCGTCGACTTGATGTCGCGGCTGCGACCCGAGGCTGCCAAGGTCATTGT
>NMRC01022591.1_pt1 | contig 25024 bp, 29 predicted proteins | sample 1520911 | NCBI WGS metagenome assembly NMRC01 (sample SAMN07342169, study PRJNA393822) | plant metagenome | isolation source: fluid collected inside the plant's | place: USA: Vermont, Morristown, Molly Bog | reverse complement strand
TTGGATGCGCATGTTCGAACTTCCAGCGTCAGTGGCCGGTGGGATGCTGCGCGCGGCCGCATTCGATGAGCAACTCGCCGATCTGCTCGGTCACGTCGGCGTGGTGGTGTTCTATCTCGCCGTATGGGGGCTCGTCTTCGCCGGAACCGGCTTGTTCGTTGGCGCGTTTATTCCGTTCATTACCGGCGACTCGCTGCTGTTCGGTGCCGGACTGGTCGCGGCAGCATCCGGCTCAGTCAATGTGTGGGTGCTCGCGATCGGGGTTGGTATTGCGGCGTTCGTTGGCGACCAGCTGGGCTTCGTGCTCGGGATGCGATTGGGGCGGCCCTACCTCGACCGCAAGAGCGGTCTACGGATGCAGAAGATTATCGGGCGGGTCGACCGCTTCTATGAACAGTACGGCTGGTGGTCGGTGGTGATCGCCCGCTTCATTCCGTGGGCGCGAGTGTTTGTGCCGTGGGTCGCCGGAATCGGCCGGATGAACTACTACGCATTCCTCTCGGCCAACGCGCTCGGAGCACTGAGTTGGGGTGTCGGCATGGTGCTCGTCGGCTACTATGCGGCCCACCTCCCCCTGGTCAAGAATCTGGCCTACGTGATCGCCGCGATCATGATCGGGTTGTCGATTCTGTTCGGCATCCGCACCTGGCGCGCCGACCGAATCTCCCGACGAGCTGAGAGTTCCGACCACCCGACGGCATAGTTTGGTAAGGTTAGCCTTAGCTATCACGAGGGAGTTTCCGATGACGCTGGCCGGTCCTGTAATCGACGAAGGTATTGACGTTGCCGCGCTCGTGCGCGAAGCCTCCCGGCCAGCGCACGAAGCCGCCGAAAACCGCGGCTTTGTGACGCAACTGCTCGCTGGCGAACGCAGTCTCGACGACTACATCCGCTACCTCGCGCAGTACGCCTGGGTATACGAAGCGCTCGAAGCGCGTGAGCGTCAGCTAGACGACCCGGAGATTTTTGACCAGCGCTTGGATCGCTTCGCTGCAATCGAACACGACCTGGCGGCCCTCGGAGTGAGCAACTGGCGCAGCGAACACCCCATGCTGCCGGCAACTGCGGCGTACGTTGCGCGCCTCGAGACGATTCGCCACAGCACTCCGCGCACCCTCGCGCACCATTACACCCGCTACCTGGGCGACCTGTCGGGCGGCCAGGCGATTGCCGCCCTCGTGGCCCGCCACTATGGGGCAAGCAAGGAGCAACTCAGCTTCTACGATTTCTCAGACCTTGGCAGCCCGGTGCGCTACAAGACCGCCTACCGGGAGGCAATGAACCAGCTTGGGCTGTCTCAGGCCGAGATCGAGGAGTTGGTTTCCGAGGTCAATGTGTCGTTCGAGCTCAACTCGGCACTGTTCGACGAACTCGGCCGCGCATAGAGTAACCATTCATTTCGGCGAGCTAGACTACGGCGAACCGACAGGAGAGTTTCGTGCTGCACGCATCCGTTATTCCGTGGCTCGACCCGCAGGAGATTATCACCGCAGCTGGACCGTGGGCTCTGCTCGTGGTTGGGCTGATCGTCTTTGCCGAGACCGGCCTGCTGGTTGGCTTCATCCTTCCCGGCGATACCTTGCTCGTCATTTCCGGTCTGCTGACGCACACCAGCATGGTGTTCGGCGTAAATGTATGGGTGGTCGGCGCGGTGATTTCACTCGGTGCGATCCTCGGCGGCGAAGTCGGGTATTGGATTGGCTACAAGAGCGGGTCACGAATATTTGAACGGCGCGAGTCCGGACTGTTCTCGATCGAGAACGTCAAACGCACCAATGCATTCTTCGAACGATTCGGTGCATTGGCGGTCATTCTGGCTCGCTTCGTGCCGGTGGTGCGCACCTTCACGCCCATCGCGGCTGGGGTGGGAAAGATGCACCGCCGTCGCTACAGTCTTTACAACTTCATCGGCGGCGTGCTCTGGGGCATGGGATTGGTGCTCTTCGGGTACCTGATTGGCTTCGTGCCGCCGGTTGCCGGATTCGTTGAGAAGTACATTGACATCATTCTGCTCGCGGCAGTGTTGACGGCGGTCATTCCGAGCGTCTGGCACTACGTGCAGTCCGCACGTGCGGCCAAGCGCCGCGCCGCCGCCGGAACGCAGACGCTCCTCGATGACGCCGCTGCAGAAGAGTTGGTGCTTCCTGAGGATGTTCTTGAGCGCTTGCCGCACACCGGGAGCATCCCGGTCACACCCGAGAAATCGGGCGACTCGCTCGACTAACTCGCTTCGCCGGTAGCGACCGGGCGATCAGCATGGTTCGACCACGCCGACCACGAGCCCGGGTAGAGGGCTGGTTGAAACCCGGCGAGGCTCAGCGCAAGCACGACCGGGGTTGCCGAGACCCCAGAGCCGCAGTACACCCCGACCGGCGCATCCGGGTTCACACCGAGCGCCAAGAACTGCTCCCGCAATTCTTCGGCACTGCGAAAGCGACCGTCGGCGTCAAACACCGACGCGACCGGGGCGTTGCGAGCTCCCGGGATGTGCCCGGCTCGCGGATCAAGCGGCTCGACCTCGCCGCGGTAGCGCTCGGGCGCTCTCGCGTCGAGCACCTGCCCGCTCTGGGCGAGCTCGGCCACATCGTCGATACTCAGCACCGCACACGCACCGAACTCGAGTGCTGGCAGGGAGGCCGAAGCTGACGCTGCCTGCGACTCCTCGGTGGCGAGATGAGCCCCTCCCCCAGCACCACGCTCAAGCGGCATGCCAGCGGCGCGCCACGCCTCAAGGCCGCCATCTAACACTCGTACCTGCTCGTGGCCCGCATAGCGCAACACCCACCAGGCTCGGCCAGCCGCCCAAGAATGGGTGTCGTCAGTGACCACGACCCGAGTGTGTTCGGTCATGCCCCAGCGGCGTGCAGCAGCGCGAAACCGTTCGATTGTTGGCAGCGGATGCCGCCCATCCGTCGCAGCGCCGGCCTGGGCGAGTTCATCGTGCAGGCTCACGTAGATCGCACCCGGGATGTGTCCAGCCGCAAACTCTGCCCGTCCATCGGGCTGATCGAGGCGCCAGCGCACATCCAGCACGAGCAGATCAGCCTGGCCGAGTTCGGCGGCGAGTTGCTCGGGTGAGATCAGCAGGGCATCCCGCGGCTGTTCGGTCAACGCTCTGCCCCGACTGGCGCGTTGGCGTCGAGCTCTGGGCCGAACAGCTCGGCGAGCACGGAACGCAACTGCTCGAAGGCCCTTGCGCGATGGGAGTGTTCGCTCTTGACCTCTGGGCGCAATTCGGCGGCACTGATGGCGAAGCCGTCGGGGATGAACACGGGGTCGTAGCCAAAACCGAACTCCCCCGCCTCCTCGCGAGCGATCTGGCCATCCCAGCGACCGGCGACGGTCAGCTCACCGCCGCGGCCAGCCGGATCATGCTCGGCCGGCACGACGAGAGCCAGCTCGCAGTGGAAGGCTGCGGCGCGATCAGGCTCGGCGATATCGGCCAGTTGCTCAAGCAGCAGCGAGCGGTTCGCCTGATCTGAGGCGGATGAACCGGCCCAGCGAGCCGAGAAAATCCCCGGAGCACCGCCCATCACCGCAACGCACAGTCCCGAATCGTCGGCCAGCGCGATCGTGCCGGTGTGTTCGGCGGCAGCACGCGCCTTGATGAGCGCATTCTCAGCGAAGCTCGTGCCGGTCTCTGCCGGGGCTGGGCCGTCATACTCGAGCACCCGAACGTCGAGACCGGATGCGTCGAACAGTCGCTGAAATTCAGCCACTTTGCCAGCGTTATGCGTGGCCAGGACAAACTCGCGTGTCATGACTCGCTCGTTGCCTTCGAGGCAGTGCCTTCCAGGCCGGCGGCTGACTCTGTGGCAGCATCGCCAGTCGCATCGGCGAGCGCTTCGCGCTGCACCCTGGCCAATTCGGCGGTTCCGGCGAGCGCCAAATCGAGCAGCGCATCCAGCTCGCGGCGGTCAAATGGCGCGCCCTCGGCGGTGCCCTGCACTTCGACGAACAGGCCACGACCGGTGGCGACGACGTTCATGTCGGTCTCGGCACGCACATCCTCTGTGTAGGCCAGGTCAAGCATCGGCACGCCGTCGATGATGCCAACCGACACCGCCGCAACAGAGTCGATGATGGGCGTGGCCTTCTTGGCGATGAACCCTTGCGCTCTGCCCCACTCGATCGCATCGACGAGCGCAACGTAGGCACCCGTGATCGCGGCCGTGCGCGTGCCACCGTCAGCTTGCAACACATCACAGTCGATGACGATGGTGTTCTCGCCGAGCGCTTTCATATTGACAGCCGCACGCAGGCTTCGCCCGATGAGCCGACTGATCTCGTGGGTTCGGCCACCGATCTTGCCCTTCACCGACTCACGGTCACTTCGGCTGTGCGTCGCGCGGGGCAGCATGGAATACTCGGCCGTCACCCAGCCTTTGCCACCCCCGTTCATCCAGCGCGGCACCCCGTTGGTGAACGATGCGGTGCAGAGCACCCGGGTGTCGCCGAATGACACCAAGGCCGAGCCTTCGGCGTGGGCGCTCCAGCCGCGTTCGATGGTGACGGGGCGAAGCTGGTCGGCGGTGCGACCGTCGGCACGGGTCATGATGGGTCCTATTCGGTGAGTGATTCGGCGGAAGAGAGAAACGCAGGAAGGTCGATGACGCCGGTGTGCACGAGCTGCACCTCGTTGATCTCGCGGCCCAACATGCGATGTGCCAGATCGAGGAAAACGGCGGCATCATCGCCGGTCGCCTCGTAGTGATACGACGGCGGGGTTCGATCGCCCCGTTCAAGGCCACGTTCAACGAGCACCCGATAGACATCGTTGGCGGTTTCCACGTCACTGGAGACCAGGCTGACCTGTTGGCCCATCACCAGGCTGATGGCGCCCTTTAAGAATGGGTAGTGCGTGCAACCGAGCACCAGGGTGTCGATCTGCTCGTCACGCAGCGGGGCCAAGTAGTTCTCCGCAACCGCGAGGAGTTCAGGGCCGCTGGTGATTCCGGCTTCGACGAACTCAACGAAGCGCGGGCATGCTGCGCTGAACAACGACAACTGCGGTGCTGCAGCAAAGGCGTCGTCGTAGGCGCGAGATTGGATGGTGCCGCTCGTGCCGATCACGCCAACCCGATGGTTGCGGGTCGTGGCAACAGCTCGGCGCACGGCTGGCTGGATCACCTCGACGACGGGTACTTCGTATCGCTCGCGCGCATCCCGCAGCATCGCAGCCGAGGCAGTATTGCAGGCGATGACCAGCATCTTGACCCCTTGGGCGACCAAGTCATCAAGGACCGCGAGCGCGTAGCTGCGCACATCGGCGATTGATTTGGTGCCGTACGGCGAATGCTCGAGATCGCCGACGTAGAGGATTGACTCGTTGGGAAGCTGATCGCGCACCGCCCGAGCTACGGTCAGCCCGCCAACCCCGGAATCGAAGATGCCGATCGGTGCGTCGTTCACTCGGATAGCCTACTCGGCGCGCATCCGCTCATAGATCTCTTTGCAGCTTGGGCAGACGGGAAATTTCTCCGGGTCACGGCTGGGGGTCCAGAGTTTTCCGCAGAGCGCACGCACCGGCTTGCCGGTCAATGCGGATTCGAGGATCTTGTCCTTCGGCACGAAATGCGAGAACCGCTCGTGATCGCCGGGTTCGATTTGCTCGCTCTGGAGCAGCTCTTCAAGTTCCCGATCGAGCACCGTGCCGCCGCCGCCGGGAGCGCTGGGCTCGGCAATGCTGTCGTGAGTAGGCTTGACCATGGTTCGATGGTACGCCTTGCGTGCCGAGCAAGGAGCACGATGAGCACGCAGACGGTCATTCTGGCCGCCGGAATGGGCAGCCGTCTTGGGCGCGCGTTGCCGAAGCCGCTGACCGAATTACTGGATGGTCGCACCATTTTGCGCCAGCAGGTCGAGAACGTGCGGACAGCCTTCGGTGGCGATGCGCAGCTGAGTATCGTCGTGGGCTACAAGCTTGAGCACGTCATCGATTCCCAGCCCGGTGCGCGCTACATCTACAACGAGCGCTATGACCAGTCGAACACCTCGAAGAGCCTGCTTCGCGCGCTGCGTGCATCCGGACCGGGCGGGGTGTTGTGGATGAACGGAGACGTGGTGTTTGACCCGCGCATCCTGCAGCGCGTGTCACCGCTGATCGAGCAGGATCGCTCCTTCGTCGCCGTGAACACGGCGCGCGTCGCCGAAGAAGAGGTCAAGTACCGCGTCGGTGAGGATGGCTACGTCACCGAACTGTCAAAGACGGTCAAGAACGGTCTTGGCGAAGCGATCGGCATCAACTTTGTCTCCTCATTCGACAAGGCGGCGTTGATCCGGCAGCTGCGCCGGGTTGATCGCAACGATTACTTCGAGCGGGGAATCGAACTCGCCATCGGAGAGAACAACATGCGGGTGCTCCCGGTGGATGTGTCGGATCTGTATGCGGTCGAAATCGACTTCGTGGAAGATTTGGAGCACGCAAATCAGTTGCTGGCTCAGCGCGGCCACTAGTCTGGTTTGGTGACCACAAGCGCCGCAGCTCCCGCCCTGGCGGAGGGCGGTTGGAGACGCTACCTGCACTCGCTGTGGCTGTTGACGACGCGCGATTTGAAGGTGCGCTACTCGACCTCGCGTTTGGGCTACCTGTGGAGCGTGCTCGACCCGCTGCTGATGTCGGCGATCTACTGGTTCGTGTTTACCCAGGTCTTTCAGCGACCGGCCGGAACCCAGCCCTATGTGGTGTTTTTGTTGTCGGCAATGCTGCCGTGGGTATGGTTTAGCAATTCACTGAGCGACGCCACCAAGGCATTTTTGCAGGACGAGAAGTTAGTGCGCTCGGTGCGCATCCCTCGAACCATCTGGGTGAATCGGGTGGTGCTGTCGAAGGCTGTGGAGTTCGTGTTCTCGATTCCGGTGCTGGCGTTCTTTGCAATTTTCTCAGGGGCGAGTGTGCATCCGGGGCTGCTCTGGTTTCCTGTTGCGATGATCTTGCAGGCCGCGCTGTGCGTTGGTCTGTCAATGTTCGTAGCCCCCCTTGTGGTGCTGTTTCCTGATCTTGAGCGCGCGGTCAAGCTCGTGCTTCGGTTTATGTTCTATGCCACCCCGATCGTCTACGGCACGACCAATCTGCCCAAAGATCTGCAGCCTTGGGCGGCGGTGAACCCGCTGACGGGCATTATCAGCCTGTACCGAGTTGGTTTCTTTCCGCACGAGTTCAGTTGGCATTTGGTCAGCGTGTCGGTGATCATGACCGCAATCATCCTGCTCGGCGGACTGTTGTTCTTCCGGCGGGTGGAGCCGATCGTGTTGAAAGAGATCTGATGGCGAAAACGCAGTTGGTTGGCGGCATCGAAGTCGATGGCCTCGGTATTCAGTTTCGGCGCAATCGCCTGGGCAAGCGCCAGTTCAAAGAGCTGTTCGCGGGGCGTGATCGCCGCATAAAGCCCGACACGTTTTGGGCGCTGCGCGAGGTGAGCTTCTCGGTGGCGCCTGGCGAGGCGATCGGCGTGGTCGGGCGCAACGGGCAGGGCAAATCGACGCTGCTCAAGCTGGTCGCTGGCGTGCTGATTCCCGACGAGGGCGGCGTGACCTTGACCGGAGGGGTTGCCCCGCTGATTGAGCTGACCGGCGGCTTTATCGGCGAACTCTCGGTGCGCGACAACGTCTTCCTGACGGCGGGCTTGCACGGGATGAGTCGCGCAATGGTGGCCGAGCGTTTCGACGAGATCATTGAGTTTGCTGAGATTCGCGAGTTTATTGATACCCCGTACAAGCACCTGTCGAACGGTATGAAGGTGCGCGTGGCCTTTAGCGTGGTCGCCCAGCTGGATGAGCCGATTCTGCTGGTGGATGAGGTGCTCGCCGTTGGCGACCGTGCCTTTCAAGAGAAGTGCTACACGCGCATTGACGAACTGCTGGCATCTGGCCGCACGCTGTTCTTCGTCTCGCACAACGAGGATGATCTGCTGCGGTTCTGCACTCGCGGGCTGTACCTCGACCGCGGCGGGCTGGTCTTCGACGGACCGATTCGCGACGTGATCGAGCGCTACAACCGCGAACAGAGCTGACGATGGGCACAATTGAGCTGCGCATCGGCAGCGATGGGCTCACCCGCTGCGGCTGGGTCGGTGACGATGCGGAGTACCAGCGCTACCACGACGAGGAGTGGGGTCGCCAACTGCGCGACTCCCAGCGGCTCTACGAGAAGGTCTGCTTGGAAGGTTTCCAGGCCGGGCTGAGCTGGATCACCATTCTGCGGCGCCGCCCAGCGTTTCGGGAGGCATTCCTCGGCTTCGACCCTGAGTTGGTCGCGAGCTTCTCCGAACAGGATGTCGAGCGCTTGCTCGGCAACGCAGGCATCATCCGACACCGCGGCAAAATCGAGGCGACCATCCAGAACGCTCGGGCCACGCTCGAATTGGATGTTCCACTGGCCGAACTGATCTGGCGCTTTGCCCCGGAGGCGTCCGAAGGCTCGCGCAGGCGCCCGGCTTCGTTCGCCGATGTCCCTGCCGTCACCGCCGAATCAACGGCGCTGAGCACCGAACTGCGCCGCCGTGGTTTTCGCTTCGTTGGGCCGACAACGATGTACGCCCTCATGCAGTCTGCCGGTCTGGTTGACGACCATCTCGTTGGCTGTCACCGCGCTGAGCACTAGAGTTCGAGGACGAGTTCTCCGGATGCATCGCTGGTCGCGGCCAAGCTGAGCTTCCAGCCAAGGGAGTGTGCGGCGGCGATGAGCTCATCGACCGAGCCGGGGGCCGCCTTCAGCGAGAGCAGATCGCGGGTGAAGGCGCCCTTGGCGTGCTTGTTGAAGTGGTTGAGCGCGCGAACCTGGCCGCCTTCGGTGCGCGTGACCACTCGCAGATAGAGCGAGCCGGGGGCTGGACCAAGCTCGACGTAGCCCTCGGAGCGCAGGTCCAGCACCAACCGCCTTGGCTCGAGCAACGCAGCCTGTTCGATCGACTCGGCACGCTTGGCCGATACGCCCTTGCCAGCAGGGCTGGCAGCTCCACCGGCAGTCAATGCGGCAAACTCGTGGCTGACCCGATCTCGCCAGAGCGCTTTGAGCGAGCGGGCGTTGAGCGGCAGCTCGGGCAGACGAGAGTCGTGCGAGAAGCGGTACGCGGGAATCAGATCCTCGGCGCGCAGGAGCCCGAACAGGGCTGAATGGATGAGGACCCGCTCCCCCGCGCGAGCGCGAGCTTCCGCATCCAGACTCGACACATCCAGCGCGTCATACAGCACACCGGTATAGCGCTCGATGGCTGGCATGGTCGGCGAGGTCCTCAGCACCCGGTTCCGGGCAAGCTCGGCGGCACCTTTCGGGCCGAGCTTGAGCGCACGAAGCGACGCTGATTCGTTTCGCGACAGCGTCACCAACGCGCTCACGAGTTTGCGTCGCACCGGGTTCAGCCGAGCAAAGGACAGCCCGGCAATATCCAGCGATGCTGAACCGCCCCCATCCCGTTTGGTTTCAGACGGGGGCAGGACAATCAGCATTGGCTTCGGCGGCGCCTCTAGACCAGGCTGGCTTGGCCAGCGACAATCTGCACACTGTTGTGCTCGACCGAAAGGAAGCCATCTTCGGCGTTCGCGTGAATCTTCTCACCATCCGCCGTCGTGATGCGCACCTCGCCAGAGACCAAGATCGCCAACATGGGCTCATGCCCAGCCATCAGACCGATCTCACCCTCGACGGTTTTGGCGACCACCAAGCTGGCCTCACCGGCCCACACTTCGCCGTCGGCCGCCACCAGGCTGACGTTCAGCAGCGCGGCCATGTTTAGCCGTTCTCCTTCTGGATCTGCGCCCACTTCTCTTCGACATCGCTGATCGAACCAACGTTGAAGAACGCCTGCTCGGCAACGTGGTCGAAGTCACCGCGGCAGATCGCATCGAAGGACTCGATGGTGTCTTTCAGCGGAACGGTCGAGCCCTCAACGCCAGTGAACTTCTTGGCCATGTAGGTGTTCTGCGACAAGAACTGCTGGATGCGGCGAGCTCGCGACACCGTGATCTTGTCTTCTTCTGAGAGCTCATCGACACCCAGAATGGCAATGATCTCTTGCAGTTCCTTGTTCTTCTGCAGAATCGCCTTGACCATCGTTGCCACACGGTAGTGGTCTTCACCTAAGTAGCGCGGGTCAAGGATGCGCGAGGTTGAGGTCAGCGGGTCGACCGCAGGGTAGAGACCCTTCGACGCAATCTCACGCGAGAGCTCCGTGGTGGCGTCAAGGTGGGCGAAGGTGGTCGCCGGGGCCGGGTCGGTGTAGTCATCGGCCGGCACGTAAATCGCCTGCAGCGAGGTGATCGAGTGGCCACGGGTCGAGGTGATGCGCTCCTGCAGGAGGCCCATCTCGTCAGCCAGGTTGGGCTGGTACCCCACGGCCGAAGGCATGCGGCCCAGCAGGGTCGACACCTCAGAACCGGCCTGCGTGAAGCGGAAGATGTTGTCGATGAAGAGCAGCACATCCTGCTTCTGCACATCGCGGAAGTACTCCGCCATGGTCAGGGCCGAGAGAGCGACCCGCAGACGGGTTCCCGGCGGCTCATCCATCTGGCCGAACACCAGGGCGGTCTTGTCGAAGACGCCCGCCTCCTCCATTTCGTGGATGAGGTCGTTGCCTTCACGGGTACGCTCACCCACACCGGCGAACACCGAGACACCACCGTGGTCTTGGGCCACGCGCTGAATCATCTCCTGAATGAGCACGGTCTTGCCAACACCGGCACCACCGAACAGGCCGATCTTGCCACCCTGCACATACGGGGTGAGCAGGTCGATGACCTTGATGCCGGTCTCAAAGAGCTGCGTCTTCGACTCCAGCTGGTCGAATGCCGGCGGCTGGCGGTGAATGGGCCAGCGTTCGGTGATCTCGATCTTCTCGCCAGGCACACCGTTGAGGATGTCGCCGGTCACGTTGAACACCTTGCCCTTGGTGACGTCACCAACGGGAACCGAGATCGGCTCGCCGGTGTCGCGCACCTCTTGGCCGCGCACCAGACCATCGGTCGGCTTCAGCGCGATCGCACGAACCAGGTCGTCGCCCAGGTGCTGAGCGACTTCGAGCACGAGGGTGGTCGACTCGTCAGCAACGGTGACGGTCGTCTCAAGGGCGTTGTAGATACCGGGGATCGCGTCGTGCGGGAACTCGATGTCAACGACCGGACCAGTGACCCGGGCGATGCGGCCAACCGTTTGGGTGGACGCCTTGGCCTTCTTGGCGGTTGCGGTAGCAGCCATGTGTCTCTCTCTTCTTCGGGTCTAGCTCGACAGCGCGTCAGCGCCACCGACGATTTCGGAAATCTGTTGGGTGATCTCGGCCTGGCGGGCGTTGTTGGCCAGCCGGGTGTAGTCCGTGATGAGCTTGTCGGCGTTGTCGCTCGCCGACTTCATCGCCTTCTGCGTTGCGGCCTGCTTGGCCGCATCCGATTCGAGCAGCGCGTTGAAAATGCGGCTCTCGATGTAGGCCGGCAGCAGCGCATCCAGCACGGTCTCTGCGTCGGGCTCGAACTCATAGAGCGGAAGCGCGACCGAATCCGCGGGCTCGGCAACTCCCTCGACAATTTCGAGCGGCAGCAGGCGAACCACGACCGGCTCCTGGGTGATCATGCTGACGAAGCGGTTGTAGACAATGTGAATCTCGTCGGCACCACCCTCATGCGCGTCGGCCAAGAACTTCTTGAGCACCGTATCGGCGATGTCTTGGGCCAACTCGAACTTGGGGGTGTCAGTGCCACCGACCCACTGCTGCTCAGCACGGCGCCTGCGGAAGGCGAAGTAGCCAGCCGCCTTGCGACCGATCAGGTAGTAGTGCACCTCTTTGCCCTGGCTGCTCAGCAACTGGGCAAGCTGCTCAGCCTCTCGCAGCACCTGCGAGTTGAAGGCTCCGGCCAAACCGCGATCGCTCGTGAACACCACAATTGCGGCACGGGTAATCACCTCTGGCTCGGTCGTGAGCGGGTGGGACACGTTGGAGTAGGTGGCAACAGCTGAGACGGCTCGGGTGATCGCACGCGCATACGGGTTCGAAGCCGCCACGCGCGCTTGCGCACGGTGGATGCGCGAAGCTGAGATCAGCTCCATCGCCCTCGTAATCTTCTTGGTCGTCTGGGCAGAACGAATCTTCTGCCGGTAGACCCGAAGTTGTGCGCCCATGGTTAGCGACGACCCTTGACGATCTTCTCTTGGTTGACGTCTTCAGACTCGAGCGCTTCGACCTTGCTGGCCTGATCGAGAGTCTTCCCGTCGGAGCCAACGAAGGTCTTGGTGAAGGCATCGACCTCAGACTCGAGGGTCTTCTCGGTCTCGTCGTCAAGCACATTGCTCTCGCGCAGCACATCCAGCACCTTGGTGTGCCGACGCAGGTGATCGAGCAGTTCTGACTCGAAGCGCAGCACATCCTCGACCTCAATGCGGTCGAGCTTGCCCTTGGTGCCAGCCCAGATCGAGACAACCTGCTCCTCGACCGGGTACGGCGAGTACTGCGGCTGCTTGAGCAACTCGGTGAGTCGGGCACCGCGCGCCAACTGGCGACGGCTGGCCGCGTCGAGGTCGGAGGCGAACATGGCGAAAGCTTCGAGGGAACGGTACTGGGCCAGCTCAAGCTTGAGCGTTCCCGAGACCTTCTTGATCGACTTCACCTGTGCGTCGCCACCGACGCGGGAGACCGAAATACCCACGTCAACTGCCGGACGCTGGTTGGCGTTGAACAGGTCGGACTGCAGGAAGATCTGGCCGTCGGTGATCGAGATGACGTTGGTCGGGATGTACGCCGAAACGTCGTTCGCTTTGGTCTCGATGATCGGCAACCCGGTCATCGATCCTGCGCCGAGCTCGTCTGAGAGCTTGGCGCAACGCTCCAGCAGACGCGAGTGCAGGTAGAACACGTCACCCGGGTAGGCCTCGCGCCCTGGCGGACGACGCAACAGCAGCGAGACTGCACGGTAGGCCTCGGCCTGCTTGGAGAGGTCATCGAAGATGACGAGCACGTGCTTGCCGCCGTACATCCAGTGCTGGCCGATGGCCGAGCCGGTGTACGGGGCCAGGTATTTGAAGCCGGCCGGGTCGGATGCTGGCGCCGCAACGATGGTCGTGTACTCCATCGCACCGGCGTCCTCGAGTGCGCCCTTGACGGCCGCAATGGTTGAGCCTTTCTGGCCAATTGCAACGTAGATGCAGCGCACCTGCTTGTTGACGTCACCCGATTCCCAGTTGGCTTTCTGGTTGATGATGGTGTCGATCGCAATCGCGGTCTTCCCGGTCTGGCGGTCACCAATGATGAGCTGGCGCTGTCCGCGACCGACCGGGATCATCGCGTCGATGGCCTTGATGCCGGTCTGCAGCGGCTCGTGGACCGACTTGCGCTGCATCACGCCGGGGGCTTGAAGTTCGAGTGCACGGCGCCCCTCGGGGACGATCTCGCCGAGGCCGTCGATCGGATTGCCGAGTGGGTCAACCACGCGGCCAAGGAAGTTGTCACCAACCGGAGCCGACAGCACCTCGCCGGTGCGGGTCACCTCAAGGCCTTCGACGATGCCGGTGAACTCACCGAGCACCACCACGCCGATCTCGTCTTCGTCGAGGTTCAGCGCCAGGCCAAGGGTGCCATCGGCAAAGCGCAGCAGCTCATTGGCCATTGCCGAAGGCAGGCCTTCAACGTGCGCGATCCCGTCGGCGGCATCGGTGACATAGCCGACCTCAGTGGTCGACGCCTTGCTCGGCTCGTACGAGGAGACAAAGTCGGCAAGAGCCGACCGGATCTCTTCGGGGCTGATGGAAAGTTCTGCCATGGTGGGTTCCTTATGTTGTGTCGGAGGGTTATCCGACAAGCTTGAGTCGAAGTTCGCCGAGGCGAGCAGCAATGGTTCCGTCGATCACGTCGTCGCCGATCTGAACCTTCAGGCCACCGAGTACGGCCGGTTCAACGACAACGTCGAGACGGACGTCGCGGTCATAGCGGGCTTGGAGGCTCTGCTGGAGGCGCTTGGCCGCCGCCGCATCCAGCCGCTGAGCGCTCTGCACGGTGGCCACCAGAAATCCGTTCTGGTCGGCAGCGAGCTCGCCAGCGTGCCGGAGCATCTCGCCGATCCGGCGTCCGCGCGGCTGGCGCAGCAGGTGGGTGACAATGAGTCGGGTTGCCGGATGTGCGTTCACGAGCAGCTGAGTGGCGACCGCTACCTTGGCATCAACCGGGCTGAGCTTCGAGCCGAGCGCCAATTCGAGTTCGTGATCGCTGGCAACCACGCGAGAGAACGCGAAGAGCTCTTCGTCGATTTGGGCGGCACCGGGCGATGCGGCCGCGAGTCGAATGCCGAGATACTCAATGCCGGCCAGCAGATCGTGCGAGCTCGACCAGCGGCTGGCGACCAAGCCCTGCAGCAGCGAGAGCGCCGCAGGGTTCAGAGACGATCCAAACAGCTCGGACACGAGCGCGATCTTTGGAGCCGCGTCCGACTCGAACGCGGTGAGCGCGGCAAGCAACGCGGGAGCATCGCCGATGACACGACCGGCCTCGAACACCTGCTGCGCGGTGGTGAGGTCGATTGCCCCCACCGCACGCAACTGCTGGTGTGCGGCGGCAAAGCCTGCGTTGTCGCGCTGCCCATGTTTACTTTCCTGCCGTCTCGGCCTCAAGCTCGGCCAAGAAACGGTCAACGATCGCCGTTGCCTTCTTATCGTCGTTAAGCGACTCGCCGATGACATTTGACGCCAGGCCAAGCGCAAGACCGCCGACCTCACCGCGCAGTGAGATGAGTGCCGCCTGGCGCTCCGCCTCAATCTGTGCGTGAGCGGTCGCGGTGATTCGCGCCGCCTCAAGCACTGCGGATTCCTTGGCCTCAGCAACGATCTGCTTGCTGTCGGCCCGAGCACTCTCACGGATCTGCCCTGCCTCGGCGCGCGCATCCGCCAATTGGGCGGTGTACTGCTCGAGCAAGGATTCAGCTTGACGCTGGGCCTCGTCAGCCTTGGCAATGTTGCCTTCGATGGCCTCGGCGCGCGCATCCAACATGACCTGGACGCGCGGGAGCACGAACTTCCAGAAAAAGACCAGCAGGATGACAAACGCCACCGACGACCACAGGAGGTCGGGGATTTCCGGGATCAGCGGGTTCGTTTGTTGTTCTTCCGTGGCCGCACGCACGATGTTGTGAAACACAACGTCTCCTTAGTGAGGAATTACTGGAAGATGAAGCCGGTGGCGATACCGATGAAGGCCAGTGCCTCGGTGAAGGCGATACCAATCCACATCAGGGTCTGCAGGCGACCGGCGAGTTCGGGCTGACGAGCCACGCCCTCAATGGTCTTGCCGACCACAATGCCCACACCAATAGCTGGGCCGATGGCCGCCAGGCCATAGCCGACGGTCGCGATGTTGCCGCTGAGATCAGCGAGGACAGTCGTTGCGTCCACGTTGTTTTCCTTTCCTAGGGTTTTCAAACGAGCAGGATGCCCGCACTAATGTTCGTCGGCTACAGCCAGTTGGATGTAGACGGCGGTAAGCAAGGTAAATACATACGCCTGCAGCACTGCCACGAGAATCTCGAAACAGGTGAAGGCAAATCCGAAGGCAAAGGTGCCAAGGGTCAGCACCGACCACAAGCCGCTCAACTCAAACAGGAAGAACGAACTGGCCGCGAAGAACAGCACCAGAAGCAGGTGCCCGACCACCATGTTCATCAACAGACGAAGGGTGAGGGTGAGCGGCCGAATGACGAAGGTGGAGATGATCTCGATGGGCGTCACGATGATGTACACCGGCCAAGGAACACCGGCTGGGAAGAGCGAATTCTTGAAGAACTTCGCTGGGCTCTTCTTGACCCCGGCATAGATGAAGGTCACATACGACACCACGGCAAGCACGAGTGGCACACCAATCACCGCGGTACCAGCCACGTTCAAGAACGGGATGATGCCGGTGATGTTCATAAACAACACCATGAAGAAAATGGTGGTCAAAATCGGCAGGAAGCGCTTGCCGTCTTTTTTGCCCAGCAGGTTCTCGGCCACGTTCACACGCACCATGTCGAGCCCCATCTCGATCAGGCTCTGGAACCGGCCGGGAACGACCTTCATTCTGCGCGTGCCGAAGTAAAACAGCAGCAGAATCGCAATGACCGCAACCATCCTGGCCAGGATGATCCGGTTGAACTCAAACGGTGTGCCCTCGAAGATGATCGCTGGAGGGAAGAACTCACCAATCGACGGGCCGTGGAAGGTCGGTCCGTCGTTGGACGAGTCAAGATGAACGAGGAGGTTCAGGGCGGAAGCTAACAGCGCTCTATCCTCTGTTTCGGGGCGTGGAGACTCGGCTCTCGCGACGACGAACATGACCGTGCGGGGCAATACAGCGATGTTTTTGTCCGCCGCACTCCCCCACTCTAGCAAGAGAATCGGCCGAGTGCCCAATCAATCTTCGGGCGCAGTTGAGGATGGGCCGGAGGCGTCGTGACTTGGCAGCTTCACATCGCTCACATAGGGAAGGCGGGCTCGGGTGAGCACCAGCACATCCACCAGCAGCGAGCCGAGAATACCCGCTACCAGGCTGGCAAAGAGCATGCCGGGAACCACCCAGCTGGCCCCGCGCAGCAGCACCATCGTGACGATGAACACGACGAACTTCACCAGCCAGCCGCCCATCACAATCCCGAAGAAACCACCAATGGCAGCATCGGTGCCGGCAAAGCGGTTGCCGAGCAGAATGGTGACGACGGTGATCGCCATGAACCCGATCGAGATGGCGACCCCGACCACGGCACTCAGCACACCGTTCGTGCCAGCGACGAGCGCCCCGATGATGCCGAGCACGACGAGCAGCCCTCCGCCCAGCAGCAGCGACCAGCGCAGCGCAAGGCGCAGGATCGGGACTGAGCTCGGAGACGTTCTCGGAGGCGTAGCTGAAGAGGTCATCGCAGGCAATTCTATGGGCGCGAGTATGAAGCCGGGTGCGTTCTCGGCACATCCTTGTCAACGCAGGCGGTCAGCCCAGCTCGCCGCGACCATCCTCTTCTGCGGCCGTTTCCTCACGCTTGCGGTGAGTCAGCGGGGCGATCGTGAGCAGCACGCATGCAACGAATCCAAGCGCAAAGAACGCCACTGCCCACAGCGCCGGGATGCCAAAGTAGGCAGGCAACACGAAGGCCAACGCAAAACTGACGGATGCGGTGGCGGTCCAGGCATAAAAAATGACCACGGCCCCCATATGCGAATGCCCCATGTCGAGCAGCCGGTGATGCAGATGTTGCCGATCGGCGGCGAATGGCGAGCGCCCCGCGCGAACCCGGCGGAATACGGCGAGCGTGAAATCGACCAGCGGAACCAGGAGCACCGCAAACGGCAGGATGATCGGAATGAACGCCGGAAACAAGTCGCCCAGATCAAGCGATGCCGGGTCGAGTTGGCCGGTCACCGCGACCGCAGAGGTCGCCATCAAGGTGCCGATCAGCAGTGCCCCTGCGTCGCCCATGAACATCTTTGCGGGATGCCAGTTGAGCGGGAGAAAGCCAACGCAGATACCGACAATGACGACGGCGAGCAGCGAGGCGAGGTTGAAGTAGTTGCTCGGCGAAGTTTTTTGCACGAGCAGGTAGGTGTACAGAAAAAACACGCCGTTGGCAATCAGTGAGACGCCAGCCACCAGGCCATCGAGACCATCGATGAAGTTCACGGCATTCATCACCAGCACGATCGCGAACACCGTCAACCCAGCGCTCATCCACGACGAGCCGACACTGATGCCGCCAATGGGCAGCGAGAGGATCTGCACTCCCTGCCAGGCGATCAAGCCTGCGGCAAGAAACTGGCCAGCGAGTTTGGTGAGCCAGTCAAGATCCCAGACGTCGTCGGCAACACCAATCAGCACGATGAGCAACGCTGCGCCAACGATGCTCAGCATCTCAGCTGGGTTGGCGAAGATGATGCCGAGCAGCGGGACCTGAGCCGAACCGGCCCATGCCACCAATACGGCTGCCACGAAGCCGGCGAACATCGCCAAGCCTCCCAGCCGAGGGGTTGGCCGGGTGTGCACATCTCGCTCACGAATACCGGGGTACAGCTCATACTTGTGTGCGAGCCGCAGCACCAGGAGCGACGTCAAGAAGGTGACGAGCGCAGCAACGAGCGAGATGAGCAAGAAGACGGTCATTCGCCCTCGCCTGCCAGCGCATCCTCGCCGAGCACCGCAACCAGCTTTGCTCGCGAGAGCACCCCGCGGCGCACAATGCGCAGCTTGCCGCCATCACGCAGTGGGGTGGCATCAACGATGGTCGATGAGAGATCGCCGGGCCGCTCGCCGATGGCCTGATACCCGGTGCCGCTCACTCCCCCATCGAGAATGACCGAAACGGAACCTCCCAGCATCGCCTCCGCCTCGCTCGCGGTCGTCGCTGCCGGTTGACCGGACAAATTTGCCGATGACACCGCCAATGGGCCGGTCTCGGCAAGCAGCTCAAGGGCAATGGGGTGGTTCGGGATGCGCACCGCGACCGTGCCGTGCGTGTCTCCGAGATCCCAGGCCAGCGAAGCGCGCGCGTGCAGGATGATGGTCAGACCGCCCGGCCAGAACACCTCGACCAGACGCCGCACCTCCTCCGGCACGTGCTCGGCCACCGCATCCAGCGTTGCCGAATTGCCGATCAGCACTGGCGGCGGAGCTGAACGATCACGGCCCTTCGCGGCCAACAAGCGTCGCACCGCCGCCGCCGAGAACGCATCTGCCGCAAGCCCATAGACCGTGTCGGTCGGCAGTACCACCAGCTCGCCGCGAGCGAGCGCGGCGCGGGCCATCCGCATCCCGGTGAGCAGTTCACCTGGGTTGGCGCAATCGAACAGGCTGGACATCGGCACAATCTTATGGTGAGGCGCCGTGGCCTCGCTTAGCGCAGCGCCGTGGTGGCTCGATCCCGGCCGGTGAGGTCGCGGTGGCTCGCAATCGCCTGCCACCCATCCGCGCGCAATATGTCGGCAACCGCGCTGGCTTGCAATTCGCCGTGCTCGATCACCAGGGTTCCGCCAGGCCGAGCCAGACGAAGTGCGGTGTGCGAGAGCGCGCGCACCAGGTCAAGGCCGTCATCGCCACCATAGAGCGCGAGCGCTGGGTCGAAGCGGGCAACTTCTGGGTCGCGCGGGATCGCGGCGTCGGGAATATAGGGCGGGTTTGAGATCACAACGTCGAAGGTTCCGTCGAGGCTACTGCCGTCGGCGGCGACAATGTTCGCATCTGCGAGATCACCGGCCACGAGACTCACCCGGCCCTGGCCGTAGCGCTCGATGTTCACGGCACTCCAGCGTCGAGCCTCGGGCGAGAGCTCGACCGCCCACACCTCGCTCGTTGGCACCTCGCTTGCGATCGCCAAGGCGATCGCGCCACTGCCAGTGCCCAGATCGACCGCACGCGGCCGCGCGTGGGGCACCGCACGCATGGTGTCGATGGCGAATTGCACCACCTGCTCAGTCTCTGGCCTCGGCACGAAGACGCCGGGGCCGACCCGCAGCTCAAGTTGGCGAAACGGGGCAATGCCGGTGAGGTGCTGAAGGGGTTCCCGGGCTGCGCGCCGCTCGGCGAGCGCATTCATCTCGGTCAACTCAGCCGCGTCAAGTTCACGCCCGACTACGGCGTCGGCTTGCAGCTGCCCACGCGAACAGGCCAGCGCGTGCGCGGCGAGCAACTCGGCATCCACCCGCCCCTCGAAGATGCCCGCGGCAGCAAATCGTTCAGATGCGGAATCAAGCCAGGCCGCGAGCGTTGTCATAGAGCGAAACCTTATCGCCTCACTGAGCGCCAGCCCCTACAGTTGGCAGTGCTCGCACGAAAGGACCAGAAATGGCACGCATCTTCAACAGCATTACCGACACGATCGGCAACACTCCGCTGGTCGAATTGCACCGAGTCACCGATGGCGCTGGCGCCCGCGTGCTGGCCAAACTCGAGTACTTCAACCCTTCGGCCAGCGTCAAAGATCGCCTCGGCGTTGCCATTGTTGACGCGGCAGAGGCCTCCGGTGAGCTGCCGGCTGGTGGCACCATCGTTGAGGCCACGAGTGGCAACACCGGCATTGCTCTCGCGCAGGTCGGCGCGGCACGCGGCTACAAGGTCATCCTGACGATGCCGGAGACCATGAGCCAGGAGCGCAAGCAGTTGCTGCGCGCCTACGGGGCCGAACTGGTGTTGACCCCCGGCCCGGAGGGGATGAAGGGCGCCGTTTCGCGTGCCGAAGCAATCGCGGCTGAGACCCCCGGCTCGGTGCTCGCTCGGCAGTTTGCCAATGAGGCGAACCCCGAGATTCACCGCAAGACCACGGCGGTCGAGATTTGGGACGACACCGATGGTGAGGTCGACATCTTTGTGGCTGGCATCGGCACCGGCGGCACGATCACCGGAACCGGAGAGGTGCTCAAGGCCCGCAAACCCGGTCTTCAGGTGGTGGCGGTTGAGCCGGAGGAATCCCCGATTCTCAACGGCGGCGCACCCGGCCCGCACAAGATTCAGGGCATCGGTGCGAACTTCGTGCCCGAGATCCTCAACCGCGACGTCTACGACGAAGTCATCGATGTGAACATCACGCAGGCGGTCGCGACCGCTCGTCGACTCGGCAACGAGGAAGGCATCCTTGCCGGCATCAGCTCGGGGGCGACGGTGTACGCCGCCATCCAGCTGGCCAAGCGACCAGAGAATGCGGGCAAGACCATCGTCGTCATTGTCGCGAGCTACGGTGAGCGCTACCTCTCGACGGTGTTGTACGAAGATCTGGCCGGCTAGGCCACGCTCAGCACCACCGCGTGCGCTGACCGGCACGGCCAGCGAGCGAGCTTCTCCGACGCGCCGTCGAACTAGCGGTACTAGGCCAGAACTGCCATGGCCGCCGCACGTGCCTGACTCGGGCTGGACGCCTGCAGCGCGGCATGTGCGGCGTCTTGGCAGAGGCCGAACGACGTCCGCGCCAAACGGTCAGCGACGGCCGGAAGCGCACGAGCAGACATGGAGAGGCTGGTCGAGCCCGCGCCGACCAACACAGCGGCCAATAGTGGATCAGCGGCCGCCTCACCGCACACCCCAACTGCTGTTCCGCTCGCGCGACCGGCCGCCCCAACGGTGGCGATCAGCGTCAGAACGCTCGGTTGCCACGGGTCGTTCAAGCTTGCGAGTTCGCCCACCAGTCGGTCAGCGGCCATGGTGTACTGGGCGAGGTCATTTGTTCCGAGGCTGACAAAGTCAACGACCGGAAGTAAGCGGTCAGCCAGCAGCGCAGCCGATGGGGTTTCGATCATCACCCCTGCACTGTGGATGCCGCGTTCGCGACAGCGGGCCACGAAGTGTGATGCCTCATCCACGGTGGAAATCATCGGCGCCATCACACTGAGCTGGGCCGACTCGAGCTCGGCTGCGCGTGCAATCGCGGTCAGCTGATCGTCCAATAGCTCAGGGCTGCGCCACGATGTTCGGATCCCGCGAATTCCAAGCGCCGGATTGTCCTCGTGAACGGTGATGAACCCGAGGGGTTTGTCCGCCCCGGCGTCAAGGGTCCGAATGACGACTTTCCGCCCCCCGAACTCGGCGAGCACCGCACGGTAGGCAGCGACCTGCTCGTCGATGGTGGGTGGCGTGTCACGGTCGAGGAAACAGAATTCGGTTCTGAACAGCCCGATCCCCTCGGCCTTGGCCTCGGCAGCCAGCTTGGCGTCGGCGGCAGATCCCACGTTGGCAAGCAAGGGAATCCGACGTCCATCCGCGGTCGAGCCGTGTCCCGAAAATGGGCGCAATTGTGGTGCAGCCGCGAGCGCCTCGACTTGCGCTGCCGGCGGATCCCAGATCAGCTCACCGGTGCTGCCGTCCACGAGAAGCGTTTCACCGCGAGGGGATGCCCAAACTCCAGGCGCGGCGACGACAGCGGGGATTCCCAATGATCGAGCAAGAATGGCGGTGTGTGAGGTGGGCCCGCCCTCCTCGGTGACGAGCGCCACACACAGGGCCGGGTCAAGGAGGGCCGTATCGGCTGGCGACAGATCGTGTGCGAGCAACACGTATTGCTCCGTCCGCATGGGCAGGCCCGGCGCCGGGACGCCTCGCAGCGCGGCCACAATGCGCGCCCGGACATCCGTCAGGTCTGCCGCGCGCTCGGCCATCCGACCGCCTTGAGCGCTCAGCGCCTCGATCTGCGCGGCGAACACCTCCCAGATCGCCCGCTCAGCACTCGTGCCCGAGCGGAGGACCTGCTCGCTCGCATCGCCAAGGATCCCACGATCGGCCGCGATCTCGGCGGCCGCGGCGAGGATCTCGCGGCTGCTCGCGCCTGCGGCATCTGAGCGAGCGCGAAGCTCGGCAGCGACGAGTCCAGCGGCCGGGCCAATGCGGGCCGCCTCGGCCTCCCGAAGCCCCGCTTCGAGTGGCGCAGCCTTGGGTGGTTCCGCAATTGGCGCCGCCATTCTCACGACGGGCCCGACGACCCGTCCGGCGCTCACGCCAATCGGTGCTGAGGGAACTTCAGCTTCTGAAACCGCCGGAACGACGGCGGGCTCCGTTGACTCACCAAAGCCGCTTGTCACGAGCTGGGTGACGCGAGCCAAGAGCTCCTGCGCATCGGGTCCGGATGCCCCAAAACGCATGATGTGTCCTTGGCGTGCACCGAGTGCAAGGAGGGCGGTCGGGCCGGTGACGGTCACAACCTTGCCCGGCCGGGCAAGGTTCTCCGCAGTCAGAACAGCTTCGAGTCCTGCCTGCGCTCCGACGATGAGGGCCGCGGGCGGGCGTGAATGCCGTCGGTGTTGAGGATGGTCAGATCTGCCGATACCCCATCGCTGGCCGCTGGGGCCTGCTCGGTCGTCGTCTCAGAGAGTGGAGGTTCGTTGAGCTGGCTTTGTTTCGCGAAGAGGGCACCGCGAGCCTCACGCTCGACGTCGTCAAGGCTTGCACCACTGGCCGCGGTGACGATGCTCGCAAGGAGGCCTTCGAGGAAGGGTGCGCTGGTGAGGCGGACTTGGAGATCGGGGTCGGTGATGAACTCGAGCGAGAGTTCAGCGCTGAGTACCGCTGAGCCGAGGTCCATGAGCACCAGTACGCCGTCGGGTGAAGCGACTTCCGCAATCGCCTCGGCCACGCGCACGGCATCGGTTCCGGTGAGCCCATCCCCCGTGCCTGCCGCAATCGCAACGCGAGGCGGGTTCGCAGGAACCATTTCAAGAGCGAGATCGAGGGCGGCCTTGGCAAGTCGGGGGCTGTGCGACACCACAACGATGCCGACCATCGTCATCCTTCGCTCAGCGCTTTGGCGAGAGCGTCGAACAGGAGTGCGGTCGAGGTCGCACCGGGATCCAGATGGCCGGCGGACCGCTCACCGAGATAGCTGGCGCGACCCTTGCGCGCGACCAACGGCAGCGTGCTCTCACGTCCATCGGAGGCGCGGCAGCGGCACGGCGAGCTGCCTCTGCGGCCGAAGCGCCCGCCGATACGGCATGCTCGAAGGCGTCAACCGCTGGCGACATCGCATCGAACATCGTCTTGTCGCCGAGTTCCGCGCGGCCTCGCTGAACGACGCCCTCGAGTCCCGCTCGAAGGACCGCTCCAAGCTCGGCGGCGTCCAACTGGTCAACGGGCCCACCAGCGGCCGCCATACGGAGGAAGAAGGTGCCATAGAGCGGTCCGCTCGCGCCGCCGACGGAGGTGACAAGTGTCATCCCGACGCTCTTGAATAGTTCGTCGACGGTGCGAGCTGGACTGGCACTGATTTTCTCGACAACGGCGTTCATCCCGCGGGTCATGTTCGATCCGTGGTCAGCATCACCGATCGCCGAATCGAGCTCGGTCAGGTAGCTCGCCTGCTCGGTCACCTCATCGCGAAACAGCTTCAACCAGCTCAGCAAACGGTCGAGCGTCACAGTGTCAGTCATGATTCTCCTTGTGAATTGTTGGTCAGGCCAGCCAGCGCAGGCCGGGGGTGCTCACCGGTGCATCCCACAGTCGCAGCAGTTCGTCATCGGCTTTGAGCAGAGTGACCGAACAGCCCTGCATGTCCAAGGAGGTGATGTAATTCCCGACCAGGTTGCGGGCAATCGGAATGCCTGCTGCGTCGAGCAACTTCGCCACCTCGCCATACATGAGGTACAGCTCGAGCAGCGGTGTTCCGCCGAGACCGTTGAGCATTGCAATGACGGGTCCGGATCCGAAGGAGTAGTCGGCCAGGATCGGGTCAACCAGGTCCTTCGCAATCGCAGACGCCGGCACCAACGGCACTCGGTGACGCCCCGGTTCGCCGTGGATCCCAACCCCGAGTTCGATCTGGTCATCGGGGAGCTCAAAGGTTGGTTTGCCAGCAGCCGGTACCGTGCAACTCGTCAACGCCATGCCCATTGAACGTCCATTCGCATTCACCTTCTCGGCAAGCGACTTGATTGCGGCAAGGTCACGACCTTCTTCGGCGGCTGCGCCAACGATCTTCTCGAGGAGCACGGTCACGCCGACGCCACGTCGGCCTGCCGTCCAGGTCGAGTCCTCGACCGCGACGTCGTCGTTGGTGACGACCGTCGCAACTTCGACGCCGGTCTCAGATGACGCAAGTTCGGCGCCCATCTCGAAGTTCATGACGTCGCCGGTGTAGTTCTTGACGATGTGCAAAACGCCTGCGCCACGGTCAGCGACTCTGGTCGCTTCGAGCATTTGATCAGGCGTCGGCGAGGTGAAGACTTCACCGGCACACGCCGCATCCAGCATCCCGAATCCGACGTAACCGCCGTGCAGGGGTTCGTGACCGGAACCTCCGCCGGAGATAAGGGCGACTTTGCCCGCATCCTTGGCGTGCCACGGTAGATGATGCGGTTCTCGTGGTCAACCCGCAACTCTGGGTGTGCGGCGTCGATTCCGATGAGTGCTTCCGCGAGGACATTCGCTGGGTCGTTGATGAGTTTCTTCATGACTGTGCGCCTTTCGCATAGATGGTGGGGTCTGCGGCGACTGCGGTGACACCCGCCGGGTTGATGGCGGATACGGATGTGGCTCCAGCAATCGCGCTGTGAAGCCGCGCGATTCGGGAGCCGGGGAATTGGGGCTGCGGGAACGTGCCACGCTGCGCCATCTTGATCGGCGCC
>NMRC01026701.1_pt1 | contig 28767 bp, 30 predicted proteins | sample 1520911 | NCBI WGS metagenome assembly NMRC01 (sample SAMN07342169, study PRJNA393822) | plant metagenome | isolation source: fluid collected inside the plant's | place: USA: Vermont, Morristown, Molly Bog | reverse complement strand
TCGCACTCGGGCAAAAAGGCAGGCATCGCCGGCGCCAGCATCCTCGCCATCGAACACGCCCTCTCCCCCGAACGCCTCGAAGCCATCAGCAGCACGGCGGGCGAACTCCAGCGGGTGTGAGTCGCTCCTGGGCAACTGTGAGAGGCTGTGGGCATGATCCTCGAGCACGCTATTCTTCCGGTTCGACCCGGTTCGGAAATGGAGTTCGAGGCGGCCTTTCGGCAGGCGCGCCCGCTCATAAGTCGGCAGCCTGGCTTCCGGTCACTCACACTGTCACGGTCGGTCGAATCGCCGAGACTCTATTTGCTCCTAGTCGAATGGGAATCCGTGGAAGCGCACACGCTTGGCTTCCGGGAATCGGCCGAGTACGAGTCCTGGCGAGGACTGCTGCACCAGTTTTACGACCCATTTCCCGATGTCGAACATTTTGCAGAGGTGAGTTAAGCAGCGAGTCGCTTTGCTCACGTGATCTCACGCGCACCCGCAAGGATGCTTGGTGGGGGTGCTGCGAAACTACTGCAACCACAATTCGGCAACTCGCCAGATAGATGAACTGCTAATGCTTGCTGTTTCTTCAACCCCGACCGTGAGGTCAACTACTGGAGTCATCGCCGTGCGAGTGAGAAAACTCGCTCAAGTGCAGGTCGATGAACTTTTGTCATTATATCAGGCTGGCGAATCGTTGCCTAGCCTGGCTGCTCGTTATGGCATCCACCGCGGAACTGTGAAAGACCACCTACGACGATCCGGCGTCGCAATTCGACCCGGCAATCAGGCCAAGTTGAGTGACGCTGACAAGGATGAACTCGCGACGCTCTACGAGAACGGGCTCTCGATTCACAAGCTTGCGCTGCAGTTCGGAGTTACGGATAATCCGGTGCACAACGCCCTGAAGGAACGTGGGGTCATGATGCGCGGTCCTCACGAGAGCGTTCTCTAGAAAACTCAATCAGAATATTGGTAATTCACATTCGGATCAGTCGGGATTGATCAGACTGAGGATGTAGACCTTACGGACGCGATGGATCACCTTCCTCCGGTCGTCGATCTTGACCTTTACCAACACGCGGGGATTCACTACTACGCTGAAAAGAACGGCACAGCAACCGAGTCACAAGGCCGACAACCGGTTGCACATAAGACCAACGCCATGACGAACTAATCACAGGAAGATTCAGTGCGGGTGAACCTTCGCGACGCGACCCCATACCCGTTTCAATGCCCCGTTGTGGCCCTTGACGAACGGCTTTCCGTACCGCCCTTGGCGGACTGCGCCTAAGGAACATATGTTTCGGATCGAACGACTTAGCCTTTCGGAAGCCATTGACCGAGGAGTGTGGCGCCGTCTTAATCCATCCTCGGTGTATCTGTCTGCCGAATGGTTGTGTGCATTTGACGATCCGACGGTAGCCGAATGTGTCGTCCATATCGCTGAACAGGGCGAGGAACTAATCGCGGCGCTGGTGACGCACACAATGCATGGAGGCTCCGCCAATACGGTCTATGACTTGTTTGCCCTCTCTGGGGGCCTATTTGGAGGCGCGCGCGAGGATTGGCGACCGCAGGTTCTTGTAGGCTCCCGGCTCGGCCAAAGCAACTCGGTGCTCGTGCGGGGGGACTTGCCACCGGAGGTAGTGGCGACTGCACTTCGGGAGCTATTGAACTCTGCGATGGGGAAGAGTGCTACAGGAGTTCTCTATGCGCCTGCGGAGGTAGCTTCGATCATGCACCATGCTAGCGACGGTCGGCTGCAACCGGTGTTGGCAGAGGTCGGTTCTGTTCTCGAGGCATCGCACATATCCTTCGATGACTATGTTCGAAGCTTGCCAGGTTCAAAAAGAGGGTCCGTGCGTCGTGATCTGAGGGATTTCGGCGGGACGATGTCGCAAGCCCAACTACGTCCCGACTCGGCCGCTATCCCCGCTTATGCAAGGTTAATGGCCAACGTCCAGGCAAGGCATGACCAGCCAGCCTCCCTTGTATCGCTTGAGCGATACCTGCGAAGGTGCGCTTCCCCCGGGTTGCAGACGATTGTTTTCGAGGCAAGGCACGAGGGCAGAATTTCCGCATTTGGTCTCGGGCTTCATCATGAGTCGACTCTGTGGATGAGGGTGGTCGGTCTTACCTATGATGCCAACGGTTCTACCGATGGCGCATACGGACACGTACTCGTGTATGAACCCATGAAATATGCGATCGAGCATGGATTGAAAAAAATCGATTTAGGAGCAGGGGTGTCGTCAGCGAAGCGCTTGCGTGGGGCCACTGGGTTCCCTCTCTGGCACCTTATACAGCCCCCCGCCTCGGTCCTGGGAGTCGTGCCTCTCGCGACTGCGAACCGAGCCCGTGCCCATGAATTGGGCCTTGCGATGTCCGAGCTACCCGTCAATGTTTCGAATGGATAGAAGGACAAGACCTCGACAAGATATGACTCGCGACGAGCAAGTCAGCTTTCGGTTTGTCTGGGGGAGCCAGGCGATTGCCCAATTTGCGGCTCAGGGAATCGTAGTCTCGATTCCATTGTTAGCCGTTACACGCCTCGGGGCAGGCGCAACCGAAACGGGATTCATCACCTTCGTTCAGTACCTGCCCGTTCTCCTGATCACCCCATTCTTCGGCACGTTGGTCGATGTGCTACGCAAGAAGCCAATCATGCTGTTGGGTCATGCGGGTCGGGCATTAGTGTTTGCACTACTTGCGTTCGCCGCGGGATTTGGCATTTTGAACATCCCAGTTCTACTCGGCGCAGTGCTGATATCAGGCGCGTTGTCAGCTTGTTTTGACGTGGCGCTGCATGCATACGTACCACAAGTCGTGCCTCGCGATGGTTTGGTTAAATCGAATGCAAAGATCCAAGGGACGCTCTCGTTCGCGCAGGTCGTCGGTCCAAGTCTGGGTGGCTTGGTGGCTGGATTGGGTTCTCCGGCGGTTGGCCTTGGAATTTTCGCCATCTCCTATGCGGTCGCCGCAATACTCCTCATCTTCGCGCGGCAGCCAGAAGGGGTGCTACACCATGCAACCGAGTCATTCTGGCGACGTACTGCACAAGGGTTCACTTTCTGTTTCGCGAGTAGACCTCTGCGAACCTTGTTGGTCGCCGGGACGTGGTTCAATCTCTTCGAGCAGGCTCTAATCACCATCTTTCTGGTCTTCGGCGTGAAGATCTTGGGACTTGCACCAGCACAGATCGGACTAATCTTGGCTCTCGGAGCAATCGGCGCCATAGTCGGCTCGTTCATCTCCGCAAGATTCAATGACCGGCTGGGCAGGCGTACGATCCTAATCATCAGTATGGGTCTAGCTTCCGTAACACCCCTTGGCCTTGCGCTGATGCCGCATGGCACCATCTGGACCCAGGTCGCAATCGTGGCCGTTTTCTTCAGCTATGGTCTCGGCGTCACCTCCTACAACATTCAGGCCATGTCTTACCGGCAGCAGCTTGCGCCGAGTGATATGCAAGGTCGCGTTAGTGCGGTTTATCGGCTCTTCGCCTATGGCGCACTTGCGTTTGGTGGACTTATCGCGGGGGCGCTATCAGCGTTTGTCGGCCTTCAACTCGGCCTAACAATCGTTGCCATCGCCCTATTTATCGGTTGGCTGGGATTTCTTGCTTTGTCCAAGTCTGCTATCGAGAACTGAATGGGGTCAGAGCTTCTCGCAGACTAGCTATGGTTCCCCCACCGACCAGTTCCCACAACAGTCAGTCTGCGGAAACGGCTCAAACAGACGTGACAGGTTTGGCACTTTGTTTCTAGTCGAGCGCGCCAGTCAACTCAAGGTGATAGTTGGCCTCCACCTCAGCGAGACGGCTCATAATTTGCTCTTCTGATCCGAACGGCAGTTTCAAGAAGACATGACCCGTGGTGAACGAACTGTGCAACTCGCCCTGAAGACTATCGCCGACCTTTGCCTTCATATCAACTTCCTCGACCTCGCGCATCGTCTCTATTCCACCGACAGATATTGATGTAATGGTGCCCACACCACTCGGCAATGTGGTCCACATATAGAGCGCATTGAGCTCGTGATCACCGGACACCGCCGGGGCGTTATCCTCACCAAGCGCAGAAAGCATGAAGGCTTGCCACAGATCCAGTCCTTGTGCGCGTTCAGCGTTCTTAGGAACGCCCGCTCCACCCGGTCGAGAAGCAATCTCTCCAACAACGAAACCCTGGTCAGTCAGATACGCCTCCATGTGAGTTACCCCAGATGAGAGACCAAGAGCCGTAACGACCCGCTGGTGTAGACGCTCAAGAACAGGCCGATGTTCGGACAGCGGATCCAGGGTGGTGCCACCAACCATGCCGCCCGCCAATCCAAGGAGAGGCTGGTGATAACGTGAAACGACAACGGCTACAACCACTCCATCCTGGACGATGCCGTCGCACGAATACTCGCCACGCATTTGAACAAACTCTTCAAGAAGAAGCGAACCTCGCCAGCTTGGCAATTCACTCAGTGCTCGTGTCAACTTCGAGATGTCGCTCGATGTGTCAAGTCGCATGACTCCCATGGTCCCAGTACCGAACGCGGGTTTGGCAATGATCGGGAATTGGACGGTCTCTATCGCTGCCAGCAATTCCTGATCGTTCGCGACGCACTCGAATCGCGCGACCGGAATTCCAGCAGCCTGCAGCACGCGCTTTTGGATTGCTTTGTTTGTGAATCGATTTGAAACCTCAAACGACTCCCCAGGCAACCCCCAAAGGCTGCGTAGAAAGCCGCCTGTCAGCATAGATCGATCAGAAGGCGAGATAACGGCAGTCACACCCTCACGTTTGCGGATCTCGAAAGCAACGTCTCGTACCTCCGCGATATCGGAGATATCCTTCACGAACCTGATGTCGTCGATTGATTCGTAGAAGGCCGCGTATCTTGCTTCCGTGATGACAGCCATGGGCTCGTGCGACACCCGCCTTAGCTCGCGTAGCGCCTCCGGCTTTCCGGAGTTGATCAGAATGATTGTCACGCCACTCCGTCCTTACCCAGCTGCCCACCCCCGAGAAGAAGCCGCGGCCCTCTTTCGTCATATTCGGCTTTGGCCTTCAAGTACTCGGGCATACCCTGCAAGGTGAGCAAGTCCTTCACCGTAGCAATGTCCGCTTCAACACGTTTAGAGGTGCCGTCCGCGAAAATGGTACGAAGGGTGCCGCGCATGGCGGACACCGCACTTCTAAGTGTCTGATTGGCGTAGATCACGAGAGCGATACCGAGCGCGTGGAGTGCCGCTGCGGTTACGCTCGAGTACGTGGTAGGAACCGCGATCAATGGAAGTGCCCCTCGGTAGCTCTCAATGAAAGAACGAATCTCGTCAGCGTGAGGCTCTTTAGAGTGGATAAGTAGGGCATCCGCGCCAGCTCGTTCGTAAATCTCCGCTCGCTCAAGAGCGTCGGTTAGCCCGGCGCCAGAAATGAACGACTCAATTCGGGCGACGATAACGAAAGAACTATCTCGACGAGCATCAATGGCCGCGAGGATCTTCGCCGCCATTGCTTCCTTTGCAACCATCTCTTGGCTCCCGGCAGCAAAGCTATTGAGTTTTGGGAATGTCTTGTCCTCTATGCAAACCCCAGCGACCCCGGCACTTTCAAACTGCTTCACCATCTCGATGACGTTCCCGATATCTCCGAAACCCGAATCGCAGTCCGCAAGGACGGGTATCTCGACCGCTGCCGCCATCTGCCGGGTGGATTCCAGCACGTCCGCCATCGTAAGAACGTTCGCATCTGGCACTCCCCGGGACGCCGAAAGTTCAAGACCACTTGCCCAGATCACCGGGAATCCGGCCTCCTCGACCAGGATTGCCGAAAGCGGGTTGTGCGCGCTCGCTGCCATTCCGCGTGTTCCACCTCGAAGTACCTCGCGAAGATATTCACCCGGTCTCATCTGTGGCCGCCATCTGACGAAGCGATGGAACTTTTCTCGGAAAGAAGATGAAGGATAAGTGCCTTTTCCACATGCATTCGGTTTTCTGCCTGCTGGTAGATGACCGAGCGCGAGTCTGCGACCAAGTCGTCGGTGATCTCGAAGCCAGGGTGAATCGGCATGTCATGCATCACATGAATGTGTTGCGAGACGACCGTATCCAGATTGAGTTGGAAAGGCGACATGACTTCAATCCGTCGCCCCTTTTCCTCCCTGTAAGAGGGGTCGTCAAAATTCTCCATATCAATCCAAGTGTCCGTATAAACGAAATCTGCTTGGTTGATGACACTAATGTCATCGCTCCAGTCGACAAGTCCGCTTGATTGAGCCTGCGACAGGAGGTCTTCGTCGATGGAAGCTTCATTCACGATCGGCGTCACAAGAGTGAGGTGCACTCCGAGCATGAGACAGCCTTCCAGCAACGAGTTCGCGACGTTGTTGTGAACTCCGACATACGCCAGTCGAACTCCCTTGAGCTCGCCCGCAAGCTCCAGAATGGTCATGAAATCGGCCAGTGCCTGCGTCGGATGCTGAACGTCGTCACACCCGTTGATAACCGGCACCTCGCTGTTTGCGGCGAGTTCAATTAGGTCCTTGTGGTGCTTGAGGCGGGCGACAATCAAATCGCTATTGCGAGACGCATACTGCGTTTCGTGGCCGATCGGCGAGAGCGAGAAGTTCGAATCCTTCCAGTCCAGGACAACGGCGTAACCTCCCAGCTGGGCAATCGCCGATTGAAAGGAAAGAGCCGTGCGTGTGGAGGTTTTTTCGAACAGCATGAGCAATCCCTTTGCGTCCGCCTTCCATCGATATTCACCCGGATTGGCCTTTATGGCTATCGCACTTTTGAGTATCTCGTGCAATTCGTCAGCGCTTAGATCCCCAAGCTTTAGAAGATGACGCATTAGTTCTCCTCGGCCCTTCTTCGCAGCGCAGGAATAACGCTTTCCCCGACCAAACGTGCAGTACCGCGATGCGGATATGCCGAGAAAATGAACTCGGAAATGCCGGCCTCGACATATCGATACAAAGCGGCCGCGACTTCCTGGGGGGATCCGACGAGAGCCGAGGAGTTGCCCGACCTGAAAGGAACCATTCCTGTCCAGTAGGCGGGATCCTGTGCACCGTCCCCCGCAATGCTCTGTAGTCGGGCTACACCCTGAGAATCGCTGTCCTTTAGATAGGCTCTGGCTCGCTCACGCATTTCTGGATCGACCGAAGCAACCATCTGGTGAGCCTTGGCCCAGGCAGCTTCTGTCGTCTCTTCAACGATGAGGTTAATGCGCATGCCGTACCGGATCTCACGGCCGGCTTCGGACGCAAACCGTCGTGCTTTGTCCAGTTGCATACTCACCGCCTCGGCAGGCTCTCCCCACATCAAATACACGTCCGCTGCGGCGGCGGCGATCCGAATCGCATCCTCGGAAGCACCACCGAGGTACAACGGGATCCCTTCTTTTCGCACAACGGGTGGGCGGAAGGCCGCTCCTGTAATGTCAAAGAATTCGCCCTTGTAAGTTGTCGGCTCACCTCGCCAGAGGTCGCGCAGGACCTCTAGATACTCACCCGTGCGGCGATAACGGATGTCGTGCCGCGTATAGTCGCCATCCATCGCGAGTTCCATCGGTGAACCCCCGCTGACGATATTCAGACTCACGCGGCCCCCTGAAATCTGATCAAGAGTCATCGCCGCTTTCGCGGCCACAGTCGGAAGCCAGGAACCGGTCCGAACCGCGATCAGAGGTACGAGATCAGTTGTCGCGGCCACGATGTGGCCTGCCGTCACGAAGGGGTCGGCACAACTGGGACCGGTAGGTATCAGGATCGATGTAAAGCCCGCGGCCTCAGCCTCGAGGGCAACTTCGTCGATGTACGAAGGTGACCACCCAAGATGCTCGTCGTGCCCTCCGATAATCGTCGCGTCGCCGTGCGTCGGGGCATACCAGGCGAAGGAGAGTTCCGATCCGAGGATTGCCATCATTCTGCTCCTATAACGACGGCCGCGAGTTCGATTGCCAGTTGGTCGATCTCCCCTAGGCTTCGAACGTCGATCGAAGTCCCGAAAGCGTAGGCATCCAAACGAGCACGATAGGTAATCGGATTCCGATGCGGCGGGATTGCCCAGGTGACAGGAGCCGTCACGCCCAGTTGCTCAAAGAGCGACCGCATTCCCATGGCGGCGAGCACATCGCTAGGTATCGCTATGAAAGAGATTACTGATCGCATGATGTCTTCCATGCCAAGTAGCGTTGGAATGTTCGCCCACAGAATGTCGCCACCGAGTTCTGCGACCACAACGTCGGGCTTCTTGCTGGCGAGTTGAGTGAGCAAGTCGCGAACGGCTGGCTCGTAATTGGCTGGCGATGTATACGTCGATGGCAGTCCGACATCGGGAAAGTCCAAAACCCATCGCGCACCCGCATCTTTATGGGCGAGCACGTCCTCAAGACAACCAGTTCCAGCCAGCTTTGCCGACGCCACACCAAGGCCCATGCGTGTGAAGCTGGCAATCAGGTTAGAAGCCAGGGTCGTCTTCCCTGAATCAGTCGCGCTGGCGCCGACAAGCACCATGGGCGCGTATTTTGCCTCCGGCAACGGAGACGCGGCTCGCGCCCGTGCGATCGAGTTGACGCTCACATCGCCGTCGACCAGGACCCCGGCTGCTCTAAGCCGAAGAGAGTCTCCCAGATACGCCGGACTTGGATCAGCTAGAGAGACGATTCCGCCGTTGGACAGAAGCCGTAAATCAGTTGAGTCAGATAGGTCGATCCCACCCTCGGGTATGTGCCCGGAGAGATATCGCAACGACTCGCGATTACCTAGAACCGCAATGAACAGATCGCCCGGGTAGAGCTGTTCGGAACGTCCGTCGAGATTTTCGACATCTGAATATGCACCGCTGGCATCCAGAACCTCGACGAGAATAATGTCACCTTCGAAAGCGAGCCGTTGCTCGACCCCGAAGTCCGGCCAAGGCGCTGCAAGCCTTGTATCGGACGCCGCGCACTTAATGGTGAAAGACGAGAGTGTTCGTGTCATCGCGCACGTCCCGTAGTTAGTACCTGTCTAAAGCGACGGTAAATGTCAGGAGGGGATAGCTGCACACGAGGTGCCTTCTTCTCGGTCGGTTCAACCTTGAATACAGCGAAGCGTGGGCCTTCTGAAGCGATCCAACTCGGTGCCGCAATCAGGTCGTCCTCCGTCCAAAAAGTCCGAACGTGCTTGATGCCCGATGATCTCGCTATGCCTGCTAAGTCCGCTCCGAAACGCGTGTGGGATAGCTGGATGCCAGTGGATTCGTAGGATTCATTGTCAAAAATCACAATCGACAAATTCGACGGACCATACCGCGCGACGGTAGCAAGCGCTCCTAAGTTCATGAGGCAACCCCCATCGCCTTCAAGCACGAAGACGGGGCGGGTGTTTGAAAGAGCGACTCCCAAACCAAACGGCACCGGCATGCCCATCGAGCCGAGCATATAGAACGTGGCATCGGTGTCATACTGCGCGAACAGCTCACGACTTGCATTGCCCAAGGAAGCTACGACTGCTCCCTCGGAGAGCGTTGAGGCCAGCGCGCCAAGTACTGCATCCCGCGCCAGCATCAGGGCGCACGCCTCGGTAGAAGGACAAAATACGGACGATTCTGATGCTGAGCGATGTCGAGGCCTTCCTGGATGATTTTCGACGTGTCTTGGTGATCTTCAATTGTCGTGAACTGTGAACCGATCGCTGAGATAAGGGCGGTCGTCGCAAGGCCCATCGGACGCTGTGCTGGATTCTCGTCAACTTCATCCCCGCGCATTGAGACCGCCACCAGCATGGGAATGGCGTAGGCAACTGCGAGTGACGCAAGCGCATTGATGCAATTTCCAAGGCCGGAGTTCTGAATCATCAGGAGAGGCTTGTTGCCTGCCGCTAAGGCTCCTGCAGCGATGCCAACACCTTCCTCTTCTCTAGACAGCAGGACCGTAGGCGGACCCTCTGGCTGGAAGTACCACTCTCTGAGTATCGAGCAGGGCACCGTAAGCACCAGATCGAATCCCTGAGTCTTCAGTACCTGGGCGAGCCCGAGCGTCTGATCCGTTGCCGGGGTCAAGTCCATTCCCTTCCTCTGCGAGATTAGTTCGCTTAACCACTTTAGCGGAGCACGAACTTGCGTCTCGCCAAACCACATTGGATCGCCGATTCACAAAAGTTGGCCCCGCAGTTCCGGGACATCCAGTTCACGATGTCCTGATGGGGCGACGGGCCGGTCGCTGTTCCGCTCACGACGATGAACACCGTCCAACAGGGGCGAAGCTGTGCGGCTCGTGGGTCGAATCGGGATGGGACTCTCCCTGTTTCCAGGGATCGCTTTCCCATCCGTGCGGCTGCTTGCCCCAGCTGGTTTGGAGGTCGTCATGAATAGCTCGTGGACTCCCTACAAGACCGAGATGCTCCTTCAACTGCTGACTGATAGAGATCTGGCACTGCTGCAGGACGTCGAGCAGTTCCGTCTGCTGAGCACCCGACAGATCCAGCGCCTGCACTTCGGCATCGGGCACGCAACCATCTCCGCCGCAACGCGCGGCACCGTCCGAGTGCTCGGACGCCTCGAAGATCGTGGTTTCCTGATTCGGCTGGAACGTCGCATCGGCGGCATCAAACACGGCTCATCAGGCAACGTCTGGCAACTCTCCGCCACCGGCGAGAGACTGCTGCGGGCATTGCGAGGTGACGGTGCCAGGCGGCGTTTCGTCGAACCCGGTGCGTCGTTCACCAATCACACCCTCGAGGTCGCCGACCTAGCCGTGCGGCTGCGTGAAGCCGCACGCGACGGGCGCTTCGATCTGCTGGAGCTCGACGCCGAGCCCGAGTGCTGGCGTGAGTTCACCGCCAGCCACGGCGTCGCGGTCTGGCTGAAATCCGACCTGTATGTGGTCACCGCGAACCCGGCGGTCGAGGAGCACGCCTTTGTCGAGGTCGACAGGGGAACCGAGCACATGCCGGCGATCCTGCGCAAATGCGCCATCTACCAGCGCTACTTCCAGACCGGCAACGAGCAACACCGTCAGGGCATCTTCCCGGCCATCGTCTGGGTCGTACCGAGCGAGCAACGAGCAGCCAAGCTCCGTGCCAGCATCCGCGATGACCCGACCCTGACCGACGCGCTCTTTCGGGTCACCAGTGCGCAGAACGCCGTCGCCATGCTGACGCCGAGGAACGAACAACAAGTAACCGAAAGGAGGAATCAACCATGAACACCCAACCAGCAACCACCAGAGCGGCGCGTACAGCGCCGGATCAATCAATCCGAGCAAGGCAGCACATCAACGCCGCGATTGCTGAATCCGGCGGCGAGCCGATCGATCCGGCGACCGTACGGATCATCTCCGCCACCGTGCACGGCGGCTACGGCACCGCGCTCTGCACTTTCGCCGCAACCGGAGTCCTCCACGGGGATGCAGCACTCTCGGAGTTGCGAGCGGTCCCGCCGACCGAGCTTCCACAGACATGGCGTGAAGCCTTCACAGAGTTCGTGATCGCCGAAGGAGGCGACAGCAATGAGTGATCTGTCACCTGAAACGAATCCACTCGGCAAGCACAAAGCCGAACTGCCGGACCCCGACAACCCAAACCTCGAAGCGGAAAAGCCCGAAAACGGCGACGCGTTGATGGAAGCCATTGAGGGCGGCATTGAGGATGCCCGGGAACACCGCGCAGACATCACCGAGCACACAGCCCGTGCTATCGCCCGGGCGATAGCCAACGCGTTCGGCGACGAGGGTCACACGTTGGACGAGTTCGCCCGCACCGGTTCGGGAAGCCGCACCCTCCTCAGCGAGGAGTACCTGGACGTCTACAGCGACCCGACCACACCGGCTCAGGTGCGCACTTGGATCAACTGGCTCGGCACCTACCTGGTGATGCGCGACTTCCCCGACACCAGCCGCGAGCATATGGGCTCCGGCCCGGACCCCGACTTATCCCGACTCCTCCTTCCTGAGTGGCCCAAACTCGGCGACGACCGCGAACTCATCTACGTTCCAGCCACCAAGACCGGCGATGACATTCAAGAACTAGCCACGGGGCTCGTGGCCCTCATCGAGAATCACGGTGACTCGCTGCGTGCGTTCCTACGGCTGCGCGATGTCGACGCCAGCAGCCCGAACCTGATCGAGAGCTTCCAGCAGACCTTCTGCGGCACCTACCTCGACATGGAAGACGTCGTCCTGAACGTCACCGAGATGGCCGACTGGGAGACCGAGCTTCAGCAGTGGGCGATGGAACGCGGCATCGCCGGAGCCGTCTATATCGACCGGGCCGCCGTTGAGGAGCAGACCCGTGAGGTCTACGACATCGTCGAGCTAGAAGGACGTTGCCATGTTTTCTACCGCTAGAGCCACGCCGCACACAGGACTACAGACTGTGCCAACGGGGGTGTTCTCCGTGGGCAGACAGAAGGTGTTGCGGAATGGTCAACACCCGCGGAATTCTGGGCCTCACGAGGTAAAATTAAGGGGTAAACGGAGACCCGCGCCTATGGCTCATCTAGCCCCGGCTCCGCGCCCGAGCCGCTCACACAGCGGGGCGCAAGCCCAACCCTCTCGCTCCCAGTTCGCGCAATTCGTTGCGCCTGGAAGCGTCTCGCCTCTGAGGGCAACCGTGCCTCAGAACCGTCACCTATGGAGTTCAGCATGAGCATCGCCGAGACAGACCAGACCGCCGTCGAGGCGTTCGTTCCGCACGTTCTTAGTGCACAACCTCGGCACATCGCCCCCGTCGAAGTCGAAGAAGAGGTGATCGACGTCGGCGGGGTGAGGGCAGCCGATGCGCCCCCGGGAACCCGCGCCGTCATATATCTACGCGTCTCGTCCAAAGGGCAGGTCAACACCGACTATGACCCCGAAGGAATCTCAATCCCAGCCCAACGCGTCTCGTGCGAGAAGAAGGCCGACCAACTGGGTTTGACGATCATCCACGAGTACATCGAGCCGGGCAGATCCGCAACCGAGATGACCAAGCGCATTGCCTTCCAGGAGATGCTGGCGCGGGTTCGGCGCGAGAAGGACATCGACTACATCATCGTCTACAAGCTCTCCCGCTTCGCCCGCAACCGCAACGACGATGCCATCGTCATGGCCGACCTCACAAAGCGCGGCGTCGGACTGATCAGTGCCACCGAGTCGATCGATGAGACCCCGGTGGGTCAACTCATGCACGGCATCCTCGCTGCGTTCAACGAGTACCGCTCCCGCGAGGACGGCGCCGACATTGCCTAGAAGATGGGGCAGAAGGCCAAGAACGGCGGAACCCTCGGGCGAGCACCGATCGGCTACCTCAACACCATCGAACGCTTCGAAGGCCGCGAAGTGAGGTCCGTCAGCATCGACGAAGAACGCGCACCCTTCATAAAACTGGCTTTCGAGCTCTACGCGTCCGGCGATCACACCCTCGAAGACATCGCATCGGAGCTGACCGACTGGGGCTTGATCACGCGAGGAAACGTGCGCCGAGCACCCGGCCCAGTGTCAATCAACAAGGTCGCCCAAATGCTCCGCGACCGCTACTACCTAGGCAAGGTCGCGTTCAAGGGCGAGGAATACGACGGACGTCACCCCGCCCTCATCGACCAGGAGCTCTTCGACCGGGTTCAGTCTCTCCTAGAGACCCGGGCGATCTCAGGCGAGCGCCGTCGAGTGCATTCGCACTATCTCAAAGGCACTCTCTACTGCGGACGATGCCGCCTCGAGGACAAGGCGGTCAAGCGCCTCATCCTCCAGCGAGCAGTTGGCCGTCAAGGCAACGAATACTTCTACTTCTTCTGCATCGGAGCACAAGATCACAGCTGCGACGCCCCGTACTCCAACGTCGATCGGGTCGAGGAGGCAATTGAGGATCACTACAAGACCATCCGATTCACCCCCGCCTTCATCACTGCCATGCGCTCCGGAATGGAATCCGCACTCTCGGACACTGAGGCAGCACAGAGGCTTCTTCGCAAGCAACTCGAAGATCAGCTGATCAACCTCGACACGAAAGAGGAAAACCTCCTCGACCTCGCATCGGATGGCACCCTTCCGCAAGGCAAGATCCGTGCCCGCCTCGCCGACATCGGACGCCAACGCGAGAAGCTCCGAACCGAACTCACCACTGTCGCTGACGACCTCAGCGAGGGGGCCGAGTTCCTTCAAGCCAACCTGCGACTGCTCGAAGACCCCCATGCCCTCTACATGGGCGCAAGCGACGAAATCCGTCGCAAGCTCAACCAGGCGATCTTCAAGCACATCTTCGTCGCCAACGAAGAAGTCGTCGGAGATGAGATCAACAGCCCACTGGCTGAACTTCTTGCCGCTCAACACGGCTTCCGCGCTCAAGAGGCGGGACTCAACAAGAACGACTCTTTTGATCAGGCAACTGCCGAACTGATGCGGCACTCCGCACCAACGACAAGAGCCACCCCGAAGGGTGGCTCTTGTGCGGTTACCGTAGAAGACCTACTCACTGGCATCGACGCGGACGACGATTCTAGTAAGCCTTCTATGGTGGACCTAGGGAGATTCGAACTCCCGACCTTCTCATTGCGAACGAGACGCGCTACCAACTGCGCCATAGGCCCTTGCGGGTTTCTACGTTATCACCTTGTGGCCGTGGCTTAGCCAACGCGGCGACGCTGCAGCACGAGCGAGACATCGATCGTGCTGTGCTCGAGATCGCTGAGCGGGTCGGAGGAGACATACCGCCTGGCGATGAGTTCGGCCCGGCTGAGCGACTGGGTGCCCAGCTGGGTGTCCGTCACCTGCGCTGCGGCAGGCGCTTGCCGGGCCTCAGCCGTTTGCGCGCTGACCGTCGGATGCGGCGCACGGGAGGTCGAGCCGAAGCGGCACGCTGGGCGCGGGCAGCCGTGACGCTCGGGATGCGCGGTGTCGCGGTTGCGGCATCGCGCGCTGCGATCTCGCGGGCTTGGCGGCGCAGCGCCTCCAGCGCATCCGTTGAGGCAATGGTTGCGGCGGCCTGGCTTCCCTCGGCCAGGTGCAACGCTTGCGGCAGGGGGTGTGGGGTCCAACGCCGAGCCGCAGCAGGCTGTTCAGTGGGAAGCTCAATCGGCTGGAACGCCGCGCGGGGGCTCGCCCCAGCGGATGCTCCTGCCGCGGCAACCGCACTCGTCGCTGACACCAGCTTGGCAAGACCGCGCACGATCTGACGCAGTGCTACGACCGCGATCACGAAGCCGAGCGCGCCACCGGCGCAATCATCCAACTCGCCCCGAACAACATCGCGACGCCGCCGCCAACACCGGTCAGCAACGACAGCAGGAGCAGCCAGGATGCGAGTGTGCGCCAACGCTTGAGCCGTGAGCGACGACGTTGAATGTCATGTGAACGTGCGGCATGCTGCGCATCGTGCGCGTTGCGAGCGGCGGCTTTCCGTTCGTGCGCAGCGTCATGCTTGGCAGCACGCTCGGCCTCATGCTCGGCTTCGCGCTCGGCGCGGGCGGCCGCCTTTCGGGCGAGTTCGGCCGCGTGCAGCGCGCGCAGGTTTTCGCGTTCTTCACGCTTCTCAATCTTGTGTTGGCGTCGTCGCTCGGCCAAGCGATCATGCTCACTCGGCTCGACCTCGGGCAGCTCGCCGGTCTCGACGATTGTTTGCAAGGCGAGTTGCAGCTCGGCGGTATCGAGGCCGTTGGCCTCATGGCGTCGTCGCCGTGCCATCTCTGGCAGCAGGTAGGCCACCCAGAGGGCAGCGCCGACGAGGAAGAGTATTCCGCCGCTCAGCCAATCCATGCCACAACCGTATGAGAAGCAGGCGGCTCACCGGGAGCGGCGCGCGGCACGCACTCCAGTCTGAGCACGGGCTGAGCGCACACCAGCAGCACGATATGAACAAGCGCTCTCAGCAAACGGCGGACAGTGCCAGGATGCGAAGCTTCAGCAGCTGAACCCGCGCCATGCCGGATCTGGAGCTAAGCATCGAAAGTTGCCGTCGTGCAACCAGAGGCACCGGCCTAGGAGAGCGGCGATCCCACCTGGGCCTGCACGGCCTCCGGAACCTCAGCCAGGTGGCTCGGCGCGAGACCATCCTGCATGCGACGCAGCACCCCGGCGGGCACCTCCTCGTTCAGTAAGGCAAAGCAATAGTGGTCGGCCCACTGCCCGTTAATGTGGATGAACCGCCGCCGCAGCCCCTCAAAGCGAAACCCCAGCTTGGCAACCACCCGCAGGGATGGCGCATTCTCCGGGCGAATGCAGATCTCCATGCGGTGCAAGCCAAGCGAGCCAAAGCAGTAGTCAGTCGCCAAGGCCACAGCCCTCGGAATCACGTTATTGCCCGCCGCCCGCTCGCTAATCCAGTACCCGATCGTGGCGCTTGAGACCGAACCGCGAGCGATGGCCGACACGTTCAATTGCCCAACGAGCTCGCCGCGAAACTCGACTAGCAGCGGCAAGCCGGTGCCAGCGCGCGCCTGATCGAGGAGCGAACGGATGTTTGCCCGCACATCCCACAGACTTGGCGGCTCGCTCGCCTGCTGGCTGGGGTAGGTTGCCTCCCACCGATTCAGCCAGGCCCGGTTATCGGTGAGCAGTTGGAGCAGCGCCCGCCCATCGCGTGTCCGAACCGGGCGAAGCTCAACCTCGCCATCACGAAGCGGGAACGAATCACTCGGCAGTAGCTGAGGCATTATTCGTCCAACGACCGGCAAATCGGCATAGCCCAAGGGTAGTCGAATCGACCCCGCGAGGCCGAGCGCGCCGCCTACACTGGGGCGTATGGTCGGTGACATAGACAGCCAGAAGCGAGCCCTCCGCACCCAGTTGCGCAGCCGCCGTGATGCAATGACTGCCCAAGACCGCGAGCAGAGCACGCTGGGGCTCACCGAACAGTTGCAGCGCCTGGTCGCTGAAACCGGGGCACGCTCACTGAGTTGCTTCCTCTCCACACCGAACGAGCCGAACGTTCGACCGTTCGTCAACTGGGCTGAAGCCAATGGCATCCGGGTACTGTTCCCGATCACACGCCCAGACGGCTTGCTCGATTGGACGGTCGGCGAAGACGAGCTCGAGGTCGCCGGACTCTTCGGAATGCCGGAGCCGAGCGGGCAACTGCTGGGACCAATCGCGGTCAATGATGTTGACCTGATGCTCATCCCTGCCGCAGCCGTCGACGTCACCGGAATGCGTTTGGGCTGGGGTCGGGGCTACTACGACAAAACCATCGGCTCAATGGAGGCCGCTCCGCCGGTCTACGCGGTCATCTTCGACCATGAACTCCTGGATGCGCTGCCCTACGACGCCCGCGACCAGCCGGTCAGCGGCGCAGTGACGCCCGAGCGCACCGTGAACCTTTCCACCTCCGCCACACACCAAACCAGTAAAGGTTCGATAAGCGATGCCCACCTACTCCTACCGCTGCACCGTGTGCGAGCACGCCTTCGACGCAGTGCTGCCGATCACCGCACCCGGCCTGACCGAATGCCCCGCCTGCGGCGGGAAGCTGCGCCGACTCTACGACCCGGTCGGGGTGAGCTTTAACGGCTCCGGGTTCTACCGAACGGATTCTCGCGCGGCAAGCGCGGCGTCGAAGAGTTCGGGGAAGAGCTCGGGCGCCGAGGCGCCGTCCGGCAGCAGTGAAGCCAAGCCCACCTCGGCAGGGGCAACGCCCGCGGGTGAGCGATCACCGTCACGCAGCTCAGCCGCAACGTCAACCCCAACCTCAACGAAAGCGAGCAGCGGTGATTAAAGGATTTCGCGAATTCTTGATGCGCGGCAACGTTATCGACCTGGCCGTCGCCGTCGTCATCGGCGCGGCCTTCACCTCAGTTGTCAATGCGGTGGTCTCCGGGCTGATGAACCCGCTGATCGGCGCGGTCTTCAGTGCGGAGAGCCTCAACTCAGCATTCGCTGTGACCATTCCCGGCACCCACGCGACACTGGCATTTGGCATGGTGCTTGGCGCCTTGATCAACTTCGTGATTGTTGCGGCGGTGGTCTACTTCGTGTTCGTGCTCCCGGTGAACACCATGCGGGCACATGCGGAGGCCAAGTTGCAACGAGACGAGGATGCGGGCACCTCGGCTGAAACCGAACTGAGTCTGCTGGTTGAGATTCGCGATCTGCTCAAGCAGCAGGCCAAATAGCCGCTATCCCCAGTGGGGCGGCTTGTCGCGAAGCATCTGCGCTTCGCGGGCGTCGCGTGGCTGAGGCGTCGGCGGCGTATCCGCGTCCCCACGAGCTCCGGGATGCTCATCGAGCTTCCCGGATTCGGCTGCAGCCGGAGCCGGGGAACTCTCTCGAAGCTCCGGGGTCTCCGGGCTGAGATCCGTGCCCGCAACAGGGGTCAGCCGCGCGCGGCGCGCTCCCGTCTTCACCACCCGCTGTCGGGGCGCCGAAGCTGGCGCGGCCGCGTCGGCTGGCACCTCCCCGTCGGCTTGCACCGCCGCAGAGTCGGCGACTCGAGCATCCGCATCGCGGGCACCATCTGCAGCCGCACGCTCAGCCGGCTTGCCCCGAGTCATTGCGCTAGGCGTCAGCCGCGACCGGTCGCGGCGCGCGCTCGGCAACGCCGAGCACCTTGGCCACACGCTCAACCACGGCATCCGGATTCGCGAACAGGTCGAAACTGTGCACTCGAACGTAGTGCCAGCCGAGGCGGCGCAGCACACCGGGGCGCAAGCGCAACGATTCGCGCAGACTGGACTGGACCAGCACCGCATCCGTCTCAACAACCGCCGCCTTGCCGCCGGCCGCAGCGGCGAGCGCGAGTTTGCCGTCGTGGCCGAGCGAGACCCGAATCCCGCGCGCTTCAAGCCGGGTGGCCAGGTCAGCCAGCATGGCGTCATCGGTGCCAGCAGATTGCGTCGCGGTGGCTCGTTCGGCACTCGCCGAGAGCATCTGCGCGAGCGCTTGGACACCCTTGGACTGGCGAGACTCGTCGATGTCTTCCGCACCGAAACAGGTGACGATATCGAGCGAGCGGCGAGCGCCGGTCATCGCGACCGCGAGCAGGCGGTCACCACCGGGGGCACTCAGCGCACCGAAGTCGCTCAGCAGTCTGCCGTGCGGGGTTCGACCGTAGCCGATCGAGAAGATCACTCGGTCGCGGCTCTGTGCCACCGCCTGATCGAGGGCGAGCACGGTGAATGGCTCGGCGCGGTCTTTGAGGAAGAAGTCGCTGAGGTCGCCGCGCTTGGACAGTGCAGCCAGCACCGCCGCATACACCCGCGCCTGATGTTTCTGGCTCGCGGTCACCACCATGAGCGACTCACGCGGGCGTTTGACGGCGTGCTCCATCACCAGTTCAACCACTCGAGCGACCTCGACGTCGATTGACTCGACGGTTCCGGTGATCGGATCGGGCGCGCCATTCGTATCGAGCGAGTGCACGTTCAAGCTGCCGTGGCCGAGGAAGCTCCCAGCCCACGGCAGTGCGTGAATCTGGCCACCGTAGAATCGCGTGTTCACGAGCTGGGCGAGGTCTTCACCGCCAGCGCGGTAGCTGCGGGTCAGGGTCATCGTGGGGAGAAGCTCGGCGAGGCGGGCCAGCGCTGAGTCAGCGTGGAGCGCATCCAGATCTGGATGCGCAGCCGGCTCAATGCCGGTCGCAATCGAAAACGCTGACGGTGTCTGGGTGACCGGGTCACCGAACGCCACGACCTGCTTTGCCCGCCGGATCGCACCGAGATTCTCAGCGAAGGTTGTCGCCCCAGCATCCACGAGCACCACGGTGTCAAAGGCAATCGACTCGTCAATGCGATGCACCGAATACGGCGTCTCAAGCCACACCGGGGCCAACACCTTGAGCAGATGGGGTGCCGCCGCGTGCACCGCAGCGGGGCTCAGCTGGTCGCCGCGCAGCAGGCGACGCAGTTGATCGGCCTCTTCCGGCCAGTCGACCACGCCGATCTTCCAGGTCTCGGCGAGCATCCACGCCAAGTGCAATCCGCTGGATGAGGCGTGGGCCTCGTCAACGAGGCGGAAGTCAGCTTCGAGCCGTTCGAGCACCTCGGTATTGGCGCCTAGCAGTGCCTTGTCGCTACTCAGCATGGATTCGAGCGCTGACTGCCACCAGGCAAGTTCGAGTTCAGCCGGCACCTGCGACTCGGGAACGTGCCGGTTCGCCAGATCTCGCAGCAGTGGATCAAGACCCAGGTTGGCGAGCTTGGCGAGCACGGCGGTGCGTTCGTGCAGATTGATCAGCACCTCGCTCTCGGCGGCGAGCCCCGAGAGCGTGTAGATCAGTTCACGAATCGGTCGTGCCTCAAGGCGGCGGTCGCTCCCGTCAACGCCGAGGGGAACATCCAGCTCAGCCAGATCGGCGGCAACGGCCTGGTGCAGCACCTGCACATCAGCGATTCCGGTCGGAACAGCCGGAATCGCACCGGCTTCTGAGTAGCGCTGCCACAGCGTGCGCTGTTGCTGGATGCGCAGCAGCGATTCATGAATGTCGGGCACCGACACCCCTGGCCGCACATATTCGTATGCCAGCTTGCGCAGCCGGCGGCGAGTCGCGGCTGGCATATCGTCGCGCTGTGCGGAGGTCGCCTGAATCAGCTCACCCAGTTGCCGATCAAACACGGCCGGCTGGAAACGATCAAGTGTCTCGCGCACATCGGCGAGCAAACGCAGGAACAATCCAAGCTCCGCAATCGACTCGAACTGCCGCAAACGAGTCTGTGCGACGACTACGTTGGCGGCCTCCAACAGTCTCGGCACAGAATCGTGATTGAGTCGTTTCGCCACCGCGTGCGCAGCACTCGCCTGCTCGGAGGTGTCGAAGCTCGCGCCATACCAGGGCGAATCGGCCGGACCGTAGCGGAACTGACCGAGTTCGGCGGCGCGGATCAGATCAGCAGTTGCCTCATCTCGGAAACTTGCCAGAGCCGCGAGTGAGCTGCGCTCAAGCCGCGCGGTCGTGGACGGTGCCGGGTCAAGTTGCGAGAGTCGGGCAAGCTCGCTCAGCGCCTGCAACACCGAAACACCCAGTTGCGGGTCAGACTTGGAGAGCGCGCCGCGATACTCGAGCAGCACATTCCGCAGCCGCACCAGGGCGTCATCGACATCACTGACCCGAGCCGGTTTGGCGCGCTCATTGCGTGAAATCGAAGCGATCAGCTCGCGGCGCAGCCCGTCACAGCTCACGGCCGAGGAGGGCAAGCCGACCTGCGCCAAGCGATGCGAGATCGAATCGAGGCTCGAACGACGCGGGCTGACCACCAGCACGCGCTTGTGCTGGGCGATCAGCGCGCCGATGGCATTCACGATGGTCTGCGTGCCGCCGGTGCCCGGGAGCGTCTTCACGGCAATGGATGCGCCTGCCGCGATGTGCGCGATGACGTCTTCCTGCTCGGCATCGGCGTCGAGCACGAGCCGGTCGGTCGCCGGTGGACGTTGGTCGGAGCCGACCAGGTCAACAGCTGGCACGTCCCGATTGACGGCGGTCTTCGCGTTTGGGTTTCCGGCGACCGCGTCGATGATCGGATGCTGCAGTCGCCGAATCCGAGCTCCCGCATCCACCCCAAGCCCAGCGTCGGCGGCCATCTCGGGGCCGACCTCGGCGAAACTCGACACAATCAGTCGGGGCGACACGGAGAACTGCGGCAGATGCGCGGTCAGACCACGCAGCCGATCCATCACGGGCTGCGGTTTGAAAATACCGTTGGTGATCGCCAAGGCAACGAAGGCATCGGCATCGAGGCTGATGTGGAACTGCTCTCGAAGCTCTCTGGCCAGCGCCGGGTTCAGGAACGGCGCACCCTTGAGTTTGAGTTCAAAGTCGCGTCCGTAGCGGCGGATGGCCAGTGGGCGCAGCAGGACCGGGGCCGAATACCGCTGGCCATCGTGCGTCCATTGCGCTACGCCGATGGCCAGGTGGATCGAGTCGATTCCGCGCGCCGAGCGCAGTTCGATGCCCTTCTGGGTGATGGCGTCGGCGGCCAGCCGAGCATTGCGCTGAGCCAGATCATCACGAATCAGATTGGACAGCAGGGTGGCCTTGCCGGTGATGAACTGTGGCATCCCGCCGGGGTGGGTTGACGACAGGTCAATGACCGGGCTGAGCGTTTCGTTGAAGCGCACGAGCGGGGATGGGCCGCCGATTTCGCCGAGTTCACTGAGCCAGCGCTCGTGCTCTGGCTCGGCGATGTTGGCTGTTACCAAGGCGGGGTTTCCGGCGCTCACTTCTTCGGCACGCCCAGCGTCCGAGCCGCCAGGCGCGTCGTCTTGGTCGAAAAAGTCGGCGCTCGGCAGAGCCGAGTCGCCCCTGGAGTCTCTTCTATCCAGTCGCCACACACCGTCACTGTATGTGCCGACACGCCCGAACTCACGCACATCGGCCCGCTTGTCGCGAAACAAGCGGGCCGATGTCAGAGCACTGCGTGCGCCGGACTAGCCGACCGAGAGCCCGTGGGCGGCAGCAACGGATGCGTTGGTGAGCTTGCCGTCATTGACGTTCAAGCCAAGCGCCAGCGCCGGGTCGGCCGCAAGCGCCTCTGACCAGCCTTTGTCAGCAATCGCCAAGGCGTATGGCAGGGTCGCGTTGGTCAGCGCCGGGGTTGAGGTGCCGGGAACGGCGCCGGGCATGTTCGCGACACAGTAGTAAATGGAGTTGTGCACCTTGAATGTGGGGTCGGCGTGCGTGGTGGGGTGTGACCCTTCGAAGCAGCCGCCCTGGTCAATGGCGATGTCAACGAGCACACTGCCTGGCTTCATTCCGGCGACCATCTCATCGGTGACCACCTTCGGCGCTGCCGCACCGGGGATCAGCACGGCGCCGATAACCAGGTCGGCATCCTTCAGTTGCTCTGCAACCTCATACTGCGAGGAGGCAAGCGTGCGAAGTGCGCCGTTGTAGGTGGCATCGAGCTGACGCAGCCGGGGCAGTGAGACGTCGAACACCGTCACGTCGGCACCCATTCCGGCAGCGGCCACCGCGGCCTGTTCGCCGGCAACGCCACCACCGATCACGATCACCTTGGCGCGGCGGGTGCCGGGCACGCCAGCCATCAGCACGCCGACACCGCCGTTGGCGGCAAGCATGTGGTTTGCGCCGACCAGCGGCGCGAGTCGGCCAGCAACCTCACTCATCGGGGTCAGCAGCGGCAGGCTCCGGTCGGCGAGCTGGACCGTCTCGTAGGCGATGGCGGTGGTGCCGGATGCGATGAGCGCGTCGGTCAGCGGCCGGTCGGCGGCCAGGTGCAGGTAGGTGAACAGCACGAGGTCGGGACGCAGGAACCCATACTCACTGGCGATGGGCTCTTTGACCTTGAGCACCATCTCTGCCGCCCACGCGGTGTTGGCGTCTGGCACGATCTCTGCACCGGCGGAACGGTAGGCGTCGTCGCTGTAGCCAGCACCGTTGCCGGCACCGCTCTGCACGCTCACCTTGTGTCCTCTGGCCACAAATGCGTGTACGCCTGCTGGGGTAATGGCGACGCGGAATTCGTTGTTCTTTACTTCTGCAGGCACACCAACGTGCATGACAGCTCCTTGATCGGTCTCGATTGAGTCGGATGACCGCACTCGCGGTCAGTTGCATCTAGTTTCGACTGAAGTGCGGAGAAATACTAGATAGGCCGAATATTGTTCGGTACTTTGGAGGGACACTGACTGAGATCGTCCTGATTGGCGGATCAAATGAGCACCACACCGCAGAATGTGCGGCACGCGACCGGGCAGCGAAGCGGACCGCAGAGCGCGCAGGCGCCCGGCTCATCCCTCGCCGACTGGGCTGCGGCCGAACGCGACGAGCTCCGACGTGCCGGACTTGATGACATCGACCAGCACATCCTTGACCTGTTGCGTGAGAATGCGCGGCTGAGCAATGTCGAACTGGCCAAGGCCATCGACCTCTCACCCTCATCGACGCTGGCCAGGGTCAAAGGGCTGCGAGAGCGAGGGGTCATCACCCGCTTCACGACCGAGGTCAATCCGCGAGCCCTCGGCTACACGCTGCAAGCGCTCGTCAGCGTGCGCATCCGGCCCGGCGCCCGGCATTTGATGGAACAGATCTCCAGCGAGCTACGCGAACTTCCCGAGGTGACCCAGCTGTTCTTTCTCGCCGGGGCCGAGGACTTCCTGATTCATGTTCGCGTGCGCGACAGTGACCACGTTCGGCAGTTCGTGCTCAAGAACCTCTCCGCCAATCCGGCCGTCGCGCTCACCGAAACCAACCTGGTGTTCGAGCACCACGCCGCGCGTTAGGCGGTCCGTTCAGAGCGAACGTACTCCACCTGCGCGGAGATCATGCGAATGAACACCGAGATCCAGCCGAACACGAGGGTGAAGCAGGTGAACTCCATCGCGGTAAAACTGAAGTACCCGGCCGCTGCCCACAACACAATGGTGAGGGCCAGCGCCGCCAAGAAGCCATACGTCATCGCAAGCACCTGCCATGGCAATCCGAGCAGCAACCAGCCAGATAGCGAAATGATCGACATCACCACCACGAGCATCCCGGTGGCGAAGATGTTGTGAACCAGGATGCTGCGGTTCACCGGAACCAAACCGGCACCGATGATGCACATCCCGGTCAGCAAAAACCCAGCGCTCATGATCGCCGGAGCTGACGGGGTGTGCAGTTGTCCCGCCTCGGCGATGGTGCGCAAGTCGCGGTTGAGGTAGAGCGCGAAGCACATCAGCATCAAGCCGGCTGCCACTAAGGAGAAATTGAACAGCCAGGCCGAAGGTGTGTCGTAGGTGCCAAGTCGACTGAAGTTATGAATCCACCACTTGGGCTCGGGTGCGGCCACCATACTTGCCAGGGTTGACACCAGCAAGAACACCACCAGCAGCGAGACGAGCCGCACGCTGCTCAGTGCCGAAACGGAGAGCTGAACCACATAGCCTGCGAGGCCGGCGGCCACTGCCACCGAAACGGTCCCCCACAACTGGTCGATCTGGAGCTCGCGGAAGCTGGCCTGCAGCACGGCAAACATCGCGTACACCAGCACGGCGATGACGATCATGTGGGCCAGCGCAACGGCCAGAAAGTCCACAACGGTCTGCCAGAGTGTGAGCGAGCGGCGCCAGGCCTGCTCTGCTTGGCGGCGCACCCGCCAGTAGCCGATCAGCGAACAGACGAATGCGCTCAGCCCGGCGGTGAGGGCAGCGACCATGCCAACCGACCATCCACCGGCACCCGGGTCTGAGAGGGCCGGCTCCTTGCCCCAGAACGCGAAGAAGCCCACCAGCACCCCAACGCCGGCAGATATCACGCCGCCGATGAGCGCTTCAGACTCGACTTGAATGCTGGTGAGCGTGCGTTGTTCAGCCACTGGCCAAGCGTATCCGCTGTGCGGGGCCAACCCTATTCGGTCCGTCAACGGCCGAAATCTGCGGGGATCTCAGCGGGTATCGACCTGGCGCTGCAGAGTATTGGTCGGCGGGAGAAACAGAAGTGCAACACCATTTGCTTGGTGCTACACTTCTCTGCATGCCAACGAATCGAGCCCGTCACATGGTGACGGAGACAGACGAAATCGCCGCCGCGCTGGATGATGCGGCGCTGGCGTGGCCGGAGTTACGCGGTGATCGCGCGGCCTTGCTTCGGAAGCTGATTGATGCCGGCCGCGCGTCGGTGCACATTGACGGTGGCGTTCGCGCCGTGATTGGCAACGCGGCTGGCGCTGCGACGGGCGCATACCCGCGCGGAGCACGCGCTGAGCTGCTGGACGAGTGGCCAGCGTGATCATTCTTGACGCCAATGTACTGATCGGTTTTCTCGACTCGACGGACTCACATCACGCCGCGTCCAAAGAGCTTCTCGAGCGCCGGTTCGCAGATGGTTTCGGTGCAAGCGTTCTGACGGTCGCCGAGGCGCTTGTGCATCCGACTCGCACGGACCGCCAGGATGCAGCGTTGGCCGCTCTCGTAGCTATCGGGGTGCGGATAATTCCTCTCGAGGCCGCTGATACGGCCGCTTTGGCGCGCGTGCGAAACACCTACCGGGTGCGCATGCCGGATGCCGTTGCACTCCATGCCGCGCTGAGTACCGGCTCGGCACTTGCAACGTTCGATGAGACGCTCGCAACCGCGGCCGAGCGAGCCGGGGTGAGAATCGCTCAATAGGCCTCTGAAATATGCGCGGTCCGTCAGCGACCGAAATCTGCCGGGATCTGGGCGATCTGTTCGAGGGCTGGGAGTGCTGCCCGAATCGCTGCGAGCGCTGGCTCATCGAGTTCCTCGAGCATCGCGGCCGTCGCGAGGGCACGATCGGAGCGAGCTTTGACCAGGAGCTCGACGCCCGCGGGTGTTCCCGAGACGAAGAAGGAGCGTTGGTCGGCGGAATCACGTTCGCGCGCCACCAGTCCACGCGACTCAAGCTGTGAGATAAACCTGGTGATGGTGGGAGCCGCAACGTTCTCGATGAGCGCGAGCTCACGCGGCCGCAACGGCCCGCGTTGCACGATGATCGCGAGCGCGGAGAGCAGGCCGTGACTGAGGCCGCCCGTCGATGAGCGCATCCGGCGGTTGGCTCTCCCGACCGCGAGGGCTAGGCGGCCCGCGAGGTCGTCACTCCGAACATCCACTCGGTCAGCATCCTTTGGGTCGCGCTGATCGGAGTGACGTGCTGGCTCAAGGATCATCCCGAGTCTCTCATTCCCTATCCGACGGCCGCGCTCGCTGCTTTGGCCGACTCCCGCTGGCCGGGCTGATCAACGATCTCGCGCGCGGCTTCCTCATGAATATACTTGGCGCCACCTATGAAGGAAACAATGGCCGCCACGATCGACATGGCCGCGGCCGCGAGGAACACCACGATCAGCCCCTGGTGGAACGGGTCGGACATGAGTTGCGGGAAGAAGGTCGTGCCGGTCAGCGCGCTTGAGTTTGCGTGACTGAGCGTGTCGAGCACGCCGGTTGGGCCGAGCAGCGTATGAATCGGGTTGTAGCCGAGGAATGCAGCGAACAGCAGGCCAACCGGTGGCGCACTGCTAATTTCTGCCGTGATCTGCTCGGGTACCCCGTGCGCGGCGAGGCCACTGGTGAGTGTGGCTGGCAATGTCACCGAGAGGCCGGCGATCATCAATGAGAAGAAGATGCCGATGGAGAGCGAGCTTCCAGCGTTCAACGCAACCCCAGCCATGCCGGATGCTGATCCGCGTTCCGTTGCCGGCACACTGTTCATGATTGCGGTGCGGTTCGGCGATGAGAACAAACCGGAGCCAATACCGTTCAGGCCGGTCAGCACCGCAAACTGCCAGTAGTCGAAGTTGACCGGGATGAGCAGCAGCCCGACAAACGTGAGCGCGACCAGGCTCAGCCCGACCGTCGCGAACGCCCGAGCGCCATAGCGGTCAGAGAGTGCGCCAGAAATTGGCCCGGCAATCAGGAAGCCAACCGTCACCGGCAGCATGTAGATGCCAGCCCAGAGTGGAGTTTGCTCGTAGCTGTAGCCGTGGAGCGGGAGCCAGATTCCTTGCAGCCAAATAATCAGCATGAACTGCAGGCCACCGCGACCGATCGCGGCGAGCAGGCCGGCGATAATCCCCGATGAAAAAGAGCGGATGCGGAACAGCGCCATGTCGAACATCGGCGAGCTCACCCGAAGTTCGATGAACACGAACGCGACCAGGAGTGCAACGCCACCGATAATCGAACCGAGCACCCATGGGTTCCCCCAACCCTGCGAACTGGTGCCGTATGGCTGGATGCCGTAGGTAATCCCCGTGAGAATTGCGGTGAGTCCGGCGGCGAACGTCGCATTGCCAAGCCAGTCGATCTTGCCCGGGTTCTTCTGGCCAACCTCGTGCAGCGAGGTAATCGACCAGATGGTGCCGAGGATGCCGAATGGCACGGAGACGAAGAACACGGCGCGCCAGTCGATGCCGGCGAGGACGCCGCCGATGATGAGGCCGATAAATGACCCGGCAATGGCGGCCACCTGGTTCAGGCCGAGCGCAAAGCCTCGTTTGTTCTGCGGGAACGCATCGGTGAGAATCGCGGTCGAGTTGGCGAACAGCATGGCGCCACCGACGCCCTGCACAAAGCGCCACGCAATGAGCCACATCGCGCCGGCCTCGCCCTGAAACAGGTCGAGCGAGAGCGCGATCGCAGAAAGGGTAAAGATCACGAAGCCGAGCGTGTAGATGCGAACGCGACCGTATTGGTCGCCGAGCCGACCAAAGGTGACGACGAACACCGCGGTGACGAGCATGTACCCGGTGAGCATCCAGAGCAGATAGCTCACGTTGCCAGCCCCAAGGGGGTCGAGGTTGATGCCCTTGAAAATGGCCGGGAGCGAGATGATGACAATCGATGAGTTGATGGTCGCCATGAGCATCCCGAGAGTGGTGTTACTCAGTGCGACCCATCGGTAGTGCGGGTGATCTTTGTTGAACATTCCGACGCGCGTGCGGGCCACGATAATCCTTCTTCACGATGATCGCGCCAGGCAATCCCGGCGCAAAGTACTTTACGTACATTAACTATATGCCGAGTTGACGGTCACTCGCGTCGCCCGCGGCACCCGCGTCTTCCGCGGCACCCGCCGGAGCCTGCGGCAGCCGGCCAAGCGGTCTATTCGGCGACGAAGTTCGCGCAAATCGGTCTCACTCGCGCACTCGACAACGAGTACCGCGAGCGCGGCGTCCGTGCGACAAACATCGCGCCGGGCGGCGTTTGGACAAATTTCGCGCTGGACGACGACCGGGGTCGTGTTGATGGCAGCGACAAGCTCAAGGGAATGATGCGTCCAGACGACATCGCCGAACTGATCCTATTCGTGCTCACCCGCCCCAGGCACTTCCGCATCATCGAGGCCGCATTGCGCCCCATCACCGAAGCGCAGTGGGGGTAGACGGTCCGCGCATCCCGGCGTTCAGGCAGGGGGCAACTGCCGGACGAATCAGCCCGTCGGGTGCCG
>NMRC01022625.1_pt1 | contig 30825 bp, 32 predicted proteins | sample 1520911 | NCBI WGS metagenome assembly NMRC01 (sample SAMN07342169, study PRJNA393822) | plant metagenome | isolation source: fluid collected inside the plant's | place: USA: Vermont, Morristown, Molly Bog | reverse complement strand
CGCCCAAGGCTCAGGGAGTTACTGCGCCTGGAAGCTTCCAGTTGCGGGGTTTTCGCCGTACATCGCCTCAACCACGTCGTGGAAGTCCGCGAGGATGTTCGCGCGCTTGATCGACATTTTGGGGGTGAGGTGTCCGCTCGCCTCGCTGAAGTCGGTGTCGAGAATGATGAAACTGCGAATCGATTCTGCCCGCGAGACCGTGGCGTTGGCACGGTCGATTGCGCGCTGGACTTCGGCGATCACTTCGGGATGCTTCGCTGCAACGGCAACCGACATCGACCGGTCAAGATTGTTATTGCCGAGCCACGTCGGAAGCATCTCGGTATCGAGGGTCACCAGCGCCGCGATGAAGGGCTTTTGCTCTCCGACCACAACAATCTGACTCACCAGCGGATTCGCGCGCACCGCATCCTCGAGCGCGGCTGGTGCGACGTTCTTGCCGCCTGCCGTCACAATGATTTCTTTCTTGCGTCCGGTGATGGTCAAGAATCCGTCTGCATCGAGATCGCCGAGGTCGCCCGTCAAGAACCAGTCGCCATCGAAGGCGGCTGCGGTGGCCTCCGGATTGTTCCAGTATTCACGGAAGACATTCACACCGCGAACCTGCACTTCGCCGTCGTCGGCAATGCGGATCCCTACCCCGGCAATGGCCGGGCCAACCGTTCCGATCTTCGCGGTCTTTGGCAGATTGACGGTCGCCGGTGCGGTGGTCTCGGTGAGGCCGTAACCCTCCAAGATGGTGATGCCGAGCGAGTGATAGAAGTGCCCGAGACGCGGCCCGAGCGGTGCGGAGCCGGAGACAGCGAAGCGAACATTGCCGCCCATCGCCGCGCGAAGCTTCGCGTACACCAGCCGGTCGAATAGGGCGAACTGCACGGCAAGGCCAAACGGAACCTTCTCACCGGCCTCGAGCAGTTGCGAGTGCTTGACGGCAACAGCCGCAGCTCGACGGAAGATCTTGCCCCGTCCGTCCCCTTCCGCACGCTGCTCGGCACCGTTGTAGACCTTCTCGAATACGCGAGGGACCGCAAGAAGGAAGGTGGGCTTGAACGTCGCCATTGCGGGCAGGAGTTGAGTCGTGTCGGGTTGGTGGCCGACTCGCACGCCAGCGTGCACGGAGAGAATCGAGATGAATCGCGCGAAGATGTGCGCGGTGGTGATGAACAGCAGCAATGAGCCGTCACGCAGCACCTCATCGAGTTGGATCCCCGACGTTTCGGCAGAGTTCGACGAAATTCGAGTGCGTGAGCGCGCATCCTTTCGGCCGGCCGGTCGAGCCTGAGGTGTAGATCAGCGTCGCAATATCGCTACCCCGAGCCAAGTTGCGGCGGCGTTCGATCTCGTCGTCGCCGACACTCGCCCCGGCTTCAACCAGTTTGGCAAGGTCGCCGCGATTGATGTGCCAGACGTTCTGGATGGCGGTGAGCTCTGGTGCGACTTCGTCATAGCGAGCGAAATGATCCTCTGACTCGACAATGAGCCAGGTGGCGCCGGAGTCCGAAAGGATCCACTGGATCTGAGCAGGCGCGCTCGTCTCATAAATCGGCACGAGGTAGGCTCCGGCATACCAGGCGGCAAAGTCAACGAGGGTCCACTCGTATCTGGTCTTACACAGCAGACCGATTTTGTCGCCGGGCTGAATACCGGAGGCGACCAGGCCCTTGGCCAACGCGATCACCTGCCGCTCGAACTCGGCGCAGGTCACCGGATCCCAGCTGTCACCGTTTGGCAAGCTGAACAGCACGAGATCTGGGGTCTCGCGCACTCGGTCGACCAACAAGTCGGTCGCGTTTGCTTCCGGATCTGCGGGCACAATGGCAGGGGTTTCGCTGAGCTTCATGGCAACTCCTTTGGCACCTGGGTGAATGGCGTCGACGGTTGATTGCTAGTTGTTCGTCGCCCTTGGCGCCATTCTATGAGGCAGAGCTGCCTATTCGGCGAGATTTGGTGTCGACTCGCCAGTTTCCGTGGCGTTCACCATTCGTGCCGTTGTCGCCGAGCGCCACTTTCGTCGCGGCATCCGAAAGATATTCGCCATCTTGCTGGCCGATCCAAGTAGGCTGACTGCGATGTTCTACTGGATCATGAAGCACATCGTCATCGGACCTATCCTGATGGCGGTGTTTCGGCCGTGGACCCGTGGCCTTGAGAACATTCCCGATGAGGGGCCGGTCATTCTGGCCAGCAACCATATTTCCTTCGTCGATTCCATCTTTCTGCCGCTCGTTGTCGATCGCCGCATTGCCTTCCTGGCCAAGAGTGAGTACTTCACCGGAACGGGGTTCAAAGGCTGGCTGACCCGGCTGTTCTTTGAAGCGGCCGGGCAACTGCCGATTGACCGATCCGGTGGCAAAGCATCTGAGGCCTCACTGAACACCGGTTTGCGGGTATTGGCTGACGGGAAGGTGCTTGGCCTCTACCCGGAGGGCACGCGCAGTCCCGATGGCACCCTGTATCGAGGCCGTACCGGTATCGCACGCACCGTGCTGGCGTCGGGCGCAGTGGTCATTCCCGTGGCAATGATCGGAACGCGCGAGATTATGCCCATTGGTGCGAAGTTCCCGAAGATTCGCCGTCTGGGAATCATCATCGGGAAACCATTGGACTTCTCACGCTTTGACGGCCTGGAAGCCGATCGCTTTATTTTGCGCTCGGTGACCGATGAGATCGTCTACGAACTCATGCAACTCGGCGGACAGCGCTACGTTGACATCTATGCCAGTTCGGTGCGCAACCGAATGGTTGCCCCTCCGGTGTCATCGAGCGACGCCGCATCAGAGACCGCGACCGAAGGGCGGTAGGCTCGGGGGGTGAGTGTAGAGCCCCAAATCGCCGCGACCCCTGAGCTTCTCGATGGCCTCGACGCTTGGCGGTCACTCCCGATCAAGCAGCAGCCGAACTGGCCAGACCCGGATGCGGTTGCCGTCGCATCGGCCCAGATTGCGACCCTCCCACCGCTGGTTTTTGCCGGTGAGGTCGATCGTTTGCGCGAGCGCTTGGCCGACGTCGCTGCTGGTCGCGGCTTTGCCCTACAAGGCGGAGATTGCGCCGAGACCTTTGCGGGTGCGACCGCGGATCAGATTCGCAATCGGGTCAAGACCATTCTGCAGATGGCGGTCGTGCTCACCTACGGTGCTTCGATGCCGGTGGTCAAAATGGGCCGGATGGCTGGCCAGTTCGCAAAGCCGCGTTCCAGCGATACCGAGACCCGAGATGGCGTCACGCTCCCGGCGTACCGTGGCGATATCGTCAACGGCTACGACTTCACTCGGGAATCCCGAGAGGCCAACCCCGAACGGCTGGTGCAGGCGTACCACACCAGCGCATCGACTCTGAACCTCATCCGTGCCTTCACCCAGGGTGGCTTCGCCGATCTGCGTCAGGTGCACTCTTGGAACCAGGGCTTTGCCTCGAACCCGGCGAACGCGCAGTACGAGTCGCTGGCCCGTGAGATCGATCGAGCCGTGAAGTTCATGGAGGCGGCCGGCGCCGACTTCGAAGAACTCAAACACGTCGAGTTCTACACCGGCCATGAGGGCCTCCTGATGGACTACGAGCGACCGATGACTCGCATCGACTCGCGCACCGGCCTCGCATACAACACCTCGGCCCACTTCCTCTGGATTGGCGAACGCACCCGAGAACTCGACGGTGCACACGTCGACTACTTCTCCCGGGTGCGAAACCCGATCGGAGTCAAGCTTGGCCCGAGCACGACCCCCGACACCATGAAGCAACTCATCGACAAGCTCGATCCAGATCGTGAGCCGGGGCGGTTGACCTTCATTACCCGGATGGGCGCCGAGAAAATCCAGGATGCGCTGCCGCCGTTACTCGAGGCGATCACTTCCATGGAGGCGCGGCCCGTGTGGGTCACCGACCCGATGCACGGCAATGGGATCACCACCCCTTCGGGGTACAAGACCCGACGCTTCGACGATGTGATGACCGAGGTGCGTGGCTTCTTCGCGGCCCACCATGCGGCCGGAACGTTTCCGGGCGGCATCCACGTCGAGCTCACCGGCGATGATGTGACCGAGTGTCTCGGCGGCTCCGAACATATCGATGAGCAGACCCTGGCCACTCGCTATGAGTCGCTCTGCGACCCCCGGCTCAACCACATGCAGTCGCTTGAGCTCGCCTTCTTGGTTGCCGAAGAACTCGGCAGGTTCCGCCGCGAGTGAGTCACTCGAGCTAGATCGTCAGCTGCGCCTTGATGTTGATGGTGGTGCCGGGTTTGACCTGTTGGCCAGCCGCCGGGTCGGTTGACACGGCGACGGCGATTGGCAGATAGAGGTCGTCAATCGCATAGTTCACGTTGAAACCAGCCGCGGTGAGGGTGGCGATCGCGGTCTTCATCGGCTGGCCAGATACGTCGGGCACCGTGACCAGCTGCTGACCTTTGGAGATCACGAGGTTGACCGTTCCGCCCGGCGCAATGGGATCGGTGGCAGGAGTTGCCGAGATGACGGATCCGGAGGGCACGGTGTCGCTGAACTGCGAGTCAACGACCTTTCCGGTCAGATTCGCCGTGGCAAGTGCGGCGATTGCATCCGCTTGTGTCTTGCCGGTGACGTCCGGAACGGGCCCGAGCGAGACAACCAGCACGACTTTGCCCTTCTCGGGATACTGTGCGCCGATCACGTTGCCGCTCGCGTCAACCGCTTGAATCACGTGGCCATTTGCCTCTGTTGCAGAAAACTCGGTCTGACTGGTTGGAGCGACCGTGAAGCGACCGAGCAGTTGCCGGGCCGTATCCTCCAGAGCACCGACCACTGCAGGGAAATCAAGCATTTGCGGGCCGAGCGAAACTCGAAGGGTCACCTTGGAATTCCGCGGAGCATAGGAATCGGCTGCGGGAGTGCTGGAGATCACCGTTCCCTGAGCGACGTCGGGGTTGTATTCTTCGACTGTTTCGCTCAGAAACCCTGCGTTGATCAGTGCGGCGCTGGCCACAGCCGCAGGGCTTCCGTCCACATTCGGGACTCGGAGATATGAGCCGGGACCGTGTCCCATGTACCAGCCAACGCCTCCGGCCAATACCGCTGCGACCAATACCAGCGCGAGGAGCCAACGACGTCGGGCACCCTGCGATTGGCTCTTTCGGGCGAGCAGTCCTGCCTCGCCAGCATGCTCGACCTGAGCAACCGCTTTGGCAATGGTTGCACTCGCGCCGAAGGCAACGGTTTCTTGGTCTTGGCCTTGTCCAAGGACTTGTGTGGCCGGAAGCTGGCCGGTGGCAGCTGGGTCAACTCGCGGCAGCAGTCGGGTGCTCTGGGTGCCGGCACGAATATCATCTTCGAGCTGACGCAGCCCGAGCAGCACCTCGTTCGCATCGGCCGGACGTACCTCTGGATCGCGTTGCGTCATCCAGCTGACGAGTTCGTCGAAGCCGTTTGGCGTGCCGGGCACGATGGCACTGGGAGCTGGGACGGTGCTATTGGCGTGTTGGTAGGCGATCTGCATCGGAGCATCGCCGGTGTAGGGCTGCTCGCCAGTGAGCATCTCGTAGAGCATGATGCCGAGCGCGTAGATATCACTGCGGGCGTCGGCGGTGCCTCGGCTGACGAGTTCGGGGGAGAGGTAGGCGATTGTGCCGAGCAATGCCTGGCCGGTTGCGGTGTTCGCTGATGCGGCTCTGGCGAGCCCGAAGTCGGCGAGCTTGATCCTGCCGTCGTCGGCCAGCATCACATTCTCGGGCTTCACATCGCGGTGCACAATGCCAGCGCGGTGCGCTGCGGCCAGACCGGAGAGCACCGCCTCCATGATGTCGAGCGTTTGTTCTGGAGTCAGCCGCTGGTAGTCCTTGAGCAGTTCGCGCAGGGTAATGCCCGGCAGGTATTCCATGACGATATACGCGGTCTCGCCATCTTCACCCTGGTCGAACACGTTGACCACGTTGGGATGCGAGAGTCGAGCTGCCGAGCGGGCTTCTTGAATAAAGCGCTGCGCAAGGTTGCTGTCATCCGCCAGGTGCGAGTGCATGATCTTGATGGCCACGCGTCGTTCCAAGCGCAAATCAGTCGCCAGGTAGACCGTCGCCATGCCGCCGCGAGCGATTCGAGCGCGAACCTGATAGCGACCGTCGATCAAACGCCCGATCGTCGGGTCGTTCGCCGCAGGGGGCGAATCAGGATGCACACCGGTCACCCCGCAAGCCTACGTTCCACTCCCGAGCGAAGGCTGAAGCCTCGCCGTTCGTTCAAGATCGTTATCCGGCCAATTCTGTTCGCTGTACCGGCGAGGCCTGGGTATCAACGCTCACCTCGGGAATCAACAGCACCTGGCCAATGAAGATCAAGCTGGTGGGATGCAGCCCGTTCGCACTGAGCACCGCCTCGCGCCGGACCCCGTAGCGCTCCGCAATCATCGACACGGTTTCCCCGGCTGCGATGGTGTGCCGAACGACATCCAGATGTGGCGAAGGCTGACTGGTCACTGCGCTTCCCGGCACCGAAAGACGTTGCCCCGTTGTGATGCCACTCGACCAGCTCAGTCCATTCATGGCGAGCAATGCCGCAGTGGCAATGCCATATTCGCGGGCGATCGAGCTGAGCGTATCGCCGGCTCGAACCAGGTGCTCGCGCTCTGGCACGGCGTGCACGGGGTCACGAGGCGGCGTCGTCCGACGACGACTGTGCAGTCCGTGACGCGCCATCTTGCCTCCTGAGGTGCACGCATACCTGTGTTCAGAGTGCCCGAGATGACCGCACAACTGGCTCAATGACACGCCGACAACGCCAGGTGTTCGTGCGCCGAGGCACCAATTGGGGCGCGCGCTCAGGCAGAATTGCTACATGACCGATTGGTTGACCGTACCTGACCTTGTTGAATTGCTCTCATTGAGCCCGTCGCGGGTGCGCCGGCTGATGGAAGAGCGCGTTTTGCCAGCCACCCGCCGTGACGGCGTGTTGGTTGTTCCGGCCGAGTTCCTCAGTGGCGGGGAGCCCATCGCCGAGATTCGCGGTACCGCGGTGGTGCTGGCCGACGCTGGGTTCCGCGACGAAGAAATTGTTGACTGGTTGCTGACCGTCGAGCCAAGCATTGGAACGACGCCGATTGAGGCGATTCGTGCTGGTCGAAAGACGCTGGTTCGGCGCGTCGCTCAATCACTCGGCTGAGCGCTCGCTGCGTGAGCTGAGCAGCCGGCGAACTGTGCGATTCGCCCTAACGTTCGCGCTGAGTGACGGACTCAGCCAGTTGGCGCAGTTCTCGAACGGCGGCGCGGCCGAGAACGGCTGAGTCCAGGCTGGCGAGGGCTTGGGCGACGTAGTCGCGGATGAGCTGCTCGACCCGCAGCGCCGCTCCACTTTCGACGATGGTGCGCTGCAACACGTCAATCTGCTCCGGCCTCAGTGAAGGGTCGCCCAGCAGTTCGTCGAGCAGGCGACGCGCGCCGGAGCCGAGCCGCTCGTGCGCAAAGGCAATCAGCAAGGTGCGTTTGCCTTCGATGAGATCGTCTCCGGCTGGCTTTCCGGTGCGGGCGGGGTCTCCGAACACGCCAAGCAGATCATCGCGCAATTGAAAGGCCATGCCAAGCGGTCGACCGAACGCCGAAAGCGATGCACGTTCCTGTGCGCTCGCACCAGCTACCGCCGCGCCAATGAGCAGCGGGGCCTCGATGCTGTACTTCGCTGACTTGAACAGTGCCACCCGCTCGGCGCGGAGGACGAGCTCCGAATCGTCAGCCGTGTTCCAGGCAACCTCTTCGAAGACATCGAGGTACTGGCCAGCGGTCACCTCGGTGCGCATGAGGTTGAACTCGGCTCGGGCACGGCGAGCTGCCGCTCGATCAGAAAGCGCCTCGAGCCCTTCGTCGAGCAGCTCGTCGCTCCAGCCCAGCAGGAGGTCGCCGAACAGGATCGCGGCCGCGCGACCGAACTCAGCTTCCGTGCCAGCGAAGCCACGTTGGCGATGCAACTCGCGGAAGAGCATGTGCACGGCTGGTGCCCCACGGCGGGTGTCTGAATTGTCGATGATGTCGTCGTGGACCAGCGCTGCGGCATGGAACAACTCGAGCGCTGCCGCAACGCTGACAATGACCGACAGCTCGTCGTCGGGTGCGGAATCGAAGGGCGCGGCAACGGGCGGCCCAGCTTCGGTGATCGCCTTGAAGCCCCAGTAACTGAACAGCGCTCGAAAGCGTTTGCCTCCGCTGAGAAAGAGCCGGGAGTATTCCACAAATGGCACCAACTCAGGGCTGACCGAAGCGAGAATAGAGGCACGGTCTCCGACGAACTCGGACAGGCGCGCACTTACCAGATCGACGAAACGTGCGCTGTGAGTCACACGCCTAGCCTAGCGAGAGCGTGAGACGTAGACTTGCACTCGGGCGAGGAAGGGAATGCAAATGCCACTGTCAGAACGTGAGCAGCGCCTTCTCGAAGAGATGGAGCGCAACCTCTATCACCACGATGCGGATGTGGTCTCGGCCGGTTCTGCTTCGCGGCTTCGGCCCAACTATCGCGCAATGGTGCTCGGCGCGCTGCTGGCCCTGCTGGGCATCGGAGCGTTGATCGCTGGCGTGGTGCTGCGTCAAGCCTTGATTGGAGCGCTTGGCTTCGTTCTCGTTCTTGCCGGCGTCTCCATCGCCCTTCGTCCGAGCAAAGTTGAGCGCACTGGCTCCGCAGATCGCGGACCGGCGAATGCTTCTTCCGCGAGCTCCGGTTCACAAGCCGGCCAATCGACGACGTTCATGGATCGCATCAACGATCGTTGGAACCGGCGGCAAGACCTCTAGCCTGACCGCCCATCGCTGAGTTCGCTCAGCTGCAGATTGCCCCGCCTCGGCGGGGCTTTTTTGCGTTCCCTTCCGAGCTGGGAGGGGTGTGTTCCCCTGCGAGCTGGGCGATTGGGTCGCGGGATTGGGCCGAATCGCGGAAAACGCTCCATTTCCCTCCACCGGGAAGATCCTTGAGTTATCAACGCTATAGATGGCAGATTGGCAAATTAGTTGAGAAATATCCGGTATTGGTGGAATAAAGTGGAGTAAAGTGGAAGACGCACTCATCACTGGCCGGAGAGGGGGTGCGCATGTTTCTCGGAACGCACGAGCCAAAGCTCGACGAGAAAGGGCGCCTCATCCTCCCCGCGAAGTTCCGCGAGGAGCTTGAGAACGGCCTGGTGATCACCCGAGGCCAGGAGCGCTGTCTCTATGTGTTTTCGGCGCGCGAATTCGAGCGCATCCACGACGCCATCCGCGAAGCTCCGATTACCAGCAAGCAGAGCCGCGACTACCTGCGGGTGTTTCTCTCAGGTGCGAACGCAGAGACTCCTGACAAGCAGAACCGGGTCACGATCCCGGCAGTACTGCGCAACTACGCCGGCCTTGACCGCGACCTGGCCGTCATCGGAGCCGGAACGCGGGTTGAGATTTGGGATGCCCAAGCGTGGTCGACGTACCTGGCCGACGCCGAAGCTGGCTTTGCCGATACCGCCGAGGAGGTGATTCCGGGACTGCTATAACCGAGGTTTCGACTTCCCACCGAAGTGGCCGAGGCACTTCCCCGGCAGCGGGCGTTTCGGAGGGAAATCCAAATCGCGGGTCTTCCGATCATCATGACTGAATCCCTTGACCGCATTCATACCCCTGTCTTCCTTGAACGGTGCATCGAGCTGTTGGCACCGGCGCTGGAGGGCGAACATCCCGTGCTGCTCGATGCAACGCTCGGCATGGGAGGGCACACCGCGGCGTTGTTGGCGCGCATTCCGCAACTCCGCATCGTTGGGCTTGATCGTGACCGCGACGCACTCGAGATTGCGCGGCAGCGCCTGGGTGCACACGCCGACCGAGTGCAGTTCGTACATGCGGTGTACGACCAGATCGACGAGGTCTGCGAAGCGCTCGGGATCGACCGCTTCGATGCCGTGCTCTTTGACCTCGGTGTGTCGTCACTGCAACTTGATCGCGCCGAGCGCGGGTTTGCGTATTCCCAGGATGCACCGCTCGACATGCGCATGGACCAGAGCGCTGGCCGCACCGCCGCCGAGGTGATTGCGAGGTACAGCGAGGCTGAGCTGCGTGAGATCTTCTACCGCTACGGCGATGAGAAGCTGGCGCCGCGCTACGCACGGGCCATCGTGCGCGCGCGTGAGCACGAGGAAATTGTGCGGTCGGCTCAGTTGGTTGAGATTCTTTCGGATGCCACGCCCGCGGCACTTTCACACTCCGGGCATCCGGCCAAGCGAGTCTTCCAAGCCTTGCGGATCGAAGTCAACCAAGAGCTCGAGGTACTCGAGCGGGCCATTCCAGCCGCGCTTGGGCGGCTGCGGGTCGGCGGGCGCATTGTCGTGCTGGCCTACCAGTCGCTCGAAGACCGCCTGGTCAAGCGCCAACTCGGCGCGCTGAGCGTTTCGACCGCTCCGCACGGCCTTCCTCAGGAACTGCCGGAGCATCGTCCGCAATTCAAATTGCTCGTTCGCGGGGCCCAATTGGCCAGCGACGCCGAACGCGCCGAAAACTCACGCGCGAAGCCAGTCCGGCTCCGTGCTGCCGAACGCCTGAGGGAGGCCGCATGAGCGCGGAAACGCTCTGGAATCAGACCCAGCTCAACCCAGATCCGATCAGTTCACCAAGCCGACTGCTTCGTGCGCTTCCACGGCCGACACATCGCGCGACGCTGCCAGTGCTGGCGACGGTCGCGGTGGTTGTCGTTGTGGTGCTCCAACTGCTGATCAGTGTTGCGCTGGCTGGTGGCGCCTACCAGGTTGAAGGCTTACAGGCTCAGAAAGACGCCGCACTGCGCAGCCAAACCGCTGCAGCTCAAGCCTTGGTCAGTGTGCAGTCACCGCAGTACTTGGCCAAGCAGGCCGCGACGCTCGGGATGGTCTCAAACTCGAACGCCGTGTTCTTGCGGCTGTCTGACGGCGCGGTGCTGGGTGTCCCACATCCGGCCAAAGGCACGACGTTGGCGACGGACAATGTGCCAAATGCGCTCACCGATGCTCCGACCCCCCAGGTCCAGACGCCCGCAGCGGCTGTTCCCACGCAAACTACAGCCACGCCGGGTCAGGCTACGACCCAAACGGATACTGGATCGGTAGCGTTGCAGAACGGCGGCATCCCGTCGATTCAGACCCACTAGGCACCGCAACGAGACATCATGAACCGAGTACGCCGCTGGCGGATGGCGAGCTTTGTCATCATCTTGACGCTCTTTGGTGCGGCGTTCGTCTTGAAACTCGTTGATGTTCAGGTGCTGCGCGCAAACGCGATCAGCGCTGAAGCTGCGCAGCGGCGATCCAACGAAACGACGCTCTACGGGACGCGCGGTGAGATCGTTGACCGAAACGGTACGGTGCTCGCAAGTTCCGTGGTCAAGTACGACATCACGGTGTCACCGAAGAACGCTCGCGACTTCGATCGGAAGAACGCCGACGGCTCGATCACGCACGTCACACGGGCGCAGGCGGCCGCCCAGATGGGGGCGTTGCTGGGAATGACGGGCGATCAGGTGCTGGCCATCATCGACCAAGCGCTCGCGCAAGATCAGAGTTCTGACTTCGCGTACATTGCGAAAGCTGTCGATGTCGACACCTTTGAAAAGATCCAAGCACTCAATATCCCCTGGCAGTTCGCCCAGCGTCACCCGAGCCGGGTGTACCCGGATGGCGCGGTCGCTGGGAACCTCGTCGGCTACGTCGGCGAGGATGGCACGCCGCTGGGTGGTGAAGAGCTTGGGCAGAACTCGTGTCTGGCATCTCACGACGGAGTTGAGTCATCACTTGCCAGTGGCGATAACAGTGGCGTGACCATTCCCGGCAGCACCGTCGTTGAACAGCCTGCCGAAGACGGTGGCACCCTCAAACTCACCATTGACGCGAATCTGCAGTGGTTTGCACAGAGTGTGGCAGCTGCCCAGGTCAAGGCAACGGGAGCGCAGTGGGCCACGGTCGTGGTGCAGGAAGTCAAGACCGGAAAACTCCTCGCCGTGGTTGACGTGCCAACGGTCGATCCCAACAACGTAACGGCCACCGATTCCGACTCGCGCGGATCGCGCGCCTTCTCGGCCCCGTTCGAGCCCGGCTCGACCTTCAAGACGCTGACCGCTGCCTCCCTCATCGATGCAGGCCTGGCCTCACCAACCGACCAGATTGTTGCACCGTACCGCTACCTGCCAAGCAATGGCGCGAACATCAACGACTCATCGCGGCACGCCGATGAGGATCTGACGCTTGCCGGAGTGCTCGTGCAGTCCTCCAATACCGGCATGTCAAAATTCGGCGAGCGGATGAGTGATGAGAACCGATACAACTACATCACCAAGTTCGGGGTCGGCAGCAAGACCGAAGTGGACTTTCCCGGCGAGTCAGCCGGTATCTTGAACAACTGGAAAGACTGGGACAGTCAGACCGAATACGCCACGATGTTCGGTCAAGGTCTGGCGACCACCGCCGTGCAGATGGCGAGTATTTATCAGACCGTTGCCAACAACGGCGTGCGGATGCCGGTCACCTTGGTTGACAGCTGCACCTCCGCCGACGGCAAAGTGACCGAGACCCCGTCGACCAAGGGCACCCAGGTGGTGTCGGCGTCGGCCGCACACCAGACGCTCGAAATGCTTGAGCAGGTGTACACCAAGGGCTGGTTGGCCAAGACCTGGAACATCCCCGGCTATCGGGTCGCCACCAAGACCGGTACCGCGCAGGTGCCGGATGGCAAGGGCGGGTACCAGCAGGGCTACCTCGTCTCGGTCGCCGGAGTGGCTCCGGCCGATGACCCGCAGTATGTTGTCTCGGTGAACATTATGGATCCAGTGCTGATGAACACCTCCGGAGCATCGGCGCCGGTTTTCCAACAGGTGATGAGTGAGGTACTGAAACAAAACGGGGTTGCTCCATCGGGCAGCCAAACTCCGGACATTCCAACTTCCTGGTAACCATGGGGAGCTTTCGCCCGCAATATGTCGCCACGCGAACGCTCGGCGGCCTTGCCGAGACCTTCGGTTGTGAGTTCGCCGGTGCAAGTACCAGCCAGTTCGGTGTGGAGTTTGGCGGCATTAGCATCGCCGGCAATTCAGTTGAGCCGGGCGATCTCTTTGTTGCGCTGCCGGGTGCCAATACGCACGGCGCGAGGTTTGCAGCCGATGCCAGAGACCGCGGCGCGGTCGCGGTACTCACCGACCCGGCTGGGGCGGCGCTCGCCGCAGACAGCGGCTTGCCAGTGCTCGTCACCGCTCAGGTGCGGGTCGCCCTCGGACCGGTCAGCGCCTGGCTCTACCGAACCGGCGAATACGCCGATCAGGAAGATAGCGACGAAGCGCTCAGTCAAACAGTGCTCGGCGTGACTGGCACCAACGGCAAGACCAGCGTGGTCTACATCCTGGCCGCGCTGCTCGCCCAACTCGGCCACAGTGTTGCCCTGAGTTCAACGGCTGAGCGGCGAATCGGCGATGAGGCGGTGGTGAGCGGACTCACCACCCCCGAGGCCAATCACGTGCACTCCCTCCTTGCCGCAGCCAGGGAACGTGGGGTGCGAGCCGTGGCACTCGAAATCTCGGCGCAAGCCCTGAGTCGACATCGGGTGGATGGGGTGGTCTGCGATGTCGTCGGCTTCACCAATCTCAGTCACGATCACCTCGACGACTACGGCACCATGGAGCAGTATTTCGCGGCCAAGCGTGAGCTGTTCACTCCCGAACGTGCCCGGCGTGGGGTGATCGTGCTCGGCGACGACTGGGGTCGGCGTTTGGTGGCCGAATCTCGCATCCCGGTCACCACAATCGGGTTCGGAACCGACGCAGATGCCGACTGGCAGTTGCTGGTCACCGAAGAAACCGCCAGTCACACCGGCTTTGAATTGCGCGGGCGAGGACGGGTCATTCGCAGCCGAGTTTCCCTGCTTGGTGCATTTTCAGCCAGCAACGCGGCGTTGGCCATCGTGATGCTGGTCGAGTCGGGAGTGAGCGTCGACCGCCTCGCTGAGTTATTGGAGGCAGAGGGCGAGATCGCCGCGTTCGTGCCAGGTCGCGCAGAGCGTGTGTCCGGTGATCGTGGGCCGCTCGTGCTCATCGACTATGCGCACACGCCGGATGCGTTCAGCCAACTCCTCGGGGCGCTTCGTCGGGTGGTGACCGGCAGGATCATTATGGTCTTTGGAGCTGATGGCGATCGAGATCAGAGCAAACGTGCCGAAATGGCCGCGATTGCAGCGCGCGGTGCTGACGCGGTGGTCATCACTGATTTCCACCCGCGATTTGAAGACCCGGCGCTTATCCGAGCTACCCTCGTTGCTGGCGCGCGCGCCGCTGTTCCCGAGCGACACATCGACGAGATCGCCGACCCGCGTGAGGCGTTCCGACATGCCCTGAGCCTCGCGGGCGAGGGGGATGTTCTCGTCTACGCGGGGCCCGGCCACGAGAACTACCATGAGGTTGCCGGTCAGAAGATTCCTTACTCGGCCAGAGACGATGCACGCGCAGCACTCAGAGAAGCCGGGTGGATGGATGATTGAGTTGAGCCTGGCGGACATCGCCGCCGCGACCGGCGGTGCGCTACTCAGCGACAACGCGCACCGGCTGGTGCGTGGGGCCACCACCACCGATTCGCGCGAGGTTGGACCGGGAGACATCTTTGTGGCCAAGCCGGGCGAGTTCACCGACGGGTATCGCTTCATCCCTGACGCGGTTGCCGCCGGTGCGGTCCTCGTGATCGCTGAGCGCGAGCCTCAAGTGCCGGTCGACGCCATCGTGGTCGGCGACGCCGTTGCGGCGCTCGGTCACCTCGCCACGGAGGTGGTGCGCCGAGTCAGGGCCGCCGGTCAGCTGTGCATCATCGGCATTACCGGCTCGAATGGGAAAACCACCACCAAGAACCTGCTGGGTGAGATACTCAGCCCGCTCGGCGAAACCGTCGCCCCACGTGCCTCCTACAACAATGAGGTCGGCGCACCACTCACCTTCCTTCGGCTGACCGAACAGACCCGCTACCTCGTGGCCGAGATGGGGGCAAGCCGCGTCGGCGACATTTCCCGGCTGACGGCGATGGCCCCGCCAGATATCGGTGTGGTGCTGAAAGTTGGGCTTGCTCACGCCGGAGAGTTCGGTGGGATCGAGGCAACGTTCCGGGCCAAAAGCGAAATGGTGAGCTGCCTGCGCGCCGACGGTATTGCGGTGCTCAATCGCGATGATCCGCGAGTGGCTCAGATGGCAGAGCTCACTGACGCCCATGTGCTGTGGTTCGGTCTGCACGATGAGGCCCAGGTGCGGGCCACGGAACTCTCGACGAGCATCGCCGGCACCCGATTTCGGCTGCACCTGCCAGCTGGCAACGGGAATGGTGAGCAGAGCGCCGAGGTGCAATTCGCTGTGCTCGGTGAACATCATGTCCACAATGCTCTGGCCGCTGCGGCGGTCAGTCACGCCCTCGGTGTGCCGCTGGCACACATCGTTGAGCGCTTGCAGGCCGTGACCTTGGCTGAGCGGGGGCGGATGCAGCCCTTGACCGGTCGAGGAATCACTGTGATCCACGATGCGTACAACGCCAGTCCCGATTCTGTGGCAGCGGCACTCAAGACGCTCGCCCAACTTCGCCCGGCAGCGGGCCGAACCATTGCCGTGCTCGGCTCACTGAGTGAGCTGGGTGAGCTCACCGGCGACGCGCACGATGAAATCGGCATCCAAGCGGTCCGTTTGCGGATCGATCAGCTCGTGGCGGTTGGCCAGGATGCGCGTCGCATCCACGTCAGCGCAGTGAATGAGGGCGCATGGAACGGTGAATCGCTCCACGTGAACAGCAACGATGAAGCGTTTGAACTCCTCACTGGGATGCTCCGTCCAGGCGATATCGTGCTGGTCAAGGCCTCCAACTCGGCCGGGTTGCATCAATTGGCCGAGCGACTGGGAGAATGGCTCTCGTGAAATCGATACTTGCGGCAGGTTTAGTCTCGTTCGTTTTCACCATTGCCATGACGCCAGTGTTCATGCGACTGTTCGCCGCATGGGGTTGGGGTCAGTACATTCGCGACGATGGCCCGAAAAGTCATCATGTCAAGCGCGGAACGCCAACCATGGGCGGCATCGTGATCATCCTCGGCAGTGTGATTGGGTACTTTGCCGCCACCTTGGTTCGGGCGAGCCGCCAACCGCCTCCGGTCTGCTGGTGATTGGCATGATGGGCGGGCTTGGCCTGATCGGCTTTATCGACGACTTTTTGAAAACTCACCGCAAACAAAGCCTCGGACTCGGTGGTTGGGCCAAGGTTGCCGGTCAGCTCACGGTTGCCGCGGTGTTTGCGCTGCTCGCGCTGAACTTTCCGAATGCGCAGGGTGTGACCCCGGCCTCCACTGCTGTGTCGTTCGTCCGCGACCTTCCGGTGAACTTCCTCGTGCTCGGGCCGGTGATTGGCGTCGTGGTCTACGTGCTCTGGATCGCCGTGATTACCGTCTCGGCCTCCAATGGGGTGAATGTCACTGACGGCCTCGACGGTCTGGCGACCGGATCGACCGCGTTCGCCATCGGCTCGTTCATCGTGATCGGATTTTGGCAGTTCAATCAGTGGTGCTTCGGCGACCATGTGCGAGCGGATGACGCCTATCGCTGCTACGTCACGCGCGATCCGCTCGACATCGCCATCGTCGCCGCCGCCATCTCCGCGGCACTGCTCGGTTTTTTGTGGTGGAATACGAGCCCGGCAAAGATCATCATGGGCGACACTGGTTCTCTCGCGCTCGGCGGTGCGATCGCCGCGCTCGCAGTGGTCTCCCGCACCGAATTGCTCCTAGTGCTCATCGGCGGTCTGTATGTGATCGAGGCCGGTTCGGTCGTGGTGCAGCGGCTCTACTTCAAACTCACCGGCGGCAAGCGCATTTTCTTGATGAGTCCCATCCACCATCATTTTGAGCTCAAAGGCTGGCAAGAGGTGACCATTGTGGTGCGCTTCTGGATCATTGGAGGACTCTTCGTTGCGGCTGCGGTTGGCTTGTTCTATCTCGAGTGGCTGCGTACATGAGTGACGCAACTGACCGTCTCGCCGGTCTGACGAGTTGGTGGGGCCCGTGGAGTGGCCTGCGGGTGGCGGTGCTTGGTCTTGGCGTCACAGGTTTTGCGGTCGCTGACACGCTGGTCGAGCTCAACGCAACCGTGCAGGTGTTCGCGAGCGGCGCGGATGAGGATCGTGCGACCATCCTCGGCGTGCTCGGCGTTCCTCTGCACATCGATCCGATGAACCAGGTGCCGGAGCAACTGCGTGAATTTGCGCCGGAGCTCTTGGTGGTCTCGCCCGGCCTGCACCCCGACCATCCGGTGCTGCAATGGGCGGCGGCCGAGGGCGTGCCGGTGTGGGGTGACATCGAGCTGGCCTGGCGGCTGCGCGACAAAGTCAGTGCGCAGGCCGAATGGATCCTGATCACTGGCACCAACGGCAAGACCACGACCGCGCGCTTGACGGCCGCATTCCTGGCCGCCGCGGGCAAGCGGGTGGCGCCCTGTGGCAATATCGGGGTTCCGGTGCTCGACGCGGTTCGTGACCCGAGTGGCTTTGACGTCTTCGTCGTTGAACTGTCGAGCTACCAGTTGCACAGTCTGCCGACAAGCGGCCCGGGTGCGCTGATCCCGTGGGCGAGTGTGTGTCTGAATGTGGCCGACGACCACCTCGATTGGCACGGTTCCTTTGCGGCCTATGCGGCTGCGAAGGCGAAGGTGTACGCCAACACCAAGGTGGCCTGTGTGTACAACCGGAGCGATGAGGCGACGCTGCACATGGTTGAGGATGCCGATGTGGTCGAGGGGGCTCGAGCGATCAGTTTCGGATTGGATAGCCCAGGTCGCAGCGAGTTCGGCATCGTGGATGGCATTCTGTGCGATCGCGCATTTCTTGAGGATCGAGCCCACAGCGCGCTCGAATTGTGCACGATCGATGAGCTGATCGAGGTCGATCTAGCGGCGCCGCACATTGTGCTCAATGTCCTGGCCGCCGCCGCCCTCGTTCGATCGCTCGGTGTTGAGCCCGTCGTCATTCACGATGTGCTCGGGAGCTTCGAATTGGATGCGCATCGTATTCGCACGGTGGCGCTCGTCGGTGGGGTGCGCTGGGTTGACGACTCCAAGGCGACGAATCCGCACGCCGCGAATGCCTCGCTTCGGGCTTTTGAGCATGTCGTCTGGGTGGTCGGCGGCTTGTTGAAGGGCGTCGACCTCGGCACGCTGGTGCAATTGCATGCCTCGCGGCTGCGTGCGGCCATCGTGATCGGAGTTGAGCGCGATGGGGTGCGTGAGGCGTTCGCGCGACACGCGCCCGAGCTCCCACTGATTGAGATTGATTCCGCTGACACTAAGAAGGTCATGCCGCTCGTCGTTCAGCGGGCCACGGAGCTTGCCCAGTCGGGCGACACCGTGCTGCTGGCCCCGGCCGCGGCATCGATGGATCAATTTCAAGATTATGCCGACCGCGGCGAGCAATTTGCCCGGGCGGTCTGGGATCAGCTAGGAGGAAGCGATGAGCATCCGAGCGCTGGGCCCAGACACGACTAAACCGGCCAGGGAAACCACCGCGGCGCTGCCCGTTCCGGGCAGTGACGATCATTCCCCGGCAGACGCACGGCGCTGGGCGCCTTCGCAGATCGGCGCATCGCTTCGACGCGCACTGCGCGAGACCTCGCTCGACTCCCTGCTGCTCGCCGGCACAACGGTGGTGCTGGTCGTGATCGGTGTGGTGATGGTGTTCTCATCATCTTCGGTGACCAGTCTGGTGCAGGACGGCAACCCGTTCAGTGCCGTGGTCAAGCAAGCTGGCTTTGCGTTCATTGGCTTGGCCGCGATGCTCCTGATCTCTCGGGTGCGCGAAGAGACGTTTATGCGCTTTGCCTGGTTGGCGTTGGCGGTGTCGTGTCTACTTCAGCTGATCGTGGTCGCGACTCCGCTCGGCGTGAAAGTGGCCGGAAACACCAACTGGCTCAATATCGGCCCGGTGCAATTGCAGCCATGTGAACTCATCAAGCTCGCCCTCGTGATTTGGCTCGGGCTGATGGTGAGCCGCAAAGAGCGCTATTTGGGCGACTTCCGTCGTGGCTTGCTCCCCATCCTGCTTGGCTCGGGATTCTCGATCGGTCTCGTGGCAGTCGGTGGCGACCTTGGCACCGTGGTGATTATGGTGGCGATGGTCTTCGGTGCCCTCATCCTGATCGGCATCCCATGGCGCCTGTTCGTTGTTCCCGGTGCCGCGGCGGTGGTGATTGCCCTCGCCATGGCATTCGGCAGCAAGAACCGCTTGGATCGCGTGCTGGCGTTCGTGAACGGCACCTCGTCAAGCGGTTCCGACTATCTCAGCAGCGGTTGGCAGCTGCAGCACGGGATGTTCGCGCTGGCCAACGGTGGCATATTCGGGGTCGGGATTGGGAACTCCACGGCGAAATGGTCGTGGCTTCCGGCGGCAGACAACGACTTTTCATCTTCGCCATTATTGGTGAGGAACTTGGCCTGATCGGAGCGATCGTTGTGCTGGCGTTGTTCGCGATGCTGTGCTACTCGCTGATCCGGGTCTTTCGCCACGCAAACACCCCATTTGGGCGCACCGCGACCGCCTCGGTCATGGTGTGGGTGATGTTCCAGGCCACCGCCAATATTGCTGTGGTGCTGGGAATCATCCCGTGCTCGGGGTGCCGTTGCCGCTCGTCTCGGCCGGTGGCACCGCCCTCGTGTCAACGCTCTTTGCCATCGGTGTGGTCTTGTCGGTTGCGCGTCAATCGGCTGGATCGCCAGCATCCGCGCGCGAGCGGCCGAGTGTCGAACCACTCGCGCGGTAACGGCATGGTCAACTATCTGCTCGCCGGCGGCGGGACTGCCGGGCACGTCAATCCGCTGCTGGCCGTTGCTGACCGCATTCGGGACGAATCACCGGATGCCCGCATTCTGGTCGTGGGAACCGCGGAGGGCTTGGAGTCGCGCCTCGTTCCCGAGCGCGGCTACGAACTGCTGACGATTCCACGGGTGCCGTTCCCGCGCCGAATGAACCGAACCATGGTCGATTTCGGCGCAAAGTTTCGGCGTGCCATTGGGCTCAGCTACGACATCATCGAGCGGGAATCCATCGATGTGGTCGTCGGCTTCGGCGGCTACGTCTCCACTCCGGTCTATCTGGCCGCACGGCGGGCGAAGCGAGCGATCGCCATCCATGAGGCCAACGCCAAGCCGGGGCTGGCCAATCGGCTCGGTGCGCGATTCACTCCCTACGTCGGGGTGGCCTTTGCTGGCACCCAATTGCCTCACGCCAAAGTGGTCGGTATGCCGTTGCGAGCCGAGATCGAGTTGCTCGCCCAGCAACCGGAACTGCGAGCAGAACGCCGCCGTGAGGCCATTGAGTTCTTTGGTTTCGCCGAAGATCAGCCAGTCGCGCTCGTCACCGGCGGATCATTGGGTGCGCGCCGAATCAACCAAACCGTTCGTGATGCCGCGAGTGAACTGCGTGCCGCTGGTTGGCAGTTGCTGCATTTGACCGGCGGCTCACCCGAGATCGATGATCCGGGCCTCGAGGGCTATCGTCAGTTGCGCTATTGCGACCGAATGGATCTGGCGCTCGCCGTTGCGGACCTTGCGATCAGTCGGGCCGGTTCGTCAACGGTCAGTGAGTTGACCGCTCTGGCGATTCCAGCGATCTACGTGCCGTATCCGGTCGGCAACGGTGAGCAACGCTTCAATATCGCCGGTGTCGTTTCGGCTGGTGGTGCGCTGCAGGTGGCTGATGCCCAGTTCGATACCGACTGGATTCGCGGCCAGCTGTTGCCGGTGCTTGCTCGCACCGACGCCGGCCGTCAACGCCTGGAGCAGATGCGTTCGGCAACCGCGCGACTCGCTGTGGTTGACGGCACGGCGCAAATGGTCAGCTTGATTTCGGCTGCGCTCGCGTAGGGTAGCGGCGTGACCATCAAGCCTGACCCGTCAATGTCGTTCCCTGAGACCATTGGTGCGGTTCATTTTGTCGGCATCGGCGGCTCAGGGATGAGCGGGATCGCGCGGCTGTTCGTGCAGTCCGGCCACCGGGTGACCGGCTCTGACGTTCGTGAGTCGCACAATATCGACTCCCTGCGAGCGCTCGGCGTGCCGGTGACGATTGGTCATGATGCGGCCAATCTCGGTTCGGCTGAAGCGGTGGTGGTCACCGGTGCGCTGTGGCAAGACAATCCCGAGTACCAGGCTGCCCTCGGCCGAGGGGTGCCCGTGCTGCATCGTTCACAGGCCCTTGCCTGGCTGATCCGCTCGCACCGATTGGTGTCGGTCGCTGGCGCACACGGCAAGACCACCTCCACCGGCATGATCGTGACGGCACTGCTCGCCGCGAAGCGCAGCCCGAGCTTTGTCAACGGTGGCGTGATTGCCGCGCTCGGGAGGAGCGCCGACTGGGGTGATGATGATCTGTTCGTGGTGGAGGCCGATGAGTCTGATGGTTCATTCCTGCTCTACGACACGGCCATCGCCCTGATTACCAATGTCGATGCCGACCACCTCGACCACTACGGCTCAACCGAGGCATTTGATGATGCTTTTGTGCAGTTTGCGGATGCGGCGAGCGAGCTTGTTGTGATCTCCTCGGATGATCCTGGTGCCCAGCGCGTGCGCTCCCGGCTGACGCATCGCCGAGTGATCAGTTTCGGTGAAGCCCCCGACGCCGATGTGCGAGTGAGTGAGATCGACACTTCGGCCAGCCCGCTCTCGGCCACCCTGAGCGCCGGGGGAGTCGACTACCGCATCCAGTTGGCGATCGCCGGTCGGCACAATGCGATCAATGCGGCCGGAGCGTTCGCAGTGCTGCTCGAGCTCGGACTCAGTCCCGAGCAGGCGATTGCGGGGCTCGCGGAGTTCGGCGGTACCGAGCGTCGCTTCGAGTTGCACGGCAGTGAACGCGCAGTGAGCGTGTACGACGACTACGCACACCATCCAACCGAGGTCGCGGCCGCACTCGCCGCGGCTCGCACGGTGGTGGGCGACGGTCGCATCATCGCAGTGCACCAACCGCACACCTATTCGCGCACCCAAGCCTTTGCCGCCGAGTTCGCGAGCGTGCTCGAGCAGCATGCGGACTACACCGTGGTGCTTGACGTCTATGGTGCGCGCGAGGACCCGGTTCCGGGCGTCACGGGCGCGCTGGTTTCTGAGCGGTTTGTTGATCCGGCCAAGGTCAGCTTCATTCCGGATTGGGCAGCTGCGGCCCGGCATCTCGGCTCGGTTGCTCAAGCTGGAGATTTCATCATCACTCTTGGCTGTGGAGATGTGTACCGAATCATCCCCAGTGTGTTGGATGCGCTGCGCTCGTGAAGCGTCCAGATCTTCCCGCCGCGCCGCCGAAATCTGCGGCCGGCTCAGCCGAGCCCACGGGAGCCAAACACGCTGTGGGAGAACGCACAGGGCCAAACCAACCGCGGCCAAACCAACCGCGGCCAAACCAAGCCGCGGCCAAACGCAAGGTGGCCAAACCCACTGTGGGAGAATACACCGCGGCCGAGTCACGAACTGCCAAGTCGTCGCCGCGAACCCGCGAGCCCGACCCGGCCGAGCAGGCTCGCGCAGAGATTCGCCTCGCGCGGAAGCGCCGCAGAGCCCAGCTCCGAGCCGAACGGCGCCGCTTTACCGCTCCTCGGCGGCGGCGCAGGCGCTTGGTCCTCGGTGTCGTCGGGATCGTCGTGCTGCTCTTTGTGGGCGTATTTGGGGTGGCGTACTCACCACTCATGGCGTTGCGGACCATCACGGTCAGCGGAACGACCACTCTGAACCAGGACGACATACGCGCCGCGCTTTCCTCGCAATTGGGCACCCCGCTCCCGCTGATCGATCAGCAGCTCATTGCCAAGCAGCTCGGCGCCTTCCCTGCCGTGCAGAGCTTCAGTACCGAGGCGCATCCGCCATCGACGCTGAATGTTCGCATTGTTGAGCGCACTCCGATCGGTGCGATTTCTCGCAACGGTGCCTATGACGTTGTGGATCCGGCGGGTGTGGTGCTCCTCACGGCTGCGCAAGCTCCGGCCGGGCTCCCGGTGCTGATGGTCAGTGACACGAGCGGTGATGCCTTCAAGGTGGTTGGCAGCATGCTGCTCGCCTTGCCGAGCGAGTTGCGTGGCCAGCTGAGTCAGGCCGGCGCTGACAGTTCGGTGGATGCGTGGTTCCAGCTTTCGAGCGGACCGAAGGTGATCTGGGGGGATGCCTCGAACCCGCAGCTCAAACTCAAGGTGTTTGAAGCGCTGCTGAAGGCGAGCGGAGCGTCGGTAGACCAGATCAACGTTTCCGCGCCCGATAGCCCATTCACCCGATAGGGGTTCGGGGTTCGGGTTCGGGTTCGGGCGAAGCTCGACAATTCGAGCGCCTGACAATCCGACACGCCAGAGCGCATCAGGCGAATTGGCTGGGTGGCGTCGTACCTTCAGTTGAGGAAATACATACTCAGTATAACTTTAACTCTCAGCTTGAAGTTTAGAGTTCTAACGGAGGCCCGACGTGCCAAGTACTTACAACAACTACCTCGCCAACATCAAGGTGGTCGGAATCGGCGGTGGCGGCGTCAACGCGGTCAACCGAATGATTGAAATTGGCCTGCGTGGGGTCGAGTTCATTGCCATCAACACCGACGCCCAGGCGCTCTTGCTCAGCGATGCCGACGTGAAACTCGATGTCGGGCGAGAACTGACCCGCGGTCTGGGTGCCGGTGCCGACCCCGAGGTGGGTCGACGTGCCGCCGAAGACCACGCCGAAGAGATCGAGGAGGCGCTGGCCGGCGCAGACATGGTCTTCGTGACCGCTGGTGAGGGTGGCGGCACGGGAACCGGTTGCGCGCCTGTGGTGGCTCGCATCGCCAAATCGCTCGGTGCGCTGACCGTTGGTGTCGTGACCAAGCCGTTCTCCTTCGAGGGGCAGCGCCGCCAGACTCAAGCCGAGCTGGGCGTCGCCCGGCTCAAGGAAGAGGTCGACACGCTCATCGTCGTGCCCAACGATCGTTTGCTTGACATCAGTGATCGGGGCATCAGCATGCTCGAAGCCTTCAATACCGCCGACCAGGTGCTGTTGGCTGGCGTGCAGGGCATCACCGATTTGATCACCACTCCCGGCCTCATCAACGTCGACTTTGCGGACGTCCGGTCCGTGATGCAGGGTGCTGGCACCGCACTCATGGGAATTGGTGCCGCGCGCGGTGCTGACCGAGCCATCAAAGCCGCAGAACTGGCCGTTGCCTCGCCGCTCTTGGAGGCATCCATTGACGGCGCCCAGGGCGTGCTGCTGTCGATTCAGGGCAGCTCCAACCTGGGCATCTTCGAGATCAACGACGCCGCCAAGCTTGTGCAAGAGGCCGTGCATCCCGAAGCCAACATCATCTTCGGCACGGTCGTCGACGACACCCTCGGCGACGAGGTGCGCGTGACCGTGATCGCGGCAGGCTTCGAGGATGGCCCGAACCCGCGCAGCGAGGCATCGATCTTGGCGACCACACCGAGCTACGTTGAGACCGCTGAGGGCGAGAGTTTTTCGATTGATGAGCTCGTTGACTCGGCCCCGTGGGCAGAGCAGTCTGCGACGGCCGACGTGTTGGTCAGTGACCCGGTGTTCAATTCGTCGAGCGAAGAGATCGACATTCCCGACTTTTTGAAGTAGCCGTGTCCGAACTTGAGGCGCGGCTATCAGCTGTTCGTTCCGAGATTGCGGATGCGGCGCGCGCGGTCGGCCGCAGTCCAGATGAACTCAGCCTCATTGTGGTGACCAAGTTTCATCCGGCCCAGTTGGTTCGCGAACTCAGCGAACTGGGCGTGAGGGATGTGGGCGAGAATCGGCACCAGGAGGCGCAGGCAAAGGCGGCTGAACTTGCGGACCTCCCACTGACCTGGCATTTCATCGGTCAACTGCAGAGCAACAAAGCCAAGGCAGCCCGCCGATATGCCCAAGTGTTTCACTCGGTTGACCGTCCCGAGCTGGTGCGGGCGCTCAGCAGCGAGCTCGACTCGCGCGACTGCTTCGTGCAGGTCAATCTCACCGATGATCCCGCTCGCGGCGGGGTCGCGGTCGAGGAGTTGAGTCCATTGGTCGAGCAGCTGTGTGCGGCTCCAGGCCTCAATCTGCTCGGGCTGATGGCCGTGGCACCACTCGATGAGCCAGCCCGACCGGCATTTGCCCGGATGCGCGAACTCAGTGAGCGCATCCAAACCATCGCCCCGACAGCCACCGCGCTCTCAATGGGAATGTCGCACGACTTCGCCGATGCGATCGCCGAAGGTGCGACACACCTTCGGATTGGAAGCGCAATCACGGGAAATCGGCCCAACGCCGGTTAGCCTCAAACAGACCACTTACGGAGGTAGAGAATGTCGAACCCAATCAAGAAGACCATGGTGTACCTGGGTCTGGCTGATGAGGAGCTCGATACCGAGTCGCCTGCAGGGCCCGTCCAGGCCCGGCCGCACGCGCCCGTCACTCCGTTGCGCCGTGCCGCTGCTGTGGCTCCGGTCGCCGAGATGAACCAGATCATGACGGTTCATCCACGGCAGTACCGCGACGCCCAGGGGATCGCTGAGGCGTTCCGCGAGGGCATGCCGGTCATCATCAATCTCTCGGAGATGAGCGACGGGGATGCTCGACGACTGATCGACTTCGCCTCCGGCCTGTCGCAGGGACTGTTGGGCAAGATCGAACGGGTGACGAACAAGGTATTCCTGCTCTCGCCGGCTCATGTGCTGGTTGCCGGAGAAGCCGTTGACTCAGAGGCCGATATCGAAGCTTCCTTCTTCGCCCAGCAGTAGTCCGGCCCAACACCGTGAGCATACTGTTTGCGGCGCTGTACTACGCGCTGCTGCTGTTCTTCATCCTCATGTGGGCAAGATTTATCGTCGATATGGTGCAGATCATCAATCGAGACTGGCGCCCGCGAGGCGTTGTATTGGTGCTGGTTGAGTTCGCGTACAGCATCACAGACCCCCCATTGAAACTCGTGCGGCGGGTCATTCCGCCACTTCGTGTTGGGGCGGTCGCCTTTGATCTGGCCTGGACTGTTGTGCTGCTCGTCGTGATCGTGCTGATGTCGATCACCTCCAGTCTCGCCAACAGCTTCTAATCCTGCTCGTGCGGAGCGAGGCTCGGTGCCGGTGTCGACGGCGAGCCCATCCTGAGTGGCGGAGGAATAGGAAATTTTCGGAGAGCTTCGTGGCATTGCGCCGTTTTGGCTGGCGTGTTGCGCCGCAGTTGCGGTAGAACCTGTCCAACTTTGGTAGCGTGTTGTAGTCGCAATTCGGCGACCCCGCCCCGACGAGGACACACAGATGGCACTCACCCCCGAAGACGTGGTCAATAAACGTTTCAAAACCGTGAAACTCCGTGAAGGATATGACCAAGATGAGGTTGATGACTTTCTCGACGAGGTGGTCGTTGAACTTCGGCGACTGAACCAGGAGAACGAGCGACTGCGCCAGCAGTTGGCAACCGGCGCTCCTGTACCAGCGCTGAGTGTTGTTGACCAGCTCAATGAGCGCATTGAGCCGGGCGCTGAGCCTGTGGTTGCGCCAGTGGTCGAGCAAGCACTGCCGGTGGAAGAACCCGCCGCCGCGACCGCCGCCGTTCCTGAGTCGGCTGGCGAAGTCGAAGAAGAGATGGGCTCGACCAGTCTGCTCGTGCTTGCGCGCCGCTTGCACGAAGAGCATGTTCGTGAGGGACTTGAGCAACGCGATGCCCTGATCGCCGAAGGTCACGCGACAGCTGCACGTTTGGTGTCAGAGGCTGAGATTGAGAAGTCCGCCATTCTGAGTGAGCTTGAAACCCAGCGCGTCGTGCTGCAAAAGCGCGTCGACGAGCTGCGCTCATTCGAGGCTGAGTACCGCCGCAAGATCAAGACCCACCTGGAAGAGCTCATTCGCGAGCTCAACGCCACCGGGGCTGGTGACTAAGCGCTCGCGCCGAGCCGGTCTCGTTCTCCTGGGGGCGGTGGCGCTGGTCGTGTTCGCGCTCGACCAACTCGCCAAGTTCCTGGTAATCCACTTCCTCAATGAGGGGGACGTGGTTGCGGTTCTGGGGCCGGTGCTTCAGTTTCACTTCGTGCGCAACTCCGGTGCCGCGTTCTCCCTGGCGAGCGGCATGACCTGGGTGCTGACCGCACTGGCGGTCGTGGTCGTTGCCGCCGTTCTGTGGGCGGCCCCGCGCATCCATTCGACGGCATGGGCGGTGATGTTCGGGCTGCTATTGGGCGGGGTGCTCGGCAACCTCACCGATCGGCTGTTTCGCGAGCCGGGCTTTGGTGTTGGCCATGTGGTCGACTTCATCCAGATGCCGTGGTTACTCCCGGCGATCTGGAACCTCGCCGATATGGCGATTCTGGGCGCGATGGCCGTGTTCCTGGTGCTGAACATTCGGGGGATCAAGCTCGACGGCTCTCGCTCACATGGCGCCTCGCAGGCGTCAACACCGCAGTGACCCGGCACACGCGCTCGGTTCCGGTTCCCGCTGGCCTCGCCGGCGAGCGGCTGGACGTCGCGCTCGGCAAACTGCTCGGCTTCTCGCGCAGCGTCGCCGCCGAGGTGATTGAGGCAGGCGGGGTGAGCATCGATGGCGCCATGGCTCGCAAGTCAGATCGCTTGAGCGTTGATGCGTGGCTTGAGGTGAGCTGGGAGAAAAAACCGGCCCGGTCATCGAAGCGATCCCGGTCGCCGACCTCAGCATCGTCTACGACGATGATGAGCTGGTCGTGGTCGACAAACCGGCAGGAGTTGCCGCGCATCCCTCGCTCGGTTGGACTGGGCCGACGGTCGTTGGCGCGCTTGCGGCCGCCGGGTTTCGCATCTCGACCTCCGGTGCGGCTGAGCGGCAAGGTGTGGTGCATCGATTGGATGCTGGCACGAGCGGACTCATGGTGGTGGCCAAGTCAGAGGCCGGCTACACCGAACTCAAGCGGCAGTTTCACGACCGCGAGGTGACCAAGATCTACCATGCGGTTGTGCAGGGGCATCCGGATCCGCTCGCCGGGACCATTGACGCGCCGATCGGTCGTCACCCCAGGTCGGAGTGGAAGTTCACCGTGCTCGCCGGTGGCAAGGAGGCCGTTACCCACTACGACACCCTCGAGGCTTTTCCGCATGCGGCACTGCTGGAGATTCGCTTGGAGACCGGTCGCACCCATCAGATTCGAGTGCATATGGCCGCCCAGCGCCACCCATGCGTCGGCGACAGCATGTACGGTGCCGACCCAACGCTCAGCGCTCGGCTTGGCCTTGAGCGGCAGTGGCTGCATGCCCGCCGGCTCGGTTTTACGCATCCGGCCACTGGCGAGCCGATGGAGTTCGCGAGCGAGTATCCGAGCGAGCTGCAGCGTGCCATCGACATCCTGCAGCCAAGCTAGGCGAGTCCGAACTGGGCCGCCGTGCGACGCGGGTACACTCGCTTCGTGGCGTCTGATTCTTTTGTGCACTTGCACGTGCACACCGACTATTCGATGCTTGACGGCGCCGCACGAATCGGTGAACTCACCGCTGCTGCCGCTGAGGCCGGGATGCCAGCCATTGCGATTACCGACCACGGCAACGTCTTTGGCGCCTTTGAGTTCTGGGAGGCGGCCAATCGGGTCGGCATCAAAGCCATCATCGGTACCGAGGCGTATCTGACCCCTGGCACGCACCGTTCCGAGCGGACGAAGGTGCGCTGGGCCGATGGCGGCCAAGACGATGTCTCCGGTGCAGGCTCATACACGCACCTCACGCTGCTCGCCGAGACCACAGCTGGAATGCACAACCTGTTCCGGCTCTCCTCGAAAGCCTCGATCGAGGGCTACTATTTCAAGCCCCGGATGGACCGCGAGCTTCTGCAGCAGTACAGCAACGGTTTGATTGCGACCACCGGATGCGCCGGTGGCGAAGTGCAGACCAGGTTGCGACTCGGCCAGTATGACCAGGCGCGCGAGGCGGCAGCCGAGTTCCGCGACATTTTCGGCGCCGAGAATTACTTCTGCGAGATCATGGACCACGGCATCGCCGTTGAGCAGCGGGTGCAGTCCGAGTTGCTGCGATTGGCCAAAGAGCTGGGTTTGCCGCTCGTCGGCACGAACGACCTGCACTACACCAACGCGCACGATGCGACGAGCCACGCGGCACTGTTGTGCGTGCAGTCAGCCTCAACGATCAGTGACCCCAATCGCTTCAAGTTCGACGGGGAAGAGTATTACCTCAAGACGCCCGCGCAGATGCGCGAACTGTTCCGCGACCTTCCGGGTGCCGCTGACAACACCCTTGCCATCGCTGAGCGCTGCGAGATCGAGTTCAACACGAGCGCGAACTACATGCCGCGCTACCCGGTGCCCGATGGTGAAAGCGAGGATTCCTGGTTTATCGCGGAGGTTGAGCGTGGCCTGCAGCGGCGGTATCCGAACGGGATTCCCGACGAGGTGCGTCGCCGGGCCGAGTACGAGTCGGGCGTCATCGCTCAGATGGGGTTCTCCGGCTACTTCCTCGTAGTTGCCGACTTCGTGAATTGGTCGAAGCGCAACGGCATCCGGGTTGGCCCTGGTCGCGGTTCAGGTGCCGGTTCGATGGCGGCCTACGCGATGGGCATTACCGATCTTGATCCGCTCGTGCACGGGCTCATCTTCGAGCGCTTCCTCAACCCGGATCGTGTCTCGATGCCGGACTTCGATATCGATTTTGACGATCGCCGCCGTGGCGAGGTGATCCGCTATGTCACCGAGAAGTATGGCGACGAGCGGGTTGCGCAGATCGTCACCTTCGGCACGATCAAGGCAAAGCAGGCACTGAAAGACTCGTCGCGGGTGCTCGGCTTCGACTTTGGCATGGGGGAGAAGCTCACCAAGGCCATGCCGCCCGCGGTGATGGGGAAGGACATTTCACTCTCCGGCATCTTCGATCCGAACGATCCGCGATACAAAGAAGCCGTTGATGTTCGGGCGTGATTGAGGCCGACCCGGCGGCCAGGACCGTCTTCGACACCGCACTTGGCCTCGAGAACCTCAAGCGGCAGTGGGGGGTGCACGCGGCTGGCGTCATCATGTCGAGCGATCCGCTGATCGACATTATCCCGATTATGAAGCGCGAGCAGGATGGGCAGATTGTCACCCAGTTCGATTACCACGCCTGTGAGGCCCTCGGCCTCATCAAAATGGACTTCTTGGGGCTTCGCAACCTGACCATCCTTGACGACGCGCTCGACAACATTGAGTCGAACCGTGGGCACCGTCCGGTGCTTGAGGAGCTTCCGCTCGAAGACGCGGCCACCTATGAGTTGCTCGCTCGTGGTGACACTCTCGGCGTCTTCCAGCTGGACTCCCCGCCGATCCGAAGCTTGCTGCGACTGATGCGGCCTGACAACTTTGAAGACATCTCCGCGACGATCGCGCTGTACCGGCCAGGGCCGATGGGCGCCAACTCCCACAACAACTACGCCCTCCGCAAGAACGGGCAGCAAGCCATCACTCCGATCCACCCGGAGCTTGCCGAACCGCTCGCCGAGATCCTCGATATGACCTACGGCCTGATTATTTATCAAGAGCAGGTCATGTCGATCGCCCAGAAGGTTGCCGGGTTCAGCCTGGGGCAAGCGGATGTGCTGCGCCGCGCGATGGGCAAGAAGAAGAAAGAAGAGCTCGACGAGCAGTTTGCCGGGTTCCGAGCTGGGATGCTCGAACGCGGCTATTCGGCCGCTGCCGTGAAGACCCTGTGGGAAATTCTGTTGCCGTTCTCGGACTATGCCTTCAATAAGGCTCATTCGGCGGCGTACGGGATGCTGAGCTACTGGACCGGCTATCTCAAGGCGCATTACCCGGCGGAGTTTATGGCGGCGCTGCTGACGAGTGTTGGCGATTCGCGAGACAAGCTCGCCGAGTACCTCAACGAGACCCGTCGAATGGGAATCAAGGTCTTACCCCCAGACG
>NMRC01021846.1_pt1 | contig 33155 bp, 32 predicted proteins | sample 1520911 | NCBI WGS metagenome assembly NMRC01 (sample SAMN07342169, study PRJNA393822) | plant metagenome | isolation source: fluid collected inside the plant's | place: USA: Vermont, Morristown, Molly Bog | reverse complement strand
CCCAACACGAGGTCGACGCGATCCTTGGCGCGCTCCGCACCCCACGGCAGTCACACTGCCGAAGGGGCTTGCGCCAGAGAGTCTGGAGCGAGTCACCCTGGCGCTGCGCACCCATCAGCGGCTCTCAGCGGCTGAGGCCGCCGAGGAACTGAGCATGTCGCGAGTGGCCGCACGACGCTACCTGGAACACCTGGTAGCCAGTGGGGTCGCAGAGCGAGACCAACGCTATGGCGCCCCGGGGCGGCCAGTGAGCGAGTATCGGATGCGGCTGCCCTAACTCGGCGAAGTGACCGTGAACACTGGTTACGAAACTTTTGCGTAACATACGGACATCCACGGGCCTTCGCTCCTATCCCGTTCATTATCTTGCTGGCCGCCGTGCAGCCGCTGGCCCGGATCATTGTGGGAACCAGTATCGGCAATGGTGCGGCAATCTTCAGGCTGATTGTGGGCTCGTTCTTTGCGATTTGGCGGGGGCGTTTCGAGGACACCATGACATAGCAAAAGAGGGCCGAGCAGAAGCTCGGCCCTCTTGATCAGGTAACTGAGGTTACTTGATGATCTTGGTGACGGTACCAGCACCAACGGTGCGGCCACCCTCACGGATCGCGAAGCCGAGGCCCTCTTCCATGGCGATGGGCTGGATCAGCTCAACGGTCATGTCGGTGGTGTCGCCAGGCATGACCATTTCGGTGCCCTCAGGAAGGGTGATCACGCCGGTCACGTCGGTGGTGCGGAAGTAGAACTGCGGACGGTAGTTCGCATAGAACGGGTTGTGACGGCCACCCTCATCCTTGGACAGGATGTAGGCGGTGCCCTCGAAGTTGGTGTGCGGGGTTACCGAACCCGGAGCAACAACAACCTGGCCACGCTCAACTTCTTCGCGCTTGGTGCCGCGGAGCAGCAGACCACAGTTCTCGCCAGCCCACGCCTCGTCGAGCTGCTTGTGGAACATTTCGATACCGGTGACAGTGGTCTTCTGGGTCGGGCGGATGCCGACAATCTCAACCTCAGAGTTGATCTTGAGGGTGCCACGCTCGGCGCGGCCGGTCACGACGGTGCCACGACCGGTGATGGTGAAGACGTCCTCAACGGGCATCAAGAACGGCTTGTCCTTGTCGCGCACCGGGTCAGGAATCGACTCGTCAACCGCGTCCATGAGGTCGAGGACCGACTGGGCCCACTTCTCGTCGCCTTCGAGAGCCTTCAGGCCCGAGACGCGAACGACCGGAGCGTTGTCGCCGTCGAAGCCCTGGCTGGAGAGCAGCTCGCGCACCTCAAGCTCAACGAGCTCAAGGATCTCTTCGTCGTCAACCATGTCAGCCTTGTTGAGCGCAACGAGCAGGTACGGCACGCCAACCTGCTTGGCAAGCAGCACGTGCTCGCGGGTCTGCGCCATCGGGCCGTCAGTGGCGGCAACCACGAGGATTGCACCGTCCATCTGAGCCGCACCGGTGATCATGTTCTTGATGTAGTCAGCGTGGCCCGGGGCGTCAACGTGAGCGTAGTGACGCTTCGGAGTCTCGTACTCAACGTGCGAAATGTTGATGGTAATGCCGCGCTGGCGCTCTTCAGGGGCGGAGTCGATCGAAGCAAAGTCGCGCACAACGTTGACGGACGAGGGGTGCTTGTCAGCAAGCACCTTCGAGATCGCCGCGGTGAGCGTGGTCTTTCCGTGGTCAACGTGACCGATCGTTCCGATGTTTACGTGCGGCTTGGTCCGCTCGAACTTGGCCTTGGCCACTTGGTCCTCCTCAGGACGGTTACAAGGATTCAGGCACAGCAGTACCCGCATCCCTTTTGGGGTGTGTGTTGATATGTTACGGGGTTTGACCGACTCGTGCGAACCGGCCGCCTCCCAAAAGGGTTATTCGCCCTTGTTCTTCTGGATGATCTCGTCGGCAACAGCCTTCGGGACTTCTGCGTAGCTCTCAAAGGTCATCGAGTACACGGCACGCCCCGAGGTCTTCGACCGCAGGTCACCGATGTAACCGAACATCTCCGACAGCGGGACGTGCGCGCGGATAACCTTCACACCGCTCGCATCCTCCATCGACTGGATCTGCCCACGACGGGAGTTGAGGTCGCCGATCACGTCACCCATGTATTCCTCAGGGGTGCGCACCTCGACAGCCATCAACGGCTCAAGCAGAACCGGGTTCGCCTTCCGAGCAGCCTCTTTGAAGCCCATCGATCCGGCGATCTTGAACGCCATCTCCGATGAGTCGACATCGTGGGCCGCGCCATCGAGCAGGATGCCCTTGACGCCGACCAGGGGGTAGCCGGCCAGAACGCCATACTGCATGGCGTCACGGAAGCCGGCATCGACCGAAGGAATGTACTCACGAGGGATCCGGCCACCAGTGACCTTGTTCTCGAACTCGTAAATCTTGTCGCCCTCAACCGCAAGCGGCTCAAGGGAGAACTGGATCTTGGCGAACTGACCCGAGCCACCGGTCTGCTTCTTGTGCGTGTAGTCGTGCTTCTCGACCGTCTTGCGCAGGGTCTCGCGGTAGGCGACCTGAGGCTTACCAACGTTGGCCTCAACGTTGTACTCACGCTTCATCCGGTCAACCAGGATGTCGAGGTGCAACTCGCCCATTCCCTTGATGACCGTCTGGCCGGTTTCGGCATTCTGCTCGGTGCGGAACGTCGGGTCCTCTTCAGCGAGCTTCTGAATGGCAACGCCGAGCTTCTCCTGATCGGCCTTGGTCTTCGGCTCGATCGCAACCTCGATCACGGGCTCAGGGAAGGTCATCGACTCCAACACCACCTGGTTATTCGGGTCACAGAGCGTGTCACCGGTCGTGGTGTCTTTCAGACCGATCACAGCGTAGATGTGCCCAGCAGTGACACCGTCAACCGGGTTCTCCTTGTTGGCGTGCATCTGGAAGATCTTGCCGATGCGCTCTTTCTTGCCCTTGGTCGAGTTGTACACCTGTGCACCTGAATCAAGGTGTCCGGAATACACCCGGACGTAGGTGAGCCGCCCGAAGAACGGGTGAGCAACCACCTTGAACGCCAGTGCGGCGAAAGGCTCGCTCGCGTCGGCGTGACGCTCGATGACGTTCTCAGGATCGCGCGGGTCAAGTGCCTCAATGGCAGGCACGTCGAGCGGCGTCGGGAGGTAGTCAACCACCGCATCCAGCATCGGCTGCACTCCGCGGTTCTTGAACGCCGAGCCACACAGCACCGGGTACAGCTCGCTGTTGATGGTCAGCTTGCGGATGGCCGCCTTGATCTCGGCAACGGTGAGCTCTTCGCCACCGAAGTACTTCTCGAGCAGCTCTTCGCTGGTTTCTGCGACGGTCTCCAGCAAGATGGACCGGTACTCGTCGGCCTTCGCCTGCAGTTCAGCCGGAATCTCCTGGACCTCATATTTGGCGCCCATGGTCACGTCACCCTTGGCGTCACCCGGCCACACGAGGGCACGCATCTCAACCAGGTCGATGACGCCAACAAAGCTGCTCTCACTGCCGATCGGCAACTGAATAACCAGCGGCTTGGCGCCAAGGCGGCTCACGATGGTGTCGACCGTGAAGTAGAAGTCAGCGCCGAGCTTGTCCATCTTGTTGACGAAGCAGATGCGCGGCACGTCGTACTTGTCGGCCTGACGCCACACGGTCTCAGACTGGGGCTCAACACCCTCTTTGCCATCGAAGACCGCAACCGCACCATCGAGTACGCGCAGTGAACGCTCCACCTCAACGGTGAAGTCGACGTGGCCGGGGGTGTCGATGATGTTGATCTGGGTGTTGTCCCAGAAACAGGTGGTCGCAGCCGAGGTGATGGTGATGCCGCGCTCTTGCTCCTGCGCCATCCAGTCCATCTGCGAGGCGCCATCGTGCGTTTCGCCGATCTTGTGGGTGATCCCGGTGTAGAACAAGATGCGCTCGGTCGTCGTTGTCTTGCCGGCGTCAATATGCGCCATGATGCCGATGTTGCGGACCTTGTTCAGGTCAGTGAGCACGTCAAGTGCCACAGGGTGCCTCCGAATGTTGAAGTGAAAAATAGGATGCCGGGCCGAGCCCGGCTGGCTGGGCAACTGTGGGGGCGCACGCGCCCCCACAGTTGGCTACCAGCGGTAGTGCGCGAATGCGCGGTTCGACTCGGCCATCTTGTGGGTGTCTTCGCGGCGCTTGACCGCGGCACCGAGGCCGTTCGACGCATCCAGAATCTCGTTGGTGAGGCGCTCGGTCATCGTCTTCTCACGACGAGCCTTGGAGTAGCTCACCAGCCAGCGCAGTGCAAGGGTGTTGGCACGGTGCGGCTTGACTTCGATCGGAACCTGGTAGGTCGAACCACCAACACGGCGGCTCTTGACCTCGATGGACGGACGGATGTTGTCGAGCGCCTTCTTCAAGACGACAACGGCATCCTGGCCGCTCTTCTCACCGACGTTGTTCAGTGCACCGTAAACGATGCGCTGAGCGAGGTCTTTCTTTCCGTCGAGCAGAATCTTGTTGACGAGTTGGCTCACCACGGGGGCGCCGTATACCGGGTCGGCTACGACGGGGCGCTTGGGAGCGGGACCTTTGCGTGGCATTACTTCTTGTCCTTCTTTGCGCCGTAGCGGCTGCGAGCCTGCTGACGGTTCTTGACGGCCTGGGTGTCGAGGGCACCGCGGATGATCTTGTAGCGCACGCCAGGAAGGTCTTTCACACGACCGCCGCGCACCAGCACCATCGAGTGCTCCTGCAGGTTGTGGCCCTCACCCGGAATGTAGGCGGTGACCTCAGTTCCGTTGGAGAGCTTCACACGGGCAACCTTGCGCAGGGCCGAGTTGGGCTTCTTGGGGGTGGTGGTGTACACACGAGTGCACACGCCACGCTGTTGGGGATTGGCCTTGAGGGCAGGGGCCTTGGTCTTGGCGACCTTTGGCTTACGACCCTTACGGACCAACTGCTGAATAGTTGGCACTTTCTCTCCTTGATTGTGCTGCACGGTGACAGCGGGATGTTTCACATCTCAAATCCACCGGAATCGCATGGCGCGATTCCGTTGCGGTGGATATGCCGTGGGGGAAACTCAGTCAGAGTTCCCGTGGCTGATTCGGAGGCCAACTCAACGTGCGCACACGACAAGCGGGCGCCCAAAGACGCACACCCGGTCAACTGTACGCGAGCGAATGCACCCCGTCAAATACGATCAGGCTTGGCAACGGCCGCCTCAGCGGTGCGAGTCGAAGGCCTCGGCAATCGCCTGACTGAGCGCCTCGCGTTCATCGAGCGGGCAGAAGGATGCGGCGGCCGCATTCTGCTGGAACGTCTCCAGGTCATCCAGGTCGTAGCCGAAGGTCTCGGCCAGCAGGGCCAGCTCGCGGTCGAGGCTGGTCTGGCTCATCAGTCGATTGTCGGTGTTGACGGTGACCGCAAACCCCAATTGATAGAGCAGGTCGAAGGGGTGTGCTGACAAGTCATCGCCCCACTGGGCGAACGCGCCGGTTTGCAGATTTGAGCTTGGGCTGGTCTCAAGGGTGATTTGCCGATCACGCACCCAGTCGGCAACTGGGCCAAGACTCACAAAGACGTGCTCATCATCCTGACGCTGGACTTCGATGTCTTCGGCCAAGCGAACACCGTGGCCCAGGCGCAACGCACGACCGTCGAGCAGCGCTGAGCGAATCGAGGCGAGCCCGTCGGCCTCCCCGGCGTGCACCGTGACCGGAAACAGCTCGCGCGCCAAATAGTCGAACGCCTCGGTGAAGCGACTCGGCAGAAACCCAGCCTCTGGCCCTGCGATATCGAAGCCGACGACGCCGTTGCCGCGATGACGCACCGCCAGTTGCGCGATCTCGAGGCCGCGATCAAGGTGGCGCATGGCCGAGATGAGCTGACCAACCCCGATGGCCTTCCCGGCCGCTGCGGCAATGTCGATGCCCTCGTCAATGCCGGCTTGCACGGCCTCGACGGCCGCATCGAGGCTGAGGCCGGCGCGCTGGTGCTGTTCTGGCGCCCAGCGCAGCTCAGCCCAGATCACATTCTGGTGAGCCAGATCGAGGACCGCATCGCGCGCAACGCGGGCCAGGCCCTCCTCGCTCTGCATCACGGCGGTGGTGACGTCGAAGGTCTTGAGGTAGTCGACGAGCGAACCGGACTCGCTCGAGTGCGCGAACCAGGCGCCAAGTTCGTCTGCGTCGGTGGTCGGCAACTCCACACCGGCATCTTCAGCCAACTCGATGATGGTCTGCGGGCGCAGTCCGCCATCGAGGTGATCGTGCAGCGAGATCTTTGGCAGGGTGCGAATGTCGACCCCGTCGAGCAGGTAGTTCGGTTCCATCTTCTCTTCTTTCTGAACTGGTCGGCGCTAGGAAATACGCTCGGCGATAAGCGGGCCGCCGTCGTGAACGGGGTCGCCTGGCTCGCCGATCTGCCACGCGCCTTCGAGGGCTGCGAGGGCGCGCGGGAAGCGATCGGGTTCATCGGTGTGCAACTCCCAGAGCACATCACCGGCTTTGACCGCATCGCCCGGCTTCACCTTCAGGTCAATACCTGCGGCGTGGATGACCGGGTCATCTGCTCGCGCACGTCCAGCCCCCAGCCGCCAGGCCGCAATCCCGAACGGCAGCGCCTCTTGTCGAACGAGGATGCCATCGCGGTCGGCGCGCACCTGTTCGGTCTCGCGCGGGGTCGGAAGTGCCGCCTCCGGGTCGCCACCCTGAGCACGAACGGTGGCATTCCAGACGGCCAAGGCTCGACCGTCATCGAGCGCTGCCTCGACGTCGGCGTCGGGCTGGCCGACCAGGCGAAGCATTTCGCGCGCCAGTTCGATTGTCAGCTCGCGCACATCGGCTGGACCGGCGCCGCTGAGCACCTCGACCGACTCGCGAACCTCATTGGCGTTGCCGATGGCCCGACCGAGCGGCACATTCATATTGGTCAGCAGCGCGCTGGTCGCCACCCCCGCGTCGGTTCCGAGCTCCACCAGGGTGCGTGCGAGTTCGCGCGAACGCTCGATGTCTTGCATGAACGCGCCCGAACCGAACTTGACGTCAAGCACGAGCGCGCCGGTTCCCTCGGCGAGCTTCTTGGACATGATTGACGAGGCAATCAGGGGAATCGCCTCGACCGTCCCGGTCACATCCCGCAGCGCGTAAAGCTTCTTGTCGGCGGGGGCCAAGCTGGCGCCAGCCGCACATACCACTCCGCCGCAGTCGCGCAACTGGGCGAACATTTCTGCGGCGCTCAGATCGGCCCGCCAACCAGGAATCGACTCCAACTTGTCGAGGGTTCCGCCGGTGTGGCCGAGGCCGCGACCGGACAGCTGGGGCACCGCAACGCCAAAGGATGCGACCAACGGCATAAGCGGCAACGTGATCTTGTCGCCAACGCCTCCGGTGGAGTGCTTGTCGACGGTGGGCTTGCCGAGCTTGGAGAAGTCCATTCGCTCACCGGTATCGATCATGGCAAGGGTGAGGTCGCGCACCTCTCGGCGGTTCATTCCGTTGAGAAAAATCGCCATCGTCATCGCAGACATCTGCTCGGGAGCGACATAGCCGCGCGTGTAGGCGTCAACCAGCCAACGAATCTCCTCGGTGGAGAGCTCACCGCGATCCCGTTTGGCCCGAATCAGATCGACCGCATCAAATGCCTCAACCATGCTCTGTTCCTTTCGCCGAGCGGCTGTTCGCCGACTCGCTACTGACGTCTTCGGTCTGTGTGTTGGCAAAGTCGCTGAGCTGCCTTGGCCCGAATGCGTTCGGCAGCACCTCGTCGATAGTGTGCAGTCCAGAGACAGTCTGCAGCAGCATGCCGGCCGCCGAGTGCTCGAAGAGGAGTTGTCGGCATCGCCCGCAGGGCATCAGCACCTCACCGTTGCCGTCAACACAGGTGAAGGCACGCAACTTGCCTCCACCGCCCATGATGAGCGCGCTGATCAAGGAGCACTCCGCGCACAACGTCACCCCATATGAGGCGTTCTCAACGTTCGCCCCGCTGACGATGCGCCCGTGCTCGGTGAGCGCCGCTGCGCCAACCGGAAACTTCGAATACGGCGCGTAGGCCAGGCGTGAGGCGGCAACGGCCGCAGCGTGCAACGATTCCCAATCGATGTCGGGAGTGGGCTCGGCCATCGTCACGACTTCAGGTATGGCTGGCCGTCGGCAGCGGGAGCCCGCGACCTGCCGACCAAACCGGCAACCGCAAAGATGGTCACCACATACGGCAGCATGAGCATGAACTCACTCGGCACCGGTGATCCGATCACACCGAGGGTGTTCTGGATGTTCGAGGCAAAGCCGAAGAGCAAGGCAGCGAGCGTGGCTTTGATCGGATCCCATTGCCCAAAGATCACGGCAGCCAGCGCAATGTATCCGGCACCCGCGGTCATCTGTTTGTTGAAGGCCCCAACGGCACCGAGGGTGAAGAATGCCCCACCGAAGCCGGCAATCCCGCCAGCCAACAGCACATTCAGAAAGCGGGTGAGGTTCACGTTGATGCCGACCGTGTCGGCTGCTTGCGGATGCTCACCAACGGCCCGCACGCGCAGTCCCCAGCGGGTGCGGTACAGCGCGAACGCCACAACCGCAACGGCGATGTACATGACGTAGACAATTGGTGTCTGCCGGAACAGCATCGGACCGATCAGCGGAATGTCACTGAGCAGCGGGACACTCCACGGTGCAAAGCGCGGTGGCGTGTTCAGCAGGGTCGCATTTGGCACGAGCAGCTGGGAATAGAAGAAGTTGGTGAGCCCGATGACCAGCACGTTCAACACCACGCCAACAATGACCTGGTTCACGAAGTACTTGACCGCGAACACCGCGAGCAGCAGCGCGACAAGCACTCCAGCGACGATCGCCGCGAGCAGCCCCGCCCAAGGGTTCTTGGTGAGGCTCGCCACGATGGCCGAGGTGAAGGCGCCGAAGAGTAACTGACCCTCGATCGCGACGTTGATGACGCCAACCCGCTCGCCGACCACGCCAGCGAGCGCACCGAAGACGAGTGGCACGGCCAGGCTGAGACCGCCCGCGAGCAGTCCGGGCAATGGGATGACCGGCGTGCTCGCACCGGCAGCCGCCCAGGTGAGGAAGCCGACGAAGAGCACCACGGCAAAGGTGACGGTGAGCCAGAGTGGCACGCGGCGCTTTGCACGAGTGAACAGCACCGCCGCAACGCTCGACAGTGCGGCCATGATGAGCACCACCGCAACAACGACGCTCGAACTCACGACGAGTACCGGCAGTTCGTTTGTGTCGCCGGTGGGTGAGAGCTTGTAGCTCACATCGGCCGAGTGCGGCAATAACAGAAACAGCAGCGCGGCCACAACCGTGATGATCGCAAAGCTCACGGCCGCCTTCCAACTGACCAGCGCCACCTTCGCGAGGGCGGGCGGCTGCTGCGAGTTCGTGCTCTGGGAGAGCGCAGTGCTTGCACTCATTTGCTCGTCACCTCCGCGGTCTTTGTGGCTTTGGATGCTCGGTCAGTTTTGGCGGTTTTGCCGGGCTGCGGCAGCCGGAAGATCGCCCGCACCAGCGGCGGGGCCGCGATGAAGAGCACGATGAGCGACTGCAACACCAGCACGATATCGACGGGGATGCCGTTGGCCGCCTGCATTGCGAATCCGCCAGCCTTGAACGCACCGAACAGCAGACCCGCACCCATGATGCCAATTGGGCTTCCGCGACCCAACAAGGCCACCGTGATGGCGTCGAAGCCAATACCCGCGTCAATTTGAGAGGTAAAGCCGGTGGTCACGCTCCCGAGCACCTGGCTGACGCCGGCCAAGCCGACGAGTGCGCCCGAGATGAGCATGGCGTACAAGTAAACGGACTGCACGTGAATGCCGGCAACGCGGGCCGCCTTGGGGTTCTCACCAACGGCTCGGAACTCGAAACCGAGCTTCGAGCGAGAGAGGATCCACCAGACGAGTGCAACTGCCGCGAGCGCCAGAATGAAGCCGAAGTGCAGGTTGTATTGCGAGCCGAGCAGTTTGGGGAGCACGGCCGTCGAATCAACTGCGGCCGACTTGGGGTTGCTTGAACCGGGTGCCTGCAAGAAGCCCTGCGTCGCGAGCATCCATGAAACCAAGTAGAAGGCGATGTAGTTGAGCATGATGGTCACGATGACCTCGTGCGCGCCGGTGCGGGCTTTCAAGAACCCGGCAATCCCGGCCCAGAGTGCCCCGCCGAGCAGACCGGCAATGACCGCGACGATCATGTGGATGCCCCACGGCAGATGCACGCTGAAGCCCACCCAGCCAGCGGCCGAGGCGGCGATCAGCATCTGACCTTGGCCACCGATGTTGAACATGCCAACCCGGAAGGCCAGACCGACGCCGAGACCCGCTGCGATCAACGGGGTGGCAAAGTTGAGTGTTTCGGTCAGCGGTCTGATGCCTTTGGCGAAGCTGTCTGCCCTGAAGTTGTAGATCGCGCCTTGGAAGAGTGATGAGTATGCCCCGCCGACCGCGTTGCCGATGGCGTTGAAGGTGTCCATCGGGCGGGAGAAAAAGTACCCAGCCGCTGATTGCACGTTCGGATCGGTCAGCACGATCAGCACCGAGCCGAAGAGCAGTGCCAACACGAGAGCGAGCACCGAGATGATGGCGTTGCCGGTGATGACGCGTTGCCACGCCTCCGCCCAACGCGATGACTCCTCGCCCGAAACATCGGGCCCGGTTGGGGTCGATCCGGGAGTGGCTGGTCGGGTCAGGGAACTCATGCTGCGACCTCCACCTGTTCGCCCAACATCATGAGCCCGAGTTGGTCGCGCGAGGTGTCTCCCGGCACGATTCCGACAATCCGACCGCGATACATCACCATGATTCGATCAGCGAGCGCCGCAACCTCATCAAGCTCAGTCGAGACGACGAGGACTGCGACTCCTGCATCGCGGGCGGCCACGATCTGCGAGTGGATGAACTCGATCGACCCGACGTCAACGCCGCGGGTGGGCTGTGCCGCCACGAGCAGATCAAGTGAGCGGCTCAGTTCGCGAGCAATGACGACTTTCTGTTGATTCCCGCCAGAGAGCTGCCCGGCGAGATGATCGGGCCCACTGGCACGAATGTCGAACTCAGCGATCCGGTCGATCGCAAACTGCTCGATGGCGCCGAGCTGCAGCGAACCGTGCCGAACAAACGGCGGGCCGTCGAGTCGGTCAAGCACCAGATTCTCAGCGATCGAAAACTCGGCGACCAAGCCATCTTCGCCGCGATCCTCCGGCACAAAGCCGACCCCGGCCTGCAGTCGGGCGCGCACCGATGTCGAGCTGATGTCACGCTCGCCGAGTCGGATCTCGCCCGAGACATTCGGATGCAGCCCGAGCAGGGCCTCGGTGAGCTCGGTCTGGCCGTTGCCCTGCACGCCCGCAACGGCAACGATCTCGCCGCGACGAACGGAGAAGTTCAGGTGATCGACCACGATCTGCCCGAGGTGGTCGATGACGGTGAGGTCGTTGACGTCGAGCGCCACCTCCCCCGGCTTGGCCGGCGCCTTCTGCACCATGAGTTCGACCGCACGGCCAACCATGAGGGTGGCCAGTTCGGCATTGCTCGCGGTCGGTGCGGCTTCGCCGACGACTTTGCCCAGGCGAATCACGGTGATGCGATCGGCGACCTCACGCACCTCACGGAGTTTGTGGGTAATAAACACGATGGAGGTTCCTGCCGCCTTGAGCTGACGCATCATTGCCATCAGCTCATCGGTCTCCTGCGGGGTGAGCACTGCCGTCGGTTCGTCAAACACCAGGATGCTGGCTTCGCGGGAGAGCGCCTTGATAATTTCGACCCGCTGCTGAACCCCGACCGGGAGGTCTTCGACCAGCGCATCTGGGTCGAGATCGAAGCCGAAGCGATCGGAGATCTCGCGAACCTGGGCACGGGCGGCTTCCAGGTCGAGCCGGCCACCGAAACGAGTCTGCTCGTGACCGAGCATCACGTTCTCGGCAACGGTAAACACCGGGATGAGCATGAAGTGCTGGTGCACCATGCCGATCCCCGCCCGCATCGCGTCTCCTGGGCCGGCGAAGTGCACCACCTCGCCGTCGAGCAGAATCTCGCCTTCGTCGGCGGAGGTGAGCCCATAGAGCACGTTCATGAGGGTCGACTTGCCTGCGCCGTTTTCACCGAGGAGGCAGTGGATTTCTCCGCTCTCAACAGTCAATGAAATGTGATCGTTGGCGACGAGTGAGCCGAACCGCTTCGTGATGCCGCGAAGTTCGAGTTGCATAAATCCTCATCTTAGGAGTGCGCGCGCGGTTGCGCAGCTATTCGCTCAAAGGAGCGGGGGAGACTGATTGCTCAGTCTCCCCCGGCCCGGGTGGTGGTGCCTGAATTACTTGTTCAGGTACGAGGTCACCTTGACCTTGCCAGAGATGATCTGCTGGCTCAGGTCGTCGAGCTTGCTCTGCAGGTCGCTCGGGATCCAGCTGCTGAAGTTGGTCAGCGGCGCCAGGCCAACACCCTTGTTCGACAGGTTGCCGATGTAGGGGCTGTTCGAGAACTTGCCGTTGGCTGCGGCCTCGACCGAGGTCTGCGTCGCAACACTGATCTCTTTCATGATCGAGGTCAGCACGAGGCTGGCAACGGTCGGGTCGGTCTTGGTGAGGTCAGCGTCCACGCCGAACAGGGCGATGGTCTTGCCCGAACTCGTGATAGCTGCGGCCGCGCTCTGGTAGATCGGTCCACCGACCGGCAGAATCTCGTCGGCGCCCTGGTCAATGAAGCCCTGAGCGATCTGACGTGCCGTGTCGTTGGCCTGGAAGCCGCCGGTGAACGATCCGGTCTGACCATCCCAGCCGAGCACCTTGGTGGTCGCGTTGTTCTGGGTGTTGTAGTAGTTGACGCCCTGCAGGAAGCCGTCCATGAAGATCGTCACGGTCGGGATCTGCATGCCACCGAAGGTGCCGACGATGTGCGACTGGCTGGTCGCCGCAGCGGTATAGCCAGCCAAGAACGCGGCCTCAGCCGTGTTGAACAGAATTGGCTGCAGGTTTGGCAGCGTGGTTGACGGCTGGTCGTCGATCAACAGGTAGTTGATGTTGGTGTTCGCCTGAGCCGAGGCGACCGCGGCGTCGGCCAGGTTGAAGCCAACCGCGACGATTGCGTTGCAGTTCTGCGAGACCAGGCTCTCGAGGTTCGGAGCGTAGTCCGAGTCCGACTTGGACTCGACCTTGACGTACTTGCTGCCGATCGACGAGGCGGCTTCGGTGACGCCCTGCAGTGCGAGTTGGTTGAACGACTTGTCGTTGAAGCCGCCACCGTCGGAGACGACGCACGGCAGGAAGTTGCTCTTCCCTTGCGTGCTTGACGTCGACGGAGCGCTGGCACAGCCAGCGAGCAGCGCGACCGAGCCGATAAGGGCAAGCCCGGTGAAGGCTGCCTTTCGAGTTTTGTTGATCACAGTGGTCCTCCAGTTAGTCGGTGCTCGATTTCACACCGAATACCCACAGGCTAGCCAGCGAACGGTTGCGGCGGCATTACCGAGCACGGATGCGGACGAAATGGTTATGAAACGGTGAAGTCTTGCTCAAATGAGCACGGATTTCGTTCCCGATTGCGTCGATGACTGCGCAAGCCTTCGTTTTCTCAGCACGAGCGGCGTCGAGTTAGAGCACATCCGTTGAGCCGCTGACCTTGAGCGCATCCACCACACTCTTCACCCGTTGGGCGTGCTCGGTCGTGGTCACGAGCAAGGCATCAGGGGTATCGACCACCACGATCCCGCTCACCCCGATGAGGCTAATGACCCGCTCGGTTTGACTGACCACAATGCCGCTCGATGAGTCAGCCAAAACCCGAGCGTTCTTGCCAAGGATTGCCAAATCGCTCGGCCGCCCCGAGCCGTTCAACTTGGCGAGCGATGCAAAGTCACCGACGTCATCCCACTCGAATTCCCCCGGAATCACGACCATGCGCCCGGCCGCAGCCGCTGGCTCGGCCACCGAATAGTCGATGGCGATCTTGGTCAGCCGAGGCCACACCCGATCGACCGTCGGACCGCGCCGGGCCGGATCATCCCACGCCTCAGCGAGTTCTTCAAGGCCAGCCCGCAGCTCGGGGTGGGTCGCACCCATCTCGTCGAGCAGCACGTCGGCGCGCGCGAAAAACATACTGGCGTTCCAAAGATAGCCACCATCTGCGAGGTAGCTCTTGGCCGTTTCGAGGTTCGGCTTTTCCACAAAACTCTCGACCGCCAACGCGCTCGGCGCACCCGGGATGTCTACTTCTTCGCCGCATTGGATGTAGCCAAAGCCGACCGAGGGTTCGGTCGGGGTGATGCCAATGGCGACGATGTAGCCAGCTTTGGCCGAAGCGACGGCTTCGCTGACCGAGCGGCGAAACAGTCGCTCGCCGAGAATCACATGGTCGGCAGCGAATGAGCCGATGATGACGCCTGGCTCGCGACGATTGAGGATTGCGGCAGCCAGTCCGATGGCGGCAGAGGAATCACGTGGCTCACTCTCGAGCACCACATTCAGATCGGCCAGCTCGGGCAGTTGGGTCTCAACCGCGCTGCGGTGAGCCCGTCCGGTGACCACCATGATGCGCTGCGGGCCGGCGAGCGGTGCGAGGCGATCCCACGTCGCGCGAAGCAGCGTTCGCCCGGAGCCGGTGAGGTCGTGCAGGAACTTCGGCGCGTCACTGCGTGAGAGCGGCCAGAGTCGCGAGCCAACTCCTCCGGCCGGAATCACCGCGTAAAAGCCATCGAGCGGCGACATCAATGTTGGGGATGTTCGGGGGGCACGTTCGCTCACCTGCCCAGACTAGCGCGAAGAGACTAACTTGCACAACGGTGTGCAGTTTAATATGATCGCGGAGTGACCAATCCAGCCCGCATCCCTCGGCGCGACAGCCAAGCCAATCGGCAGGCCCTATTGGATGCGGCACGCACCCTTCTCGCTCGCGATCCGCAGGCGAGCCTGAACGACATCGCAGCAGCGGCCGGACTTTCCCGACGCACGCTGTACGGACACTACGCCACTCGCGATGACCTCATCGACGCGCTCACCCGGCAGGGAATCGAGCGACTTGGCCGTCTGATCGATGAGGTGCAGCAGAGCGACCCGGCTGTTCGTCTCGCAGCGATCGCCGATGCCATCTGGCGAGATATGCGCACCAAGAACTGGCTCGCACACCAGTCACTCCGACACAGCCAAATGACTCAATTTGCTGATGACCTCGCGCCGCTGAGCACCGAGCTCAGCCGGATCGCCTCGGCCGGGATGGCCGCCGGACAGTTCAGGACCGACGTGAGCCCAGAACTGCTCGCACAACTCGAAGTCAGCATCTTCGTTGCCAGCTGTGCGCTTGCACTCAGTCAAGGCCTCAGCGCCGAAGCTGGCCGCTCACTCGTTGTCACCCAGGTGCTGCTGTGCGCGGGAGTTGAATTGGGGCGCGCGAGCAATATCTATCGGAGCATTCCCGAAGTGAAGGAGCCCCAATGGGCATAGAACTGCGCGAGGTTCGTCTCGGCGGACCCAGATCCGAACTATTGCCCACCCTCTCGGTGGTCGCAGCAGAGCAGGCATTGACCGTCATCGCCGTCGACACTGACGAACGCCCAATGCTGCTGTCGCTGCTCCTCGCTGGCCGCTTAAAGCCGAGCGCCGGGGAGGTACTCATCGACGGCCGAGCAGATCCGCGCGAACTGCGCCGCCGGGTGGCGCTCGTCGATACCCCGTACACCGCCGAGCCCGACCCCGGCGTGCCGGTGCGAACAATCGTCGCAGAAGAGCTGAGCTTCGCCGGACACAGTGCGCACGGGCTCAGCGTTGACGCAGTGCTCGAGCAGGTGGGCGTGAGCGTCGGGCCGCGGGTGCCCATCCGTGAGCTCCCCACCACCCAACGACTCCGACTGCTCTGCACACTCGCGCTGCTGCGAGAAGGAGTCGACACACTCGTGATTACCTCGCCCGAACGTCACGGCGGCAATCCCCGCGAACTCCTCGCCGAACTCGACGCCATCGTTTCGGCCGGACGCACGGCCATCGTGGTGACCGACGCCGCCACCACCTCCGCGCTCGAAGCAGCACGCGCTGAGCGACCCGGCCGCGAACACGCCCCCAATCCCGTTCCTCCTCCCCCCAGCATGGAAGCACAGGCCAACTCATGAAACTATGGCAGGGAATGCGAGTTGAACTCGCGCGTCTGAGCTCAAGCAAGATGTCGGTCATTTCATTGATCGCACTGATGACCATCCCGGTGATGTACGGCGGACTCTACCTCTGGGGCAATCGCGACCCATATGGCAGGCTCGACCGAGTGCCGGTAGCACTCGTTGTGGCCGACCAGGGCGTGGCGGTGAACGGCAGCACCACCAACTTCGGCCAGCAGGCGGCCGACCAGCTCAAGAGCGACGGCACCTTCAACTGGACCACGCTGTCGAGTGAGAGCGAAGCACGGTCGGAGGTTGATCGAGGCCGATACGACTTCGCGGTCGTCTTCCCGGTGAACTTCTCATCCGATCTCAACTCAGCCGGCAGCTCGAACCCGAGCCAAGCATCCATCGTTCTGATCACCGACGACACGAACAGTTACCTCTCCACGACCATCGCCAAACAAGCGGCGACCAGCCTCAGGACCGCCGTCGCCGCCAGCGTCGCCAAGAACGCCTCACAACAGTTGCTCGCAGGCATCGCCCAGCTTCGAGTCGGCATCAGCAACGCCCACGACGGCGCAACGCAACTGGCCGATGGCAGCAGCCAACTGGCCAGCGGCACTGCCTCAGCGCTCTCGGGTGCGAGTGCGCTCAGTAGCGGGCTGGCACAGTTGCAGAGCGCTTCGGCGCAGCTCCCCGAGCAGAGCGCCGAATTGGCTGCGGGAGGCAGCACCCTCAGCAGCAAACTTGGCGAGTTGCAGACCGGGGTGAGCACGCTCTCTGGCTACGCGGGTTCAGCCCAACAGATTACCCAGCAGCTCTACACGGCAAACGGATGCGGCACCGGCTCAGCCACGGCGCAGTGTCCGGCGCTGACCCAACTATTGCAATTGAACTCCGGCATCGCCTCCGGCACCTCATCTTTGGCGAGCAGTTCGATCCCGCTGCTCACTGGCGCGGCCAACAGCTTGAGCACGGCGCTCAATCAACTCGCGAGCGGCGCTCCGAGCTTGGCCGACGGCATCGCCCAGGCAGCTGCCGGCGCCTCACAATTGCACAACGGGCTCCAGCAGCTCAACTCGGGGGCGACCAGCCTCGACTCCGGAGCAGGGCAGCTGCGGGACGGACTCGCAAACGGCCTCAGCCAGGCACCGGACCACAGCAGCGATGAGCAGGCGGCAATCGCAAGTGCGATCAGTAACCCGGTGAGTGTCGATCAGCAGGCGATCACTCAGGCCCAAAACTACGGTGCCGGTCTTGCGCCATTCTTCATCAGCTTGGCCGCCTGGATCGGCATCTACGCCCTGTTTCTGATGGTGCGACCGCTCTCGCGGCGGGCACTCATTGCGGTGCGCCGGCCGATCACAACGGTCATCGCTGGCTGGGCGGTACCGGCCAGCTTCGGACTCGTGCAGATGATCGCGCTCTATCTCGTGCTCGTTGGTCCGCTCGGGCTGCATATTGCATCCCCGCTTGCCATGTTCGGCTTCATGTGCCTCATCAGCGTGAGTTACGCCGCGATCGTGCAGATGTTGAACGTGGCGTTGGGAGCAGTCGGGCAATTCATCGGGCTCATGCTCATGGTGTTGCAACTCGTGACCGCTGGCGGCACCTTCCCGTGGCAAACCCTTCCGGCGCCGCTTGCCGCGCTCCACCAGTTCCTTCCGATGAGCCACGCCGTCACTGGCATGCGAACGCTCATGTACGGCGGCGATGGGCAACTGTGGAGTGAGATCGCCATTTTGCTCTGCTGGATGCTCGGCTCAATCGCGATCAGTATCTTGGTCGCGAACCGCAAGTCGAACACCCTCAGGCTTCGGGAGCTGCGTCCGAGCGTTCTCGCCGGCTGAGCATTCGAGCGCGCATTCGAGCGCGCATTCGGCCGGCTTCGGCCGCGGCTACTTGGTGCTGGAATCGAAGGCTTGCACCTTTGCGAGGATGCTGCTGATCGCCGCGTCCTGCGCCGCAAGATGCACTTGGATCTGCTTGGCTTCTTCGAGCACCGCACTGGCATCGTCGTAGGTGGCTTTTGCCCGGTTGTCAGCAGCGGCGGCTTGGATGTTCTGCCCAACGATAATGATCGGCAGCAGCACCAACTGCAGGAACGTCTGGGCGATCCAGGCAACGATAATGAGCACGCTCCCACTGGCGATTGCTGCAGGCAAGCTCACCAAGGTGAGCAATAGGAAGGCGTACGCCGCCCACATGGTGCCAACCGACTGCGTGATTTTCAGCCCAATGGCATCGTTGATTTTGCCGATCCGGCTCTCGTGCAAGGTGTCGGCGGCTTGTTGCACCGTCGGCGGCCCTTCCTCCTTGCGCGCGGCAACACGGTGGTGCGGCTCGTAGGTATACAACTCGCTCATAGTGGTGTTCTCCTTGATTCAGCTTCAACAGGCAAGTATGCGCCGAGAACCCCACCAAACCCCGCAGCTTCTCGCGGGAATCCTCGCGTCACGATCGAGCGTGTTCGCGGCTCAGCTTGCGGGCCCGCGCCCGCTCGCGGGTGCGACGCACATACGCCGCAGAAGACTCGCTGGAGAGCGCCAGCAGAATGAGGATGTCCGCGCCGATGCCGAATAAGCTGCCGGACGCCAGCGGGTCGAAACTCCCGCTCTGCCACAGCAGCAGTTCTGAGAACAGGGTGAGTACCGTGAAGCTCAGAACGAGCGTGCGCGCCCAACTGCTGCCGAGGAACACGAGCCATCCGAGGAGCGCTTTGACCACCGAGATCGCCACGAACAGCATCACAATGACCCAGACCACCACACGAGTGACCTCACCGCTCGGGTCAATTGCTTGTATCTCGGGACTGCGGACGAAGGCGTCGACGCCCAGCACGATGCCAATTGCCGAGATCACATCGGTGACCGCAGAGACCCAGAGCAGGACGGCACCGAACGCCACCGAACTCGGTCGAAGGTTGGCGTGTGTTACCGCGATGACCTCATCGAGGCCATCTGCAGGCAGCGGGCTCACATCCAGGATCGGAAGATCGCCGTCGGTCTCGATGCTGTCGCCACCCCCATTGCGCGAGTGGTAGCCGGTCGAAAAGTCTCGGAGCAGCTCTTCGGTGACCTCCGGGTTTGCCGCGCGCACTGACTGCACAATGTGGTCGCGTTCGAGGTCGATATTGGCATCGATCTTGTGAGTGATCTGCAGCGTAAACGCCGAGAATCCGACCCGGCGGTCGTAGCTTCCCGCGGCGATCCAGTCCACACGGGTTCCTCCGGGGAGCATCCAGTTCTCAGGACACTTCCAAAACCGAACGTGGTGTCGTTTTCCAGGCGAACCATCGATTTCTTGCTGGTAGGCGAAGTCCTGCTTCCGACCGAACAGGAAGAGCGGGCTCACCGGAGCCTCAAGATAGCTGCGGCGCAGCACGGTTGAGCTGACGATGCGCCAACTACTTCGCCACGTCACGGGATCGGCGCGGGTCCAACCGGACTCAATCATGGCCGCATGCACCTGGGCTTCAGTGCCGCGCAACGCCAGGTTCACCGGGTCACCGAGCAGGCCATCGCTGGTCCGGCTCCGACCGATGAAGTAGTTCGGCACATACAGATTGGTCAGGATGCGGTGCAGTCGCGGGAGCAGCAGGTAGGCGAGCACGGCCCAGAACAGCAACCACATGACAATCTGGGCCCACCCGGCTTGCGCGGCCACATTCGCTACAAGCCAGCCGAGCCAGGCTGCGGCACCGGCCGCAAGGGCAAAGAACACCCAGTCGAGGCGCGATTGCAGCCCTTCAGAGACCAGCGACTGGCTCAGCACCAGCGCTTTGAGGTCTTCTCGCCTACTCACGCGCTCAGCCTAGCCCCGGGGCTAGACTGAGCGAGCAGTCGTCTCGGTACGTTGCGATGATGGGTGGTCGCATGGGTCTCCATGCTGCTGTGATTGACTCCTGCTTCAGCGAAGCGGGCCTTGAAGGAGGAACAAGATGAGCGATTCACCAGGCACCAATCGCGGCGGGGCTGCAGGATTCTTCCTGCGCAATTGGCTCGGAGTGCTGCTGACCATCCTCGTACTGATCTTTGTCGTGCAAAACGGTCTGGTTACCAACTCCGCCTCAGTGCAGGTGCTGTTCTGGACGATCACCATGCCCAATTGGCTGTTGTTGGCCATTGTGTTCTTCCTGGGCTGGTTCGTCGGCTGGCTGTTTTCGCGGCGTGGCCGTCGCAATTAGCGAGGGGTGATTTGCGCCTCGCGCAACTCTTGTGCGAAGCAATGCGCATTGGCGCAACATACGGCGGTCGGCAGCCGAGCGAAGCGTGTCGTTTTGTGTCGAAGCTACATCTTGCGTGAGACCAGCCGAGAACGCGCCTGTGCCTAAGTACAGACTTCCCCACTGAGTGAGCGGTGCCGCATAGGTTCGTCGAAGTTTACAAGCGTTTCATCGCCATCGCTGTTGATGGCGGCGCGGATGTGGGTTGAGGCACCCATTCCGGGTCCGAACACGTTTTGAGACTCCCAGCGGGCTCCGCCCGTTCGGGTATTGGAGTATCTGCAAGCACTAGGAGCAACTCAATGTCGAGCATGTCCCCCTCCCGCGCGGTCCCGCGCGGACCACTCATTGCGATCATCCTGCTGAGCCTGGCGCTCGTGACGATGGTCGTGCTGTTCTTCGTCGTCACCGCGAACATGGCTGATGGCACCAAGCAGCTTCGTGACGGCAGCGCAACGGTCGTCGATGGTTCCAACCAGATCGCCGACGGCAGTTCACAGCTGACCAATGGCGTCAAGCAAGCCGCGGATGGTGTCAACACGCTGAACTCTGGCGCCCAGACCCTGGCGTCGGGAAGCTCAGATCTGAACACCGGCGCGCAAAGCGCGGCAGCTGGCGCGAACAAGCTGGCCGCCGGCCTGTCGAAGCTGTCGTCGAGTGTTTCCTCGGCGAACGCTGGCGCCCAGAAGCTCGCGGCGAACCTTCCGGCGCTCCAGCAGGGCGCAAACGATCTGCAGGCAGGGCTGAGCGGCTTCGCCACGAGCACGACCGTCGGGCTGCCTGGCCTGTCAAGTGGCGCAACGACCGTCAGCACTGGACTCACCGGCCTGCTCGCATACTGCAGCGCGGGAAGCTGCACGATTCCGCAATCGGCGCTCACGCAACTCTCGACCGGCGCAGCCCAGCTGGCCGGCGGGCTCAGCCAGGCCAAGGCGAAGTTCCAGAGCACCGACCCCACCGTGAGCCCGGTGGCCGCAGCAGGGGCAGTTGCCGCCGGCGTCGGCTCGGTGCAGTCTGGTGCCGCTTCCCTCGCCGATGGTACTTCGCAGCTCAATAGCGCGGCCCAGACCCTCGCGACGAAGGCGAATGAGCTGTCAACCGGTGTTGGCAGCGTTGCGTCGGGATCGAGCCAAGTCAGTGGCGGAGCGTCGAGCCTGTCGGCCGGCACCGCCACGCTGGTGAGCGGGATGTCGACTCTTGCCGAGAAGACCGGTCAGCTCAACGACGGCATCCAGACCCTCGATGCCGGAAACCAGGCGATCGCCGCCGGGGCAGTCAAGTTGCACGTCGCCTCCGACAACCTGACCCTGCCGCGGTACAGCGCCTGGCTGATCGGACTCGCAATTGCTGGCCTGGTCATCGTGTCGCTCTGGCTGGTGGTTCGCATCCGTCGCTTGCGCGCACGGGCACGCCTCTCCTAAACAGCGCGCTCAGCATCACGCAGCTTGCGGCCCGGCCATTCGGTCGGGCCGCAACGCATTCGACCACGCGGCAAGCCGCCGCTCAGATCACGTTCCCGTAACATTGTCCCGGATTTCGTCTCAGAAACCCACAGGCAACGTTTGCACGCTAAGGTGAGCACACGTTGCACAGTTGCCCACGTGGGAGCGGTTACCAAATTCTCTTCCGGCGAGTCAGCAGTCTACGGCGCGAGCGCGTTTGGCTCGCGTGACCACAACGAAAGAGAAATACAACATGGCAACCGGAACCGTCAAGTGGTTTAACTCCGAAAAGGGATACGGGTTCATCACCCCAGACGACGGCAGCGCCGACGTCTTCGCTCACTTCTCGGCGATTCAGACCAATGGCTACCGCTCACTCGAAGAGGCCCAGAAAGTGGAGTTTGACTTCGCCGATGGCCCGAAGGGCAAGCAGGCAGAGAACATCCGCCCGCTCTAACGCACCTTTTGAACACGCTGAGGCCGCCCCCAACCGGGCGGCCTCAGTTATTTGTAGCTACGATTTCGAACTCGTGCGAGCGGTGCGGCAGCACAGCGCGCAGCCGAACGAACGCGCGGCATGCAGCAGAATAGAGGGGTGCCAAGCGAACGTACCCCCCTGAACCCACGCCAGAAGCAACTGATCGTCGGCATCGTCGTCGGCATCATCGTCGGGGTCGTCATCAGCGCCCTCACGGAGTTCTGGCTGTGGCTCCCGGCAGGCATCGCGCTCGGACTGGCCAGCGGCTCGATGATTAAGCCGCCCGAAAAATAACCCTCGCTCGGCGACTCGCCGGGCGAGCCTTAGCGCTTCGGCTCGGGAGTTGGACGCCGACCTGCCGCAGCCTCAGCGGCATAGTACGCACGCGCTTCGTCTTGCCGCAGCTGCTCCTCAACGACAATCGGCGCGCGAACGAACTCGGGCCCGAGGCCAAAGGCGTTCACCAGGTCATCGGCATACGGACGCAAGCGCTCGACGAGCCGATCAATGTAGCCGCCAACGGCCTGGGCGCGCTGTGGTGAGAGCCGGTTGTGCATCAGATACCAGGCCAGGTGCTGTTCAAGGAGCCCAAGTGCGAAGAGGTCGCGCACCCAGGTGAGCACCTGGCGGGTTCCTGAGTCGGTCACGCCATCCAAGGCACGGGTAAACGCCTCCCACTGCAGCAACTCAGCGTGGGCGCGGCCCGCCTCAATCAGTTCGCTCTGGTTGCGGTTGAATGCCTGGGCGGATGCGGCCGCACCCTGCTTGCCGGCCTCACGCAGTCGTGTCGCAACCTCGGCAACCATGGTCTCGACGCGGTCGGTGAGGAGTTGACGCTGGGTGTCCGAGTCACGCAGTTCATTGACCGAGCGGGCAGTTGACCCCAGATCGGCCACATTTTGAGCCAGGCGACGCAGCCCGGAGCCCGTCACGGCTTTCTCGACCCCCTGGCCGAGCGCATACTTCGCGAGCGCGGCCGCGTCGGCACCTTTGAAGCGAGCGGCATAATCACTCAATAAGCGCTTGGCGACCAACTGCAACAGCACGGTGTTGTCGCCTTCAAAGGTGACAAAGACGTCGAGGTCTTGGTGCAGCCCGACCAGGCCGTTCTCAGCCAGGTACCCCTGACCCCCACAGGCCTCACGGCACTCTTGGATGGTGTCGAGCGCATGCCAGGTGGAGAGCGGCTTGAGCGCCGCAGCGAAGGTTTCGAGGTCTTGACGGTCGGCGTCGGAGTCGGTCTTCCCCGAGAACACCGCGTCGAACTTGATCAGAAACTCGTCGTGCGCGAAGTACTGCGCATAGACGGTGGCCAGCTTCGGCAGGAGGCGACGCTGGTGCCGCTGGTAATCAAGCAACACCATCTCGTCGTCACCCTCGCCCGCAAACTGACGCCGGCGTTGGCGTACTTGATCGCAGTCGTCAACGCCAGTGCGGCCGCGTTCGTGGCGGAGCCATCGAGTGACACCCGCCCCTGCACGAGGGTGCCGAGCATGGTGAAGAAGCGGCGGCCGGGGCTCTTGATCGGGCTTGAGTAGCTGCCGTCGGGGGCGACATCGCCATAGCGGTTCAGCAGATTCTCGCGTGGCACGCGCACGTGGTCAAACGCGAGCCGTCCGTTGTCAATGCCGTTGAGCCCGCCCTTCAGGCCGTCATCGCTGCTCTGGATGCCCGGCAGCAGCTGGCTACCGTTGCGAATCGGCACATAGAAGCAGTGCACTCCGTGGTTCACGCCATTGGTGATGAGCTGGGCGAACACTGTCGCGGCTTGACCGTGCAGCGCGGCGTTGCCAAGGTAGTCCTTCCAGGCAGCCCGGAAGGGGGTGTTGATGACGAACTCTTCAGTGTCGGGATCGTAGGTGGCCGTGGTGCCAATGCTGGCAACATCAGAGCCGTGACCGGTCTCGGTCATCGCGAATGCGCCAGGCACCTCCAGGCTCATAATGCCCGGCAGCCACTTGTCGTGGTGCTTCTTGGTTCCCAGGTGCAGCACGGCGGCACCAAAGAGGCCCCACTGCACGCCGGATTTGATCTGCAAACTCGGGTCGGCAAAGACGAGCTCTTCAAAGGCCGCAATGTGGCCACCGTGATTGTCTTGGCCGCCGAGATAGCGGGGGTAGCCGCGGTGCACGGCGTTCGCGTCGACCAAGAGCTGCAACTGAGCGAGCACCCGCTCGCGCTGCTCATGCATCGAGAGTCCCTCGATCTTGTGAAATGCCGGATCGGCCAGCGTCGCCCGAGCTTCGCGGCGAGCATCCGCCCAGGTGCCCATGAGCATTTCACCGACGGACGCGACGTCCATGACCGGAGTGTCGCCAGCATCCACCGCCTCGGTGGTGTCGATCGCAACCGTGTGTGGTGCAGAGTCCAACATCTTTGCTCCTCTTTCAGCCAGCGCAACAATGCGCAGTGCAACGCTACGCAGGCCACGGGTCGAACTCGAACTGAAGGTGGTCGGGCACAAGGATGGCGCGGCTGGCGTGGGGGCCGGTTGTGCTGGGTGCACAATCATCCGGCGCCCGCATTTGGAGGTTCCAGCAGTGATGAGTTGGGCTGCCGAGGATGCGCGTAGGCTGGCAACATGACCAAGAGCTACGACAAAATCACCATGTTCGGTGCCGCCTGGTGCGGTGACTGCCGTCGGGCGAAGGCACTGCTCGACACGACCGGCGTTGACTACGACTACATCGACCTGGTCGAGCACGAAGACGAAGCCAAGACCGCTGAGGCAATCAGTGGCCGCAAGAACATCCCGGTGATCGTGTTCCCTGACGGCTCATTCTTGGTTGAACCGAGCAACGACGAGCTGGTTGCGAAGCTCTAGTCAGCCCGCATCCGTTCAGTTGGGTTGATCAGCTGCATCTGCGGATGGGCGCTCTGCCTCTCGCCGCAGATTGAGCAGATCGATCACGATGAAGTCGTTGAGTCTGGCCTCGCGCTCAGCCGCGTAATTCTCATCGCCGAACTCAAGGGTTTCGGCGCGATCGAGGAGCCGTTCCATTTCGCGTGCAAGTTCACCCCACGCCTGCGCCCGTGCCCGTTCGATCAGCATGAGCAGCCGCGACTGATCAGTGGCGTAGAGCTCAAGCCGTTGCGCCACCTCGTCAAATGACTCCTCGCGGAGGATGAGATTTTCCACGTCACCACGCCGGTAGTCGTGCTGATGGATGCTGCGCCCGCGCAGCGTCGAAGCATTCCGGCGATCCATGCGGGTGCGTTCGGCCGCCTCCCGTGACTCCCTGGCAAGCCCCTGCAGAATCTGTTCGGCCGCCGGAAGGAACTCCTCCGGCTCAAAGCCGTCCGGTTCCGTATGCGCGCTGACCAGCACTCGATTCTTGAGCGCCATGACGGCTGCCTGCTCGGCCATTGCCACACCTTCACTTGCGGCCTCATCGACACTCGGGCCCTGCGGGTCGGGCCCATACTCAGCTGCGGAGCCGCGCGCGCGCCACCAGCGCCACTCGACCATCAGTCCTCCAGACCCCGCCCCAGGCTTAAGCGTAGCGACTGCGACGGCCCATAGGATTGATGCTCATGGGCTTCGACTTTTTCGCTCAACCCGAACTGCCAGCGCCGGCACTGCCAACACCCGAGGTCGCCGCACTCTGCGAAGCCGAGTTCGGCCTCAGCGGAGAACTGATCGAACTCGGCAGCCAACAGGATCAGAACTTCCTGCTGCGAACCGAGCAAGATGCGGTCGTCATCAAGCTGGTCAACCCTGCCTTCGGTGCGGATGAGGTCGAAGCGCAAGATGCGGCGGCATCGCTGATTGCCGAGCGCACCGGCTTGCGGGTGGCGCGACCACGCGCATCCGCCGTGGTCGAGAGCTCGGCGGGCCGGCTGCAGCTGCGAGTCATCGACTACGTGGCCGGCGGAACGCTCAGCGGTTCGGACTACCTCAGCACTGAGCAGATCGCTGGCCTTGGCCAACTGGCGGCAACGGTCAGCCTGGCGCTGGCGGAGTTTGAGCATCCCGGACTTGACCGAACCTTGCAGTGGAACCTCACGGTCGCCGAGCGAGTCGTTGACCAGCTCGCAGTGCACCTGTCGGCCGAACGCCGCGAGCGGGTGCTCGAGGCAACGCGGATCGCGGCGAACGCGCTGGCGGCGCGTGCCGATGAGCTGCCGTGGCAAGCCGGACACTTCGACCTGACTGACGACAATGTGGTGCGCGGGCCAGAGGAATACCCGATGGGGTGATCGACTTCGGCGATGTGAGCCGAAGCTGGGCGGTGGCCGAGTTGGCGGTGGCAGTCTCGTCGATCTTGCATCACGCCGATGCGGAGCCTTGGACGGTGTTGCCCGCCGTGACCGCCTTTGATTCGCTCCGGCCGCTCGGTGAGGCCGAGCTCGCCGCGCTGTGGCCGCTCGTGGTGTTGCGCACGGCGGTGCTCGTCGTCAGCGGCGCGCAGCAGGTGGTGCTGGATGCCGACAACAGCTATGCGGCGGGGGCGATGGACCGCGAATGGCGCATGTTCGAGCAGGCCAGTTCGATCCCGCACGAGGTGATGACGGGGGCGATTCGCAACGCGCTTGGCAGAGCTCCGCTCGCACTAGCAGACCGTGAAACTGCGCTGTTCGGGCCGCTCATGCAGCTCAACTCCGCGCGCGAGTTCTCCTTTGACGTGTGGGCTCCAGACGCCGACGGCGGGGTGTGGCAAAGCCCCGAAGCGGCCGAGCGAGCCGCCAGAACAGCTGCGACCTTCGGGCCGGTCGTGCGCCGGGCAGCCGTGGCACAGCTCAACCATTCGCGGCCACGTTCGCGGCAGTCGGCGGCTTCGATTCCGACGTGGCTCACGGTGTGGGGTGCGGCGGGCCGTGAACTGTGCGCGCCGCTCGACGGAACACTCAAGCTGGCACGTGGCAGCGAGGGCGCACAGGCGCTCTGGCTTGAGCTGAGCGATGGCAGTCACCTCGAACTGAACGGTGTGGAGGCGATGGGCGTCGACGTTGAACTCAGCGCGAATGCCGCCGTCGCGGTCGCGCGTGGGGATCTGATCGGCGTCGCTGGGGACGAACTGCGCATCCGTTGGCGCGCCGTTCACTGGAACCGAGCTTCGGCGAGATTCCCGATTGGGTGCGGCCCGAGGTCGCTGCTGGCTGGCTTGCCGTGTTGCTCGACGCGGCACCATTGATCGGATTGCCGCCGAGCCGGGCCGATGGCGAAGCCGCCGAAGCGGTGCTGGCCAGACGAGCGGCGCACTTTGCCGAAGTGCAAGAGCACTATTTCGAGCGTCCGCCACAGATCGAGCGGGGCTGGATGAACCACCTGCTCGACACCAACGGTCGGGTGTATCTCGACATGGTCAACAACGTGACCTCGATTGGGCACGGGCATCTCGGACTTGCCAGTGCCGTTTCAGAACAATTGCGCCGCTTGAACACCAATTCGCGCTTCCATTATCAGGCAGTCGCGGAGTTCTCCGAGGCACTCGCGGCAACCCTCCCCGACCCACTCGACACGGTCTTCTTGGTGAACTCGGGTTCGGAGGCGGTCGATCTGGCCATTCGCATTGCGATGGCGGCGACCGATCGGCGCGACATCGTTTCGGTGCTCGAGGCCTACCACGGCTGGACCTATGCCAGCGATGCGGTCTCGACCTCCGTCGCCGACAACCCACGTGCGCTGGAGACCCGGCCGGACTGGGTGCATCCGGTGACCGCCCCCAATACCTTCCGCGGGCCATACCCGGACGCGCCCGAACGCTATGCGGCGGATGCGGTGGCCGAGATCCGGCGACTGGCTGAGCACGGCAACGCGCCAGCCGGGTTCCTGGTCGAGAGCTGGTACGGCAACGCCGGCGGTGTTCAACTGCCCGACGGCTACCTGCAAACGGTGTACGCCGCAGTGCGCGAGCTTGGCGGCCTGGCAATTGCCGATGAGGTGCAGGTCGGCTACGGCCGGCTTGGTGACTGGTTCTGGGGATTTGAACAGCAGCAGGTGGTGCCGGATATTGTTGCGGTGGCCAAATCAATGGGCAACGGCTACCCGCTCGGCGCGGTGATTACCTCGCGCGAGATCGCGGCACGCTACCGCGCTGGCGGGTACTTCTTCTCCTCGACCGGCGGCAGCCCGGTATCGTCGGTCGTTGGCCTGACCGTGCTGCGTGAAATTCAGGGCAGCTTGCAGAACAACGCCGCAACCACCGGCGAATACCTGCGAGCGCGGCTGAACACGCTCGCCGAGCGCACGCCGCAGATCGGTGCCGTGCATGGGCATGGCTTCTATCTCGGGCTGGAACTCGTGCGCGACGAAACGCTCACCCCCGCAACGGCCGAGACCAAGTTGATCTGCAACCGGCTGCGCGAGAACGGGATCATCATGCAGCCGACCGGCGACCACCAGAATGTGCTGAAGATCAAGCCTCCGCTGGTGACCACGCGGGAGGACGTCGATTTCTTCGTCGACACCCTCGAGCACGTGCTCAGCACGACCCGATGGGACGACTGGCAGTAACTCAGCGCTGAAACCGTGTTGCGCAGCGGGAAAGATCTTGCTCACCACTGCACTGCACTGCATTGCGGCAAGCGCACCCGCGGTGATCTCAGGCGTGCGCTACTTGCTACTCGTCGAGGTGGCGATTCCGTTGACCTCGATCAGGAACACGAGGTCTTGACCCGCCAATTTGTTGGTATCGCTTGGTGTTCCGGTGCCGTAGGCGTATTGCGCCGGGATGCTCACCAGAATCTGTGAACCAACCTGCTGGCCAATCAGCGCGGTACGGAAGCCGAGAATCACCTGACTGAGGTCGAGCGCAGCCGGATCGGAGCCGAAGTTCTGATCGAACACGCTGCCATCGCTCCACTTGACGCCCATGTAGTGCACGTTGACGGTCTGACCGCTCGTGATCGTTGGGCCGCCGCCCTGCTTGAGTACTTTCACCGCAAGCCCTGACGGGGCGGTTGATCCCGACAGGGTGATGGTGGGCTTGCCCGAAGAATCGAAGGTGACGTTCGGCACATTCTCGGTCCACGGACTCGAGGTGATGACATCAACCACGTCGGTGACCAGCACCAAGCTGTCCTCGGCACCGATGCCAATCGAAGAGAGCGTGGTTGTGCTGTATAAATCAGTTGCCGGCAGCACGGTCACCGAGCGACTTCCCACGGCAAGGCAGTCGATTCCGGCTCGGATCCCATCCGGAAGGCTTGAGCTGGCGACTTCGAGCTGGAAGTTTTGCTGACCGATCAGGTCGCCACTGGCGCCAGAGAAAATACTGACCATTGCATCGACCGTTTGACCGCTTTTCGGCGTGACACCGGTGCCTTTGGTGACGACCGTTCGTTGTACCCCGGTCGCGCCGAGCGGGGCAGTGAATGCCGCGGTGGTTTTCGCGCCGAAGTCTCCACTGACCTTGACGCCATCGCTCAGAGATCCGCTCGAAACTTTCACGCAGTCCGCCGACGCTGGGCTACTCGAGCCGGCGCACGCGGTCAGGCCGATGGAGGCGGCCAGTGCTACGACGGTCAGGGGCAACGCGATGTGGCGTTTCATGGATTCTCAATTCGCTGGTGTCAGTGTGCTGTGTCAAACCGCGCTGGGCAGTTTCTGGATGGTGCCGGTGGGATGCGGGCCGAGGCCATGCGCATCCCACCAGTCTGTCGCATTCGAGCTAGTGATCGGCTGAACGCTCGTGGCCAGCCGAGCTGGCGATGTCGGTCAGAATCGCGTCGCCGATGCGAGCATCCGCAAAGTCGACCTCGATTTCGGCGCGCCCGAGCAACTCAGCCATGCGGCGCTGACGCTGCTTCGGAATGAGGGTGACGACCGTTCCGCGGTTGCCTGCCCGGCCGGTGCGGCCAGAGCGGTGCAGGTAGGTCTTGTACTCATCCGGTGCGTCGGCCTGGATCACCAGGTCGATGTCGTCGACGTGAATGCCGCGCGCGGCCACATCCGTTGCCACGAGCACATTTACCCGACCGCTGGTCAGCTGTGCCAAGTTGCGGGTGCGACGGTTCTGGTTGAGGTCGCCGTGCAGCGAGACCGAACGAATGCCGCGGTCTTCGAGGTAGTCGGAGAGATCCTCGGCAAAGGCTCGGGTGCGGGCGAATACGAGGGTTTTGCCTGGCCGATCAGCCAGCACGCTCACAATGTCGCGCTTGTCGCGGTGGTCTACCACGAGCACGCGGTGCTCGATGGTGCCAGAGGCTTGATCTTCACCGGCAACCTCGTGCACCGCGGGCTCAACCAAGAACTCGTCCACCAAGGTCGCAACGCCCTGGTCGAGGGTCGCCGAGAACAGCAGCTTCTGACCGCCAGGAGCGGTCTCGCGCAGGATGCGCTGCACCGGTTCCAAGAACCCCAAGTCGCACATGTGGTCGGCTTCGTCGAGCACGGTGATGCGTACCTCGCTCAGGTCGAGCTTGCGCTGCTGCACGAGGTCTTCGATCCGGCCCGGCGTGCCGATGACGATATCGACACCGCGCTGCAAGGCGCCCACCTGGCGGCCCTGCGGGACGCCACCGTAAATCTGAGTGGTGAACAGGCCGACTGAGCGCGCGATGGGTTGCACGGTCTGGTCGATCTGCAAGGCGAGTTCGCGGGTCGGGGCCAGGATGAGTGCGCGTGGCTTGCGCCCCATGGCTCGCTTGGCGCCACCCTTGTTTTCGAGCAGGCGCTCGACAATCGGACCGCCGAAGGCGATGGTCTTCCCGGAGCCGGTGCGGCCGCGGGCCAGGACATCCTTGCCGCTGAGCACGACCGGAATCGTGGCGGCCTGAATCGGGAACGGGCTCTCGGCGCCGAGTTCAGCGAGCGCCTTCACGATGTTCTGCCCGAGACCGAGGTCGCCGAAGGTGACGCCTTCAACATCGGTGGCTTGGATTGCCTGAGCTTCGAGGCGTTCGAGCACGACATCGTCTTGCGGGGTGAAGCCGCGCGCCGACTTGTCGGGTAAAAGTTCGACGTGCCGCGGTCGTCACGGGAGTTGCGCGGGCTACGGTCATCGCGGCTGTGGCGCGAACCGGCGCCTGTGGAGCGGCCAGCGTTGCGGTCCGTGCGCGGGCGGTCGTCGCGTCGGTCCGAGCGAGGGGCACGGTCATCACGGTCATATCGCGGCCGGTCGCTGCGCTGCGCACGGTCGTCACGGTCGTATCGAGGGCGTTCGTTCCGGTCTGAACGAGGACGCTCAGCGCGATCAGTACGCGGTGCGCGATCGTCGCGGTCGCCGCGTGGTGCGCGGTCGTCGCGGTCGGCGCGCGGACGGTCTGTGCGGTCGCCGCGGTCGCTCCACTCACTGCGTGGCGCGCGCTCGTCACGGTCGTATCGCGGACGATCACTGCGGCTCGGACGGCCTGCGGAGTCGCGAGCGTCACGGCGGTATGCGCCGCCGGCAACATGGTCACGGGTGCCGTGATCGCGCGAACCGTGTTGGCGCGATCCATCGGAACCACGGCTGACCGCGCGCGCATCCCGTGCATCGCGGCTCGTTGAGGCGTCACGCGCGTCACGCTCAGAGCTGCGAGCCGCACGCTCGTCCGCGTTCCAGCGCGCCTTCTTGACCGGAGCACCAGCCTCTTCAGGGCGGTAGCCGCGGTGCTTCGGGCTGCGCGAACCCGCGGAAGGCTGCGAGGCCTTGCCGAGGTGCTTGCCGTTGGACTTCTTCGGGACGAAGTTTTTGGCGGTACGGCCGCCAGCCGGTTGTTTGCTATTTGGCATGATTGATTCTTCTGGGTTCACTGCACACGGCAGCACTGGTATATGGAGGCTGGTGCACGAAGCACGCGCTCACAAGAACCCGAGCATTGTTGGTCGGGGCCGTTCACATACGGTGACTATCTGCTGCAGATTGCGGCAGAACCGGCCCAGGAGACTCACAAACCCATCCGCGCTCATCACGCGGTGTCTCAGACCGACTCCGATAGCCTAGCAGGCCCACGTTCGGGCACAGAACCAGCGGCTGCGGCACGGTTGGCTGGGAGGTGCGGCGGACGTATGGATTGTCTGTCCTTACTGGCGCCGCTCTGTGCAAGCTGCTGAGCTAGTCGCATGACGCAAGCCACGCATCCAGAGCCCACTCCCGGAGAGCACCGGGACGAGCCGCATCGTGAAGGGCTCGCGCAACGCCTGAACTGGCTGCGCGCTGGGGTGCTGGGCGCGAACGATGGAATTGTCTCGGTGGCGGCGGTCGCGGTGGGCATGGCCGGCGCAACCGGCGCGGTTGCGGCGATTGCGGCGGCAGGTCTTGCTGCGCTGGTGGGTGGGGCGATTTCGATGGCGCTCGGCGAGTATGTCTCGGTGAGTAGCCAACGTGATAGCGAGCACGCCCTGATCGCCAAGGAACGTCGGGAACTTGCCGAGATGCCCGATGAGGAGTTGCGTGAGCTTGCCGGCATCTATCAGGCCAAGGGTTTGCGGGCTGAAACCGCGCGCCAGGTGGCCATCGAATTGACCGAGCATGATGCGCTCGCCGCGCACCTCTCGGCCGAGTTGGGAATTGACGAGCAGGATGTGGTGAGCCCGTGGCATGCGGCGTTCGCCTCGGCCGTGTCGTTCACCATCGGCGGGATCCTGCCGCTGATTCCGATGCTGCTGTTGCCCCAGGCCAGTCGGATTCCGGTGACCTTTGTGGTGGTGCTGCTGGCGCTCGCAGCCACGGGTTGGGTGGCCGCGACCATCGGCGGGAGCGCGGCGGGCCGCGCAGTGCTCCGCGTGGTCGTAGGTGGTGCGCTCGCGCTGCTCGCCACCTTCAGCATCGGCGCTCTGTTGGGAACGACCGGGGTGGGGTAGCGACGGCGAGGGGTAACCGAGCACAACCACTCCGAAACTTGCGCTCCCGTCACCCTTCAAATAGATTAAAGTCATGATGAAACGCCAACGCCGCATCCAAGCCGCGCTCAGTGTCAGCTTTCTCGCCCTCGGCTCGCTTGCAATCGGCGTTCCGGCGCACGCAACGACCACCTCCGTCTCGAATCGGATGACCTGTATGTTGCGTTTCAGAGTGCGAGCGGAAGCAACAACCTCATCACCCT
>NMRC01022336.1_pt1 | contig 40454 bp, 41 predicted proteins | sample 1520911 | NCBI WGS metagenome assembly NMRC01 (sample SAMN07342169, study PRJNA393822) | plant metagenome | isolation source: fluid collected inside the plant's | place: USA: Vermont, Morristown, Molly Bog | reverse complement strand
GGTGCCAGAGTCCCTGCCAGAGTCCGTGCCAGCAGCAGCGCCCAAGTCCGTGCGAACGGCAAGCGGTTCGGTGTGCTGGCGTTGATTCTGCTCCATCTGACGCGCGCGAAGCTGGCGTCGACCCAGTGGCAGAACCGGGCTATCGACGGGAGCAACCGTCGCTTCTGCAGGACTGGGCTTCGATGAGGTGCTTGATTCCGGCAGAATTTCGGCCGGCGCAACCGGGGTTTGAGGGCTCTGCACTGGCGCGTCCGACGGCGCCGTTGGGAGTTGCTTCGACGGAACGTCGATCACACCGGTGGCCTGAATCGCCAACGCGGCCGCCTGTTCAGGGCTCAGCCCCTGTTCGACCAGTAGACGCTCGCGTTCGCGTCGTTCCCGCCGACTCAGCGGCGCGGACTCAAACTCCAAGGACATGACTCTCCGAATACAGTGCGTTCGCCGAAATATACTCTTCGACTGAGTTCGGAACGAGATATCGCAGGCTGAGGCCCGCTCGTACTCGTTCACGACAGTATGTTGATGAGATCCCAATGGATGGGATATCGATCCATCGTAGCGAGGTCTGCTGCACTATTGCTGGGGGAGGCTGTCGCTCAGCTATGTCTGCTCGCGTCACGCCGAGAATTGAGACGAGCTGACAGAGCTCATCCGCACGGTGCCACGAGGCGAGCCCGGCTAGCGCATCCGCCCCCAAAATCAGGGTGATACCCGCTCCCGGATGCTGCTGCCGCAGCTGCGTCACCATGTCAAAGGTGTAGCTCGGTCCGGCTCGGCGGACATCTACGTCACTGACGGTGAAAGACTCATTGCCTTCGACCGCACGCTCCACCATATTGAACCGGTGTTCTGCGGAAGTCCCGCTGCCCCCACCCTTGTGGTAGCTCTCACCGGTTGGCACCCACAGCAGGCGATCAAATTCGCCCGCATCTTGCGCGTAACTGGCTGCAACGAGGTGACCAAGGTGAGGCGGATCAAAGCTGCCGCCGAAAACCCCGATGTGCTCGGCCACGCGCGGCTAGTGGTTGGCCTTTTCTCCACCGAACTCGTTGATCGGTGTGGCCGGGCCATGCTCTTTCGCGAACGTGGCTGCTTTCGGTGCGTGACGATTGGCGACGTTGCGGAACGACCACACGAACAGCGCGCTGACCGAGAAAATCACGAACGCAATCACGCCATACAGAATCGACGGCAGGCCGCCAACCTCGTTGATCAAGCCTTCAGCAAGCACAATTCCCATGTCGTTCCCTTCGAGATGCTGCTATGTATTCTAGGGCCGAACGTGGCCATCTCCGCGCACGATCCACTTGGTGCTGGTGAGTTCCGGCAGGCCCATCGGGCCGCGAGCGTGCAACTTTTGGGTTGAGATGCCAACCTCCGCGCCGAAGCCGAAGATGCCGCCGTCGGTAAAGCGGGTGGAACTGTTGACCATCACGACCGCCGCATCGACCTCCGCAAGGAAGCGCTCGGCGCGGCGCACATTCTCGGTCAGGATCGCCTCGGTGTGCTTGGTCGAATACTGCGCAATGTGTGCGAGCGCTTCGTCAAGCGATGCAACCAGCTTTACCGAAAGGTTCAAGCTCAGCTGCTCCGTCGCCCAGTCGTCATCGCGCACCGGGACGGTTGTCGGGTGGATTCGAGCGACTTCTTCGTTGCCGTGAATGGTCACGCCCTTGGCGGCCAGCGCATCCAAAATCGCGGGAAGCTGGGCTTCCTCAGAGCGGTGAACGAGGAGCGTGTCGAGCGCATTGCAGACGCCGGGGCGCTGCACCTTCGCGTTGACAATGATCGGAAGCGCCTCTGCCGCGTTCGCAGACTCATCAAGATAGATGTGCACAACACCGGCACCGGTCTCAAGGGCCGGAACCGTTGACTCGGTGATGACGGTGTTGATAAGTTGCGCGCTTCCCCGTGGCACGATCACGTCGATATAGCCCCGTCCGTGCATGAGCGCCATCGCCCCGGCCCGCCCCCACGGGTCGACCGTTCCGATCGCGTCGGCGGGAAGTCCAGCGTCACTGAGCGCCTGCCGGAGCGTTTCGACGATGACGGCATTTGAGCTCTCGGCGGCTGTTCCTCCGCGCAACAGCACCGCGTTGCCGCTTTTGAGCGCGAGAGCCGCGATGTCAACCGTGACATTCGGTCGAGCCTCATAAATGGCACCGATCACCCCGAGCGGTACCTGCACCTGCGAGAGTTTGATGCCATTCGGCAGAGTTGAACCGCGGCGCACCACACCAATCGGGTCGGGCAGCGCGATGATCTCGCGCACCGCTGCTGCCAGCGCGCGCACGCGCTCGGTGTTGAGTTCCAAACGGTCAAGCAAGCTCTCTTCGAGCCCGTTTGCCCGACCGGTCGCCAGATCCGATGCGTTGGCTGCGACGATCTCCGCGGAGCGCGCCTCAAGCGCGAGCGCAATCTGTTCAAGCGCCCGATTCTTCAGCTCGGTGTCAGCCTGAGCGAGCACCCGGGCGGCGGCGGCCGCACGCTCAAACAGCTCACGAATCTGCGGATCAAGCTCAGGCGTGCTCATGCAAACAGCCTACGCGGCTCAGGATGAGATTGCCGTGGCTGTGTCAGAGCCGAGGTTCAGACTCGTCGACGAGTCGGCCTGAGCGGGAAACCAGGTACCGACATCAGCGCCAGCCAGCGCATCCGAAAGCAATGGGGTCGAGGTAATTAGCGTCGAGGTGCCATGTTCTGCCGCGTACAGCGCCGAAGCCACCTTGGTGCCTGCTCCCCCGGTGCCGACCGCCGAATCAGACTCGCCAATCTCGATCCCGGCAAGGTCGTCTTCGGCGCGCACGATTCGCACCCGCTCGGCGCCGGGAGCTTTGGTGGTTTGGTGTAGATCGCGTCGACATCGCTGAGCAGCACGAGCGCATCGGCGCCGATCAACTCAGCGACGAGAGCGGCCAGTCGGTCGTTGTCACCGAAGCGAATCTCATAGGTTGCGACCGTGTCGTTCTCGTTGACGATCGGCAGGATGCCCATCTTGAGCAGGCGATCCATTGCGCGTCGCGCGTTGGTGCGAGGGGTCTCGTGCTCCATGTCGCTCGCGGTCAGCAGCACCTGTCCGGCCAACATCGAGTGCCGGTCAAGCTCGGTCTGGTAGCGCCACATCAATTTGTTCTGGCCAACCGCCGCAGTGGCTTGTTGCGTCGCCAGGTCGCTTGGGCGTTCGCTGAGCTGCATAAACGGCAAGGCAGTTGCCATCGCCCCGGATGACACCAGCACCACTTCGGTGCCGCGGGCGTTCGCGGCCGCGAGCGTATCGATCAGCGCCGGGATCTGACCAACGTTCTCGCCGGTTACTGACGTTGAGCCAACTTTCACGACGAGTCGCCGTGCGGTTCTCAGCAGCTCTGTCTGGGTCACTCTGACTCCTTGGAATACTGTTCCACCGGCGCGGCGAAGGGGTCGTCATCGTTCCACATGCCCGCCTCACCCTCGGCGACGAGCTCAGCGCGGGCTTCGGCCTTTGCGTCCATCCGGTCGTGGTACGCGGCCTTACGTGCGGCGCGGGTCGCACGCTGCTGCTCATCAAGACGCATATCCGTTCCGCGCGGCGAGCTCATCAGCTCGGCGGTCGAGGTGAGGGTGGGCTCCCAATCGAAGACCACGCCGGAACCCTCACCGATGACGACGGTTGAACCCGGTGTCGCTCCGGCACGCACGAGTTCGTCCTCAATGCCGATCTTGGCGAGCCGGTCGGCAAGATAGCCAACGGCTTCGTCGTTGTGGAAGTCGGTCTGCAGCACCCAACGCTCCGGCTTCGCGCCCAAAATGCGATACACCGGGCCGTAGGTGCCACCCTCAACCCGAATGCTGAACTCCGCTTCATTGCGCGCCTTGGGCCGCAACACAATTCGCGGCGCGACCGGGGCCGCAGCGAGAGCTGCCTGGTGCGACTCAACCAGCTCGGCGAGGGCAAAGCTCAGCTGCCGAAGTCCCTCGTGCGACACCGTCGAGATCTCGAACACGCTGTAGCCGCGTGCTTCAAGCTCCGGTTTGACCATCGCAGCCAGGTCTCGCCCCTCTGGGACATCAATCTTGTTGAGCGCAATGAGCTGCGGCCGCTTCAACAGCGGCAGCTGTCCGGCCGGAACGGGATACGCACCCAACTCCCCCAGAATCACATCGAGGTCGGAGATGGGGTCACGGCCAGCATCAAGCGTGGCGCAGTCGAGGACGTGCAAAAGCGCAACGCAACGCTCAACGTGACGCAGAAACTCGAGGCCGAGGCCTTGCCCTCTGACGCGCCCTCGATCAGCCCGGGAACATCTGCGATGGTGTACCGAACGTCGCCAGCCTGCACAACGCCCAAATTGGGGTGAAGGGTCGTGAAGGGGTATTCGGCAATCTTCGGCCGAGCCGATGACAGTGCCGCAATCAGACTCGACTTTCCTGCGGACGGGTATCCGACCAGTGCGACGTCTGCGATGGTCTTGAGCTCAAGCAGCACATCGACTTCCGCGCCCGGTGTGCCGAGCAGGGCAAAGCCCGGCGCCTTCCGTTTGGCGCTGGACAGTGCGGCATTGCCGAGGCCGCCGATTCCGCCAGCTGCCGCAACGAAGCGCATTCCCGGTTCGGTCAGGTCAACAAGTTCGTCTCCGTCGACCGTCTTCACCACGGTGCCGACCGGCACGGGAAGCTCCAGGTCTTCCCCGCTGGTTCCTGAACGGTGATCGCCCATCCCGAAGCCACCGTTGTCACTTGAGCGGTACGGTCTACGGTGGTAGCCCAACAGGGTTGAGACCTGCGGATCGGCTACCAGCACGATGTTGCCGCCATTGCCACCGTTGCCGCCGTCAGGGCCGGCGAGCGGTTTGAACTTCTCGCGCTTGACTGACACGCAACCGTTGCCGCCACTGCCGGCGCGCAGGTGCAGCGTCACGTGATCCACAAAACTCACCATGCTGCTGCTCCTTGTTCGAGAAATGACTCAGGGCGAGCCGAAGCTCGCCCTGAGAGAGATCTTGCGGTCTAGTCGACCGCGACGATGTTGACAACCTTGCGGCCGCCTTTGGCACCGAATTCAACGGCGCCAGCCTCAAGGGCGAACAGCGTGTCGTCGCCGCCACGTCCAACTCCCACACCGGGGTGGAAGTGCGTGCCGCGCTGGCGAACGAGAATCTCGCCAGCCTTGACAACCTGACCGCCGAAGCGCTTCACTCCGAGGCGTTGTGCATTGGAGTCGCGACCGTTCCGGGTCGAACTCGCTCCCTTTTTGTGTGCCATTTCGTGTCTCCTCGGGGCTTACTTGATGCCGGTAACCTTGACGCGGCTCAGCTCCTGGCGGTGGCCCTGGCGCTTCTTGTAGCCGGTCTTGTTCTTGAACTTCTGGATGACGATCTTCGGACCGCGCAGGTCTTCGATCAGCTCGGCGGTCACCGTGACCTTGGCGAGGGCATCCTTGTCGCTGGTGATCTTGTCACCGTCAACGAGAAGCACTGCCGGAAGCTTCACGGCACCGTTCTTATCTGCGCGAACGCGGTCCATCGTGACGATGGTGCCGACCTCGACCTTTTCTTGCCGTCCGCCGGCGCGCACTACTGCGTAAACCACTGCTCTACCTATCTTCGGAACGTATGAATGAACGGAACTGTGCGCACCGCCCGCGTGGGAGGAGGGATGTGGCCAGAAAACCTGTGGCCCCGGGCGGGATAAGCGCCAGACACCAAGGGAACAGTCTACGTGAGAGCTGGCACTGGGCCAAATCTCACACGCTGTGTCGTCGAACTGCTATTGACTCGCCTCGCTCCCGGCGGGTCGGCTCGCCCGACGACGGCGCCCTCGACCCTGTCCGGGCTTGCTGGGTTCCGGCAGCGCATCCAGCACCGAGTCGAGGAGCACCTCGACATCGGGCGTGAGTGTACCGGCCGCACGCGACGCCGACTTCGTGCGCGCGCGCGGGAGTTCAGGGAGCTCGACGACCGGATCGGCCGAAGACTGTTCCAGCACTGTGGCGGGCTCTTGACCGGCCTCGACTGGCTCTGGCGAGCTGGCCGGTGCGTCTTCGTGCGGTGCAATCGTGCTCGCCACGATCGCTGCGAGCGCATTCTTGGCATCTTCGGTGATGGCATGCGTGCCAACCGACGGGCCCTTGCTCCCCGAATCGCCACGTCGGCGCGAGTTCGACGGGCCGGAGTTGGAAGAGCCTCCTGAGGCGGCCCGGTGCTTACTGACCGGCTCGTGATAGATCACGATGCCGCGACCAGCACAGACCTCGCACGGATCACTGAACGACTCCAGCAGGCCAAGGCCAAGCTTCTTGCGCGTCATCTGGATGAGGCCGAGTGAGGTCACCTCTGCGACCTGATGCTTCGTGCGGTCGCGGCTGAGGCATTCGATGAGGCGACGCAGCACCAAATCGCGGTTGCTCTCCAGCACCATGTCGATGAAGTCAACGACGATGATGCCGCCGATATCACGCAAGCGCAGTTGACGCACGATTTCTTCGGCAGCTTCGAGATTGTTCTTGGTGACGGTCTCTTCGAGGTTGCCGCCAGAGCCGACGAACTTTCCAGTGTTGACGTCAACGACCGTCATCGCCTCGGTGCGGTCAATCACAAGTGAGCCACCAGATGGGAGCCACACCTTGCGGTCGAGTGCTTTTTCGATTTGTTCGGTGACCCGGTATTCCTCGAAGATGTCGCGCGTGCCATCGTAGGCCTCGATTCGCTCAACGAGGTCAGGCGCGACGCTCTGCAGATACTCCGCAATGGTTTGGCGGGCGTCATCACCGGCAATGATGAGCTTCTGGAAGTCCTCATTGAACACGTCGCGGATGATCTTGATGAGCAGGTCTGGCTCACTGTGCAACAGAGCTGGGGCCTGCTGTTTCTCCAGCTTGCTACTGATGGCTTCCCACTGCTTGATGAGACGTCCGACATCGAGCTTCAACTGCTCCTCGGTGGCGCCCTCGGCTGCGGTGCGAACGATCACTCCGACGTTCTCGGGCAGCACCTCTTTGAGAATCTTTTTGAGCCGGGCACGCTCGGTATCGGGGAGCTTGCGGCTGATGCCGTTCATTGAGCCGCCCGGCACGTACACCACGTATCGGCCCGGCAGCGAGATCTGGCTGGTCAATCTGGCGCCCTTGTGGCCGACCGGATCCTTGGTGACCTGAACCAGCACCTGGTCGCCCTGCTTGAGGGCGAGTTCGATTCGGCGCGGCTGGTTGGCTTCGCCGGCCTCGGCAGCCGCATCCCAATCCACCTCACCCGAGTAGAGCACGGCGTTGCGGCCACGGCCGATGTCAACGAATGCGGCTTCCATGCTCGGCAGCACATTCTGTACCCGCCCCAAGTACACATTGCCGATGAGCGAGGTTTCTTGCGAACGGGCAACGTAGTGTTCGACGAGCACCTTGTCTTCGAGGACGCCGATCTGAATCTTGCCGCCCTGTTCACGAACGATCATGTCGCGGTCGACTGCTTCGCGGCGGGCGAGGAACTCGCTCTCGGTCACCACCGTGCGTCGCCGGCCAACGTCGCGGCCATCGCGGCGGCGCTGCTTCTTGGCTTCGAGCCGGGTGGAGCCCTTGACTCGCTGCGGCTCCGTGATGAGCTCGGGCTCGCGCCGTTCGCTTCGTTCCTGGCGGCCAGACTGACGTTGACGAGCGGTGGATGGGCGCTCGGCTCCGCGATCGGAGCCGCGTTCGTTGCGCTCCTCGCCTCGCTCGCTGCCTCGGTCATTGCCTCGGTCGTTGCCACGTCTGGAATTGCGTTCGGCGGGAACATCGCGCGGCCCGCGCCGCTCAGACCGTTCGTCCAGCTCGTGTTCAGTGCGCTGGATCACCGGCGGGGCGACAAACACCAACTCGACCGGTGTCCGAAGCCGCTTTGGGGCTTCGTCGCTGATCTGAACGAAGGGCTGAAAGTTCAGCGCGGTGGTATCAGTGTCGTTTTCAGCATCGATCTGGTACTCCATCACCACAGGTGACTCCTCAATACGAAATAGTGGCCGCGCCCGATATTCCGTATGCAACTCTCGTGCGTTGCCCTCGGGCATCCGCAAAACTCGGGTGATTCAGTGGGCCTCATGCGCGCACTGTTCGCAATCGCGCGGATTGCGGTCGGAGGCAAGCTCCGAAAGTCTTGGCGGTTCATCGCGTGAACCATGTCCAGTATGTCACGGTTCATGCGCCGGTCGTCGCATCCTGCGTTTCGAGCGGGTCGGATGTGCTGCGACGCCGCCGAACGAATACTCTCGCGGCGAGGCTCTACGCGAACCAGAGCGCGAGTTCGCGGGCGGCGGATTCGAGTGAGTCCGAGCCATGCACGAGGTTCTGCTGGACCGCCAAGCCCCAGTCACGTCCAAGATCACCGCGAATGGTGCCGGGTGCGGCCGCCGTCGGGTTCGTTGCGCCGGCAAGCGAACGGAAGCCGGCGATCACGTCGTTGCCGCTGACGCGCATCGCAACAATCGGTCCGCTCAGCATGAACTCGAGGAGTGGCTCGAAGAACGGTTTGCCCTCGTGCTCGGCGTAGTGTGCCGCCAGCAGGCCGCGGTCGGCACGCACTAGACGAATGTCAACGAGCTGGTAGCCCTTTGCCTCAATGCGGCGCAGAATCTCGCCACTCAGATTGCGGGCGACGCCGTCAGGCTTGACCAAGACAAGGGTTTCTTCGAGCGCGGCCATATGGATGCGGTCCTTTCAGTGACGCGGCGGGTGAGCCATCGGCTGCGAACCCAGAATGATTCTTGCAGCTTTCACGGTGTTGCGTTGGCTCGAGCGCGCTGTTGAGCTTCAAGTCGCGCGCCGGCTCGCATGGCGTACCACCAGATCCCCCCGAAGAGGACTCCTGCCGCGAGGAGGGCGAGGTTCAGCACGGCACCGAGCAGCACGACGATCTGCACGGCCCAACCGAGCACAATGCCGATCGGCCGCGGGAGCAGAGCGATCGCGACGATGCTGGTGACGATCAACACGCCGCCGACCACGAGCGCACTCCAGTCCGGCCAGCCCAATGGGGCAAAGGCGTCGAGACCGTACAGCACGAGCGTGCCCAAGAACAGCACCACAACCTCGAAGCCAAGGATGATCGCGCCGAGTGGACGTCGAACCGAACTCACGCGCTGCGGAGCATCGGGGGTGGTGGGATTCGGCTCGCTCATGCGCGCATCCAATCGTCAGAGGCGGCCAGTCGGCGCGCTTGGGCAACGAGAGTCAGGGAGCCGGTAACGACGACGAAGCGCCCAGATTGACCACCCGCGTCGACGTCTGAGACCGCGCCAATGGCGTCGTTTGGCGCTGAGCGTGCCCACTCGCGCGCCGCGGCGATGGCCTCGCCGCTGTCAACGCTGCGCGTGACCTCAAAGCCCGCCGCGGTTGCCAGTGCGGCCAACTCGTTTGCGGGAACAGCGCGGTCTGAGTCGCTGTTGGTGATAAACAACCGTGGCGTGAGTTGGCGAAGCTCGTCCAGTATGCCGCGAGCATCCTTGTCGCCGAGCACCCCGAGCACCACCGCGACCTCACTGGCAGCGCCGACCTGAAAGGTGTCACGCAGTGCCGAGACGAGCGAGCGGACGCCGTGCGGATTATGGGCACCGTCAGCAACGATGGTCGGACCGACCCCGATGATCTCGAACCGGCCAGGCGAACGTGACTCGCCCAAGCCCTCGGCCAGAACATCCTCGGCCAGCGCAACGCTGCCATTGCCGAGCAAGCTTTCCACGGCGGCGATGGCGAGCGCGGCGTTCTCAGCCTGGTGCCGTCCGAACAACGGCAAAAACAGCTCAGGATAGCTGGCCGAAATGCCGCGGACACTGATGAGTTGCCCTCCGACAGCCTGCCGCGCATCCAGGAGCGCAAATTCGTCGTCGGCGAAGCGAATTTCCGCGCCAACCGAGCGCGCCCGTTCGCGCAGAATCGCCTCAACCGCCGGGTGCTGCCTGGCGCTGACGGCGATCGTTCCCGGCTTCAGGATGCCCGCTTTCGTCTGTGCGATCTCCTCGATTGAGTTGCCAATCCGACCCAGATGATCGAGGTCGATCGGTGTGAAAACGGCGACATCTGCGGTGACAACGTTGGTGGAATCCCATTCGCCGCCCATGCCGACTTCGACGACCGCGACATCGACCGGAGCATCCGCGAAGCTCGCGAACGCCAGTGCGCTGAGCGCTTCGAAGAACGTCAACGGCAACTCGCCCTGCGCGATCAAATCGTCGTCAACCATTGCAAGATACGGCGAAATATCACGCCAATTACGCAGCACCGCCTCGTCACTGATGGGCTCGCCGTCAATCATGATCCGTTCAGTGAAGCGATCCAGGTGTGGGCTGGTCAGCAAGCCGGTGCGAAGACCGGTGGCGCGGAGCACACTCTCGACGATTCGGGAGGTGCTGGTCTTCCCATTCGTTCCAGTGAGGTGCACGACCGGGGCTGCATCCTGCGGATTCCCGAGCAGGTCGACAAGCCGACGGCTCGGTTCAAGCCGAGGCTGTGGATTCGCTTCCCCGATCCGCGCCAGGAGTTCCTGATACACACGCTCGCTCATGCGCGGATCACCGTAATTTCAACCCGACCGCCACCGGCAATTTCAGCCGCATCCGGGCCAACTTCGCCGCCGAGCACTTCGATCATCACCGAGAGAGTCTCGGCTTTGATGAGCTCTTCGTGGGCGGCGATCGCGTCGCTGAGTTCTGAGCTCGCGCGCAGTTGGGTGGTGATGCGGTCACTCACGTCGAAGTCGGCGGCGCGGCGCGCGTCCTGAATCAGACGAATGAGGTCGCGGGCGCGGCCTTCGGCTTCGAGTTCCGGGGTGGTATTGGTGTCGAGCAGCACGAAACCGCCGCTGCCGAGCACCGCAAGTTCGGTGCCCTCCGCGGCGCCATCGGCCGACAGTTCGAGCTCGTACTCCCCCGCCTGTAACTCGATGCCGCCAACAACCACCGTGTCACCGTCCTGGCGCCAATCGCCAGACTTGGCTGCGGCAATGGCGTTCTGCACCGCTTTGCCCAGCCGCGGCCCGGCAACCCGAGCGTGCACGGTGAGTTTGGTAATGACACCGTACTTGGCGACGGCCGCATCACTCAGTGGCACAAGGGCAACCTCCCGAACGTTCAATTCATCGCGCAGAATCTCAACGAACTGGCCGAGCGCCTCGGCCTGCGGGGTCACGACGGTGAGCTGTGGCAAGGGCAGGCGCACACGGCGACGTGCGCGCTTGCGAAGCGCCAAGGCGGATGACGACACGGCACGCACCTCATCCATAGCCGCCACGAGCGCATCGTCGGACGGGAACTCGCTCGCAGCAGGCCAATCGGCCAAGTGCACGCTTTCGCCACCGCTCAGCCCACGCCAAATCTGCTCGGTGGTCATCGGCAGCAGTGGGGCGGCCACCCGGCAAAGCGTTTCGAGCACCGTGTAGAGCGTGTCGAAGGCCTCAGCGTTCGAGCCGTCGGCGCCGACTCCCTCCCAGAATCGCTCACGACTGCGCCGCACATACCAGTTGGTGAGCACATCGGCGAAGTCACGCACCCGCTGGGATGCCGTGGTGCTATCAAGCCCATCGAGATCGGCCGTCACGTGCTCGATCAACTCACGAGTTTTCGCCAAGAGATAGCGATCAAGCACCTGTGCCGAGGCAACCGAACGCTTCGCCTCATAGCCACTCGCGTTGGCGTAGAGCGAAAAGAAGTACCAGGTGCTCCACAGCGGAAGCATCACCTGACGCACGCCCTCACGAATGCCTTCCTCGGTCACCACAAGGTTGCCACCGCGCAGCACCGAGCTGGACATGAGGAACCAGCGCATCGCATCCGAACCATCCCGGTCGAACACCTCGCTGACATCGGGATAGTTGCGCAGCGACTTCGACATCTTCTGACCATCACTGCCGAGCACGATGCCGTGACTGAGCACCCGCTTGAAGGCGATGCGATCAAACAACGCGGTCGATAACACGTGCATCACGTAGAACCAGCCGCGGGTCTGACCAATGTATTCAACGATGAAGTCAGCCGGCTGGGTCTGTTCGAACCACTCGCGATTCTCGAAGGGATAGTGCGCCTGCGCGTATGGCATCGAACCGGAGTCAAACCAGACGTCAAACACGTCTGAAATACGACGCATCATCGAGACGCCGCTCGGGTCGTCAGGATTTGGCCGAACGAGTTCATCTACGAACGGCCGGTGCAAATCTGGCTCGCCATCCGCGTTGCGCGGCAGTGCACCAAAATCGCGCTCCAACTCGGCAAATGAGCCGTACACGTCGATGCGCGGATACTCAGGGTTGTCGCTCTTCCACACCGGAATCGGACTGCCGAAGTAGCGGTTGCGACTGATAGACCAATCGCGTGCCCCCGAAAGCCACTTGCCGAACTGCCCGTCTTTGACGTTCTCCGGCACCCAGTCGATCTCTTGGTTCAGCTCGATCATCCGCTCGCGGATCGCGCTCACCTTGATGAACCAGCTCGACACCGCACGGTAGATGAGCGGGTTGCGGCAGCGCCAGCAGTGCGGGTACGAGTGCACATAACTCGCCTCGCGAAACAGCCGACCGCGCTCACGCAACAAGCGAATCAGGGGTCGATTTGCTTCATGCCACAGCTGGCCGACCACATCGGTGACTGGTTCCAAAAACTTGCCGCCATCGTCAAGCGACAGGATGACCGGGATGCCAGCCGCGGCACACACCCGCTGGTCGTCTTCACCGTAGGCCGGCGCCTGATGCACGATGCCGGTGCCGTCCGTCGTGGTCACATAGTCGTCGACCAGGATGCGCCAGGCGCGTTCCAAACCCCAGGATGCACGATCGCTGTAGTAGTCGAAGACCGGGCGGTACTCAACACCGGCCAGTTCAGCCCCGTGGAAGCGTGCCGTGATCGCGGCCTGCGCTTCGGCGATGCTCTCGTATCCGAGTTCGTTGAGATACCCGCCGATGAGTTCAGCTGCCAGCAAGTATCGTTCGCCGTCTGCACCGGGCAGTACGACGTAGCTGATCTCTGGCCCGACGGCCAGGGCTGCATTGCTCGGAAGCGTCCACGGGGTCGTCGTCCAGGCAAGAGCCCGCACGTCCTGCAGGCCGAGCTCTTCGGCCAGCTGGCCGCAGAGCGGAAACGTCACTGTGACCGACTGATCCTGCACGTCTTTGTAGACGTCGTCGTCCATTCGCAATTCGTGATTGGACAGCGGGGTCTGGTCGCGCCAGCAGTACGGCAAGACACGGTAGCCCTCGTAGGCGAGTCCCTTGTCGTAGAGCTCCTTGAAGGCCCAGATCACCGACTCCATGAAACCCGGGTCGAGCGTCTTATAGTCGTTGTCGAAGTCAACCCAGCGCCCCTGCCGGGTAACGTACTCCTGCCACTCGGCGGTGTAACGCAGCACGGCGGCCTTGGCGGCGGAGTTAAAGGCGGCGATGCCCATTTCTTCGATCTGGCTCTTATCGGTGATGCCGAGCTGACGCTCTGCCTCGAGTTCGGCCGGAAGCCCGTGGGTATCCCAGCCGAAGCGGCGATGCACCTGTTTGCCGCGCATGGTCTGGAAGCGCGGGAACACATCCTTGGCATAACCGGTAAGCAAGTGCCCGTAGTGCGGCATGCCGTTGGCGAAGGGCGGCCCGTCGTTGAACACCCATTCCGCGCATCCCTCGCGATTGCTCACCGAGCGCGCGAAGGTGTCGTTCTCGGCCCAGAACCGCAGAATCCCCTGTTCGAGTGCGGGGAAATTCGGGGATGGGGGAACAGCGCCAGAGTGATCTTGGGGGTACACGTGCGTCTTTCTCTCAATCAACGCGAGGACGAAACACTGGATTGGCGTTCCGCGGTACCACCCCGCTTGCCAGCGCATCCGAAGTTGCGTTGGCCGCTCTGCAACGGCTGTGACGGGCCTGCCCCGTTCGGGTCTACTTGATTGCTCGTTCTTCCGAAGACTCCCCGGTGATTGCCGGATCAGTGTCGTTGCTGAACATTCTACGTGGTCTGGGCCGCTAGCCTAGAACCCGGCATCGTGCCATGCGCGGTCGCACCAGACCGCAGCCTCCCCCGACTCGGAGAACCAGATGAATAGCGCCAGCATCCCTGACAAGCCAGCCCTTGAGGGCCTTGAAGCCAAGTGGTCGGCCAGCTGGGAGGAGAACGGCAGCTATCGCTTTGATCGCAACGGGGCAGAGCGCGACTGCATCTATTCAATTGATACTCCGCCGCCGACCGCCTCTGGCTCGCTGCATATCGGGCACGTGTTCTCGTACACCCACACCGACGTGGTGGCCCGATTCCAGCGCATGCGCGGTAAGCGCGTGTTCTACCCGATGGGATGGGACGACAACGGTCTGCCCACCGAGCGCCGCGTTCAGAACTACTACGGCGTGCGCTGCGACCCGACGTTGCCGTACGACCCGGAGTTCGTTCCCCCGTTTGAGGGCGGCGACGCCAAGAGCAGCCGGGCGGCCGACCAGCTCCCGATTTCGCGCCGCAACTTCATTGAACTGTGCGAGCGGCTCACCGTCGAAGACGAGCAGCAGTTCGAACGACTCTGGCGAACGCTCGGGCTTTCGGTCGATTGGACGCAGACGTACCGCACGATTGGGAGCGAGTCGCTTCGCGCATCCCAGCTTGCCTTTCTCCGAAACGTTGAGCGCGGTGAGGCGTACCAAGATTTCGCCCCAACGCTCTGGGACGTGACCTTCCGGACGGCGGTTGCCCAGGCCGAACTCGAAGATCGCGAGCAGCCCGGTGCTTACCATCGCCTGGTGTTCCACGGCGAAGCGCAGAACGTTGAGATTGACACCACCCGGCCGGAGCTGTTGCCCGCGTGTGTGGCGCTCGTGGCTCATCCGAGTGACGAGCGATACCAGCACTTGTTTGGCTCGAAGGTTCGCACGCCACTCTTTGACGTTGAGGTTCCGGTGCTCGCGCACCATTTGGCGCAACCGGATAAGGGCACCGGCATTGCAATGATCTGTACTTTCGGCGATGTTACCGACGTGGTGTGGTGGCGGGAGCTCTCCTTGCCGAACCGGGCCATTCTGGGCTTCGACGGCCGGATCATTGCCGATGCGCCGGATGCGATTGTGAGCGAGTCCGGCCGTGCCGCCTTTGCCGAGCTGGCTGGCAAAACCGTGTTCTCGGCGAAGCAGCGGGTGGTGGAGCTGCTCCGCGAATCTGGAGAACTCATTGGCGAGGTGCGATCGATCACTCACCCGGTGAAGTTCTTTGAGAAGGGCGACAAGCCACTCGAGATCGTCTCGACCCGGCAGTGGTACCTGCGCAACGGTGCCAAAGACCACCCCCTTCGCGACCGGCTGCTCGCTGCGGCGGGCAGTTGCGTTGGCATCCTGACTTCATGCGCGTGCGATATGAGAATTGGGTCGGCGGGCTCAGCGGCGACTGGCTGGTATCACGACAGCGCTTCTTTGGGGTCCCGATTCCGGTGTGGTACCCAATCGATGCTGAAGGGGTCACCCAGTTCGATCAGCCCATTCTGCCGTCGGCGGAGCAGTTGCCGGTCGATCCGTCTTCGGATGCTCCTGCTGGCTACACCGAGGCGCAGCGCGGCCAGGCTGGCGGCTTCGTGGGTGAACTGGACATCCTCGATACCTGGGCAACGTCGTCGCTCACACCGCAGATCGCGGCCGGTTGGGAACGTGACCAGGAGCTGTTCGATTTGGTCTTTCCCTTCACCCTTCGCCCGCAGGGTCAGGACATTATTCGCACCTGGCTGTTCTCAACCGTGCTGCGCAGCGAACTTGAACACGGCAAGTTGCCCTGGTCGGATGCGGCGATTTCCGGGTTCATCGTTGATCCTGATCGCAAGAAGATGTCGAAGTCGAAAGGCAATGTGGTCACCCCTGCGGCTCTGCTCGAACAGCACGGCTCGGATGGGGTGCGCTATTGGGCGGCATCGGCCCGGCTTGGCGCCGACGCCGCTTTTGATGAGCAGGACCCGACCCAGATCAAGATTGGTCGTCGGCTTGCGATCAAACTGCTCAACGCTGCGAAGTTCGCCGCCTCATTTGGTGGCGCTGGTGGTTCGCTCACGGAGGTGACGGAGCCACTCGACCGCTCGATGCTCGTTGCGCTCGGCGAGGTGGTCGCGCAGGCCACGAACGCCTATGAGCAATATGACCACGCGCGGGCGCTTGAGGTGACCGAGGCGTTCTTCTGGACCTTCTGCGACGACTACCTCGAACTGGTCAAAGAGCGTGCGCACGCAGCTCAGGGCGCCGCCGGTCGTTCGGCTGCGGTCGCGCTGGATGTGGCGCTCGGCGTGCTGGTTCGTCTGCTCGCCCCGGTGCTGGTCTTTGCCGCAGAGGAAGTGTGGTCGTGGCAGCATGACGGTTCGGTACACCTCGCGCCCTGGCCGACCACGGCGGAACTGGCAGTTGAGGCGCAGCCGCAGTTGCTGGCGGCGGCGAGTGCAAGCCTGATCGGCATCCGCCGCGCCAAGACTGAGGCGAAGGCGTCGCAGAAGGCCGTGGTTTCCCGGGCGGTGCTGACGATTCCGGCCGAGGCGGCGGCTGCCGCCGAAGCCATCACCGCCGATCTGCGCGCCGTTGGCCGCATTGAGCAGCTCGAGTGGCGCACGGCAGAAGAGTTTGGTGTCGCCGAAATCGAACTCGCCCCGGTCGTTGACTAATGCAACTCGGTCAACGCTGGCCCGTTGGCGCCACTCCCCCCGCCTCGCTGAGCGCCGAATGGCGCGAGGCCGTCGCTGCTGCTGAACGCGAGCACGTCAGCACCGGCTCCTGGACCCTCACCTGGCTCGAAGGCCGCCCGCAGATCGCCCACGACAGTGGGCTCACGGTCACCGCGCATCCGAACGGCCGTGCTGAGTCCGACGGCGATGACTGGTAAGTGCAGCGGTTTCAGGAGCCACCGCTGTGGGCACCGACTCGCGGAGCCGCCGAGCACGCCATGAACGCGCTCAGCAGTACGGGCGCCACGTAGGCCTCGAACGATCCGCCGACGTTCGCCCCTGAGGTTCTACGCGGACAGGATGCGTTGCTTCTGTGCCTCGAACTCGGCCTCGTTCAGCACGCCAGCGTCGCGAAGCTGAGCGAGCTGCGTCAACTGGTCGAGAACGGATGTTCCGGCTGAGTCCGGTGCCGACGGCTGGGCTGGCGTCGCAGGCGCAGCAGGTGCCCCTGCGCTTTGCGCTATCTGGTCCTGTGCGGCCCAGCGCTGCTGTTGGCGACGGTGCGTGCTGCCAACTACCCTCGTCGCGACCGAGGCGCGCGCGGCGGTACGAAGGAGGCTCATGAGTGGTTCCCTTCCGTCAGAGCATGTTCCAGATCTGCAATATCCACGCCGCCAGAGAACAGCTCAACACCGCCGACTGTTGCCCAGGCGGCTGCGGCTGCCGCGAGTGAACGATCCTCGTAGACGACGGCGAGGGCGATCTGACCTTCCCGCAGCTCGGAGGCGATGTGTTCCAGGTCCTCCGCATCCAAAATGCCGCTTTCGACGCCGTCAAATACGGACACGTCGATTCCGGTCACAGCATCGAGTTCGCCGAGCTGCGCCTTCATCGGCACCCCGTTTGCGTCTCGGGCGACGAGCTCGACGTCGAGGATCTCAACGATGCCCTGCTCCACGCGGTTCAACAGTGCGGCGAGGCCGGCGCCAAGATCGGCGTGCGCATCAAAGGCGAACACGAGAATGTCGATCGGGCCCGCGAATTCTTCAGTTGCCACGGCTCACACGCTCCGAGAAGTGATCGAACGGATGACGTTCAGCGCGCCGAGTACGACCATCGCAATACCCAGGAACCACCACAGGAAGACCGCACCCCAGAGCGGGCTGCTCAGCAGCGTGACACCCGCCACGACCGAAACGATCGCGAACAAGATGTTGAGCAGTACCGAACCTGAGCGGCCAACCGTGAACAGTGCCGTGAATCCTTCAATCACCCACAGCACACCAACCATAACGGTGACGAATAGGGCGAGGAACGCTGCGGATTGCTGCAGCGAGCCGAAGGCAAAGAAACCGGCAACCACATAGAGCACGCCGAGCAGGATGTGGCCGAGTCGGCCCCCCGCACCGAGGCTCCCAGAAAAGAGGCCGACGGCGGCGTAAACAATACCGGCGATGATCGCGTACACCGCGATCACGGCGGTCAGCGCCACAATAGCCTTGGTTGGCCAAACGAGCACGGCTACGCCGAAGCCAATGCCGACAAGACCTGCGAGAAAAAGTGCAAACCGCCCTGCTCGTGCAGGCGATTCGACGGTTGTGGTGGTCATGGAGATTCCTCGGCTTCCCATCCCTGAGTTCACGGGCGAGCTGCCCGACACTTGAAGCCTAGCGAGCGGGCCGCCGCTGTGCAGCAAAACTCCTCGCTCTTTTTGTACGCTGACCGCACGATCAGCATTCACACAGCGTCGCCCCTCCCCGCAGGGGGTCGCCGGATAGGTGTGAAGTGAGCCGCCAGCGCCGCTGAGGCCGACGAGCTTAGATCGCGAAACCGAGGGCGCGCATCATGTCGCGGCCATCGTCAGTGATGCGCTCCGGACCCCACGGGGGCATCCAGACCCAGTTGATGCGGAACGCCGCAACATGGCCGTCGAGCGACTCGCTGACCTGCTCTTCAATAACGTCGGTCAGCGGGCAACCCGCGCTCGTGAGCGTCATGTGGATCACCAGGGCGTCGTGCTCATCGTCCCAGCCGAGGTCGTAAATCAGCCCAAGATCGACAATGTTGATCCCGAGCTCGGGATCCATGACATCCTTGAGCGCTTCGAGATACTCGGCAGACTGCTCTTCTGAGAGGGACTGCAGTTCGGTCATCGTCACTCCGCAGCGGCCAGCACGTAGCGGTCGTAGCCCTCGTCTTCGAGCCGGTCAGCCAGCTCGCGGCCGCCCTCTTCGGCAACTTTCCCGGCAACGAACACGTGCACAAAGTCAGGCTTGATGTAGCGCAGAATGCGCGTGTAGTGGGTAATCAGCAAGACACCAAGGCCACTGGACTGGTGAGCCCGATTCACGCCCTCCGACACAATCTTGAGCGCGTCAACATCGAGCCCCGAGTCGGTTTCGTCGAGAACGGCGATCTTCGGTGCAAGCAGTTCGAGTTGCAGGATCTCATGCCGCTTCTTCTCACCACCGGAGAAGCCTTCGTTGACGTTGCGCTCAGCGAACGAGGCATCCATCTTCAAGGCCGACATGGCGGTGCGCACGTCTTTGCCCCAAGTGCGGATGGCAGGAGCCTCGCCATCAATGGCGGTCTTCGCCGTCCGCAGGAAGTTCGTGACCGTCACGCCGGGGATCTCGACCGGGTACTGCATGGCAAGGAACAGGCCAGCTCGCGCCCGCTCATCGACGGTCATTGCCAGCACATCCTCGCCGTCAAGCGTGATGCTGCCTTCGGTGACTTCGTAGCGCGGGTGGCCGGCGATTGTGTAGGCCAGAGTTGACTTCCCCGAACCATTCGGCCCCATGATGGCGTGAATCTCGCCGGAGTTGATGGTCAGGTTCACGCCGCGCAAAATCTCACGAACACCTTGATCCGTGGTGATCTGCACGTGGAGGTTGCGAATTTCAAGAGTCGACATAGTCGGAGTACTTTCTGTAGGACGAAAAACTTAGCTGGCGACGATCGCCGTTGGGTCAACGTGCACTTGGCCGTCACGAATCTCGACCGCGTACACCGGAACCGGCTCATACGCCGGCAGGTTCAGTGGTTTGCCGGTGCGCAGATCGAACTTTGAACCGTGCGCCCAGCATTCGAGGCTCTGCCCCTCAACAAAACCATCGGCCAGCGAAATGTCGCCGTGCGTACAGGTGTCACCGATCGCATGCACGTCACCGTTTCCGTCTTTCACGACGGCAATCGGCACACTGTCGATCAGCACGCGCATGGCTTGGTTTTCAGCCAGCTCATCAACGGCACAGACACGTTGCAGACTCATTCGTTCCCTCCAGCCAATTCAGCCTCCAACGCGACCCCGAGGCGCTCCTGCAGCTCAGTGTCGTGGATGCGCTGCACAATCTCGTTCAAGAATCCGCGTACCACCAAGCGGCGCGCTTCGTCCTCAGGGATTCCGCGAGCCTGCAGGTAGAACAGCTGTTCGTCGTCAAAGCGTCCGGTGGCACTTGCGTGACCAGCACCCTGAATGTCACCGGTCTCGATCTCAAGGTTCGGGATCGAGTCGGCGCGCGTCCCCTCCGTCAGCACGAGATTCCGGTTCTGCTCATAACTATCAGTGCCGGTCGCCCGATTACCGATCAGCACGTCACCGATCCAGACCGTCCTGGCCCCCTGCCCCTGCAGAGCCCCCTTGTAGGTCACGCGGCTCTTGGTGTGCGGGGCGTCATGGAAGACGTACACCTGCTGCTCGAGGTGCTGCCCTGCATCGGAGAAGTACAGACCGAGCGCCTCGATCTCGGATCCCGGTTCGGCCAAGTGGCTGCTGGGGTTGACCCGAACCACCTTTCCGCCGAGTGAGACAACAATGTGGGTGAGTTTGGCATTTCGAGCCAGCCGGGCAAAGTGGCTGGCCAGGTGCACCGCATCGTCACTCCACTGCTGCAGGCTGACGACCGTGAGCTCGGCGCCTTCACCAACCAGAATCTCGACGTTCTCGGTCAGTCGCGCCGGGCCGCTGCCCGAAAGCACGAGCAGGGCGCGTGAATGCGCTGCCGCCTCGATGACGGTATGCGCCGCACGCGGTTCCGAACCAAGCCCAACGCGCTGCACCGTGCTGGTGCGGTCGGTCTCACCAGTGATCGAAATCAGCAACGCATCCGCCGCCTGACTGAGTGCATTGGCAGAGGCGCGCTCTTCTGGAAGGCCGGCCTTGCTCACCCGAGGGTCGGTCAGCGGGATGCGCGAGAGCGACACGCCATCGGCCAACACCTCGTCGATTGGCAGCGGGCTGCCGTCGAGTGAGCCGTCGAGCAGGTCTGCGAACTCGGCGACCGGTGAGAGCTTCCACTGTGCCTCGCGGCCCGTGACCGGCGCGAAGTCGGCGACATCGCGTGATTTGAAGCGCTCAGAGCGGGTCTGCACCGGCACCCCGGCGCCATGCGAATGCTGCGCGAGACCATGCTGGTTCGCGGTGGGTATTGCGGTCGACACGCTTAGCCCACCGATCCTTCCATGCCCATTTCGATCAACTTGTTGAGTTCCATCGCGTACTCCATCGGCAGCTCACGAGCGATCGGCTCGATGAATCCACGCACGATCATCGCCATCGCCTCGTCTTCAGGGATTCCCCGAGACTGCAGATAAAACAACTGCTCTTCGCTGACCCGCGACACCGTCGCCTCGTGACCGAGTTGCACATCATCGGTACGGATGTCGATGGCAGGGTACGTGTCTGAGCGTGAGAGCGTGTCAACCAGCAATGCGTCACAGCGCACCGTGTTGGCCGAGTGATGCGCGCTGGCATCCACCCGAACTTCACCGCGATAGCCGGCTCGGCCACCGCCACGCGCGATGGACTTTGAAACGATCGACGACTGCGTGTACGGCGCCATGTGGATCATCTTCGCGCCAGCATCTTGATGCTGCCCAGGTCCAGCGAACGCCACCGAAAGGGTCTCGCCTTTGGCGTGCTCCCCCATCAGGTAGATCGACGGGTACTTCATCGTCACCTTGGAGCCGATGTTGCCGTCAACCCACTCCATCGTTGCGCCCTCGTGTGCAACAGCGCGCTTCGTTACCAGGTTGTAGACGTTGTTCGACCAATTCTGGATGGTCGTGTAGCGAACCCGAGCACCCTTCTTGACGATGATCTCGACGACCGCGGAGTGCAGTGAGTCGCTCTTATAGATCGGTGCCGTGCATCCTTCGATGTAGTGAACGTAGCTGTCCTCATCGGCGATGATGAGCGTGCGCTCAAACTGACCCATGTTTTCGGTATTGATGCGGAAGTACGCCTGCAGCGGGATCTCGACGTGCACGCCTTTCGGCACATACACGAACGAACCGCCCGACCACACCGCGGTGTTCAGCGCGGCGAACTTGTTGTCACCTGACGGAATGACCGTGCCGAAGTACTCCTCGAACATCTCCGGATGCTCGCGCAGCGCCGTGTCGGTGTCCATGAAGATGACGCCCTGATCTTCGAGCTCTTGCTGAATCTGGTGGTAGACCACCTCGGACTCATACTGTGCGGCAACACCGGCAACCAGACGGCTGCGCTCAGCCTCTGGGATGCCAAGACGCTCATAGGTGTTCTTGATATCGTCTGGCAGGTCTTCCCAACTGGTGGCCTGACGCTCGGAAGCGCGAACAAAGTACTTGATGTTGTCAAAATCAATCCCGGTGAGGTCAGCACCCCACGTCGGCATCGGCTTCTTGCCGAACAGCTCAAGTGCGCGCAGGCGACGCTGCAGCATCCACTCGGGCTCATTCTTGATGCCGGAGATGCCACGGACCACAGCCTCGCTGAGTCCGCGCTGCGCGGTAGCTCCTGCTTGGTCTGAGTCGTGCCAGCCGAACTCGTATTGGCCGAGCCCTTCGAGTTCGGGCCGTTCGATCAGCACATCAGACATAAGTTCTCCTCGTAATCCACCCCAACAACCGAATATCAGTCCGGCTCATTCCCGAGCTGAACTGCCGAGGAGCGGTACAGCCGGTCGTGATGCTGAGGGTGGTGTGTGCGGACCTAAACTAGGTGACGAAACGGTCGAATCCGCAAACTGTCTCGCACGGTCAGTCTACCGACACTTTTCGGTGCCGACCGTGTTCTGGGCGAATGCGAATGAAGTTGACGGAGGAATGACGTGAGTGCTGCCGCAGTGGGATACCCGCTCGCCCGAAAGGTGTTCATCACCGGGTGGATATCATTTCTGGTCAACTTGCTGCTGGTGGCAACCGGCGGCGCGGTTCGGCTCACCGGATCGGGCCTGGGATGTGAAACCTGGCCAACGTGCGATGGTACGCACATCGTTGCGACACCTGAGCAGGGAATCCACGGGCTGATCGAGTTTGGAAATCGCACGCTGAGTGGCGCCGTTGCGCTTGCGGCCATTGCCGTGTTGTGGGCGGTTTGGGATGTGCGCAAAACGCGCCGCGACCTCTGGTGGCTCGCGGTTGTGGTTGGCCTCGGCGTGGTCGCCCAGGCCGTTGTCGGCGGTTTCAGCGTGTTGAGCAAGCTCAACCCATTTCTCGTCGGCTTCCACTACATCGCCTCGGTGACGCTGGTCTGTGTGATGGCCGCCTTCCTGGTACGTGCGAACCGTCGTCCAGGACCGCGCACACGCGTCGTCTCACCGAGCTATGCCAGAATCGCCTGGATCACCGGAGTGTTCGTTGTTTTGACGATCATTATGGGCATCCTCACCACCGGTGCGGGCCCGCACTCAGGTGATACCAACGCCGTCCGCAATGGCTTCAACGTTGTGGTGCTTGAGCATCTGCATGCCTGGCCCGCCTACTTCACCTTCCTCGGCACCGTCGCGCTGTTCGCAGGCTCGTTCCGCTATGCGAGTCGGCTGCGCGGCTGGGCCTCAACCATGCTGCTCATTGTGCTGACGCAGGTCACGGTTGGACTCATTCAGGCCAACACGGGACTTCCCGCCATCTTGGTGGGCATTCACATGGTGCTTGCTGCGCTGCTGGGTGCAACGATGACGGTCATCCTGCTCAAGCTCAGTGAGCCCGCCCCAGTGGCTGCAACCCCGGCCGCGGAAGCCGAAGTTCTAGAAGTGCAGTAGCGGATCGATGGCAATCGCCACGAACACGATGGTCAGGTAGCCGATCGAGCCGTGAAACACCCGCATTGGCGAAACCTGCTCGTGCCGGATGGCCAGGTTGTACAGGCGGTGCGTTTCGGCAATGAACCACACCCCTGACCCGGCCGCAGCAATCGCGTAAATCAGTCCCATTCCCGCAACGGGGATCAGGAGCAGGGAAGCCGCAACGGTTGCCCAGGCGTAGAGAATGACCTGCAAGCCAACTTCTGCGCGTCCGCGCACGACAGCCAGCATGGGAATGCCGGCAGCCTGATAGTCATCGCGGTACTTCATCGAGAGCGGCCAGTAGTGCGGCGGCGTCCAAAGGAAGATGATGAGGAACAGCACCAACGGGGTCCAACTGAGTGAATCGGTCACGGCCGCCCAGCCGATCAGCACCGGCATACAGCCGGCAGTGCCTCCCCAGATGATGTTCTGTGAGGTTCGCCGCTTCAAAATGAGGCTGTAGAACACCACATACAGGCCGATTGCGATCAGCGACAGCAGGGCGGCGAGTCCGTTGGTGAACACCCACAGCCAGGCGATGGATGCAGCTCCCAATACGCTCGCAAACACGAGCGCTTCACGGTCACTGAGTTCCCCGGTGACCAGCGGCCGATTCTCGGTGCGCTTCATGAGCCGATCAGCTTCGCGGTCGATGTAGCAATTGAAGGCGCCAGCCGATCCCGCGCTCATCGCACCGCCGATCACGGTGGCGAGTACGAGCCAGAAGCCGGGGAGGCCACGCTCGGCCAAGATCATCGTCGGGATCGTCACAACGAGTAACAATTCGATGACCCGCGGCTTGGTGAGGGCGAAGTAGGCCGAGGCTTTGCGACGGAACAGTCCGGGCTGAGTGCGGGTCTCGAGAGTGGTAGCCATGGTTCCTTCGGCGGGTTGACGTCGCTACTAGCCTATGGCGATTGCCCCACCTCGTCACATCGAAGCCGCGTATCCTCGGCTGCCTATACTGAAGGCAGTGGACGGTCTGTTCGCGTGCTCATTTTCTCTGACGAACTGTGAAGGGTTTTTGTGTCTGAATTGCAATGGACTGATCTCGACCGAAAAGCGGTAGATACCGCCCGAGTCCTCGCGGCAGATGCCGTTGAGAAGGTCGGAAACGGTCATCCGGGCACCGCGATGAGTTTGGCTCCGCTCGCCTACCTTTTGTATCAGCGCATCATGCGTCACGATCCCCATCACACGGACTGGCTCGGTCGTGACCGGTTCATCCTTTCGGTCGGACACTCCTCACTGACCCAGTACATCCAGCTGTACTTCGGCGGTTTCGGCCTTGAACTCGATGACCTCAAGGCACTGCGAACCTGGGGTTCGCTCACCCCAGGCCACCCCGAGTACGGTCACACCAAGGGCGTGGAAATCACCACCGGCCCGCTCGGCCAGGGCTTGGCGTCCGCAGTGGGCTTTGCCTACGCTGCGCGCTACGAACGTCAGCTGTTCGACCCGGATGCCGCACCAGGCACCTCCCCCTTCGATCACTTCGTCTACGTGATTGCCGGAGATGGAGACATGCAAGAGGGGGTCACTTCCGAGGCATCGTCGCTCGCCGGACACCAACAACTCGGCAACCTGATCGCGTTCTACGACAGCAACCAGATCTCGATTGAAGACGACACCAATATTTCGTTCAGCGAGGATGTCGCCGCCCGCTACCGTGCATACGACTGGCACGTGCAGGTGGTCGATTGGAAGCGCACCGGCCAGTATGTCGAAGACGTGGCGGAGCTGAACGCGGCGATCGAGGCAGCCAAGGCTGAAACTGACAAGCCGTCGCTGATCATTTTGCGCACCATCATCGGCTGGCCCTCCCCTGGCAAGCAGAACAGCGGCAAGATTCACGGAGCGGCACTTGGCGCAGATGAGCTTGCCGCAACCAAGCGCGCACTCGGGTTCGACCCGTCCGAGTCATTTGTCGTCGCCGACGAGGTCATCGCACACACCCGATCACTCGCTGACCGCGCTGCCGAGGTACACGCCGCCTGGAACCGCGACTTCGCTGCTTGGCAGCTGCGCGAGCCAGAGCGGGCTGCACTGCTGGAGCGTCTTGAGGCCAAGCAGTTGCCCAACGACCTGGAATCTGCGTTGCCGGTATTCGAAGCCGGAACGTCGATTGCGACCCGTGCGGCATCGGGCAAGGTCATCAACGCTCTTGCGGCCAAGCTGCCCGAACTGTGGGGAGGATCGGCCGACCTTGCCGAGTCAAACCTGACCACCATCACCGACGCCAAGTCCTTCGTCCCCGCCCAGTGGTCGACCCACGAGTGGGCTGGCGGACCAGATGGTCGGGTGCTGCATTTCGGTATCCGCGAGCACGCGATGGGGGCCATCCTGAACGGTATCGTTCTGCACGGGCCGACCAGAGCCTTCGGCGGCACCTTCCTGATCTTCAGCGACTACATGCGCCCGGCCGTTCGTTTGGCAGCGCTCATGGGAGTGGCCCCGATTTACGTCTGGACCCACGACTCAATCGCGCTCGGCGAAGACGGACCGACCCACCAGCCGATCGAGCAGCTCGCTTCGCTTCGAGCGATTCCGAACATGACCGTGGTTCGCCCCGCGGATGCCAACGAGACCAGCTACGCCTGGTTGGCGGCGCTCCGCCAGCATCACGGCCCGGTCGGCATCGCCCTCACCCGGCAAGCGGTGCCGGTGCTTGAGCGTGGATCCGGTGCTGCGGTTGGCGAGACACTCGCCTCTGCTCAGCACACCGCGCGCGGCGCATACGTTCTTGCTGAGGCGCCCAACGGGACACCCGAGGTGCTGCTGATCGCCAGCGGTAGCGAAGTGTCATTGGCTCTTGAGGCGCGCAGCCAATTGGCGAGCGAAGGCATTCAGGCCCGCGTCGTTTCAGCACCATCCCTCGAGTGGTTCGAAGCACAGGATGCGACATACCGGGAAGAGGTACTGCCAAGCGAAGTCACCGCGCGAGTCTCGGTTGAGGCGGGCTCTCGGCTGAGTTGGTATCGCTACCTTGGCACCAGGGGTCGCGCGGTCGGGATCGACCATTTCGGTGCCTCGGCTGACTACAAGACGCTGTTCACCAAATTTGGCATCACCACCGATGCCGTTGTCGCTGCCGCGCGCGAATCACTCGCCGCGAATCATTGAATGAGGAGTTCATGACCAACCCCAATACTGCCGCGCTCTCAGCCACTGGCGTGAGCATCTGGCTTGACGACCTGTCTCGTGACCGTTTGCGCTCTGGCAACCTCGCCGAATTGATTCGCGAGAAGAGCGTGGTGGGTGTGACCACCAACCCGAGCATCTTTCACGCGGCGATCACCGGCGGCGCCAGTTACGCTGACGCCATCCGCACCCTGGCTGCCAGTGGTGCCGACGCCACGGCCGTCGTCACCGAGCTGACCACGGCAGACGTTGCCGAGGCCTGCGATCTGTTCGCCGAGGTCTTCGCAGCGACCGGCGGTGTCGATGGGCGCGTCTCCATTGAGGTTGAGCCTGGACTTGCCCATGATGCTGAGAAGACCATTGCGCAGGCCAAAGAGCTCTGGGCAAAGGTCAACCGTCCCAACGTCATGATTAAGATTCCCGCCACCGTCGAAGGCCTGAGCGCCATCACGGAGGCGATCGCGGCTGGCATCAGCGTGAACGTCACCCTGATCTTCAGCCTTGAACGCTACAAGGCGGTGATTGACGCCTACTTCACCGGCCTCGAACGCGCGCAGGCCGCTGGAATCGACCTCTCAACCATTCACTCGGTTGCGTCGTTCTTCGTCTCTCGCGTCGACACTGAAATCGACGGGCGTCTGAGCGCCATCGGCACCCCGGAAGCGCTCAGCCTGAAGAGCCGTGCCGGTCTGGCCAATGCCCGCCTGGCCTACGAGCTGTTCCAAACCGAAGTCGCGAGCGAACGCGCAACTGCGTTGCGCGCCGCCGGAGCGAATCTGCAACGACCGTTGTGGGCTTCCACCGGTGTGAAGGACCCCGCGCTGGTGGACACCCTCTATGTCACCGAGCTCGCCGCCCCCTTCGTGGTGAACACCATGCCGGAGAAGACGCTCAACGCGCTCGCCGACCACGGCGAGGTGCACGGCAATACCGTCGAGCCGAACATGGCCGAGGCACGAACGGTGTTGGCGGATCTCGCCGGAGTGGGCGTGTCGTATCGTGCCGTCACCGAGCAACTGGAGCGCGAAGGTGTTGACAAGTTCATCGCGGCATGGGATGAACTCATCGCCGATGTCGCCCGCGAGATTGCGAAGAACCGATGAGCATCAAACTGTCGTTCTCTGGAGCAAGCGAAGCGGCCGTTGAACGCCACTTGCCCGCGCTGCTGGCAGATCAAGTCGCCTCACGGATCACCTCGCAAGACGAGTCCCTGTGGGGCCCAGACGCCGCCTCTGAGGCCGCAATCCGTCTGGGATGGACCTCAGCTGTGGCGATCTCGCGCCCGCTCGTCCCAGAGATTTACGCGCTTCGCGACCAGTTACACGCGGCTGGAGTGAAGCGAATCGTGCTGTGCGGGATGGGCGGCTCATCGCTCGCTCCCGAAGTCATCACTCGTACGGCGCGTCTCGAGCTCGTCGTGCTTGATTCCACCGATCCGGCCCAGGTGCGCGATGCGATCGCCGAACGCTTAGCCGAGACCGCCGTTGTGGTGTCGTCGAAGTCGGGATCGACCAGTGAGACTGACAGCCAGAAGCGCGTCTTCGAGGCGGCGTTTAGTGACGCCGGAATCGAACCGGCCGAGCGCATCATCGTTGTGACCGATCCTGGCTCTCCGCTTGATCTGTCAGCGCGCGCTGACGGCTACCGCGTGTTCAATGCCGACCCAAACGTTGGTGGACGATACTCGGCGCTGACCGCGTTCGGCCTGGTACCGAGCGGGCTTGTCGGCGCCGACCTTGACGAACTGCTCACCGAGGCTGAGACGCTTGAACTCCAGTTGGCCGTTGACCAAGCAGACAACCCCGGTCTTCAGCTTGGTGCCGCACTTGCCGGCACCGACCCGCGACGAGACAAACTCGCCATTGTGGCTGACGGAACGCACATTGTTGGCTTTGCCGATTGGGCAGAACAACTCGTCGCCGAGTCGACTGGCAAACACGGCACCGGCATCCTGCCCGTCGTGCTTGGGCCTGATGCTCCGGAGCTCTCCCGCAATCTGCCCGATCTGATCGTCGCGCGCCTAGTGCACGATGCTGGCGAGGCGCGCAATCGGGCCGATGGCACCGACGAGATTCATGTCTCTGGCACGCTTGGTGCACAACTGCTGCTGTGGGAGTATGCCGTTGCGGTTGCGGGACGACTGCTGGGGATCAACCCATTCGATCAACCAGACGTCGAGTCGGCAAAGATCGCGGCGCGCGGTCTGCTGGACACTCCCCCAGCCCCGCAGCCAGCGGCCTTCGTCAGCCACGGCATTGAGGTACGTGGCACAGCGAGCGTCATCGGTGCGGCGAGCGACCTTGACTCGGCCATCGAGGCGCTGCTCGAAGAACTCCCTGCCAACGGCTACGTTGCCGTGCAGGCTTATCTTGACCGGCACCGTTTTGCTGAACTTGAACAGCTGCGCGATCTGCTTGCGGCCCGCACCTCCCGGCCGGTGACCTTCGGTTGGGGTCCACGGTTCTTGCACTCCACCGGACAGTTCCACAAAGGTGGGCCGAAGATCGGTGTCTTCCTCCAACTCACCGAACAGCACCACTGGGACCTTGAGATCCCTGGTCGTCCGTTCAGCTTCGGGCAGCTGATTTCCGCTCAAGCGAGCGGTGACGCCCAAGTGCTGGCCGATCACGGCCTGCCAGTGCTCACCTTGACCGTGACTGATCCCGCTGTGCAGCTCCCGCTCATACTGGGCGCCGTGGCATGAGCGCAGAGATCGCCGACGGAGTGAATCCGCTTCGTGCGCCCGACGACTTCCGGCTGAACCGGATCGCCGGACCGTGCAGTCTGATTCTGTTCGGTGTCACCGGCGACCTCGCACGGAAGAAGCTCATGCCGGCGGTCTACGATTTGGCCAACCGGGGACTGTTGCCGCCTGGTTTCGCGCTGGTCGGCTTCGCACGGCGTGACTGGGACCATGAAGACTTCATGCAGATCGTGCACGACTCGGTGCAGCAGTACGCACGCACCGAGTTCCGCGAGGAGGTCTGGACTCAGCTGGCCAAGGGCTTCCGTTTCGTGCCGGGCACCTTCGACGATGACGCAGCCTTTGATCGACTGCGACAGACCGTTGACGAGCTCGATAAAGTGCGCGGCACGATGGGAAACCACGCGTTCTATCTGTCGATTCCGCCAAAGTCGTTCCCGCAGGTGGTCGAGCAGCTGCGTCGCTCGGGACTGGCCGATGCAGCCCCGAACTCCTGGCGCCGCGTAGTCATCGAAAAACCGTTTGGCTCAGATTTGGCTTCCGCTCAGGAGCTCAACAACGTTGTCGCCTCCGTCTTTCCGCCAGACTCGGTGTTTCGCATCGACCACTACCTCGGCAAAGAAACCGTGCAGAACATCCTGGCACTGCGCTTCGCCAACCAGTTGTATGAACCGATCTGGAACGCCAACTACGTCGACCACGTGCAGATCACAATGGCGGAAGACATCGGTGTCGGCGGACGTGCAGGCTACTACGACGGAATCGGTGCAGCGCGCGACGTCATCCAGAACCACCTGCTGCAACTGCTCGCACTGACCACGATGGAAGAGCCCATCTCATTCCACGCCCGAGATCTCCGCACCGAGAAAGAGAAGATTCTCGAGACCGTGCGCCTCCCAGCCGACCTCAGCACGGCGACCGCGCGCGGTCAGTATGCCGCAGGGTGGCAGGGCGGTGAACTGGTGCCGGGCTTTTTGGAAGAAGCGGGAATGAACCCCCATTCGACCACCGAGACGTTCGCAGCCGTGAAGCTCGAAATCGGTACGCGCCGCTGGGCCGGGGTGCCGTTCTATCTGCGCGCGGGCAAGCGGCTTGGCCGCCGTGTGACCGAAATCGCCGTCGTGTTCAAGCGCGCACCTCAGCAGCTCTTTGCGAACTCGCAGACCGATCAACTTGGCCAGAACGCTCTGGTGATCCGGGTGCAGCCTGACGAAGGCATCACCATCCGCTTCGGCTCAAAGGTGCCGGGCACCAGCATGCAGGTGCGCGACGTGACCATGGACTTTGGCTACGGTCATGCCTTCACGGAAGCAAGCCCTGAAGCATACGAGCGTTTGATCCTCGACGTCTTACTTGGGGAGCCTCCGCTCTTCCCCCGCCAGGAAGAAGTCGAGTTGTCGTGGAAGATTCTCGACCCGATTGAGGCGTACTGGTCAACACTCGGTCAACCTCCGCAATATGCGCCAGGGAGTTGGGGCCCAAGCGAAGCCGATGAACTCATCGAGCGCGATGGGCGAAGCTGGAGGCGACCATGATTGTTGAACTTCCCGAGACGACGATTAGCGCCGTGTCGAAGGAGATGATCAAGCTTCGCGAAGACGGCGGTGCGGTCGCGCTTGGCCGCGTGCTGACGCTTATCATCTCGGCCACATCCGAAGACGTTGCCGAGGCAGCGATTGAGGCCGCCAACGATGCATCGCGCGAGCATCCGATGCGCTTGATCGTGCTCGCCGCTACGCCAAACGAGCCGGTTTCTCGACTGGATGCTGAGATTCGCGTCGGCGGTGATGCCGGTGCCAGTGAGGTGGTTGTGCTGCGGGCGCACGGCGAACTCGCTCGCTTCGAAGAAGGCTTGGTCACCGGCTTGCTGTTGCCGGATGCCCCCGTTGTGGTCTGGTGGCCGGGTGAGTCTCCGGAGATTCCAGCCGAATCACCGCTCGGACGCATCGCGCAGCGTCGGATCACCGACGTGACGACGCACGCCGATCCACTCGCCTCATTGCGTGCCCTGCAGGCGAACTACCGAGCAGGCGACACCGATTTCGCCTGGACTCGACTCACCCTCTGGCGCACCCAATTGGCTGCGGTGCTCGATCAACCACCGTATGAACCGGTCGATTCGGCTTCGGTCAGTGGCTCGCTTGAATCGCCGGCTGCCGTGCTGATTACCGCCTGGCTGGCGCAGCAATTGGGCGTGACAGTTGAGCGAGTACTCGACCCGATTGAGGCCGAGCTTGGCGGGATCTCGCAGGTGCAGCTGAAACGGTCGTCTGGCCCAATTGTGCTCCATCGCGACCAGCCGGGCACCGCACTGTTGCTCCAGCCGGGCCAGCCCGAACACCGCGTGGCGCTCCCGCGCCGTAACCTCCGCGACTGCCTGGCCGACGAGCTGCGTCGCCTCGGTCCTGACGAAGCGTTCGCTCGTGTTATTCGTGACGGCCTCAAGCTGGTGCTCTAATGCGTCGCGTGCTGGTCTACGACGACACCGAGCAGCTGAGTGAGGCGGTCGCGCTTGCCTTCGAGTCTCATTTGGCTGGCGTGTTCGCCTCAACGGATGCACCGGTGCACATCGCGTTGACCGGTGGCTCGATGGGCATCGCAGCACTCAGAGCGATTGCCGCGCTCGGGCCAGAGGCCATCGATTGGTCGCGGGCGCACCTATGGTGGGGTGACGAGCGGTGGCTCCCAGCCGGTGACGCAGAGCGCAACGAGGTTCAAGCGACTCAGGCGCTCCTTGACCATATTCAGATCCCAGAGACGAACATCCATCGCTGTGCCAGCTCAGACAGTGGACTCAGCCTCGATGAGGCGGCGGAGGCGTATGCCGCCGAGCTCGGGAGCTTTGACGTGAACGGTTGGGGGCATCCAGCCTTCGAACTCATCTTCCTGGGGGTCGGCCCCGACGGACACATTGCCTCACTCTTTCCGCATCGGAGCGGCATTGAGATTACCGACCGGCCGGTGATTGCCGTTCACGACTCCCCCAAACCGCCACCCGAGCGAATCAGCCTGACCCGGCCAGTGCTCAACAGCGCAGCGCATGTCTGGTTGGTGCTTGCCGGAGCCGATAAAGCCGCAGCACTTGGTCTGGCGCTCGCTGGTGCAAGCCGCGAAGAGGTTCCGGCGGCCGGCATCAAAGGACGGGTCGAGACGGTGTACTTCGTCGACCGAGAGGCCGCGCAGAGCGTTCCGGCAAATGTGACGGTGCGCTACTCAGACGCCGACCGCGTCGGCCGCGATTAGCCTGAGCGCCATCACGGGTAGCCGATGGTCCAGAGCAGCAGGAGTGCCACCGGTTGCAGCGCGATTGCGGCGACGAGCAGTGGTACTCGCAAGCGGCGATGCTCACTCGCACCAACGGCTCCACCGAGCGGGGCCAACGGCATCAAGAGCCGAAACAGACTCTGCTGCGGCAAAAACACCGCGAACAGATACAGGCTGTAGCTGACTGAGAACGCAAGGGTCACCTGGCCAAGTGCGCGAATCGATGGTCGGCGCAGCATCCACACGAAGCCGACGCCCACCGCGAGCACCACGACGATGCCAAGGATGCCGAGGTACCGTGTGGCGAAGATGAACCACGGCGTCAGCGGCACAAAGGACACTCGGCCGACGTAGCCCGTCCACCACGAGAGCTCAGTCGCAAGGTACGCACCCGGATGCCCGGTCACGCCGTCCGCGATCAGCGGCCAAGCGAGCCCGGCGAGTGCGATGATCGCAGCCGCTGCCAGCAGCGCGCACTGTTCGGCAAGCGGGAACGGCACGGCTCGGTGCCGCTTGGCGCGCATCCGGAGCACCCACACGATCGCAAGCGCCAGCGACAGCGCGAGGGCGCCCGGTCTGGTGAAGGCCGCGAGCACACCAAGGGGAATCACCAGCCAGTAGCGCCGTGATTGCATCGCCCACAGCGCAGCGAAGATCAGGAGACAAAACAGGCTCTCCGCGTAGGCCACCTGCAACACGAACGACAGCGGGCCGAAGACGAACAGCAACACCGACCAGAGCCCACCCGAGACTCCAAGCTTCTCGGCAACGAGGCGGTACAGCACGAGCGCCGCCGCCGCACCACACACGGTTGCGACGACCACACCCGCCGCGTTGAAGTCGAGCCCGAGGAACATGACCGCCCTGGTCACTGCGGGAAACACCGGGAGGAACGCCCAGGAATTTGGGAGCACATCGCCGCTGTCATCAACCGGCAGTGTGCTGGGATAGCCGTCAGCGGCGATGCGGCGGTAGAACGATGCGTCCCACGAACCCGAGAAGGTGAAGAAATTCTGCGCCGCCGCGTGCGTGCCCGCAAACGCCCAATGCTCGGAGGTGAACACGAGGAACAGCATGACCATGAACGCCGTCGTGACCAGCCTGGAGACCACGAACACACCGAGAATAACCGCCCACCACGGCAGTTCGTGGCGCCCGAGTCGAATCGATTGAATGCGACCGACGGCCTTCAGCGTTGCCGCGCTATGTGGTTCACTGGCGCTCATCACGCGCACCTCCGAACCGCCGCGGCTATAGACGCAGTGACGCCTGAGCGTTTAGGCGGGTGCAACCTCGCCGCGACGGACGCGCAGCGCGTGCAGGGCATCCTCAAGAATCTGCTCGGCCTCGGCCTCAGTGCGACGCTCCTTCACATAGGCGAGGTGCGTCTTGTAGGGCTCAAGCTTGGCCAGTTCCGGCGGGTTGGCCTGGTCGCGTCCGGCTGGTAAGCCGCTGTGCGGGGAGTCGATCGTGTCGGGGATCTCTTCGTCTGGCAGGTTCGCGGCAAAGTAGCGAACCGTTTCATTGCCAAGCGCATCCCAATAGCTCACCGCAATCCGGTCAGCGTGATAGCCATGATCTTGTTCACCCATCGGCCCGGCACCAACGCGCGAACCACGAATAGCACTGTTACTCGACACCATGTGTTATACCCCCACGCCAAACTTGGTCAGCAGACCGAGTGCGATGATGCAGATGATCCAGATCACGCCAAGAATAACGGTGATTCGGTTGAGGTTCCGTTCTGCAACACCCGATGCGCCCAGATTGCTTGTCATTCCGCCGCCGAACATGTCAGAGAGACCGCCGCCACGACCTTTGTGCAACAGAATCAGCAGCGTGAGCAGCAGGCTTGTCAGCCCCAGCACCACCTGGAGAATTACCTGGAGAATCTCCACGGAAGTCCTTTCGTCAAAGCCACACGCGAGTGGGCCGTCTTCGAGTATAACTCGGGACGGGCCGGCTCAGATGCTCACGTGCGCTGGGAAGCGCGCAATCTTGGCGAACTCGTCCGCATCCAGGCTTGCGCCGCCCACCAGGGCGCCGTCAACATCTGGCTGCTTCATAAAACTCGCGATGTTACTCGACTTCACCGATCCGCCGTACAGGATGCGCGTGGCCGCGGCCGTCTCAGCCGATAGCACCTCGGCGAGCACCCCACGCAACGCGGCACAGACCTGCTGCGCCTGTTCCGGGGTGGCCGCCTGGCCCGAACCGATCGCCCAGACCGGCTCGTAGGCGATGACGAGCTTCGCATCGGACGCAACATTGGCCAGGTTGGCGCGCAATTGCGCGATGGGAACAGCGCTCGCGCCGTGTTGTTCGAGGTCATCGGCGGTTTCGCCGACGCACAACACCGGCACCAGGTTGTGCCGAATGGCCGCGTGCACCTTGGCATTCAACTGCTCGTCGGATTCGTGATGCAAGGTGCGACGCTCGGAGTGCCCGACCAGAACGTACCGGCAGTCGAGCGCACTGAGGAACGCTCCTGAAATCTCACCGGTATACGCCCCAGAGTCGTGCTCCGAGAGGTCCTGGCCGCCGTAACGTACTGACAGCTTGTCGCCCGAGACGAGTGTTTGCACTGAGCGAAGGTCAGTGAACGGAGGAAATACCGCCACTTCGACCTCATCGAAGTTGTGCTTGGCCTCATCGAGCGTCCATGCAAGTTTTTGCACGGTCGCGATCGCCTGCAGATGATCGAGGTTCATCTTCCAGTTGCCCGCGATGAGCGGAATGCGTGCCGCTACCATCCGAGGATCTCCAATCCGGGAAGGGTCTTCCCCTCGAGAAACTCAAGACTCGCTCCACCGCCGGTGGAGATGTGCCCAAAGTCGCTATCAGCAAAGCCAAGGGCCCTCACGGCTGCGGCCGAGTCCCCACCGCCAACGACGCTCAGACCGGAGACCTTGGTGAGCGCCTCTGCGACGGCCCGGGTGCCGGCCGCGAACGGCGCCAACTCGAAGACGCCCATCGGGCCATTCCAGAACACCGTTTTGGATGCGGCAATCTCCTCTGCGAAGCGCGCCGCCGACTCTGGGCCAATGTCGAGCCCCAGACCGGACTGGCCAAATGGGGTTTCGATTGCGTCGGCTGCGACCACGGCGGTCTCGGCGTCGGCACCAAACTTCGATGCAACCACGATGTCGCTTGGCAGCAACACGCGAACACCAAGATCTTCTGCACGTTTGAGGTACTCGAGTGCCGTGCTCAACTGATCGGCTTCGAGCAGGCTTGAACCGACCGAGTGGCCGAGGGCGTTCAAGAATGTAAAGACCATTCCGCCACCGATCACGAGGGTATTCACTCGCGGCAGGAGGTGGTCGATCACGCCGAGCTTGTCAGAGACCTTCGAACCACCGAGCACAACCGTGTAAGGCCGCTCAGGGGTCTCAGTGAGTCGATCAAGCACGTCAAGTTCGGCGGCAATGAGCAATCCGGCCGCACTTGGCCGAATAGACGGCAGTTCGTAGACGCTCGCCTGCTTGCGATGCACGACCCCAAACCCATCCGAGACGACGGCATCGGCATATGCGGCCAACTGCTCGGCAAACGCCATTCGCTCCGCGGCATCCTTGCTGGTCTCAGCTGCCGAGAAGCGCACGTTCTCGAGGACCGCTACATCGCCATTGCCAAGCGCGGCAACCACGGCATCCGCGCTTGGGCCGACGGTGTCGCTTGCACAGGCCACCGGCCTACCAAGCAACTCAGCGAGTCGGGCTGCGGCCGGCGCGAGGGAAAACCTCGGGTCAGGCTGACCGTCGGGTCGGCCCAGATGCGAAAGGATGATGACTCGCGCGCCCTGCTCGACCAGCGCAGTGATGGTCGGCAGGGACGCACGAATACGCCCATCGTCGGTAATGACTCCGTCAGCAAGCGGCACATTCAGATCGCACCGCAGGACGACGTTCTTTCCGGCCAGATCGCCAAGTGACGAGATGGTACGTAGTGTCATCTGGGTGGCAGCTTAGAGGCTGGCGCCAACGTAGCTGGTCAGGTCGACCAGGCGGTTGGAGTAGCCCCACTCGTTGTCATACCACGAGCTGAGCTTGACGGTCGTGCCGATGACCTTGATCAGACCAGCGTCGAAGATCGACGAGTGCGGGTCGGTCACGATGTCACTCGAGACGATCTCGTCTTCGGTGTACTTCAGGATGCCCTTGAGCGGCCCCGACTCAGCTGCGGCCTTGTACGCCGCCTTGATCTCTTCAACGGTCACCGGACGACTCGACTCAAGGGTCAGGTCGGTGATCGAACCGGTCGGCACTGGAACGCGCAGCGCAGCACCATCAAGCTTGCCGTTGAGCTCAGGGAGCACCAGGCCAATCGCCTTCGCAGCGCCGCTCGAAGCCGGAACAATGTTGATCGCCGCGGCGCGGGCGCGACGCAGGTCCGAGTGCGGACCGTCCTGCAGGTTCTGGTCTGCCGTGTAGGCGTGCACCGTGGTCATCAGACCCCGCTCGATGCCGAAGGTGTCGTTGAACACCTTGGCAAGCGGCGCAAGGCAGTTCGTGGTGCACGAGGCGTTCGAGATGATGTGGTGGGTGGCCGAGTCGTAGAGGTGGTGGTTGACGCCCATCACGATCGTGATGTCATCGTCGGTGGCCGGAGCCGAGATGATGACCTTCTTGGCGCCTGCATCCAGGTGCTTCTTCGCGTCGGCGGCGTTGGTGAAGCGACCGGTCGACTCAATGGCGATGTCAACGCCGAGCGCAGCCCACGGCAAATTGGCTGGGTCGCGCTCCGCGAGCACCTTGATCGGCTTGCCATTGACGATGACGTTGTCTGCGTCGTACGTGACCTCGGCGTCCAGCCGGCCGGTCACCGAGTCGTATTTGAGCAGGTGGGCGAGGGTTTTGACGTCGGTGAGGTCGTTGACTGCGACCACCTCGATATCGGCTCCCTGCGTCAAGGCGGCCCGAAGGTAGTTCCGGCCAATTCGGCCAAAACCATTAATTCCCACACGTACAGTCACTACTTCTCCTCAGAGGAAGCGGGAGCGAGTCGCTCCAGCGAATTGAATAGATGGACAGAGAACGACGTCGTCCCGAAACGCTTCAGGCGTCCGTTACTCCGAGAGTAGCAGCAGGCCGGTGGTCCGGTCACGCGCGGTTGTGAAACGGAGCGTCACGTTCTCCCAATTCACAATGTTCCAGAATGCGTTGACGTAGTCAGCGCGCACGTTCTTGTAGTCCAGGTAGTAGGCGTGCTCCCAAACATCGAGCATGAGCAGTGGCACAACGCCTGCGGGCATATTGGCCTGCTGGTCGAAGAACTGCAAGACGATGAGGCGCTGGCCGATGCTGTCCCAAGCCAGTACCGACCATCCGGAGCCCTGCACCCCAAGTGCGACCGCGGTGAAATGCGCGCGGAAGGCATCGAAGGAACCGAACTGGTCGTCAATCGCCGAGGCAAGTTCACCGGCTGGCTTGTCGCCGCCATCTGGCGACATATTGGTCCAGAAGATCGAGTGGTTCACGTGACCGCCCAGGTTGAAGGCGAGGTCTTTTTCAAGCTTGTTGATGTTGGCGAGGGCGCCGGTTTCACGGGCTTCGGCCATAGCAGCGAGTGCTGCGTTGGCGCCGGTCACATAGGCGGCGTGATGCTTGCTGTGGTGGAGTTCCATGATCGTCGCGCTAATGCTCGGCTGGAGGGCTGAGTAATCGTAAGGAAGATCGGGAAGGGTGTATTCAGACATGGCACAGCTCCTAGCATCGGCGTCGAACGGACGGGTCTAGTCTATCGATCCTTGTATAGCTGTACGGCTTCGGCCGCTGGCCAACTAGACGTCGAGGTCGGCCGGGAGGTTCGCTTCGGTGCCGGGTACGTTGAGCTCGATCGCCCGCTTGTCGGCCATTGCCAGGAGCCGTCGAATCCGACCGGCAACCGCATCCTTCGTCATTGGCGGGTCGGCGTGATGGCCCAACTCGTCGAGGCTGGAGTCCCGGAAGCGCAGGCGCAGTTCACCGGCATAGCGCAGGTGGTCAGGGATGGAATCGCCGAGCAGTTCGAGTGCCCGCTCCACTCGAGCGCACGCGGCAACGGCAGCTTGTGCGCTGCGCCGGAGGTTCGCGTCGTCGAAGTTTACGAGCCGGTTCGCGGTTGCGCGCACCTCGCGTCTGGCACGGATCTCTTCCCAGCTCTGCACGGTCTCAATGGCGCCGAGTGCACGCAACATGGCACTGATCGCATCGCTCTCGCGAACCACAACTCGGGTAATACCGCGCACCTCCCTTGCCTTGCTGGCGACACCGAGCCGGGCCGCAGCACCGACGAGGGCCATCGCAGATTCGTTGCCGGGGCAGACGACCTCAAGGGAAGAACTGCGTCCCGGATCGCTGAGCGTGCCGCGCGCGAGGAATGCGCCGCGCCAGACCGCGATCACCTCGTCGATGTTGCCGGTGGTGAGGCGGTTGGGCAGGCCACGCACCGGGCGGCCACGCGTATCCATGAGACCGGTCTGCCGGGCGAGTGTCTCGCCACCCTGCACCCGCAGCAGATAGTGCTCGTTGCGCCGCATTCCGCTCGGTGCAACGATGTGCACCTCGGCGCGAACGCCATACAGCTCAGCAAGATCGCGACTCACGCGCTGCGCGATGAGCTTCGAGTCGAGCTCAACTTCTACTGCAATGCGGCCCGAGATGATGTGCAGTCCGCCGGCGAAGCGCAGGGTTGACGCGAGCTCGGCGGCCCGAAGACTGGTCTGCAGCACGGGTATCCGAGCCAGTTCATTCTTCGCGGCGGTTGTCAGTGCAACACGTTCTTCCATACCCTGCTGAACTCTCCTCGTGCCTACTCGCGCCCAATGTCGCGGTGTTTTCTCAACACCGCAACCCCCGCCTGTTCGCGCAACAGGGACTCCAGCGCACGAACCAATGTGACCGAACGGTGTTTCCCCCCGGTGCAGCCTACGGCAATGAGCGCGTGTCGTTTATTTTCACGTTGATAGCCGGCAAGCACCGGCTCCAATGCGGCAGCGTAGCGCTCAACGAATGTCTGCGCTCCCGGCTGGGACATCACGTAGTCGTACACCTGATCGTCCTCGCCGGTCATCGCACTGAGCTCGGGAACCCAGAACGGGTTGGGGAGGAACCGACCGTCGATCACCATGTCGGCATCTGCCGGCAGGCCGTACTTGAAGCCGAAGCTCATCAGAGTGACGTTGACCCCGGCATCGCCGTCATCTGCGAAGAGTTCGGTGATCCTGGTGGCCAACTGATGCACATTCTGCTGACTGGTATCGATAACCAGATCGCTGGCCTCACGGATCTCAGCGAGCCGAGCCCGTTCGGTTGCGATTCCGTCGACGATGCTGCCGCCAGCTTGCAGTGGATGCGGGCGGCGCACCGACTCAAAGCGGCGCACCAGGGTAGCGTCGTCGGCATCCAGGAACATGACACGCAGGTCAATGTTGCTCTTGAGCTGCTGGACGATATCGCGGAACTCACTGAAGAAACCACGGCCGCGGATGTCAACAACAGCCGCGATATTCGGCAGCGTCGATCCGGCGCGCTCCACCAGGTCGATCATTGGGCGGATCATCTGCGGAGGCAGGTTATCGACGACGTACCAACCGAGGTCTTCGAGGGCGTTCCCGACGGTGGATCGGCCGGCTCCAGACATGCCGGTCACGATCAACATGCGTTGCTGTGATTGATCAGGCATCCGCTCAGTCTATCGGCGTGTCGCGGTCGGGGTTATCTGGTAT
>NMRC01000033.1_pt1 | contig 43200 bp, 39 predicted proteins | sample 1520911 | NCBI WGS metagenome assembly NMRC01 (sample SAMN07342169, study PRJNA393822) | plant metagenome | isolation source: fluid collected inside the plant's | place: USA: Vermont, Morristown, Molly Bog | reverse complement strand
GTGTCCATGAACATGACCAACTTCTTCAATCGAGAACTTTCAATGTACGCTCTTGGAGACATCAAATTCAAGAAACCGATTTCCTTGAAGCTTGTTGCGTACACTCTGGGTTTTCTTATTGTGTGGACTCTTCCTTTGTTTTTCATTTTTGGTTTGCCAACAAATCCTTTGGAGTTGGTGTTGTATTTGGCTCCACCTCTCGGGCTTGGTCAACTTTCCGTTCGTCCGATTTTTGGTGGTAAAACCCTGATCGACTTTACAAAGACGGCCATTCTTTTTCTCGGTGAACCAAAAGGTTGGGCCGACACGAATCCGTTTGATCCGAGTCCGAAAGAGCAAACATTTTTCACGGAACATGAGATCTGGATTTCACGAAGAAGAGAATACGCGATGCTCGCCGACGAAATTGAGAAGAGCCGCTAGGCCGATATTTCTCTGAAAGAGAAGATAAGGGACCCAAATGGCTAGAAATTACAGTACCTCGGTTTACATTGGAGAAACCTCAAGAGGTGTGCAAATGCCGGTATTTTTTGATTTACACACTCCAATCTTCAACAATAAGCCGCCCGGAGTTTTGATTACCGGTCAGCCAGGTTCAGGTAAAACCTATTTGGCTATGACGCTCACCACCATCAGTGCGATACTAGGTAAAACAACCGTCGTTCTCGATCCGAAAGGCGATTTTATCGCTCTTTCAGAACTTCGAAGAGATATTGGAAGCTTCAACCTTTGGAATCTTTCAGACGCAAAGCGAAGAGGGATTCTGGATCCGTTCCGAATGACTTCAGATCCAGGTGAACAACTCGATTTAGCTTTGACGGTTATTGAGATCTTCACCGGCGGTCTCGACGGAGAGCAAAGAACGGCTTTAGCTCCAATTATTAAAGATGTCATTCAGGGACCAAATCCATCTCTCGGTAAGGTAGTTCAGGAGCTTCGTGGCTCCCAACGTCCGGCCGCTCGAGATTTGGGGACGCTGTTAGACCTCATTTCAAACCTTCGATTTGCGAGCCTCTGTTTCGCTCCAGCGGGAGCAAGTTTGGAAAGCGTTTCAATTGAAGAGGGGCTCACCGTCATCACTCTCATCGGAATGGAAATGCCGAAAGAGGGAAGCAGCGACAATAAGTCACGGCTTTCAACCGGAATCCTTTACCTATTGACTGACTTCATTCGAAGGCTGATGAATCGTGGAGACAGAGATTCTCCAAAAACTTTGGTTATTGATGAGGCCTGGGCTATTCTTCAGACCGAGGCTGGAGCTCAACTGATCAAAGAGGTTGCTCTGTTAGGAAGATCAAAGAACCTTGCGATGTTGTTGGTGACGCAGAACAATTCACATTTAGAAAAACTTGACGTTGAGACGACAATTACAACAAGGTTTGCGTTTGCCTCAGCAGAAAAGGAAGCTTTGTCGATTATCAACGACATGCAGCTACCTCGAGATGAAGGGTTTGAAGGAATCATCATGAACCTCACCGAAGGTGAATGTTTGATGAAGGATTGGCGAAAGAGATATTCGACCGTTCAGATTTCAAACTGGCGCTCAGATTGGAGCGAGGCTTTTCTCACCAATCCATTGGAGAAAGCTCGAAAGGAAAAAGAGCGACAGAGGCGGCTTCAAACTTGAGGCAACCAAAACTTCAAGAGCTTTCGAGAGATATTATAGAAAGAATTTCGCCGTTCAACAGCGAAGAGACCTTAGGTCTTTCTCTTCAGTCTCATAAGCTCTTGACGATCCGCTGTGTGTGCGGCGGCCTGTTTGGGGATCAAGTGAAAACACATTTCTCTCGAGGTTTTCTTTGCTCGTCTTGTCACAAAAGGAATAAAAGAACTCCGCCGGATAACAATCTCGTTGCCGTCGGTTCTCCGATGGTTGCGGAGTGGGACTTTGAAAGAAATACTGATGGACCTGAATGGTTTTCAGAAAAGAGCGGCAAAAAGGTTTGGCTCTTCTCCAAAGACTGTGGGCACCACTTTCTCGTGAGAGTGGCGGCTCGTTCGAATGGAGCCGGCTGTGCGGTATGCAGCGGCAAACAAGTCGATTCGGGAGTTTCAGATTTAGCCACGCGATTCCCGCATCTGGTTCAAGAGTGGAGCCCGAGAAACGGGTTGTCTCCAAGTGAAGTGCAACCCAAAAGCAATCAGAGGTTTTGGTGGGTTTGCGAGAACGGACACGAATGGCAACAAAAGCCTCTCAAACGGACCGCCGGTTATGGTTGTGCCTGTTGTTCAAGATCCCAAATGGAAAAGGATTTCTCACGGCTTCTTCAGGAATTCGGAATTGAGTTTCTCGAAAACGACAGAACTCTCATCGCACCACTTGAACTTGACTTCGTTCTTCCGAAGTCTCGATTAGCAATCGAGTTGAACGGAAACTATTGGCACTCCGAGGAGCAAATTCAAAAGACAAGAAGGATGAGCGCGAAGCGCTTTCACGAAAATAAAGCGGCCGCTGTCGAGAGTGTTGGTTTTCGCTTACTTTTTGTCTGGGAAAGGGACTGGAAGAGCTCTCAAGATCTGATTGTGAAAGATCTGCGTTCGGCGATAAAGTCGCCAGATTTAGCCATTTCCGAGCGTCTTCAGAAGACGTTTTTCGAAAATTGAAGAACAAAGCGATATTAGTTCGGTAAGCAAAAAGTCCCCAAGTGGGAGCATTTCAGAGAAGGATTAGCACACATGGCCGCATTGGGTTCAAAGTCTGCCGGATTATTCAAAAACGCGAAGATCTTATGGTTGGGTATGGCTATACTGCTCGTTTTCGTTTTCGTTGGAACATTACAGCTTTTGAAGTCTGTCTATCAGACGGAAACGTATTACGTTCTTAACCAGGATGTTCCTACGAGAACCCAGATCACAATGGACATGCTTACTCCAGTTGTCACCTCGGCAGGAACCGCTCCAGGTGGCGCAGCAGGAGCTTCTGAGGCCACGAGAAGATCTGAACGTGAAGAGATTCTGGCGGAAGTTCAATCAGGTCAAGCCTTCGCTCAATTCCCTCTTGTTTCTGGAGACGTGCTATCTCCTTCAAACATTGGAGCTCTGTCTGACATTTCGGTTGGTGTTCCAGATTCGTGGGTTATTACCTCATTCTCAGTTGATTACAATAACGCCGTACAGGGTCGTATTCAGCGAGGAACTTACTTCGACATGATGATTGTTGGAGATAGTGGTGCTTACTACCCGTTTGTCAACGTTCTTGCTCTTGAAACCTCAACAGGCTCCGCGAAAAGTTCCGCTGGAAATACTGACGCTTCAGGACAAAACGCAACAACAAGCGTGTACACCGTTGGTATGTCTCCGCAAAATGCAGCGAAACTTCAATGGCTTGTCAACTTTGGTTCAGGTGACGTGAAGCTTGTTCTTTCTCCACGTCAGAACGAGTACGAATCACCGGCATTGGCCTCGTATAAAGGTATATTCTCGTATGATCCTTTGGTCGATGGTGTGATTGCGCCGGGACTTCAGACCGTCACCGACAGCAACGGTAACACCGTTACCCGTGAGGTTACCGATTACAGCTTCACTCAGGTCGAAAGAGATAAGTTCGGTCGCCCAATTTCTTCGGTTGAAAATGTTGGAGCTGGAAACGCAAAGATTCCCGCTTCGGCTGGGACCGACACGAACGCTCCGTCGAACGGTGGAACAACGAGTGGAAGCTCAACTCCGAATTCGACCGCAACGCCGACCCCTGGCGCAACAGCGACTCCAAGCCCTTCTCCAACATCGGGCGCAATCACCGGCAACTCAACAAAATAGTGACCCACAATCTATTTCTATTCAAAATAGATATAGCGATATTTATTTTGCCCTATTTTTTAGGAAGTAAAACACAGTTAGGATTTTCGTAATGGCTAATGAGACAGTCAGACCAAAAGTAATCTACGTAGGAGTTCCAGAAGTTTACGATTACTTGGTGAAACTAAAGAGCGATTGGGATTTTGGTCCGGCTGTTCCTGACATTGCTTCACTTTGGAGCGGTCTTGAAGACGGAACGGTCGATTCAGAGTCTCACATTATCCTCATTCTCGACGCCTTTTTTGACGAACGAGGTGGAGATCACTCGTTTGAACAGCTTATTGCTTCGATGGCTCCATATTGTCTCATTGGAATCATCAACTATAAGCCAAACCTCAAAGAGGTCATCAACGAAAGAATTCAGTCTGAATCCTACACACTGGGTCTTGAAAACACTCCAACCTACTATTACATTGACCCGAAGAAACCGGCTCCCTCGATTGATTCAATGGTCGCAAGATTCCTTTCAGAGACAACTCTTACCGAAATCGCAGCTGTCATCAGTGGAAAAACAATTGAAGAAACTGAAGAGGAAAGAGAAGACGCCGAACCCGTTGAGCAATTGTATTCCGGATTTGAGATCGAAGATGAGGACGAAGCGCCAAACGATTTTCTTGGTCAAGTCGTTGCGGTGACATCTTCAAAGGGTGGTTCAGGGAAGTCTACGGTTGCTGTAGCTTTGGCAACATATCTCGCACATTCTTCGGTTAATTCGGTTCGTGAAGGCTTAGAGGATCGGCCGCTCAAGGTTTTAATTCTGGACTTGGATGTTCGAGATGGACAGCTCGGGTTTTTGACCAACAACTCGAAGCCAACGGTTATTCAGATCCGAATGGACGGAATATCTGAAGAGGTTATTCAAAAAACCGTTATTCATTCTCCAAGATTGAAGTGTGACCTACTTTTGGCTCCGAAGCGGCCAAGAAATGCCGACGACACTCCAGCAGATTTTTATGCGGAGCTCGTTCAAAAACTTCGAAAAATGTACGACTACGTCATTTTGGACACTTCGGTCAACTATCTCGACCCTCTTCTTGAGACCGTTGCGTACCCGCTTTCGGATCAAATTGTTTTCGTCACCGACATTGTGATTAACTCGGTCTTTTCCATGACGCGATGGATCCAAGAGGTAACGAAGCCGAAGAATCAAATGGGAATGGGAATCTCAAAGAACAAGATTGGTATCGTCGTGAACAAGTCTTTGGGTAATGTTTCGATGCCTGGAGAAAAGATTTATCAATCCGCTTTGGGTATCCCGATTATCACTCCGATTCCTTCGAACCCGAAAATCATGGCCGCAACCGCGAACACGCAGCAGATGGATCTTTTGCTTCAGCATAACGACATCTATGCTTCGATTCGGCGTTTAGCAAAGGCTTTGGTTGGAAAGAAATACAAACTTTCAAATTCTGTTGAAAAGTAACCTTTCCGTTTAGAGACTAGGCGCATCTCGAGCAAAACTGTGGGCTCGAGATGCGCCTTCACTACTTTTATGATAGAGTTTTTTCAGAGAGGAGGCTGAACTTGGCTAGATTGACCGCAGCAATGCGTTTACGAGAGCAACTTCAGCACCTTCTTTCAGATCGTGCGAATTACGTTCTTCTGAAAGATGGAATGAAAAAACCCGCCGGACGGTATCGGATCACCTCTGAATCTATACCAAGAGCTCGGAAAACCGAGATTCCGCCAAAAGGCAATTATGGGGTTATTCCTGAAAAAGAGTTCTTCATTTTGGATCTTGATATTCTTCGCGGAAACCTGAAACAGCAAATTCTGTTTTTTGAAAAATTCTTCGGAGTGAAACTCAGCGAAACACTTTCCGTTCAAACGCCTTCGGGTGGGTGTCATTATTATTTGAGAATACCTGAAAACTTTCGGGGTCAGACTTTCAACGGGTCTTTGCGCCCGTATAAAAAGTATTTGTGCGAGATTGTTGATACAGAAATTGATGTTATTGACGCGGACATTCGATCTTCAGGCGCGGCCGGGTATGTTGTTGGACCAACATCTTACGTTTCGTTCGGTAGAGACGGCGGTCCATATCCTACGCCCGGAAAATACGCTCTCAACGCGAAATCAAAACGAATCATTGAAAGTGGAGACTTTTTTGCAATACTAGAAATTTCAAAAGAGTCTGCGAGCGCTCTTCAAAAAATGCGAAAAGAGCAGCTTTCAAAAAGATCTTTGAACAAAAAGGTTGAACAACCTTCTGAAGCTAAAACTCCGGAGATTCTCGAATCGGCAGTACTTTCCGATGAGATACCAAACGAGAATACCTTGCGCAGGTTGCACGCCGGAATGAACAAACGGATGGACAAAAATTCGGAATTCCATCGAAAGCGCGCGTTTGTTGCTGGAGCTTTACAATGTTGTTTCACTGATTTCGCAATCGCCGCGGCCTGTGCAAAATTGGGAATTGATAAGGACACCTACACGAAGAATCGGATTCCTTTTTGGTTGACCGTTTCAGACATAGCTAAGCTTCGCTTGGCCGTTCCAGCCGGACACACGGCCTATTGCGATGTTGGTCGACTTGAACGAAACTACAAAGAAAAGACCCTTGAACAACTCATTGCTGAAAATAAAGAAAAAGTTGCAACAAGAACTCTCTCTCGAAACACAAAACGCAAAACTCCTCGCGTTATCAACATGAATAAGGTTTTGAGAGATCTAGACAAGGGTTCACCGAAGGTCCCACAAAAGACCTTGGATGCGGTGCTGATTCTTGACACTATTTTTCAACCGTTGTTGAACGTTGGAGCATCTCAGGTTGTGATCGCCAGAAAACCGGTCGCAGAAATGTTGAATCTCACCGAATCGAGAGTAGCGGAGGCCACCCGTTTGCTTCGAGAGAAGAAAGTTCTGATTCTCAAAAATCGTCAAAAGACGGGCCTTGCCAGCACGTACATTATTCCTGAAGAATACATTCATAAAAGTCTTACTGGATTCTTGAAGCATTTCTGGTCACAGCGACTCAAAAGAACCGGAGAGGTTGAACCAATATTTTATAATCGTTTTCTGAACGTTCTTCAAGACTTCGAGTTGGCTCAAAATTATGAAATCACGGAAACCATTCGAAGGAGCTGGAGAAAAGAGTTCTCGAAGGTCCCAGACGTTCCGTTGAACACATTTCCAAAGAGATACCTTCGGATGGAGTAGGCGCTTCGGTTTGACAGATCTGAGCTAAGATGTTAGATTAGTTGTGAATCAAATGTTTGGAGAAATCTGTGGCACTGTCAAAGTATAGCGAATCAACCGAGGCGGCGACCGTTCTTATGAGCGGCGGTGGCAAGGTTGTGAAATCTGAGATTTCAAAAACCAATATGACCCACATCATTCGGCGTCTTACCGAGCTTTACCCAAATCCCATCGAAGCATCGGTTCGAGAGGTTGTTTCAAACGCTATTGACGCAGTGAACGAGTTGCCCGAGAGTGAACGCTCTCCCGTTGAGATTACGTCTCCGAATCTACTGAACCCATTTTTCACCGTTCGTGATTACGGTATCGGGATGTCTCCCGAGGATGTTGAAAAGATTTATCCGAATTATGGAGCTTCAACGAAGACCGAAAATCTTTCAGCCGTCGGTTCACACGGACTTGGTGGTAAGGCTCCCCTTGCATACACTAACCGATTTGATCTTGAAACAACGAAAGATGGCATCACCACAAAGTTCACGATGCAGAAGATCAACGGTGAGGCTGAAATCGAAATTCACTCTTCGGAAAAGAACGAACTCGCGGCTTCAGGAACAACCGTCACAATTCCAGTTTTCTCCAAGGATGTTGCGGAATTTGAGAAAGCAATTGATGTTTACCGCAATCACAGTTGGAGCCTCCCGACGAAGATTGATGGTGAAGACTTTTTTGAAAATGCCGACTACGCCTTTTTGAGTAAGATTAAAATTTACGATGACGGTGAAACCGAAGTCCATGGTCGAGTTCACGTTCTAAAGTCTCGTCTTGCGCAGCTTTTCAACGGGTTCCGTCGTCCAGGAGACCTCTTTTTGGATTCAGCCGCATACGCCATCGGAGGTTGGATTTACAGCCCAAATGCGACCAGCAAGATCTTCTCTCAGCCGATTCTTGTTGTCGAAATCGCTCCAGCTTTGGTCGACTTTGCTTCATCCCGAGACGCAATTACTTCAAATGAGAAGCTGGAGGCTCTGAACCGTCGAGTTCGTGATGCATTGACGAACCCTACTGTGATTGCAGAGCAAGCCTTCGCAGTGTACCGAAACCTCGAAAGGAAAGATGTACTTCAATTCGCCTCAGAGATTCATGGAACTATGTTGCAGCTCGACGGGAACCGTGTCGCAATCGAAAACCTGCTCGGTTCTAATCGTCATTATTTTGATCTTTCTGTGATGGATCACAATTCGGTTTTTAATATTTTCCGTGTTCGCTCCGAGCCCGGAGAGGCTGTGATTCACTTCGGACTAACGAAGCAATTGAGACGACAATCGTGGAAAGGTCACGGTGCGGTTATTCATACCTGCGTATTCTCGAAGCAATCCTCTTTTATGGGTAGAGCACCTTGGTTTGAAGAGTTGCGACTGCTCGGCTATCTGAAGACCTCACTCGAGGCTGATCCAAAAACGTCATTGAATGATGTTTCTCTCGGATTGTTTGGGTCAGATCTTGAAGTCGTTATTCTCACTGAAGTTGACGACAGAAGTCTGCAAAAGATTATCCGGATGAGAGAAGAGCTGTTTTCAGGAAATCGTAAGAATCGAGTGTATTTCTTCACAAAGCGGCGCGAAGTCGGGCTGTCCAAGTCAGAGAGAGAAATTTTAGACAGCGCGGTGAACTCTCCGGTGCAATACATTTCAGCCGCTGAAATTATCTCGGAAATTACGCCTGAGTATCTGGCTGTTCTTTCTGCTCGAAAGGACGCGAATCGGCAGAACGAGAACCTTGAGATTACTGAGGATCGCTATTTTTACGAAATTTCGGGAGTCGATTTTACAAACGCCATCGAGACTGCAAAGTCTGCGAGAAGTGTAAGAATTCAAGCCAGCTTCGAAGATGTTATTCACGACAACAACTCCATTCTCATTTTCGGGGACAACTGGAAGACCGTGTACCGCGGAGCCGTGAATGCTGGAGAAGACATTCTCGGTAAAAATATTTACGTTCAACCGGATGTAAGAGTTAGTCGCACCTTGGCTAAAGAGCTCAGCGGCATTTCAAAGAGAGTCTTTTTCCCTTTGTCGGCTAGGCAAAAATCTAAATATTCCATTGAACTGACGCAAGGACGAAAGTTTGGCGCCGACAAGCTGGCTTTGGAGGTACAAGCAACTACAGACGAAGATGTTCTCGCTTCAGGTATGCCCCTCTTGAGAAACATCAAAAAGGCGGTCATGGTTGAACTTTTTCGGCGTATTCCAGAGTCGCACCAAGTTTTATGGAGCATCTTCAAGATTTGGGAAAAGACTCAACTAGAGGGCTTTTGTGTGGCTTTGACCGCTGCGGATGCTCGAAAAGAGGCTGAGCGTCGAAACCTTCCTCTTTTTCGCGGCATTGATAAACTGGCAGAGGCTTTTGAAGAATTGACAGATTCCAGTAATGATGACGGTTACATTCGATCCTGGGTTCTCAATCGGTCGAATTATGGAAGACCGTTCAACCTTTCAAACCCTTCTCCTTTAACAAACCTCGTTCTAGAATCCGCCGTGGAACTCATTATCGAACGGGTGAACACGGAAGCACCTCTCAGCGGCGATAGCTGAAGATCTGAGAGGGTTTTAGCGCAGCTTCGGGTTATGACACCACCTTCGGTTTCTGAAGCTTAGATCTGCGCTGAGCGGGTTTGAAGAGTCCTCTGAGGAGAACTGTGATATATTCACTAGACACAAACCGAGAGGAAAGAAGCAATTTCTAAGCCAAATTTCGAGAACATTCGATTCGAAGATATTTTTCTACCGTATGACGTGAATCAGAAATTCTTAAAGGTTTCGTTTGTTGACGAAATTCTGAAAGATTATTCAGTCATTGTGGTTTCGGATTCTCAATGCGGATCAGAAAATCGAATAACGACGCTTCTTGCGAGGTACCCGAGGTATGTTCACGCTGAGGCTCTTCGTCATCGAGTCTTTTCTCGAAACGCATCCTCCTCTCGTGCTCGTTCGGTAAAAAGTACTCTGAAAGAGGTTATGGAAAATCCTGTGATTCCATTGTTCACTGTGAACCAAAAGGGAATGGGCGGGAAATTCTCCGACGCACAGACTCGGCAGAAACAAATCGACGGCTGGTTGCGAGCTCGAGACCGAGCTGTGGCTTCAGTTCTTGAGCTTCTTGTGAACGAGAATCTTTTTCAAACCTATGGAGCTCACTTTGAACAAAAATGGGAAGAAATTCTTGACGACTATTACCTGAACGGTTACGACTCAGAGGGAAGTCCGAAAGAGGGCTATCTTTCGACGCACAAGCAGCAGTTCAACCGGATTATCGAGCCGTACACTCCATTTGAAGAGGTCATCACCTCAACATATTGGGAAAACTTCTTTAACCTGAGGGATCACGAAGACGCTCAGCCTGAAATTCGAGCAATGGCCGTTCTTATTCGAGCCGGGTTGAATCGGTCAACTCCAGTCCGAAGAGACTTTCATTTGCCATTTATTGCAGAGAGCGAAGTTCCCAGCGGGAATGCGAACTGGGACTCGGTTGTGAAACCGGTATTTTTGAGGTCTGCAGCTGAAGCCGCACAGATTTCATATGGAGATAAGTCTTCGGCCGAAAGGGTTACAGCCTCGGCAGCTCTTGGAAAAAGACTTTTTGAATCTCGGCACTTGAGTCCATTTGAACATCCAGCAATCGCGAGCGATTTCTATTTTGATAGGTTTGCGGAAACGAACGGCTTGCCAACCGAAGAATCAAAGCTGTCTTCAAATTTCGATTCCTCATGGGTACAATTCCGACCGATTATAGCTGGAGTAACGAAGTAAATGTCCTCAAATCTTTCAACGCTCAGTCAACTATTTCTTCAGATTCAAGAACACGCTGACGCTATTTCTTCAATTCAAACGAACAGTAAAGAGCCACTGGTTTCCCTTTTGATTCGATCTTTTCTTGACGCGATGGAGGAAATTAAACTCGGAGTGGATTTTGAAGATTTTTCGGATTTGGCCGTATTGAACCTCATTATTCGTGGCGCTGAAGAGGGGTACACAAATGAGGAAATTCAGCAGTTCGTAAGCACACTTCAGAAAGATCTAAACTAGCAACAAAAGAAACGGCTTTCCGATATTCCTCTTGACTAAAAAGTTCTTATTCCGAAGAAACTTTTCCGGCTGGCGAAAAAAGAAAGTGAATCTTTATGGATAAGGTTATCGCTTGGGTGGATGTAGAATCCGGAGGCATCAATCCTGGATTCAATTCATTTTTAGAGGTGGCCGTTGTTTTTACAGATTTTTCTGGGAACATTCTCGCCGAACCGTACAGCTCTTTGGTTTCAGTGAAAGATGTTCATAAGGTTATTTTAGAATCGAACGAATTTATTCAAAAAATGCACGACACCTCTGGACTTTGGAGCGATCTCTGGTCCATGAAATCGAAGCCGGCCGAACAGATTGATCTCGAGCTTTTTGAGATCCTCAAGAGTGTTTCAACAAACGAAAGCACTTTTTATTTTGGCGGAAATTCACCGATTTTAGATCGGAGATATGCGGAAATGTATCTTCCGACTTTTTACAAAGAGATCTCCCACATGTCTATTGACGTGACGACATTATCTTTGGTTCTTCAAGAGTCGGGAGATGCAAAAATGTTTGTGAAACGAGGAGAGCATCGAGCGCTTTCGGACGTATTTGACTCAATAGATGAGTACAAGCACTACCAAAAATGGATCTCCTCTAATTAGAAAGTAAACTACAAAAATACTCGATACAAGAAAATTAAGAATGGAGAAAAATTGACAAACATTACGGTTTATAGCAAGTCAAATTGCCCACAATGCACAAGCACCAAAGCTCGTCTCGATGAGCTTCAGCTTAATTATGATGTGGTTGACATTGAAACAACTCCCGGTGCGCTTGAGGAACTGAAGGCCGCTGGCTTCCGTTCGGCTCCTGTGGTCATCACCTCGAATGGAGCATGGAGCGGCCACAACGAACAAAAGATTCGGGCTCTCGCCTAAAAGGAAAAACTCAAACGGCGAAGGTTTCTTTTTGGAGGCCTTCGCCGTTTTTTGATACAAGAGTTTTATGGCAACAGATCTAAAGACAGCGGTCGCGCAAGTGAAGTCAGCGTACCTCATTTCGGACTACATTCGCGCCTCCGGTGTGAAGCTTACCTCAAGTGGAGCTGGTAAATGGAAAGGTCTTTGTAGTTTCCACTCGGAGAAAACTCCAAGCTTCACGGTGAACGATTACTTCTCGAACTTTCATTGCTTCGGTTGTGGAGAGTCGGGAGACATTATCCGCTATGTTATGGAGACTCAACATATTGACTTCATGGACGCTCTTCGTCAACTTGCCGATGAAAAAGGGATAAAACTCGACCTCGGGAAAAACGAAGACTCCGGAGTTGATTACAAGTCTCTTCGTGAATGTCTGAGAGAAACGGCTAACTTTTTTGTTGCTGAGTATCGAAAACTTCCGAAAGATCATCGAGCTCGTGCCCAGGTGTTAGACCGCGGTCTTTCGGAAAAGGGAATGATTTACGGTTACGCTCCAGAAAAAAGAACCTCACTGCTTGAGTTTTTGAAGGCTAAGGGCTTTTCTGAAGAAATAATGCTCCAGGCCGGAGTCGTTTCGCAATGGAAAGAGAGTGGAAAGTTCTCGGATTTCTGGACCGGTCGGCTCATGTTCATTATCACCGACATCGCCGGAAGACCCATTGGATTCTCTGGTCGCAAACTGTTCGATGAAGATTCTCGAGGTAAGTTCGTCAACTCTTCGGCCGGGCCACTCTTCGACAAGTCTTCGGCTTTGTTTAATGTGCAAAATGCAAAAAAGTTTGCCTCCGAAAAGAAAGAGGTCTTTGTTGCCGAAGGGCAATTTGACGTAGCCGCATTTATTGAGGCCGGTGTTCCTAATGTCGTGGCGTCTTCGGGAACCGCCTTTACTTCTCAACAGGGTGGAATCCTGCAGCGTCTTGTTGGAGACACCGGAAAGATCGTGTTCGCTTTCGATGGAGACAACGCCGGAGTTGAGGCAGCTCTCAAGGTTTTCAAAAATGTTCCAAGCATTCACAGCGCATCTTGGGTGCTTCAGTTTCCGGAAAATCAAGATCCCTGCGATTTTCGTTCTTCGCGAGGTAATGAAGAGTTCGTTCAGCATCTTTCTGAAAAGATACCTCTCGTTGAATTTGTTCTGAACGTCTCAAAAAAAGATTATGAAATGGACACGGAGCTTGGTCGAGCAAAGTATTTAGAGTACGCCGCGAAAGTTCTAAAAACCGTTGCTTCGAACACCGTGCGAGAGGCTTTCATTCGCAAGGTCGCTCTCGATTGTTTTTCTGAAGTGGGGTACGTCAAAGACCTTGTGGCGAAAAGTTCTCCAATTGAACTCGGAGAAAGCGCTTCAACGAAAGAGACGGAAAAGCTAGACATTCCTTTGCAACTTGAAGACTCTAAGGATGTTCTTGAGAAAATTCGAGAAAGAAAAGACTATAATCTTGCGGCAAGATTGATCGCCATTTCTTTGTTAGATCCACAATTGATTGCCTATCTTTTCAAGCTTTCAAAAAAGATTCCGGCGGAGTTCACGAAAACCATTGAAGAGCTTTCGGTTCTTGGGCCCGGCAAAACCATTGTTCCCGAAGCGTTTAGCGACACACGGTTGATGCAATATCTGTCAAACCCGAGGCTTTTTCCTCTGTCCCATCTTGCTGAATTTCATGCCACTGAGCAATTCAAATACTTATACGAGCAATACATTGCAACGGTCAAAGGGAAAAGGAAGTCTGACGTTCGAGCGAAAGCTCTATCCGTTCTGATGGATTCTGAAGGAAAAGACCAAATTGAACTTCTTGAAAAAGCACTAAAAATTGAAGAAGCGGCCTCCGAAAAACGAACGGCCTCTTGATCCGATATTTTTCTTATTCGCAGCGAAAAACACAGAAAGAACACCATGCCGATTTTCAACAGAGCTAAGCAGGAAGAGCTGGAAAAAGATAAGCTTCTCAATCACGAGCTCACAGACCTGAAATACACCTCTCTTCAAGAGGCTTTGCTTGGCGAAATTAGTTTAAATTCAAATGACGCAAAGATCACAAGATTTCTCTTTCCGGACGAAAGAGTGATTGCGCTCATTTCATTTCACAACAAAATTGTTTTTGCAAGAGACACCGCAGCAGATTTAGAAATTGCTCCTTTACTGTATTGGACGAAACTTCAAGAATCTGAAACCGAAGCAATACTTCGCTCTCCTGACGCGAGGTTGAATGAAGATCTTTTTAAAGAAAAGTTTGTGAACTTTTCTGAAGACGTTGCGGCCTTCTTTCGGAAAATCTCACTCAATTACACGCTAACCTCTCTTCGAAGTCTTTTCGAAGACATTTCGAGCTACATTTCCGTAGAAACGGCGATTTATCCGAGCACCGAAGCGATTGTGAAATTTCTTTCAGAGGAAAACGGGCTTCCCATTACCTCCATTGATTCGATTCTTGCGAAACGAAAAGATATGACGCGCAAAATTGAACAGCTTATCGGAATCGACGTTCCTTACAGTTCTGTCGTTCTTCGCAACGAGCTGTTTGGTTTCACGGAATTTGAAAGCGAAGAAGAAAAAATGGTGTACGCAGCCTCTGAGGCTGACGCCACACTACAAGACATTGAAGACATCGCAAGAGGCTTCTCTTGGATTGACATCCTGAAATCGGTTTACAAGCTTCAGTCGAAAGAAATCATTCGCGTTGAATTCCCAGACGAAAAAGAAGAGTTGCCTGAGGTTTTTGAGATCCAAAAACCGTACGAGAAAATCTTTCGTCTTACTGAAAGCCTTAATTCAGATTTATCCGAACTCGTAGAGAAGGTTTTTCAAATCTCTTCAGATAAGGACTTAGCCGTCAGTCTCGCAAAAAATAACGATCTTCTTGAGGATCGAATTTTTGAAATCGAAAACACTCTCATCAAAAAACTCAAAGCTGAAAATTATCACAGTTTTTTAGAGCTTGACCCGGAAATTCAGGACAGCATTCGAGTTCTCGTTCTAGATCGAACAGAAGCGAACCAGAAGCGAAAACTCATTCTCGAGAAGATTGACTCACTTCTTATTGATGACCCCGAGGATAACCTTGACGCAAAACTCAAAAATACAATTTCCTTGAAACTCGATGGAATTTCCGCGGCGGTTGATGAAATTCCAGAACTTGAGGTTGAAACAGACAAGAATAGTTTTCACATTCCTGAGGATGAGCCCGACTTCAACTTCAACGACGCAAGACTTGTCGAAGACGAAGACGGGAACCTTTCCGTTGAAGAAATCGAAGGCGTTGAGGAAGAGGAAGAACTAGAGGACGCCTTAGCTCTTGAAGAAATAGTCGACCTGGCAAACAGCGTACATCACATTTCCGAAGAAGAAATTGCGCCTGTACCCTTTGAGATCGACTTCGATTCCCTTGAGAAACATCTCAACAAGCTTTCCGGAGACAAACCCGCTTTCCGCAGCACAGCTATCTGATATTTCCGAGGAGTACGAAGTACTTCCGTCGCGGAAAGGTAAGCACAGAATATGGTTCAAGACGAAGAGGCTGTCGAAAGTCGCTCTCCTTGGCCCATCATTCTCATTTTGGGCCTCATTTTTCTTCCTGGTGGAATTTTAGCCTTCCTTCTGTATGGCGTTCTTCGTTACGGAAAGCAACGTCCGTCAACCGTTGCTTTGATTGCTTCTGTAATAAGTTTTATTGCAATAGTCGTTGGGTATTTTTCAATTCAAGGAGTTCTGTCCGGCGGATCTGAGGTGATAAAAACGCAGTCCGTCAATGGACTCGGCGGAATTCTCGAAAGTATTATCCCATTGTGGTTTTCGGTGTCGCTGATTTTGGGATCAATCGCCGGTTGGGGATTTTCGGTGTATTCGGCTCGTCAGATGAAGAAATCTCCACATCTCACTGAAATCGAGGGAAACTGGCAATACAACTTTCAATACAAAAGAACTCCGAGAGAATATTTTGAAAGAAAGAAAAGAATTCGGGAACTCAAAAACGGTCTACTCATCAGTGAGCATAAAGCACCGATGGGTCTTGATGAAAAAACGGATGAGGTTGTTTTTCGTTACGACAGCGAAGCCCGAAAGCACACTTTTATGACCGGTGCTTCAGGTTCCGGTAAAACCATTACCATGCAAAACCTCATTTATTCAGACATTGAAGTCGGTAAAACCGTGGTGGTCGTAGACTTCAAGCGTTCTCCCAAATTTGCCTCAAAACTTGCGGCTTTTGCCGAAGAGAACGGTAGAGAATTTTTCCATTTTGTGAATGGAGATCCGAAGAAATACGACATTCCGCTTTCTAAAGGTCAATGTTACTACGATCCATTGAAATCTGGAACACCAACATCCAAAGCCGATATGGTGCTCGGTATGCGAGAGTATGACAGTAATGCCGCAGTGTATAAAACGGCAATGCAGCAGCTTCTTCAGGTTCTTTTCGGAATGACGACCTACGCGGATCGCACCTTAACTCCAAATGTCGATTGGAACCATGGTGGCATTTTTCAGCTTGCCTCAATCGTTTCGGGTAACGGTCTTGGACAGTTGGCCGCGGCGAACACCGTGCAGGTTCAACCGGGTTCTTCAAATTTCACCTACGAACTTCCGGGTGGCGGCGGAATTACTGGTTCAAAAGAGGTGTATGTGAACTCTCCTCTCGCAAAACAGGCCACAGAACTTGTTGAGGCTTTGAAAACAAAGAGTCCTCTCACGCAAGCGCAAGGTGAGCTTCAAGGTCAAATGCGAACTATTCTCGCCTCCGAATATGGCCGATGGATGAAAACTGGAAGCAATCCGGAGGATCGAGAGATTGATTTATACGAGCAAACATCGAAAGATGGAAATGTCATTCTGTTTTCTCTCAACTCTGACTCTGAGCCGGAGTTCGCGCAGTACATTGGTTCAATGATTTTTTCAGATTTAACCAACATTTCTGCGTTACGAAGAAATAGTGGAGCCGAGAACCAGGTCAACATCTATGTTGACGAATTCCAGGCGGTTCCACCGACATCCGTTACCTCCCTTTTGGAGAAATCTCGAGAATCGAAGATGGCTCTTACTCTCGCATTACAATCGTTCGAGCAGGTTATCGCCGCAGCGGAAAACACTGGAGAGGCCTATCTTCTTTCAATTATTGACACCTGTTCAAACTTCATAGCTCACGCCGGTGCGGCCGAAAAGTCGGCAATCCGTCTTTCAGAGATTCTTGGGAAACACTTCGAAACGGTGCATTCTCGTTCAAACGATAATGATTCATCGTTCCTTTCGGTCAACTGGTCGAAAAACAAAACTTCAAAGATTACTTCACATCAGGAAGAGAGATGGATCTTCCCTCCGTCTGAGTTTATGTCGCTCTCTATCCCTGATGACGCCAATGGAAACAAATCTTCCGCCGTTTGGGTGACGAAAGCCTCGGCCGATCCGAAATATTCTAAAAAGGGAGGGCCATCCGCTCGCACGGTTTGGATGATACCGGCTGATCCCGTGACGGTTGAGTATTATTTCGGTTCAGAAAAAGAATCAGATGAAGACGAGCCGGTATCTCTTCAAAGAATTGAGCCTGAGGCTCCGAAAGTTTATCAGCAGCTCGCTCCAGCGAACGAGGTTGTTGAAGACGACTCAAGCGAAATTGAAGATGATTGGAGCTATGAGGATATTTCTGACGAAGAAATAGACTCAACAGAGGCGACAGCTTTTCTGCCCGAAGTCGCTCCTGAACCATATGATCTCAACGATCTTTTCAACTCGAATGCCGCTCCGAACTCTAGAACTGAAGAAAAGAAGACCGAAACAACTTCTTTGCCGAAAAAGGCTGAGATGCCTCCGCAAAGAAAAGGTTTGCCAACTCAGCCACCATCTAGGGGCCTTCCAACGCACAGACCAGCCCCAATTTCAAGCGAATCTCTTCCAGATTTAGATTGAACCGATATTCTTCGTGTAACCAACATTATTGAGAGGACACAATGCCGCTACCTACAGGCCCTTCAAACGGATCGCAAGCTTCGAAGCCAGCGGGTTTGCCTTCGAGGCCGATTCGACCGCCGGTAGCTCCAATCGAACCCTCTGAAGAAGTTCCCGCAGCTCCTTCAATCCAAATGTCAACTGACGATCTTTTAGCGTTGGCGACAAGCTCTGACGAATATGTTGACGAAAACGATGCTTTTGCTGAAATTAACGACGAACCAGACTTTGAAGTGCTATCTGAAGAAAAACCAACTCAGTCCAGAAAAGAACGCGAAGCCACCCATCGGTTTGAGCAATCGCAAAGAAAGTCCGCTCCGCGAAAAAAGCCAAAGAATAATGTTCTTTCACCTCAATCCGGAGAGATTGACGAAAAGGGACAAAACGTTTTTATTGACAAAAAGGAAAAGAAAGTTAAGCCGTTTGGCGGCAAAAAGTCGCTCAAGGTTAGCGATTTGGACCGAAGAAAAAATCTTCGCAAAAATGCTCGAATTGTTCAGGTTTTCGTCATTGGACTCGTTCTTGTGACTCTTGGTTTTGCTGTGAAAAATGCGTTCTTCCCTGCTCCCTCGCTTTCAGCGTCAGACGTGCAGAACATTGTGTATAACACGACAAATACGACCGCTTTTCCAATTGAAAAGGGTCAGTCTTTTGCAGAAAACTTCATGTCTGCATATTTCTCTTACAACGCAAGTAACCCTGACTCGAGTGCTGTTATGCAGTATTATTCGACCGGAACTCTGGCGGCCGGTGGTGCGGCACCTGGTTTGACTCCGAAACCTGGAGTTACTCAAACCGTTGTGTACGGTCCAATAGTGTATCAAAGCCAAAGTGTTTCGGATAGTTCAGCCTTATACACAGTCGGAGCTCTCGTTGACATCGAAAGCTCAACGGCTGGAGCTGCGCAGAGCACCGCAGCCGCCGCAAATGCCACTGCGAGCGCCGCTACTGCGAACCTTTCAGCCAACTCCGGTTCGGTGAGTACGGCTACAGGTGGAAAGCTCATGTGGCAATATTACGCTGTGAATGTGTACTACGACAAGAGCACCGATTCTTTTGCAATCGTTTCTTATCCTTCGATAGTTCCGAATCCTTCGATTCTCAGCTCTAAGGATGTTCCTGATGCTGCGGCAATAGGAACTGGAGACGCAATAGACAGCAGCGTTCTTTCTGCAGCAACGCCAACCATTTACGGCTTCATGGAGGCTTTCCGAGTTTCCTCTTCTCAGAACTCCTCAAAGCTTCTTCCATTCCTTGAGACCAACCCTCCAGCAACATTGCTCAAAGGGCTCGACGGAGCTTACGATTTCAAGGGTGGAGAGGCTGACACGAACTCAATAGCCATGTCGGGTTATACCACTCTCACATCAGACATCAAGATTGCTCTGACCGTGACGTGGGAGCAAACAACGGCTGGAATCTCGACAGAGAGCCTCTCTCAGTACGTTATGACCCTAACTCCTGAAGCCGGTGGATACAAGGTTGTGAAGTTCGTACCACTGTCTTATGTGCCTCAAGACAAGTCCACAACGAACTAAATTGAAGAGAATCCGATATTTAGTTATATACATTAGAAATGTTTACAAAACGTTCTAAATAACTAGGAGCAAAAAATGACAGGAATACTTGGGCTAGTGAATGCGGTTGCGTTGCAGGCTCTTTCAAACACGATTATTACCCAGTGGATTGGCCCACTTGTTATTTTCGGAATTGCGGCTTTTGCGCTCTTCTTCCTCAAGGACCGTGCATGGATGAAGGTTATTAGTTTCGCCGGAATCGCTGCCGTTGTCGCGCTTCTTGTGTACGGAGGCGCCGCTCTCTTTGGAGAGAATGGGTCACTCACGAAAACAGCTCAAAGCGTTGCAAAACAGGTTGACTCCAACTAATTTCTTCGACCACTTCAAAAGGCCGCTCTATCTTTTAGGAGCGGCCTTTTGTGTGTGCGACACAGATTTTTGAAAACCGATATTACTTTGAAAACGAGAAATTAAAGAAAAGGGATCCAATGGCCTCCGAAAAAAAGGAAAAGACTAAGCCGAAGTCTGGTAAAAAGAAGTCGCTCACTCCAGCTGCGATAGCGGTCATCGACAATTTGGTTTTCTCGAAGAACGAATTTTGGGCCTATTATCGAGTTGAAACCGAGGTCTTCGACTTTCTTTCAACCGAAGGTAAGATTAACAACGCCATTCAGCTTTCAAATGCGTTTACGAGTCTTGTCGGAGAGAAAGATTCGGTAGACATTCACATCACTTCAACTTCGGTTCCGATTGACATCGATGCATGGAGAGTCCAAATTCTTGAAACGTCAAAAGACTGGAACAGATCTCCAGGTTTTGAACGATACATTGAAGAACAAACAAAAATGTTGAAGGAGGAGGAATATCTTCGAAAGACGGTATTCTTTGGTGTGTGCCTTGGCAAAAGGGGAGCTCTAGATTTCGGTGATCTGAACATCATGTCAGAGGGAATCAAGTCAGCAAGAGAGCAGCTCGGAAAATGGTGGAATAGCGCTCTATCCGTGCCGGGCAATGAGATTTCATCAGACGAAGAAGACGGCGCGCGGCGTAAAGAGGCCGAAACCTTCAGAACGCTTTCAAACGGAAATCTAAGAGCGCAAAGAGTGAGCTCTGAAGACCTGTTGTTACTGATTAAGAGACAGTTTTATCCTTCAATGCCAGCACCGTACCTTGAGGTTGACCACGAGAACCGTCTTGGTGCCGGAGACATGGACCTAGAGCTCGCCTCAGCAATTGAGAATAAGTATCGTTGGTTGAAAATCACCCAAATTCTCGATGGTTCAGAAATGTCGGGTTACCGCGCTTGCCTCAGTTTTAGTAAATTTCCGAGAAACACCGCGTTCCCGAACGGCACGACGCCGTTTTTGTACTTTCATTCACTCATGGGACTCCCTTTCACGGTCTATACGCGGTTAACGCTACTTCCCTCCGAAGGAATGAAGAAAACCATTGAGAAGAAACGAAAAGAACTCATTGATGAAACCGAAAACATTAACGCCTCAGGTCAAACATCTGGAGCCGCAGGTGTTGTTTCGGGTGGACAACCTGTCGGAGTGAGCGAAGCTTTACAGGACATGCAGACAATCAACTCCATTCTTTCCACCGACAAAACTCCATGGGTTCAAGGGTCGTACAGGATTGTCGTGGAAACTCCAGATGAAGAAACGCTGAGAAAGTATTGTTCCATTTTGAAGCAGCGCTATGCCGACCTTGACATCAACGTTTCTTGGACTGCAGGAGACCAGGCCGAGCTTTTCTTGGAGCAAATGCCTGGAGACCACCTTCGAATTAAGTCTTTCAAGCAAATCACCAATCTTGCGTTCCTTTCAACCTCAGGTTTTAGAAACTCTAATGACGTTGGGGATCCAATTTTCGGCTCAGGAGACATGTAGAGATGGTTGCGAATCGTTCAAGAAGTAAGCACGCGAGAAGAGTCAAAGAACTCATCGCGGCCTCTGTGATACTTTTTTTGATTGCCGCGCTTATTGTCTCATGGTGGTCAGTAAATAGATTTAAAGATCTCGGAGATGCCGTCAATTGGATTCATCAAAGATCTGACCGAGTGAACGCCTGCGTGAACGAAAATATGAACAAGCCGGGCAACTGGCTTCAAAATGTTGTCAACGCGAACAACTGTATTTTTTCAACCGCTGTTATCCCATCGAGCGGTTCGAGCTCGGGTACTCCTCCGACCGGAGATAATTCTTCCATAGATGCTTCGGCGGTTTTAGCAACGTTGAACTCGATCAAAGTGGCTCCTGCGCAAAACGTGAAATATGTTCGTTCACAATGGAAGCATTGGTCCGATCTGACCGGGAACGGTTGCGACACCCGAGAAGATGTCCTCATCGCCTCTGGAGAGAATGTTCAAACAGATCCGAAAACCTGTAAGGTTCTTTCTGGAACTTGGCACGAGCAGTACACTCCTCAGGTATTCACCGACCCGAACAAAATGGATCTCGACCACGTTGTGCCGCTGGCCTGGGCCGCTGCGAACGGTGGGAACGATTGGGATTTGAATAAGAAAGAGCAATTTGCGAACGACCAAGGCAATCTCATTTTAGCTTCGGCGTCCGAAAACCGAAAAAAGGGAGATAAGGGACCATCGGGATATCTTCCACCAAATGAAGCCTTCCAATGTACCTACGTCACACATTTTGTGAACACCGTTGCAAAATGGGGTCTCACCATTCCTCAGGCCGATAAAGACGCCGCAGAGTCAGTTCTGAAAAGAATGTGCTAGCGGCCGTAGATGACAGTCTAAGCTCGAAAACCCAGCCCCCCATGATTCTACCCGAAGCTGCGCTAAAACCCTCTCAGATCCGCAGCTATGACCTCCCAGCACCGAAAGAAGACAAACCATGAGCGATAGATACGAAGAACTTGCAAAATCTTTCAGAGATCATCAAGACCATTCTGATGGAAACGCTTATAAAACGGTCGGAGAGTTTCTCACCGTTGAAGAAAAACTCAAGGTCTTAGAAGAAAGAGGTCAGGGCGATCTCATTGAGATCTTTAAAGACTGGCGTCCGAGAATCTCTTCACGAAAAAGAAAAGGCGCGCCGCTCGACCAAAGAGTCTCAATAACCGTGACTCCTGCAGACAGAGCTATCATGGACGGAGAGGTTCGCAACATCCGTTCAACCGGCGCGCCCATTTCGTTGGGGAATTTGATTCGCTCAAGAGCAATGGGGGACCTTGATATGCAAGGTTGGAAAGAAAAAGCTGACGAGGCCTTGAAAGAGTTGACGGAAATTGTAAACAATCAGTCCGCGCTTCGAAAAAAGTTGAAAGCCATAGAACTTGATCTTGAGAATTCGCAGGAGAATTCAGAGGAGGACACTGAGCAAATCGCGATTTACGACAGAGAGGTCTATGCAATTGAAGAAAAACTCAAAAAGCTCAAAGGTACCGGCGAAAAAAGATCAATTCGGCTTCAAGGAAGAATGACCTTCAACGAAGCTGAAACGGTGAAATGGAGAGCTCAACGGCTTTGCATTTCAACGACGGATTATCTTCGCATCATGATTTTCAATTTAACTCCAAACAGTTCGGCTGATAGTCATTTGAGTGTGGATGCTCGTAGAAGGTTTTGGGTGTCAATTATTGACGTTGTAGAGAACGGTTGGGGAAACCCTCCTGGAGTCTACCAATGCTCACAATGTGAGTCGTATTCGGAGGAAATTTCCAATCTCAAAAAGAGGATTCAGGAACTTGAAAGCGAGTAGACGCAGTCTGAAGACCGTATCCGATATTTCTCTTATGCTACAAACAACTTCGATCCGAGGATCTTTATTTGATGTTTTCTAAATTGCGGACGCGATTGCGGTCGGACAAGGGAGATTCCACTTTGGTCTCGACCATCATTGTCATGCCACTCATCATTGGTATTCTGATTACCATGATCGACGTTTCGGTTTACTTCTCAAACCGCGGACAAATGTTGAACATTGTTCGAGACGCAGCAAGACAGGTTGCGATTTTCGGTGGAGATGGAACCGCAACGATGGCAACTCCACTTGAATATGCGTATGGAGTCACAAGAAATACGTCCTGCGCTGGTCTTTCTTCAAATCCTGTGGTTTCTCAGGCTTACAACCCAACAACATCATCGGCCATCGAATGTTCGTTATTGAACAGCATTTCTAAAACCGCAGGCTTCGTGTCGATAACGGTCAACTCCGTGCAATGTGGAGCGGCGGATTCTTCTGGAAACTTCACGGGTTCAACCGCGATCAGCATTGGCTCTCAGGTTGGATGTCAGGTTTCGTGGCAATATAACAGCATACCGGGCTCTGGTCTTGGTTTTCTTCAGGCTCTCAAAGCCACTCCGCAAATAACAAAGGTGAACGCGACATCTGAGGTTAGCCAGAACGGTATTCTGTGTCAGAACTGGACAACGGGCGCTTTCGGGAGTTGTTAAAAGTGAAGAAGTTTTTGAGTCACCTTTTTCGCCCGAAAGGCAAAAAGGATCGTGGAGACGCCGTACTTGTGACGGTGGTGTTATCTATACCTCTTTTGGCGGTCACTTTCATTTTTGCAACAGGAATTTCAATGGCCGTTTGGCAAAAAACGTCGTACCTCTCTTCAGCCCAAATGGCCGCAACAGACTCGTTGACCGCCGTTCAAACAAACGGGTATTTGGGCACCGCTTCGATTCAAAAACTTGTTTCAGAATATCTTTCACAAACTAGAAACATTACCGATTCACAGCTCAGCGCGGGTCAAGGTGCAAACAATGACAACAATCCTTTCACGGCGAATTGCAAGACCGGGACTATCTTAGGAGCAGACGGTTCGGTCAAAATGACGAATGTCACATTTCCGTACATTGAGGTGAGTCTTGACGTAAATCGAGGCACGACGAGCGGGTCAAACTCAGACATTTCAACATATGCGTATACCTCTCAGGGTCTTTCGGGAACGGTAACTCCTCCAGCACACGGAACAATTTCACCGACCGGTCAATATCGAGTTATCAACGCGAAGATTTGGGAAGCTTCACAAAACTTGAGCATTTTTGGCAACCTCGGTCAAAACAGCAAATGCCAAGGCTACGCAATCAGCGTTTCAGCGATCCTTTTCGGAAGTAACCAGGATCTCACCAATGGATCAACATGTTTCCAACCTGACGCATTTCCTGTTACGCCTCTCGTGCAGGAGGTCGCGACGCTTTCGGCAAAAGTTCGAGTTTCTCCGTATGACGCAACCTGCACAAGTGAAATTGGAAACATTCCTCAAAGTAGCATCGTTACGGTTACAGGAACCTATCGAAATTGGTCTCAGGTTACTCTTCCGGATGGAACAAAAGGTTGGATTCTAACCAGTAGTTTGCAAAACCCGAGCACCTGGACAATTAGCTATGATCCCGGTTGTGATTCGGGAGGTTGTGCTACGATGCCAACAACCAATCCGACGACCTACAGTTGGGCAAACGGAACAACTCCAATACCCCTCGCCAACCCATCAAAGACTCATTACAATTACGGTGGATGGCAACGATACGATTGCAACACTTTGGCTAATCAGGGTTCAGCTTCAACCAAGATGACGATACCGTTTGGTTCGTATGGAAATCTTTGTTTCAAACCGGTATTTGCTATTCAACAGGTTTACGTAACCTTTAACCCAGGAGCCGGAGCGACCGGTGGAGCTGCACAAACCCAATACAATTGGGGGTCAACGGTTCCAATTCCAACATGTCCAACCAAACCGGGTTATAATTTCAATGGTTGGATGGACCCCTCAGGGAACCTTATTCCTGGATCAGCCAACTGTGCGGCTCCGGGATCCATCGTAGTTACAGGTGCCGATCTTTCGATATCAGTATACACGGCTTCATGGGGGAACGCGACGTACACCATTACGAAGAATGCAGCCGCAGGTTGTTCTTCGTCAACGGGTGGAGGTACCGGAGCTGGTTCGTACACGTTCAGCACTTCATCGCAGAGCGTCAGCCTTGGTTATGGACCAGCCCCTGGTTATTCGTCTCCAGTTTGGACAGTAACTTCGGGCCCAGGAACAATTTCGTTGAACAATCTTGTTCTTCCGGCGAACGCGACGGGAGCGGTGACGGTTTCTGCAAGCTGTGCGCCGATTACTTACTCGATAACAGCATTGAGTAGCCCTTCAGGTGGAACCGCAGCTGCTTCACCAAGCACGTACACCATCAACCCATCCACTTCTCAGTCGGTTACTCTTAGCCCGCCGACACTCACCGGATATGCGTTCTCTTCGTGGAGTGTAACAAACAACTCTTCCGGTGTGACCTCAACGGTGTCTGGAAACACATTAACGATACCTGCTGGAGCTTATGGAAATATTTCCGTAACGGCGAACTTGACGGCCCAAACGTACTCCATTACCTACTATTGTAACGGCCGGGGAACCTGCCCAACCTCGCCGAGTACGTATACGTATGGAGTAAACCCGTGGATTCCAGACGCGAGTGGTGGAGGAACGTTTAACGGTTGGACCGTAAACTACAACAACACATCCGCAGGAGCGGGCCACGGATATAGCGTTCTTCCTGCTGGAATAACGGGAAATATTGTGCTGTACGCTCACTGGACTTGGACCGTTCAAAACTATTACACCTATGGAGCTAGTTTGAGTTGGTCTGCATGGGGTGGAGGCTCTAACATGTCCGGTGGTCAATGGAGCTGGTCTTGTTCCCAAGGCGGCTGGTGGGTCGGTGGAGCAATTCAGTTCTACCACACCGGACTTGGCGTGTATTCCGCAGTGAGTGGCGCTCAGTCAGGAAGTATGCAGGTTACGTATGCCTCTTCAACCAGTAAGATACAACTTGCTCAAGCTTCGGGAACCTGTGGGAACTATTCGTATTCAACTCAATCTTGGTAGAACATTCTCACCGAAAAGAAAAAAGGAAATATGCTGAAATCAATTTTTGTAAAAAGCGCAATAATCGCCTCTTCGATTCTTCTTCTGTCTGGGTGCGCGCAGGCAGAAAAGAAACCGATGGTTCTCATGAGTCCTACGCAATTCGTTGAAATCGTGAGTTCTTATTCAAAAATTTCAGACATCGGAGATAAGGGCTTTTCTGTAGGATCAAGCTTGTATTGGAACCCGGGAGACACAAAACTCAACTCAACTCAGGGCCAATATTCAGTTTTGGTCAAAAAGTTGGAGTCTGGAACGAGTGAGTTCTGCTATCAGGATTCTTTAGGCGTCGGAAGCTACTTGATCGAAACCTCGAACACAAGCGTGACCACAAAGTACGACATTTCACCAAATGTTTGCGAGAACTTTTCTTCGGGAGTTCAGATTGAGGCAACTCCAAACGGCGAAACAAGATTTGATTTGACGGTTAAGTCGATTACAAAGGGTGCCGTAGCGGATTCATTTACTCAGGCTCTTCAGAATTTCTTCAACACAGCTAAGGCCGATTCCCCTCAGACCTCTCCTGGAATGTAGATCATTCAAAGCCAACATTTCTTTTGACGAGAAGATAGAGATAGTACTATCGAGAACCACACAACTAAACACGGAAGTGCAACACCTACAATAGCAGAATAGGGAAAAATATGACTCTTTCCAAGATCGAAAACATCTCATTGTCGGAAGCTTTTAAGGGGAGGGTAGTTGTAGTTGACACTTCATCGTTGTTGATTGCCGGTACATATTTACTAGAAATTCTCGATGATTGTCGGTTCGTAATTCCGGCTATAGTTGTGAAAGAGCTTGAAGAGAAACGAACGCATCCGACCCTCGGTTTTCTTGCGAGAGAGTGGCTTCGTCTGATTGAGCAGTATCGTATTTCTGATGCAAACACACTGAAGACTGGCGTTCTTCTTCAAGATTATTCTCAAATCATTCTGCAGATTGAACCAAATCATTCAAACCAGAAGTCTCTTCCAGAGTACCTTCAGGATGGTTCACACGACAGCACAATTCTTGCGGTGGCGAACAACCTCAAGCTTGAGGGGAATAATGTTGTCCTTCTTTCAAATGATATGCCGATGCGTTTACATTCAGGTCTTGAACTTGACATTGAGGCCTTTGAGTATCTTTCTTCTGAGCTTGATACTACTCCGTTCCTGGGTCGATTCACTCTCGACCTGAAGAATGAAGAGGTTGACGAAATGGGGGTCTACTCTGAAGAGATGACTCGAAAGTTAGATAAGGCGGTTCGAGCCTCTCTTCCGAAAGACGCCGCCTCGACCTCGTTCACTGAAATTCTCATCAACGGAGTTCCTTCAAAAACCGCTGTGCTCGCATTTGGTGACCGTTTGAGAAAAGTTTCTCACAAAACAAAGGTCATGGGTGTCACAGGAAAGACTCTTGAACAGGATGTTCTTATTGAACTTCTAAAGATTCCTGCGGAGACTATTCCCGTGGTGTCAATCGGAGGTGGAGCCGGTACCGGTAAAACCCTGTTGACGATTGCTACGGCTCTTGAGGAACTGAAGTACCACCATTACGAAAAGATTGTCGTGTTCCGCTCGTTGCACGAGTTGGGACAAGGTCAAGAAATGGGTTTTCTTCCTGGTGGTATTGACGAAAAAATGGACCCTTGGGCTGGAGCGATTTATGATGCGGTTGACACCCTCGCAAGAGTGAGTAAACCTTTGCGTAAAAACTCGAGCGTGGTTGACCTCGAAAAACAGAAGGCTGAATCAGAAAAACTTCGCGGAATGCTTGAAATTGCTCCAATCACCTATCTTCGTGGTCGATCCTTGAGCAACACGTTCATGATCTTGGAAGAGGCTCAGAACTTCAGCAGATCTGAAATTTTGAATATCCTTTCAAGAGCCGGTGAGGGAACAAAGATTGTGTTGACTTGGGATGCGGCACAGGTCGACTCGCGTTTCCTGAAGTCTGGCAAAGACGCCGATGTTTGGTCGGTTGTCAACTCACTGAAACACGAGGATATTTTTGCTCACATTACTCTGACGAAAACCGAAAGGTCTCGTGTTGCGGAAGCCGCTTCAAGAATTCTTGAAACAGGTAAATAGCTTTTCTGAAAAAAAAGAGCTCGCCGGAGATATTCCTGGCGAGCTCTTTTTTGTTTCCTCCCGGAGGATTCTGATATTCATTTTGTCCGACATAGTTACTGAGAGAGCCTGACCATGACATCAATTCCACCTCCCGGTTCACGCTCCGTACCCTCCCGCGCGAGAAAGAGCAGCAGCGGAGCTTCAGAGAGTTTCGGTGCAGCTCTGAAATCCGGAGTTGAAAGCGTTTCTTCTCCTGACCCTATTCACAGTTCAACCTCGAAAAAGAATCCGCAGATTCGCATCGCAAAAAGCACGTACAGTAATCTTTTAGCAACTCGGATTCTCAAGGCTTTCCTTTACTCTTTTATTGGCATTGTTGTTATTTATTTTTGCTTGGCTATCACCATTGCCCGCATTCTTCCTTCAAGTTCAATAGGAATAACACCGGTAAAAAACATCACATACGCTGGTGGGAACATTCCGCTCGGTAAAGTGGTTGTGGTTGACATGGAAAAGAGTCACGATTCAAGCACTCTGGATTACTTTCAGCAATCAATTACGATCAGTCCCACCATGGCTTTAGTTGAGGTTCAGGCTGGGCCAATCGGAAACTTCAAATGGAGCGGCGGAGTCGTTACTTCAAATGAAAAGATTTTAGACATGACGATGCCGAAAGATCCCGGTGTTGATTATCTGATTAATCAATATCTCGTTTCATGTGTGAGTGGAGCCTGTACTCCAGGCAACGGTTATCTTATCTCCGCAGATCAAGTTGTTGGACAACCCCTATTTTAGAAAGGAACACCGTGGCAGTTTTTGAAGAGCTATACGACAAATCAAAAAGAGTTGAAGACCCTGAGGCTCGACAAGCAGAAAAAATCGTTCGCAAAGGCGAACCAAAGAGTCTGAAACGAAACAGCTCAGGAGTGAGAGCTTCGACCTATCGTAAATCAATCTTTGCGATCTATTGGTTTACGATTTTATTCACCGCTGGCGTCATCGGTTTTCTTGTGTATTTCACAATTTCAAGATTTGTGTCGAATTAATCGGGGATGCTCTTGGAGAAACTTTCACAAAAACAAACTGAGAGAAGCCTTGAGTCTTCTTCGGCTATTTTTCTTTCGAAGATTATGAGGGATCTTAGATTTTCTGTCGAAGGATTTCAGAGCGTCGCCCAAACGAAGTATTTTTCCAAAAATATCTCGATTTATGAAGATTCTGATGGGATCAAAAAGCTTGCGCTGTCAATTGTTTTTGTGCAGAGTTTTTCTTCGGAAATCGAAGGCCTCGAAGATAAGGTTTTTGAAAGAGTTTCCTCTCTTCTTTCAGAGCTTAAACTGGAAGAAACGATAAATGACGTAGTGGTAAATCTTCTTCATTCCCACAATGGAAAAATTCAGGATTAGGGTGAGAATATGGCTTGGTGGAAAAGACTCGGAGACTTAGGAGACTTAGATTCTCGTACCATAAAAACTCCTCCGGTCTCAACAGCAGAAATTCCGCTTGTCAAGGGGACCTCACTTCGAAAATTGAACGCCAAAGACATCGAAACAATCAAATGTATCGAATTACAATTGATCTCTGCTGGTGTTCTCGCCGACGGGGGAGAGGGCATTGAGGTTGTCGATTCATTTGAAGAAATTTTGCAAATAGCCGCAGATCAAGGGTTGTCAAACGTTGCCGATTTGATTAAAGACCTCGATCTTGACGAAAGAATTTCACATTCAACCGGTGGAGACAATCTACTGTTAGACGAACTTGACGACTACGCAGACATCGGTTATACGAAACCCGGTTCCAGTTCTGAAATGGGAAACTCAGATGTTGAGATCTTCGACGGCGGAAATGGAGAAATTTTTATCCGGCTTCCAGACGGAACGGTTATTTCTGGATCTCGATCCTAGCGCACTGAGTTTTAGCTCAGGATCTTTTGAAGTTCACCCTTTAAGGCCCTCTTCATCGACATCCGTTTTCCGCTCGGTGCTCTGACCTCATCTGCATAATCCACCCAAGACCAGGCGGCATCTAACTTGAATTGCTCTGCTTTCGCGCTCGCACCTGCAGCCTTATGATTCCCCTCATGGTCTGATCTTACTCTTTCAGCGAGTCTCTTCCACGCTATTTCACGGTTCTGATGTTGAGAGCGCTCATCGGCAGAGATTGCGGTAATCCCGGTTGGGATATGAGTGAGCTTCACGGAGGACATGGTCTTGTTGCGATGTTGTCCACCGGCACCTGAAGATTTGTAGAACTCTTCGCGAACGTCGCTTTTAGCTATTTCTTTGCGCTGTGAGGTGGCTTGATCTAACACAATCACCATGACGGTCGAGGTGTGACGGCGACCTTTGGTCTCCGTGGGTGGAACTCGCTTGATTCGATGAGCTCCTGCGAGGGAAAAGAGTGAAGCTTCTATTACTGGGCTAAAGACGGTGTTCTGAAACTAGTGAGACAATGCGACCATTCTTTTTGATCGTCATTCCTGAATATTTTGCCACTGCTGAGGCGAGATCGACAGCAAAAAGCTCGCTGTCGGCGCCACCTTCGGCGGGGTGGAATTCTAGCTGAAACATTTTCCTCGTCCTTTTTGTTGTAGTTTTCTATAATATCACAATTCTTAAACCGTGAAGTACCGCACGCTTCCATCGACGTTGCGGAGCATTTTTTCTCCCCCAGGCACCTCGATCATGCGCCCGCCACCGACGTGCCGCTTCGACCCTTGGGGTGCTGGTTCACCCGTGACGGTGAACCACAAATCTGGGAGACGTTCGGGAATCACCGTTTCATTTCTCCTCTGCGGGTCGGGTTGGGCGGTCGACGTTGGCGATTGGCTTGTCGGTTGTGAGGAGTGATCTGAGAACTGCCTCAGCGAGCAACGGTGGGACCGCGTTGCCAATTTGGGTGAATTGTGCTGTCTTGGTGACCGGCCTCGTCTGGATGCCGCGAGACTCGAAGTGGTACTCGCCTTCATCGTCAGGATCTGCCCAGTCACGATGTCGATCCCAGACTCTGACGATGCGTTCTTTCGCTACCGGGACATCCCATACGAAGTCGGGCGGGTAACTCTGCAAGGCCGCGGCCTCGGCGACGGTCACGCGCTCGGCGGTCGTTCCGGCGCGGTCGCCGTAGCGCACGGCCCATCCGAAGCCAGGTTGCGAGTTACCGCCCGCGCCGCCGACGACCGTGAAGGCGGGGTCGAAGATGTCGCGGCCGGGTCGGGGACCGTGGCGCTCGATCATTCCCTTGCCCATGCCGAGCCGTACTGCTTCGACGTCGCCCCGCTCGATTGGGCGGCGGGACCATGAGCGCGCCTTCTCGGTCACGATTTGCGCGGGCGCATCGCTGCTCGGTCGCATGTCGCTCTCGGTCATCCCCCAGCCGAGAGCCTCAGCCGTGGACACCCACTTTTGTACGCCCATGTCGAGCTTGTGGGGGTCGCGCGAGTAATACCGTGAATGAGTCGGCACGGGCGGTGCCGCATCAACACCGTCCGCGCGAGCGATGAGTATGGCGCGCTTGCGGGTCTGAGGGACGCCGTATTGCTCGGCCGACAGGATGCCGACCCACACGGAATATCCCCACGCGCGCATCTCTTCGGCGCACCTTTCCCAGACGGGCAGCACGGGCGGCACTTGCTCGAAGACGACGAACGGGGGTCTATCCCGGTAGGCGCAAGCAAGTGGGGTGAGCACGAGGGCGGTTCGCGGATCGTGCGTTTGGCCGAACTCGCGAAGTCTGGTGATATCGGCGTACGCGCCGGAGTCAATCAAGCCGAGAACTTCGGTGAGCGCTTTTCGGCCAGTGCCCGAGCCTGCCATACTGAAGGTCTGGCACGGCGGCGAAGCGATCAGCAGTTTATAGATTTCGCGGAACGGTACACCTTTGGCGGCCATTGCCTCGGCTGCTTCTTGCCCATACCCATCGCGACTGTCAATGAGTTCGTTGGTGAGGAAATCCCACACGTCCAGGCAGATTGTCCGCATACCGTTCGCGCTTCGCGTTGCGACAGCTTCGGGCATCTTCTCCACACCGTGCTCTTCAATGCCGATGCGTTTGCAAGCAACACCCCAACCGTGCCCGGCGAACAGGTCGAGCGCGATGATGGGGCCGCCCACGGCGGTGAACTCCGGATCGGGGAGGCGTTCGGGAATGGTCATTGTTCAGATCCTTGAAGTGCGTGTTGGAGACGGCGCTGGGCAACGAGGAATGAGCCGAGGTCTTGCTCAAACCCGATGAAGTTCATGTGTTCACTGACCGCGGCCACCCCAGTGGTGCCAGATCCGGTGAATGGGTCAATCACCGTGCCCCCTTCTGGGGTGACGAGGCGGACAAGGTGGCGCATAAGTGCCAGAGGTTTGACGGTCGTGTGAGGGTTTTTCTTACCGTCAAGGCCCGCACGGCGTTCGGCTGGGGTGGCTTTGGCGACGAAAAAGAACCGCGACGCACCACCCTGGTCGTCGTGTTCAGTGCCGGTGTGGGACATGCCCCAGCCTTCGCCAGCTCTGCCTTGGCGGGGTCGGCCTTTCCGGGAGCGACTGACGCCTGACTGTTCATCTAAGGCGTTCGCGGACAAGTCATCCAAGATCACGTTCGTGGGATATCGACCAGGCGGGTTGTAGCTTTTTGCCGGGGTTTTTGAGTAGTCGCCGTGGACGTTGTTTGTGCGGCGGCGAGACTCAGAGTCTCCGTGCTGGCTTTTCGCCTTGGATTCGCTCTCGTCTGCCTGATCGCGGTACGGGACACGGTTTTCGTCAATGTTGAGCAGACCCGTGCCGTACTTTGCGTGATTGGCTTTGACTGAACCGATCCTGGGTTTGCGGGCGAAAATGATTGGTTCGACTGCTGGTTTCAGGGTTGTTCCGGCAGTTTTCGGGAAGCCTTGAGCGTTGATCCACGCGATGTTGTCGAAAATTTCAAAACCGCCCAGGCGAATAGACAATCCCATGATGTCCTGGGTGCGTGGCGCTGAGAATGTGAGCATGTGCCCGCCGGGTTTGAGAACTCTGAACAGTTCGTCCCAGACCGCCGGTGGGGGCACAAACGAGTCCCAGGATTGACCCATGAAACCCGACCCTTGCGGTGAGTATGCACGGTCGCCCCTCAGCCAATGCAGAAGGACTTCCTCGAACAAGCTCAGGTCGATGCGGTTGAGACCATAGGGCGGGTCGGTCACAATCGAATCGACCGAGTTGTCTTTCATCGCCTGTAGGCCCGCGAGGCAGTCGCCGTGTGTGAGTCGGTATTGTCCAGTCAATTGTTCACTCCCGTGGCCGGGTGGAACAGTTTTGCTACAGCCCATTCGACTCCGGCCTGGAAACCATCGGCGTACACCTGGCGTGGGTTGAGTCCGGGTTTGGTTTGGCCGGTGAGTTCACGAAGTTCTCGCATGTACTCGGTGGACACACGGGACTTTTCTTCCTGGGCCAAGGTGGTGATTGAAGCAGTAACTGTGTTCACGTTTTGGTCTATGCGCGCAGTCTGAAGCTGCGGCGTTTTGAGCGTTGAAGGTGTTCGGCTACGCTTCCGGCGACCGTTTGTGCCAGCAAGACCGGGACGGCGTTGTCGCCTGGCGTTGGGCAAACCGGCGATCATTTTCCACCTTCGAGAAGTTCACGCACAATCGCCTCGGCCAGCAACGGTGGGACGGCGTTGCCGATTTGCAGGTACTGTTTGCCTCTTTTGCCAGCGAACTGGTGATCTGCCGGGAACGACTGCAATATCGCGGCTTCTTCCACGGTGATTTTCGTTGACGTGGAGTTCTGCTCACCGTGGTTGTGGTGAGATCTCGAACTCAGTCTCGGGTCGCCCGCGACGGTTGTGGCAGGAAAATCCGGGTTGAGGTTGATTTTCTCGCCGGTGACCCCATGAACCCACTTGAACGAGCGAACCTGAGCGGCGATGGTTTGCGCTGAGGCTTGAACTGAGCGCTGGCGGTATGGGCTTTCTTTAGTTTTTCCCTGCAAAGCAACGGGTTGTTTCTCTTCCCACCTGCCATGTTCGCGTTCGCGTTCGATGCCTTTTCGGGCAGTGCTGCTAAACGGTTCAGCCCCACCGGTTTCAGTCCCGCCGCCAGTGACGGTGTAACTCGGCCTCTCGGTGGTGCCCCAGCCGAGCGCTTCAGCCATCGACACCCACTTTGCTACGTTCGGGTCAAGCCGGTACGGGTCGCGCGGGTAATACCGGGAATGAGTCGGCACGGGCGGGCGGGCTTGCCCACCGTCAGCTCGAGCCATGAGGATCGCGCGTCGGCGAGTTTGGGGAACCCCGTACTGTTCGGCGTTGAGAATGTCCGTCCAAACCGAGTACCCCATGTCTTCCAGGACTGGTTTGAACGCCTCCCAGATGGGTAACACCGTCGGCACCTGCTCTAACGCTATGAGCGGTGGGCGCAGTTGGTGGATGCGCGTCAAGGGGGTGAGCACGAGCGCGGTTTTCTCATCCGTGGCGGCGACAAGTTCGTAGAGTTTTTCCGCGTCCTGCCAGTCTCCTCGTTCGAGAACTTCGAGGAGGTGGTCCATGGCTTTGCGTCCAGCGCCTGAACCGCTGACCGAGAACGACTGGCAGGGCGGACTGGACATGTACATCTGCGGTTTCGGTGTCGGGTAGCGCCCGAGCAGACCATCCCACACGTTGTGGTAGATCGTCGTCATCCCGTTCAGTTCGCGCGTAGACACCGCTTCGGGCATGAGCTCGACACCTTTTTCGGAAATGCCTCGCCGTTTCAATGCCACGCCCCACCCGCTTCCAGCGAAGTCATCGAGGGCAACAATTGAGGCGAGATCGACAGCAAAAAGCTCGCTGTCGGCGCCACCTTCGGCGGGGTGGGATTCTAACTCAAACATTTTCCTCGTCCTTTTTGTTGTGGTTTTACCCCATATATTATCACTATTCTTAAACATTGACCGGTGGACACAACCTACTTTCAGGTGAGTTTGACTACTTACGTAGACGGGTGTATGATAGATTTAGCGCCGACTGTGAGAAGACAAGCCTCGAAGCCGACAGCAAAACTTGCAATCAAGAAGTAAGGTAACCCCACTCCTTAGAGTGTTGATATTAGATATAGACAAACAAAATAGTGCTTCTGTGTTAAGAAAGCACGGCCGGTAAGTAAATTAAGGGAGTAAGTTATGGCGGAAACGCATCTCACCAAAGAAGAAGAATTAGAACTCGGAAAGATTGTTCAAAAATCACTTCAGGTCAAATCGTCTCTTCAGGCGAACTCAAACACCTCCGCAGATTCAAAGAGGATTCTTTCTGAAGGTAAGCGAGCCGCAGATAAACTCATTTCTTCATATAGTTCTTTGGTTTGGTCAAGAGCTCGACATTTCAAAGCCAAATATCCGGCTGCACCAGATCTTGAGGATTTAGCTCAAGAGGGTTTCATTGGGCTCGTCACGGCCGTTGAAAAATATGACCCAGAGCGAGGAAACAAACTTTCAACCGTGGCGTACTATTGGATCGACCAGGCAATCGGCCGAAGCACCAACAAGACTGGACGTTTGATTCGCTTGCCAGAGAATCGAATTACGGATCTTGTGAAAATCGGTAAGATTCGAGCCGAATTTGATGATTCCGGTCTTTCAGCCGATGAGGTTGACGAAATTATTATGGAAGAGCTCGATCTTTCGCAAAAGACCTTTCGGAATATTCTCGCAGCCGGAGCAAAACCGACATCGTTGAATCGTCCGGTTTCTTTTGGTGGAGATGGGGACTCAAAAGAGCTCATGGATGTTGTGGCCGGCCAATCAGCCTCTCAATCTACGGAAGACCACGTCGCAAAGAGCATGATGACGGAACTTCTTGAAGAAAAGCTTCTCATCCTCAACGAAATGGAAAGAGCAATCGTTTCTTCGTCGTTTCTTTTGGGTTCGGTCGTCAATAAACGAGCTTCAGTCGCAGAGGTTCGTGAGGCTTACAACTTGAGTCCACAGAAATTCAAAAGAATTTTGAATGGAGCCTTAACAAAAATTCGAAGCGAACTTGAGGGGCTTGACATTAGCTTTAACGACTTTTTAGAGTAGCGGCTCTCTGCTTCAGAAAAATGCGTCAAGTTTCCATATTTGGCGCATTTTTCGTTTTCCTTGATAAACAAATTGTATGAACAAAATTTTACCAAGCTCAGGCGGCTCAGTTTTTGTGGCTTTTCATCTCCAAAGTAGACCCAGCGCTGCATCTGATGCTGCGAAGATTGATGATCTTTTGGAGCGCTTTTTTGGAGCTGAATCAGTGGATTCTGTTGATTTAGATATTCAAGACAACGAAATTGTGTACCGAATCAATAAGCCGATCATCTCTTCAAATGAAGAACTACTCGAGTTCTTCAAATCTTTGAAGAAACTTTTTGAATCCACGGCTGAATACACTCCGCACTTCACTCAAATTCACGTCTAAACAGAAGGACTTCGGCATTGGAAACAGCAAAAGCTCTTTATACGAGAAAAACGTTCTACCTTGAACCAGTAGATTTCCGAATCGGAGCAATCGTATCAGACGGAATGTGGTATTCTTTACCCAAATGGAGAAAACTCGCAAGATGTTCTGAAGAGGAAATTCTCGAATGGATTGAAAAGCATTTAGCATCTGGAGAGCTTATTCAATCTGAAACTGGAGCGAAATCTTTCCGTGTTTCTTTGGAGCAACTTACAAAATGGTATGAGGACAACGGAATTCCGTTCAAAACTCAGATCCTCGATTTTTTGTTTCCACCTCGGATTTGGGACGGCCGGACAGAGGTTGAAGGTTTTCTTGAGGCTCCGCTTCGGACCATCAGCATCGTTTCGTTCACTGTTGCGAATGCGGCTGCAGCTGATCGAGTTATTCGTGGTTTACAAGGCTACGCAAGAGTTCGGGAAGTTGAGCCAGGACAGTACAAGGCTTACGGACTCGACTCCAGTTCGATTAAAGAGCGAATCGAAAAGTTTTCTGAGGGTGAAGTTCTGAAGATTTACGCACGATCTGAGGCGAAACGTAGAGAGCTGATTGACTTCACACCAAAGTTCTCGAACGGTCTCATGAAGTTTTACAGTCAATTCGGAAAACTGTTAGTGAAGCCGATTATGAACACCATTCAGATATTTCTTCCTGACCAGGAGGATCAAAACTCTCAGATTACTGTTTGGGTGATTTCGGCCATTGAGAAATTTGATGAGAGTTCTGCGGTCCCATTCAGTGGGTACCTCAACTCGGTTCTTCGTCGTTGGCCGTATGATCTTCCGGTAGACCACCTCGGAAAGGCTTTGAGCAGTTTTCAAAGAGAGCGTTCAAAGGCCATCAAACAGCTCGATTTGGGGATTGAAGAAGAACATCGCATTCACAGTCACGAAGACATTTCAAAAGAAATGGGTTTGACGCTGGAAGAATTTCTTGAATCTGAAGAAAAACATCAGATTTGGATTAAAACGCAAACCGCCTCCACTCTCACCTGGGACGCAACTGCCGAAGAAAAACAGGTTGAAGCGAATCTTTCGGGCGATTTCACAAGCGGTTCTGTTGGTATGGATGTTATTCTCGCCAATCGGATTTCATTCGCAACGGTCAAGGCGGCCATCGAATCTGGAAGCTTTGAAGAGGCCTTCTTCCTGATTTCACAGGTTGACACTCCGGAGCTCGATTTAACCCAATTGAAAAATCTTTCACCTGCGTTCACGAAAGGCCTCACGAGAAATCTTTGAATTTTCTTGATACAACATCAAGGTATTAAGTCTTAAGGAGTCTCAATGGGTCTGAATCTTCAAAGGGTCGAACTTCGCAATATTCGTTCTCATTCTCATATCATCTTTGAGCCCGAAAATTCTGGTGTCACCGCCATTAAAGGTGAAAACGGGACCGGAAAATCGAGCATTGTTGACTCTATAGCCTGGTGTTTATTCGGAACGAAACCGAATGGTGTGTCAAAAGCGACCGAAATCTTCAAAAATGGAATCGGTGAAAAAGATCCGGCCTACGTTCGAGTAGATATGGTCGTAGACGGCCGTAGCTTGCGATTTGAGCGCCGTAGAGTGAATAGGCATGGAGCAATTGAGGTTGAGGTTTTCGAAGCAGACTCAGCCGCTGGCAGCGTCTCTCGTTTCAAAAACGTTGCCGGTCCGGCCATATCTCACGCCGAAAGTTACATCAAAAAACTCCTCGGTATGGATGAAAAAGGCTTCCTCGCAGCAATTTTGATTCAACAGAAGCAGGTTGACCAACTCATTTCGGCCAGCCCAAGAGAACGCGGCCAGGTTATTGAAAAACTAACGGGAATCGCAGGAATAACCGCAGCTTTGACGGAATCGAAGCAAGAGCTCAATGTCCTCAAAAAATCCGCAGCGCTTTCAACGATAGATGAGGCCGGTCTCGAAAAACTCAAAGAAGAGTACGCTGAAATAAAAAACAGCATCGAACAAAAGAAACGTAAGCTCGAAGAAACGAAGGCCCAACTTTTTCAAGTGAAAGAGGATGGATCCTCGGCTCGAGAAAAGCATGACTCCGCGTTGAAACTTTTTGAGCACCGCGATGTTCTTGAAAAAGAACTGAGAGAGCTCGCACTCAAAAAGACCCTGAAAGAGGAAGACCTTTCCGAGACTCTCGTAGAAAAAGAAGCGGTAAAGAAGGAGATCGTCGGTTTTGGTTCTGATCTCAGCGAAGAGCTTCTGAAACTGATTGAAGAGAAGGAATCTGAGCACAATCAACTTGAATCAGTTCGCATTCGTTCGGTGGATTCAATAGCCTCATTATCTTTAGAGAAAAAGAATCTCGAACAGAAGCAAATTGAGCTTTCCGAGGTCAGCGGAGAGATTTCAGAAGTTTCTGAACAACTGCTTCGACAGGAAGAGAGTCTAAAAGAACTCAACGACAGTTTCTTTTCGCTTCAGGCCGATCTTCAACAACTCGAAAACGCAACCTCGGTTATTGAGCATGGAGACAGTTGTCCAACCTGTCTACAAAAAGTAAGTAATGTTTCTGCGGCAACAAAAGCACTGAATAAGCTTTCAGAAAAAAGCAAGATTCAAATGAAAAAAGTCGAATCAGAAATCTCTACGCTACTTTCACAAATTGAGCAGTCTTCGCGGTTGAAGGAAAACTTGATTCTGAAGCAACAGAACGAATTGAGGATCGTTGAGATTACCAAAGAGCTCAAGCAAATCAAAAAGAGTCTCGATGGAGCTCAAGGTGAACTTCGAATTGTGAATAAAGAGTTGACGGTTCTTCGTTCGAGGCTTGACGAAGCTCGATCCGCGAATCAAAAGAAAGACTTCCATCAGAAACTTTTGACGAAGGCTCAAAAACTTACTTCAGAAATCGAGGAAATTGATTTCCGTTCGTCTCAAGTGAAAAAAGAGCTTGCCTCGCTTGGTGGCGCTTCACAAAAAGAAATCGCGGTTCTGGCAAAAAGACTTGAAGAACTGCGTCAAAAGCACACGAAGCTTTCCTTAGAGTACACAACTCTCAGTGGAGAGGTGAAGCTATCTATTCAGAAAATCGAACACTTGAAAGAGGATATTTCGAGACACACTGACGACATTTCGAGACACAACTCGCTTATACAGTCAGTGGCCGTGGCCTCACACACTCAAGAGGTTATTTCCGAATTCCGTGAAAATAGAATCAAAACCTCGATTCCGGTTATCGAAATTTATGCTTCAGATCTGTTGAACAGATTCACCGAAGGTAAATTCTCGAGGATAACTTTGAACGAGAAATTCGAGGCGACGGTTTATCTTTCTGATGGGACACCGCGTTCGGTCGGTTTGCTTTCAGGTGGAGAGCTTTCTGCCGCAGCAATGGCTCTTCGGTTGGCTATTTCTATGCTTCTCAACTCGGATTCTGGGCAAAACCTCATTATTCTGGATGAAGTTCTGGTTTCTCAAGACGTGAATCGCGCTGAGCAGATTTTAACCACTTTGAAGGATGTCGCAAAGGGTCAAGTTGTTCTCATTGCTCACAACGAAGCTATTGATTCGATTGCTGACAAAATTGTCGTTCTCGGAGGCCCAACCGAAGTTTTAGAGAACCAGTCAGAAGAGGTCGAGGTGAAAGAAAATGTCTAAAAGTTCGATGCTCACCTCAGCTGCTGATATATTTTTGCATAAGAAACGCAATGACATTGGGGAATTGGAGATGGAATGTCCGAGATGAATCTGAACAAAATCAGTGCAGACGAATCGTGGAATTTCTGCCTCAACCTTTTGCTTGATGACTCTATTTCTGAAATTGAATCAAACGGACCAGACAAAATCTTTGCAAAAAGAAGCGGACGCAGAGTCCACCTCACGAACATCGGTTTCGACTCTGAAGAGGCTTACTCAAAAGGCATCCACATTGGTCTCGTTCCTCACATTCGATCTCATTTAGAGTATCGTCCAGACGAATACATATTTGAGGGGCCACTTCGCTACAAGGTCGGAGATAAAGAAATCGTCGCCCGTTGTCACATTGTTCTACCTCCGGCCGCAGAGGTTCCTCAGGTCACGATTGCAAAAAAGTCTACGGCTTTAGCAACTCTTGACGACATTGCGAACAAGGGCTCAATGGCGGCTGAAATGCTTGAGTTTGTGAAGGCCGCCGTTGCGGCAGACGCCACCTGTATCCTTTCAGGTGGTACCGGGGCCGGAAAAACCACTTTTCTTGAGGCCTTTTGCAAACACATTCCACTTGACGTGCGAATTGGGGTTGCAGAGGACACTCCCGAATTGATGCTTCCTCACCCAAATGCAACATATTTACACTCCGTTCCTTGGAAACCAGGTATGGAGGAAAAAGATGTAGCCACTCTCTCCTGGGTTGTTGCGCAATTCAACCGAATGAGAGTAGACAAACTTATCGTTGGTGAAACCCGCGGAAAAGAGTTCGGCGATTTTCTGATTGCGGCAAACTCAGGAATGGAGGGGTCACTTACGACAATCCACGCAAACGATCCCTCTCGAACACTCGACAAGATGACAAACTTTGCTTTGAAAAGCTCTCCAGGAACGCCAATTCGATCAATCAATTATGACATAGCCTCAAGTATTGATCTCATTATTCAGCTTGCGTACTTCAAAGCCGATTCTCGTTATCGAGTGACGGCGATTGAAGAGATTTCAACGACCGTTGGGACCAGCGAGGCCGCCTCAATCGCCACGAACAGGTTGTACACCTATGATCCAGAAAATGACAATTGGAAAAAAGACGGCCGAATGACCGACGAATTGAGAGCAAAGTTTAAAGCCCACAACGTGAGCACAGAAATTTTCAACAAAACCGTTGCAGGTGACATCCTGTTAGCTCCAGGAGAGTCTGGTCAAACATCACGCCCAATAGGTTTACCGGTGAGGAGAGCCTAAACGTGGACAATAAAGATAAAGATATTCCTTTAGCTCGACTAACAATTGAAGCCTTACGAAAGTATGTTCCCATTTTTCAAGACGCTGACGTGTACTATGAAACATATTCAGCCAAGATAACACCAGAGAATGAGTCTTCCGTCGCGGCGGCTTTGAAATTGAGAAATTTTGCGGTTGACTACATAATGGATCTCTCAAAGCCATTAGTTATTCGTGAATTGAGTAAGATTTTAGCTTCAAGTCATCTTCGAAATGTGGAGGATGAAAGCCTGTTTGATTTGTTGTACTATGCAGCAAGGGGCGGTGCGATTCGAGGTCTTCGCCATTTTGATGTCAATTTGATGAACGAATCGGCGACGAATTACCTGTTCATGTGGATCACAACCTACGCGAAAAAAGAACTCAACTCTATCGAGGCTGCTCCATTTGGAATTCCTCCGTCCCGTTTCAGTGTGTACAAGAAAATATCCGCCGTTCGGAAAAGGCTTTCTGAGCGCCTTGGGCGTTACGCCACAAATGAAGAGGTGTTAGAGGTCTTCGTTTCAGGTGGAGCCGACATAAAGACGATGTCGGGAAGAAAAACCGATGTGGTACAACCCTCAAAAGCTAATCAGAAAATGACTCTCGAGTTTGTGAAAGAGCAAGAGTATTTTGAAAGAAATCTTATTTCGCAAAATCTCATTGATCCTTTAGATCAACAGGCCAACAGGACGCTGTATAGCACGACTGACACGAAAAGCTTCAAAGAGAGTTTGTTCGGTTTGTTTTTAGATAGTCACCCGTTTACTCCTCAAGCTCGAGTGGCCCTCATTTCTGATCTTCAAGCTGAAATGAGTCCAGAAGAAACCTCTCTTTTGATGGAAATGGACCCACTTGAATTGAAGAGACTTTCGTTCAAATGGAAAACTCTTTTGAAAGATAAGAATGGCCTTTTTGCGGATTTTTTGAGAAACTCAAGACACGACGGCTACAGCGAATTAGACATCGAAAGAACTTTGAGGTCTCTCGATGAACAGCCGAACCTCATTAAAAAATCACAATGGAGTGGACTCCTCATGAAAGAAGAAGATACGCAAATACCCAGGAGCAAAAAGTGAATACGATACTCGCAACAGTTTTTATAGTTTTTCTCGGACTTGCCGCCTTGGGCGCAATATGGGCTTTCGTGTATTCAATTCTTCAGCAAAGAAAATACGACACAGCCGCACTTCCTGATTTGGGTGACTCTGATGTGATTGTTGAAGAGATTCAATATTACGACGACTCTGAGTATATTCCGGAATCTCGATTCCTCAGCGAAGACGAGGGTGAGGAGAAAGAACTCTTTGAAGACGAGGAAACTCAGGAGTTGTTGAGAACGTTCTCTAAGGTTTCTTCTGAAGAGTCTCCTAAACAGGATAACACAAAGAGGATTCGCTTCAGAAAAGAAAAGAAGAGAAGACATCGAAAGACGGACGGTGAGAATGATTAAGTTATCGTTTGAATGTCATCTTCGGTTACCGTATACCGATATTAA